>Ga0126371_10004067_pt1 | contig 12870 bp, 13 predicted proteins | sample PanSoiMetaPlot_4_FD_110145 | JGI IMG/M metagenome (GOLD analysis project Ga0126371, IMG submission 110145) | Tropical forest soil microbial communities from Panama - MetaG Plot_4 | ecosystem: Environmental > Terrestrial > Soil > Tropical forest > Bulk soil | place: Panama | collected 2016-02-17
ATGGGCAATCGCGTCGCGCAGCTCCGCGGTACCGGCGACTGCTGTGTATTTGCTGAAATTGCCTTCAATCGCGGCAATGGCCGCTTCCTTGATGTGCTGAGGCGTTGAAAAATGCGGTTCGCCGGCCGTGCAGTCGACAACATCAATGCCCTGCTGGCGCAGCTTGTCCGCCTCCGCCACCGCCGCCATGGTGGCCGAAGGTTCGATCCGGTTGATCCTTTCCGTGAGTTTTACTGCTTCCATCGTTGCCGTGGTCATGCTTTTTTCTTCCTTCTCCTGGGCAATTCCATGAGTTGCGACTCGCCCAGCTTGTAGGCCGGGTCCAACTTCTCGCGCAACTTCTGCTCTACGATTTCCGGAACGAGCCCTTTTACGGGTCCCCCCGCTTGCGCCACTTCCCGCACCAGCCGCGAACTCACGTAGGAGTACTTGTCGGCCGGCATCATAAAAACCGTTTCCAGCGTGGGTTCCAGCTTGCGGTTCATCAGCGCCATCTGGAGCTCGTACTCATAGTCGCTAATGGCGCGAATGCCGCGCAGCACGCACATCGCATCGATCGATTTGGCGTACTCGACCATCAGCCCGTCGAATGTGTCAATTCGGACGTTGCCCAGATCGGCCGTCAGCTCACGCAGCATTTCGAGCCGCTCGGACACGCTGAACATCGGGACCTTCTCCGAGTTCCGAAGGATCGCGACGACGAGCTCTTCAAAAATCTTGCTGCCTCGCTGAATCAGATCGAGGTGCCCGTTGGTCGGCGGATCGAACGAACCCGGATAGATGGCCGTGCCTTTATTCAATCATCCTCAGTCGAAGACCGCCCCTCTTTGCGACATGAGCAGCAGCGCAGTGACTTAAAGATTCTATGCGGGCAGGAGCAGGGATGGCAACGGAATGCGTAGGGACAGCCGCCTCGGCTGTCCGTCGACCAAAGAAGGATTGTGTAGCCCCGGACGCCTTCGTCCGTGGGTTGCGCGCCAAGCGCGCAATCAGACAGCGGGTGATTCTAAGCGGGCGGTCGGGTTCGCGCAGGCAGTGGCACGCTCCCATTCGCTGCGCTCATGGTCGCGGGGCGGACGAAGGCGTCCGCCCCTACACTAAACCGGGAGACCCGGGCGCACCATTTCAAATGGCTGCGCCCGGTGGCAACAAAAGTTATCGTCGCGCCGCGACGATCGGTGCCTTGGGCGTTTCCGTTCCTGTCGGCATCGTAGTCACCCGCGCCGAACCATTTGCGCCGGCCGGTGCTGTGGCTGGCGCCGCAATCAATCCCAGCGCCTTCCGGACCTCGGTATCCAGCTTGGCCATGACGTCTTTGTTGTCTTTCAGGAACTGACGCGCATTCTCGCGTCCCTGGCCAATGCGCTCGCTCTTGTAGCTGAACCACGATCCGGATTTCTCAACGATGTTGTTGTTCACGGCCAGATCGAGCAGATCGCCCTCACGCGAAATGCCTTCCCCATAGAGAATGTCGAACTCCGCCTCACGGAATGGCGGCGCGACTTTATTCTTAACAACTTTCACCTTCGTCCGCGATCCGATCACGACGTCGCCTTCCTTCACCGCCGCAATGCGCCGGATATCAATACGCACCGAAGAGTAGAACTTCAGGGCCTTACCGCCAGTCGTGGTCTCAGGATTGCCAAACATGACGCCAATCTTTTCGCGAATCTGGTTGATGAAGACTAGGCAGGTCCGCGATTTGGCTACCGTTCCGGTCAGCTTGCGCAGAGCCTGCGACATCAGTCGCGCCTGCAGTCCCATGTGGCTGTCGCCCATTTCGCCGTCGAGTTCGGCCTTTGGCACCAGTGCTGCGACGGAGTCGACCACCAGCACGTCCATGGCATTCGAGCGCACCAGCGCTTCCGTGATTTCCAGAGCCTGCTCGCCGTAGTCCGGCTGCGAGACCAGCAGATTGTCGACATCCACACCCAACTTCTTCGCGTATCCGGGATCGAGCGCATGTTCGGCATCAACGAAACCGGCCATGCCGCCGACCTTCTGCGCCTCGGCAATGACCTGCAGCGTGATGGTCGTTTTGCCGGATGACTCCGGACCGAAGACTTCGATGACGCGCCCGCGTGGGAATCCGCCGACACCCAGTGCCGCGTCAAACGAAATCGACCCCGTCGAGATCACGGAAATCGGCAGGATCGCGTCCTTCGATCCCAGCCGCATGATCGATCCCTTGCCGAATTGCTTTTCAATCTGAGATACCGCGAGGTCGATAGCCTTAGCCTTGTCATCCGCCATGGAAATGGCTCCTTTGAGGACTGCGAGATATTAGTGCTCTCTAAGTTTGGTCGGATTATACATTTCATGAAAAGCGAATAAAAGGCGAATTTAAAAATTTCGGTGGAAAAGGTTCCCAAAATGGTTCGCGAGTAGGGTTGAAAATGCTTGTTGCATAATATGCGATTCCATCGCATATTCAGCATAGGTCGCGCCAAGCCATGCTCGCCAAAGCACTTCTTCCTCTTCTATGCCCGCTTGCAGCAGTCGTTGTTCAGTATCTGAGGGCAAGGCACCGCTGGGCTTGGGATCACATCAGCGTTCTAGGGGTCGGTGACGAAGCGGATCTTCGTTTTAAAGAGGGCAAGCTGATAGCTGTAGATGCGATTCTCGGGTCAGCGCAGACCACCTTCCTCGTCTACGTCATCACGTGGATTCCAGAACTGTTCAAGGTGTGGCAGCATTACCCAACGCTAACAGTGCTGGCGGTTTTCTTTGTTTTCGTCCTCTTAGACTTCTCGCCACGGCGTCGAAAGGCACTGCAGAATTAACTATCTCTGCAGCAAGTCCACCGGCGCCGTCACATCATGCACTCGAAAATACTTCGCCAGCGCCGGATATTTCCGCGCCACCGCCTCATACATCGCGTATGCGACGTTCCGATAAGAGACGTGTCCCGCCGGGGTCGTGCGAAGTTCCGAGATGTAGACCGCCTCGGCAAAGTCCATCTTGAATAGCGCTCTCTTCCGGAACGCCAGCGGGATGGCATATTGCGAATTTTCCTCCGCTTCGGGATTCTTGCCCGCCCCCAAAGCCGACAAAGTCTGCACGGCAGTTTTCACCCGGCGCATCGCTAAGTCAAAGCGCCCGCGTACTCCGGCGTCCTCGATGTCGAGAAGCATCTCGTGGCCGTGCTGGGTAGTGAAGCCCTGCATCACCTGTATGCACCGCCGGTGACGATGCATATCGCGGAAGCCGCCGGTGTCCATGAGAATGTCAAAGCGGAACTGCTGTCCGGCGCGGAAGGGACGCAACATCTCGTCGTGCTTCCCACGATGGCGGAGGCCGAGATCGATAATCTCGCGGCGGTGGCGCTCCCCGGCCACCTGTACCGCCTGCCGTATCTGGCGATATGAGTGATGGCAATGCTCGTACAGGAGAGTGGTCGCGATCTCCACTTCGAGCGGCTCCTCGTCGAGCAAATCGACGATGGCCTTACAGGGAGCAACCGGTTCGTTCGCCATTAACTCCGAAGCCGCCTGCCGCAGTTCCTTGCGCGTTTCCATCTCGTACGGATTAGGATCGGCATACTTGACCAGCGTCGGCGCGACTCGCACTTCGCGGAGCAATTCCTGCTCAGCCCGTGCACCCAGCTCCGGATTCACCCCGCGAATCTCCTCTACCAGTGCGCGCAAAGAATCCGAATTTACGTTGTACGCGGCTCCGGTGGCAGCCTTTTTTAGCGACTCGCCCAACCCGCGTATCTCTTTATGTGTATGAGAGAGCAGATGCGCCACCTGCGTCTCCAGCGTGCGGGCATTGACGATTTCGCCCAGCGATGTATTGGTTGCCAACGGCAGCAGGTAGCGTGTGATGTCGAATGCCCGGGCCTTCAAGGTCCGCTCGTACGCATCCTGCTTCATGTCGGCCGGCTTGGGAGTGATGCTGATCAAATAGTCGGTCATGACCACCGAGAGTGCGTCGTACTCGGCGAAAAGAAAGTCGACCGTGTCGCGATACAGCTTGCGCGCCTCGTCGTCCGAACCGAAATCGGGTGTGTAGTACCCGCTCTTGCGGAAATCCTGATAGCGCGTCGACCGCTCCTGCCCATCCCAGCGTTGCTCGTCGGCAAGTTCGATCGCGGCAAGAATCGACAATCGCTCAATGGCCAGCGCGATGTGCGCCAGGTCGGCGATCGAGCGGTGCCCGTATTGAAAGTAGAAGGTATTGAGAAACTTCTCCGCCTTCTGCGAACTGATCTCCTTCAGCGACTCCTTCATGGACAGCGCTGAACGCGAATACTTCGCCATCGCGTAGGCCTGAATCTCGGGCTCCACGCCGAAAACGGCAAACACCTCGGTCGAAGGCTCAGCCGACGTCAATGTAGAGCGGGCACCGCTGCCCGCTTCTGCTGGCACCTGATCCACCGCCGGCTTCTCCAAGGCAGACCCCCGGTGAGTCGAGCGGTGCCCGGCAGCATCGGATGAGTTCGGATTGGACGGCTTTGGCATGGTTACGACATTCTTCGGAGTAGGGGTCATGGGAGGTGCTGGAATGGTACCCGTGGCTCTTGTGGAATAGCAACGCAATAAAACCTTGTGTTCACCAGGTCCTTCATGGCAGCGTACGCTCCGCTTAATACTTGGTGGAGATGCGATAGGAGTCGACCGTCGACGACGTGGTTAAGAGCTATTCTATTCCGGTGGCTGACGCTCGAGCTTTGCTCGACGGACATCCCTTCGACTTCGCTCGGGGAGGCTACTACGGGTGTCCCTACTTGATTCGACTAGCTCGCGGCAGGAGTTGGTGCGGCTGGGGATTCGTGTTTCGCGTGCGAGCCTGAAGCGGCTTCCAAGCGGGCGGCGTCCAGATCGGAATTCAGCGAGTCGAGAATCACCATAGGGAGTTCGGAGCCGAAGTTATCCAGCTCTTCTTCGCTCCAATTGCCGTTCAGACGCGTGGAACCGGTGATGTCCTCCGGGAAAGCTTCGCGGTAATTACCTTCGCGAATGAGAATATCTCCGAGAAGGCGTCCGGTGTGGATGTCATAAACGCGGCGGCTCGCCTGGCCACCCGCGTTCGTCAGGCAGAGGAAGACTTCGCCGTCATTCGCGAACTCAGGGCGGTAGTACCAGGCCTGCGGGGCATCGATCTTCGGGTGATGCCGCTTCGGCCGATGGAGCGTCTCTTTTTTCTCGACGATCTCTTCTTTGGGACTTAGGTACAGGACGCGCTGGCAGGAGTCGCAAAAGACGATGTCCTTACCGGAGAGGACGTCGTTGTAGGTCTGCGGGCGCAGAATGACCTGGCAGCCCATGCATTTATGATTGTGGACCTCGGCGATGCCGCTGCCACGAAATTTCGAAACGCGTTCGTATTGGCGGAGCAGGTCTTCGCGGATGCCGCCGCGGAACTGATCGCGTTTACCTCGGGCTTCGGCGAGCAGCTTTTCGTCTTCGATCGTGCGCTGGCGGGCTTGCTCTTTCTCTTTCTCGATCTCGGCTGTTTCAGCCTTCAGTTCGGCTTGCGCGGCTTTTACTTCCTTATCTCGCGTGTCAGCGTTGACCATCAGCTCGAGGATCTTGTCTTCGTTCGCGGCGATTTCCTTCTCCGCAAACTGAATTTCGGTCATTAGAGCCTTGTACTGGTCGTTGGTCTTGACTGCCAGCGACTGGTCGCGGTACTTGGAGATCTTCTCGCGCAGGTCTTTGATGTTGGTGTCGTACTTGCGGCGGGAGGCTTCGTCGGCCTTCACGGCGTTTTGCGCTTTTTCGAGCCCGGCTTTGGTGCCGGCGAGTTTCTGCTCGATAGCGGCCACGCGTTTGGGGAGTTCCGCAACCTCATCCTGCAGGCGGCGGATTTCCCTGTCCACATCTTGCAGTTTGAGCAGATTTTCTATGTCTGGGAGCATCCGTATACCTTGATTTTAGCATGCACAGAAGCGCTGCCTGCGCGTAAGGGGGGCCGCACGCCCCGCGCCAAAACTGCGCGCTTGGGGCGCCCCGGACGAAGGCGTCCGGGGCTACACGAACCGTGCAGATCGTTGGGTGGCGGTGTACACTCTTCGTTCGCCTTGGGTTCTCTATTCCGATCTTCCATCGAGGTTACTCCGTGAGACGAGGAACACGTCTGCTTGCTTGTCTTCTGCCTTTTGCCTGCTTGCTCACGATCTGTGTCGAAGCGCAAACCGCACCGGTCAAGCCGCTGACCGTTGAGGGTCTGTTTCAGCCCGGAGGGCTGGCCGGGCGTGGCCCCGAGGGTACCGAATGGAGTCCGGATGGAAGCAAGCTGACGTTTGTGCAACGCGACGAGAAGGGAGCCAACGGCGAGTTGTGGTACGTGGACACCGCCAGTGGAGAAAAGAAGGTGCTGGTCAGCGCGGCGAAGCTGGCGATGCTTGATCCGGACGTGAATAAAGTGAAGAACGAGCGCGAGAAGGAAAGGCTGACTCGTTATCACGTAGCCGCTTACCTGTGGGCTCCCGATTCGAAACACCTTATCTTTGACTCCCAAGGGCAGCTCTGGCTCTACGACCTGGGCAGCGAGACTGCGGTGCAGTTCACATCGGCGGGCGATCCGAGCGGAGATCCGAAGTTTTCCCCCGACGGCAAACATCTCGCCTATGTGCGCAAACACAATTTGTATGTGCGTCCGGTCAATGGCAAGGAGGAAAAGCAGCTTACCAGGGATACCGGGGACAATCTGCTGAACGGGGACATTGACTGGGTTTATGCAGAGGAGTTGGGCGTGCGCAGCAACTACTTCTGGTCGCCCGACAGCAAAGAGATTGTCTTCCTCCACATGGACGAGACGAGCGTGCCGACATACCCCATCACCGACTGGATGCCCACGCATCCGGCGGTGGATCCGCAGAAGTATCCGAAGGTTGGGGATCCGAATCCCGTGGTGAAAATCGGTGTGGTCGACGCCGACAAGGGGAAGACGCGATGGATCAGCTTGAGTGAAGATCAAGATTTCTACATCCCTCGATTCGGATGGGTTCGCGAAGGCGTGATTTGGGCCGAGGTGTTGAACCGGGCTCAGAACAAGATGGACCTGTACTTTGTGGATACGAAGTCCGGGAAACCGCGGCTGGTGCTGAGCGAGAGCAGGCCGGAGTCGTGGTTCGACTTCGAGCATACGGAGATCCGCTTTCTGAAATCCGGTGGGCAGTTCCTGTGGCCAAGCTGGCGCGATGGGAACATGCATTTATATCTCTACAGCTTCGATAAGCAGAACCCCATGTCGGCCGACGCCAAACTGGAACGCCAGTTGGAGAAGGGTGACTATCAGGTTCTGGGGATTCTGGGAGTGGATGAGACTGCGGGAACGGTGTTCTTCCAGGCAAACAAGGATGATCCGCGGCAAGAACACCTTTACTCTGTGAAATTGGATGGATCTGATTTTAAGGATCTAACGCCGGAGGAAGGCATTCATCTCGGGAATCTCAGTGATGATGCCAAGCACTACACGGAAATGCACTTCGGGCCGCACACGTCGCCGGGATTATCGGTGTGCCCAGTCGGAGGAGGTTGCAATCCGGTCTGGACGGCACACGATGAGATCGGGGAGTACGGGCTGCGGGCGCCAAAATTTTTGGAGTTCAAGGCGGACGATGGCACCACGCTGTACGGGCGACTGCTGCTCCCGCCGGAGGGCGTGGTCACCGGAAAGATCCCTCTAATCGTGAATATCTATGGCGGGCCGGCCGGACAGATGGTGCGCAAGGGCGTTCCCGATGCGTTCGATGAGATTCTGTCGCGCAAGGGTTTCGCCATCTTCTCGGTGGACAATCGTGGAACGCCGGGGCGGGACGAGAAGTTCCAGACCGCGATCCGGAACGAGTTTGGGGCGATTGAACTGAAAGACCAGCTGACCGCGCTGGACCAGCTCCTGACACAGTATCCGCAACTTGACAAGGACCGGATTGGAATCTGGGGATGGTCGAATGGCGGCTCCATGACGCTCTACGCCATGACGCATTCGGACCGGTTCAAGGCGGGGGTGGCCGTGGCGCCGGTGACGAATCAAATCAACTACGATTCGATTTATACCGAGCGCTACATGGGACTACTCAAGGACGATAAGTCGGGTTACGAGCAGTCGGATGTCACCAGGTCCGCTGATCAGCTCCACGGCGCCCTGCTGCTGGTGCACGGGACGAGCGACGACAATGTGCACTTCCAGAACAGTATTCAGATGATCAACGCGCTGATCAGTGCCGGGAAGCAGTTCCGCCTCATGGTCTATCCCAATAAGACTCACAGCATTGCGGGTAAGGACGCGCGGGTGCATCTGTTCACGATGATCGAGGAGCACTTTGAGCGGGAGTTGAAGGCAGGGGCTGGGGAATAGGGGATAGGGATTAGGGGCTAGGAACCTATGCTCCCTAAGCCCTTGCTACTTGTGCTTGTCGGCTTTCTTGCTGGCGGGTTCTTTTGTCGTGCTCTCGGTCTTCTTCTCGTCCTTCTTGGATTCCTTCGAGTCTTTGCTTCCCGAGTCAGAGGATGTGTGCGACTTCTTTGCGTAGTCGGTCACATACCAGCCTGAGCCTTTGAACTGCACGGCGGGTGCGGAGATAGTCTGCTCGACTGCCCCCCCGCATTCCGGACACTTCTTTACCGGCTTGTCGGAGAACTTCTGGATTTTTTCGAAGCGATGACCGCACTTTTTGCACTGATATTCGTAAAGTGGCATGGAGATGAGAAGTTCTGAGGAAAACTTGGATTCGTCTTCGATTGTAGGGGCGGAGATTGTTAGGCGTCAATTTGCACAGCCAATCAGCGCGGGAGCAGGCGCTTTGGGGCGGTGTTCCGCCACGCGGCTTCGATGGCTTTGGACATCACATCTTTCTTGGCGGCCTTGAGATGGACGCTGGTAGCGCCGCGGCGTCCCCACGTGCCTTTCACCGGGATGAACGTGTCGGGATAATCCTTCGAAAAGTAGTGCTGATCTTCTGGCGAGAGCTTAACCATGCCACGCGTTTTGTCGGGGTAGCCGAGCGTGGCGAAGATCTTTCCGGCAACGCGGAAATCGGGATGGTCCATGTGCTGGCGCTCTTCGGTTTCGGGATGAGACAGGGCGAGTTTGCGGAAATCGTTGGCGGTCATGAGGGCCTCCCAAAAGCACCTTGCCAGCATAACTAGGACGAATGATGGCAGGTTACGCGTAATTTTAGATTGTAGATTTGAGATTGCAGATTGGTTTCATTCTGCGATCGCGAGCGGGGGCTTTCCAATCTGCAATCTTCAATCTGAAATCTGCAATCGCTTCTCGGTGGTAGACTCCGCCCATGGCGGATTCGACCGCGTCTGCGAAGCCTGCGCTCTACCTGGTGGCTACACCGATTGGCAATCTGGAGGACATCACTCTGCGGGCGCTTCGCGTGCTGAAAGAGGTGGATGTGATCGCGTGTGAGGATACACGGCAGACGCATAAGCTGCTGAATCATTACGAGATTGCGACGCGGACGACCAGTTACCACGAGCACAACGAGATGACGAAATCGGCGGAGCTGGTTAAGGAGATGCAGGAAGGCGCAAGCGTGGCGCTCGTGACCGACGCTGGAATGCCCGGGATCTCGGATCCGGGGTATCGGCTGGTTACGCTGGCGATCCGGCATCATGTGCCGGTGGTGCCGATTCCGGGTCCATCGGCGTTCCTGGCGGCCCTGGTCGCAAGTGGGCTGCCAACGGATTCGTTTCGATTTAGTGGGTTTTTCCCGGCCAAGCGGGGGGAACGGCGGACGATGCTGGAGTCGATCAAGAGCTCGCCGCGAACGCAAGTGTTCTATGAAGCGCCACATCGGATTGTCGAGAGTCTGGAAGATGTCGTTGAGGTCTTAGGCGCGGCGAGGCATGTCGTGGTGGCGCGCGAGGTGACGAAGATTCATGAAGAGTTTTTGCGTGGGCGAGCGGAAGAGGTACTCGAGGCACTCAAGAAACGCGAGGCAGTGAAGGGCGAGATCACCTTACTGATCGGAAAACCTGAGGAGGGAGGTGTTCGTGTAGGGGCGGACGCCCCCGTCCGCCCCAGCGTGCGGCAGCGTGTGCAGCAGATCATGACGGAAGAACAGATCGACGAAAAGGCCGCGCTGAAGAAGGTCGCGAAAGAACGGGGAATGTCGAAGAGTGAGGCGTATCGCGAGATGCAGCGAGCGAAGTAAAATCCCACGGGGATCGAACGCCGCACCGTCCTTAAAGATACTTTTAGGTCAGAACAGAGAGTCGAACTGCGCTCAACGGACAGCCGAGGCGGCTGTCCCTCCGCAATCTACTTCCCGGCTAATTCCTTTTTTACTAAGTCACTGACCACCTTGCCGTCTACCCGCATGCCGGACGCAGCGAACTTTGCCATCGCATTCTTCATGACCGTGCCCATTTCTTTCATGGTGGGCGAGCCCATCTCGGCAATCGTGGCTTTTACTCCTGCGGCGATATCGGCCTCGCTCGCGGCTTTTGGCAAATAGCTTTCGATCACTGTGATTTCAGCGGCTTCTTTGTCGGCCATCTCCTGACGTCCGCCTTTGGTGAACTGTTCGATGGAATCTTTGCGCTGCTTGATCAGCGTGTTCAGGACTGCCTGCGATTCCTTGTCGTCGAGGGGAGACATCTTTTCGACGGTCTTGAGTTGCAGAGCGCTCTTTACCATGCGCAGGGTCGAAAGACGGGCTTCCTCTTTCGATTTCATGGCGGCAACGATGTCTTTTTGAATCTGGTCGACTAGGGGCATGGGGGGATTATACGGTTCTTTCGGCCGTAAGAGTCGCGGAGGCATTGACTGCCGACCTTCGCCCGCGGGACGGACGAATGCGTCCGTCCCTACACAATCTCGGCGCGCTGCCGACCGGGACTTTCCTATAAACTATAGGTTTATTCCTACACACAAGGACTCCGCTATGTTGCATAAGAATCGTCTATTCACTCCCGGGCCTACGCCGCTGCTCCCTGCGGCGCAGACGGCCATGGCGTCGTTTACGGCGCATCATCGTACCGCCGACTTCAAGGCGCTGTTTCAACGCGTACTTGCGGATATGAAGGATTTCATCGGCACAAAGAATGATGTCCTCGTGCTCGCCTGCTCGGGTACGGGCGTCATGGAGGCTTCGGTTTCAAATCTCACTTCGCCGGGCGACAAGGTGCTGGTGCTGACCGCAGGCAAGTTCGGCGAGCGCTGGACCGGGCTCGCAAAGGCATTCGGCTGCAATGTGGAGGTACTCAGTGCGCCCTATGGAGACACCATTTCTCTGGAGGACGTTCGTAACCGCGTGACACCCGATGTTCGGGCCGTATTTGTTCAGGCCACAGAAAGTTCGACCGGTGCTCGCCATGACGTGCAAGGGATTGCGAAAATCGTCCGAGCTCAGGGTAACGACGCTTTGCTCGTAGTTGATGCCATCACCGGACTGGGCACCACTCATCTGGATGTCGATGGCTGGGGCGTGGACGTGATCATTGGCGGCTCTCAGAAGGCGTTGATGATGCCTCCTGGGCTAGCCTATTGCGCGGTCAGCGAGCGCGCCTGGAAGCGGATGGATTCAACGACTTCTCCGCGTTATTACTTTGATCTGCGCAAAGAGCGGAAATCGGCGGCAAAGGGCGAGACCGCTTATACCCCGGCGACATCTCTGTTCGCCGCACTGGGTGCGGCGCTGGAGTTCGTGCGCGCGATGGGCAAAGGCGATCTCGCAAAGGGACGCGAGGAACTGGTTAACAACGCGGAATTGTGCGCTGAGATGACTCGCGCTGGGGCCCGGGCGCTCGGGTTGAAACTGTACGCTTCGGCCCCGGCGGCTGCGCTCACGGCGATCACTGCCCCCGATGGGCTGGATTCGGGAAAGATCGTGAAAGAATTCCGAGAATCGTTTGACGCCGTGGTGGCGAACGGACAAGGTGAGATGAAGGGCAAGCTTTTCCGTATCGCACATATTGGATACTACGACTATCTCGACACGATCGGCATCTTGGGGGCACTCGAGCATGTGCTGGCCCGGGTCACTGACAAGGGCATCGAGTATGGCTCAGCCGTGAGGGCGGCGCAGCAGGTGTACGCGCGGAGTTATGAAGAGGCCCTCGCTTCGCGATAGCTCGTCGAGAGCGTAGCCGGGCTGCGGCCGACGGACAGCCCTTCGATGTCGCTTAGGGCAGGCCGAAGCGGCTGTCCCTGTAGCATTTCCCTTTGCCGAATTCCCACTTCTCGCAGAGGGGCGAGAAGTGGGGCGCCCTGTTTCGGTTAGTTGATCGTGAAGTTTACTGCCGTTGATGTTTGTGCAGGTGATCCGCCGTACATGCCGCTTCCGGCGATCGCGGGGTTGGTAACCGTAACCTTAACCGTTCCTGCGTTGGCGACTGCGGTAGCTGGGACTGCGATGGTGAGCTGTCCGCCATTGACAAAGGTGGTCGTCTGGACTGCGCTGTTCCAGCTCACAACGGCATTCGAGGCGAAACTGCTGCCGTTCACCGTCAGCATGAAGGCCGAGTCGCCGGCGTTCACGCTGGCTGGGCTAAGGTTCGCGATTGCAGGCATGGCGGTTCCGGCAGTGTTCTTCGAGCTGTAGCCGCACGCCAGGGTAATGGCAATCAAAGTCCCGAGCAGGATGGTGCTAACGGGTTTCATAGGTTTCTCCGAGGGTAGGGGCCCTTTGCAGCCAGAGTGTAGAAACTTGCGGCTCGGCGTTTGTCAGCGTGGCGTTATTTTCATGTCAATTCAGCGTCAGGGCTCTTAAAGTACCTTCATTTCATAAACTTAGAAAAAGGAATCGTTCGTGAAAATCATCGTTGCGGAAAAGATCTCTTCATCGGCAGTGGGACAGTTGCAAGAGCCCGGATGGACCGTTCTGACGGCCGATCAACTCGACGGCAAGTTGGCCGAGCATCTGGAGACAGCTGATGCCTTGATCGTGCGTTCGGCAGTGCAGGC
>Ga0126371_10004068_pt1 | contig 12870 bp, 8 predicted proteins | sample PanSoiMetaPlot_4_FD_110145 | JGI IMG/M metagenome (GOLD analysis project Ga0126371, IMG submission 110145) | Tropical forest soil microbial communities from Panama - MetaG Plot_4 | ecosystem: Environmental > Terrestrial > Soil > Tropical forest > Bulk soil | place: Panama | collected 2016-02-17
GCGTGAAAATGCAAAGATCGCCATCAATGTGATGATTCGTCCACGTGGCGGCGATTTTCTTTATACCGACTCGGAATTCGCGTCGATGCAGCACGATATTCACATCGCAAAAGAGCTTGGCGCGGACGGCATTGTGCTGGGGCTGTTGTGCGCCGACGGCACTGTTGATGTTGAACGCACGCGACTAGTTGTCGATCTGGCGCGTCCGTTGCCGGTCACCTTTCATCGCGCCATTGACGTGTCGCGCGATCTGCTGAAAGCACTCGAAGACGTGATTTCCACTGGCGCAGCACGCGTGTTGACCTCCGGAGGCGAGCCTTCCGTCGTAGACGGCGCATCGATGGTGGCAAAGATGGTGAAAGCTGCAAAAGATCGCATCATCGTCATGCCCGGCTGTGGAATCACCCAGCACAATGTCTTGTCGATTCTGGAGACGACCGGCGCGCGCGAAGTGCATGTCGCTCTTGAAAAAGAAACGCGTAGCGGCATGACATTCCGCAAAGCCGAGATACCCATGGGTGGCGTTGAAGGGCGCGAATATATCCGCTTCGTAACGCCTGAAGCCGCAGTCCGAAACGTAGTGGAAATTCTGAACCTGTAATTCATAAAGCGGGAAGAATCACACCGCGGCACTCGCCGAAGCCGATGCGCGGATGGCCTTTCCGTTCGCAATATCCGCGAAAAACAACCTCGTCTCCATCTTCAAGAAATTTTCGCATCTCGCCGCCCGGAAGCGGAATTGGTTCCACTCCTCGCCGTGTCATTTCCAGCAGGCATCCCACGGATTCTTTCACTGGACCAGAGACCGTTCCCGATGCCAGCAAATCACCAGGCTGCAAATTACACCCGTTGCTCGCATGGTGCGTAAGCACTTGTGCCAGCGTCCAGTACAAATCGCGTGTATTGCCCTTGCTCAAGCGCACGGGCTGTTGACCTGCGTCGCGCATGCGCTGCGACGAGAGCCAGACTTCGAGCGTAATGTCGAATCCACCGCTCTGCTCATTTGCTTCAGCGCTGAGATAAGGCAGTGGCTTGGGATCTCCCGCATCGCGCTCGAATGCCGGAACGCGGAACGGTTCCAGCGCATCCATCGTCACAATCCATGGAGAAATGGTCGTGGCGAAATTCTTGGCCAGAAATGGCCCCAGCGGCTGGTACTCCCATGCCTGAATGTCGCGTGCCGACCAGTCATTCACCAGGCAAAGCCCGAAGATGTGGCTTTCTGCCCCGCTCAGAGGAATGACAGCACCGCGAGCATTGCCCTCGCCCACAAAGAAGCCAACCTCAAGTTCGTAATCGAGCAGACGTGTCGGGCCGAAATTAGGATATTCAGCATCTGGCGCTTTTGTCTGGCCGCTGGGCCGTTTGATTTCCGCTCCGCTAGCAATAATGGAAGACGCGCGGCCATGATAGCCAATGGGCACATATTTGTAGTTCGGAAGCAGCGGATTCTCAGGACGGAACAACTTGCCGACATTACCCGCGTGATAAATCGATGCGTAGAAATCAGTGTAATCTCCGATGATGGCAGGCAGGTGCATGGTGACTTCTGCAGCCGGACGCAGGAGCCGCTCGACCTTGTTGCGTATTTCCGCCACAGCATCTGACCGAAGCAACTCAGTAAGCCGTATGCGCAATGCTGTTGAAGCCCGTCGTCCATGCGACATAAGGCGATTAAGTGTCGGCGCGGTACATACTTGCTGAAGCGCCGGATTTAAGGCACGCAGAAGCCCCTGCTCGGCGCAGGCGCGCACGTCGAGCACCTTATCGCCGATTGCTACGCCGATACGCGAATCACAACCGCGAGTGGAGAACACTCCGAACGGCAGATTCTGCAAGGGAAAATCCGTTGCGTTGCCATTCGCGGACTCGACCCAGCTTGTTTCCATCGTCAGCGCCACCTCAGCGCTTTCAGATCATGAACCGGCTCAATGAAAGAGCAGGAACCGAATCCAATGGCAAAATTCTCGCGCGTCTCTTTGATCTGCTTTTCTGAGAAGCGGTGATTTCGCCATATCAGCGTGTTCTTTTTCCATTGAAATGCGCCAGGCGATTCCTCTGTGATCGCCTCCATCACTTCTTCGACAGCCGCACCGCGATATGCAACCATCGCTGCTACAAATAGATTGATAAACCCATGCATGATGGCAGTGGCGCTGTTTTCCTCATAAGTGAGCTTCTGAGCCGAACGCAGCGGATGGTGCAATCCCGCAGTGGCTTTGAATGAAACTCTGGCCTTTGCGCACGCGACAAGAAATTTCGTTACCTTCTGCGCTTCGGGAATCGCGTCCGCCGTAATGCCGCCGGTGCGAATCTTTGCCCTCGCTTCAAATTGTTTAAGCACAGGAAAAATCCCGTCACTGAGTCCCAGGGGAAACTCGACGTAAGCGGCCATGCCCGACGGCACTAAACGTAACTGCCGTTCCGCCTGCACGACATCAGCCGTTTTGAGTTCAATCGCATCAAGAAAAGCCGCGCCTTCATTGAATGCCTCGATGAAACGCGCGTCTTCATTTGCATCGCCCGTGCTCAGAACACTTAACAGCCAGGGAGACATTTGCTCGTCGCAGCATGTTTCAGAAAATGCCGCTGAGAACTCCACCAGCCTTTGCGCCGGAACAATGAAGCGTCCCAGCATCCACGCTTCATCACTCGCCCGATACGCGGAGTAGTTGCGTACAGATGTCTGCATATCGAGCGACGCTGGCGGAAAAAGTCCCGCATAGTCGATGACTCCTGCGAGCAGAGAGTGTATGGCTGTCATTTGAAGTGCTTCTTCAGCCCCTGCCAGCACTCGTAGTATTCGTGCTGCAAAATTTTTGTCTCCAGAGCGAATTTCGTAGGGCGCACGGCCAGCTGCGTCTCAAACATAAAGGCCAGCGTGTTCCCCAGGTACTGCGGCTTCAACCCTGCGGAGCTGGCGCGCTCAAATGTCTCCGCGTCCGGTCCATGTCCAGCCATGCAGTTGTGCAGGCTCGCTCCACCGGGAACAAAGCCTTCGGTCTTCGCATCATATTGCCCGAAGATAAGTCCCATGAACTCATTCATCATATTGCGATGGAACCACGGCGGCCGGAAGGTGTGCTCGGCCACCATCCAGCGCGGCGGAAAGATGGCGAAGTCTACATTCGCCGTGCCCGCTATGACGCTGGGCGCGGTGAGCACCGTGTAGATCGATGGGTCAGGATGGTCAAAGGAAACCGTGTTGATGCAGTTGAAGTTCTTCAGGTCGTATTTATAAGGCGCGTAGTTGCCATGCCAGGCAACTACGTCCAGCGGTGAATGATCGATCTCCGCGTTCCACAAATTGCCCAGGAATTTACTGATAATCCGGAAACTACCTTCGCGATCTTCATATGCAGCAATGGGATAGTGAAAGTCGCGCGCGTTCGCTAATCCATTGGCCCCGATCGGGCCAAGCTCGGGCAGACGAAACTGCTGCCCGTAGTTCTCGCAGATGTATCCCCGCGCGGATTTTTCTTCAAGTACGACGCGGAATTTCAACCCGCGCGGCAGCACACAGATTTCTCCCGGAGCAGCGCCAATTATGCCCAGCTCCGTATGGAGACGCAGCGCGCCATCCTGCGGAACCAGCAGCAATTCTCCGTCCGCGTTGTAGAAGAAGCGGTCGTCCATCGACTTGTTGATGGCATAGACGTGAATGCCGACTCCGGTCTGCATCGCGGGATCGCCGTTGCCGCCAAGCGTGATGATGCCGTCGATAAAGTCCGTGGGTTCAGACGGAACAGGCAGAGGGTCCCAGCGAAGCTGATTGGGCGGCGTGGGAACTTCAGTAAACGGCCCGCTGCGGATCAATCCCGCAGGATGCTCCTCATACGGCTTGTGCGTTACTGATGGCCTGATGCGGTAAGTCCAGGTGCGCCGGTTGACATGCCGCGGCGAAGTAAAAGACGTTCCGCTGAACTGCTCTGTGTAAAGGCCCAGCGAATGCTTCTGTGGCGCGTTCTGTCCCTGCGGCAGAGCGTCAGAGACCGCTTCGGTGGCAAATTCATTCCCGAATCCCGACTGATACTTGAGCGCGGAGGATGACATCACGTCTCCCTGACGCAATGGCGTCAAAACTCTATAAGCTACCCGGAGATGCGCAGCTTTGGCAAACGCCTCAATGCCTATGCCTCAACTGTAAAAAGTCCCGGCAGCACCTCGCCAGCCTTGCCCAGGATGACCTCCGTGAATGCACTCGCGTTCAGCGGCGGCTCCGGCCCGATGTAATATGTCCTGACTTTTGCTTCTCCCGGCAAATTGCGCTGATTGGCCCAGTGCACGAAGCTTGCTGCCGGGTGAACATTTCCCGACGTGCCAACAACGACCATTACACTGCAACGATCGATCTCGCGCATGATGCGGTCCATTTCCAGCGGATACTCACCAAACCAGACAATGTTCGGTCGAATCCGGGCGCCGCAGGAGCAGGTTGGGATCTGCGTAATCGATTCGTAGAGATTCTTGTCAGCGATAGCAGCAGCGCCGCATTCCGACTCACAACGCGAGGAGAAAAGTTCTCCATGCATGTGGACCAGATTGCGCGATCCGGCGCGCTCATGCAAGTCATCGACATTCTGCGTGCAGAGAAAGAACCTGTCTCCAATCTGCGATTCGAGCGCGGCAAAGGCATGGTGCGCGGGGTTGGGCTCACTCCTTTGCGCGTCGCGCCGCCGCATGGAGTAAAACCGCCAGACCAGTTCCGGGTTTGCTTCCCATGCCTCCGGAGTCGCTACGTCTTCCACGCGATGACCACTCCATAAGCCATCGCTGTCGCGAAACGTAGGAAGGCCACTCTCCGCGCTGATGCCCGCGCCCGTGAGCACGAACACGCAATCGCCCGCCGCAACATGGATGCCCGCGCTCATTGTGAATTCACACCTCTGTCATGTTCATGATGGCCCGACCAGTCAAATCGCCTGCCAATGATTCCTTTGACAATTAGATGATCGGTGGCTGCTGTTGGGCCTATGCCTACGCCGAAGTTGATCTCCCATTTCGGAGAGACATTGAGATCGATCGCAGGGAAAAACTGCTGCTGCTGGTCGTGAAAATTGTCGAAGTCGCCGAGTCGCCCGTACGAAGCGTAGTACTCAAGCCCGCCCGCGATGACCTTTGTGAAGTCATAACTGATTTTGACGTTGGGAGAAAAGGTAACGCCCTGCGAAACACTCTCGCCGTGAAACGACCTGTCCAGAGTTGGATTCAGCGAAAAGTACCAGCGTCCAATCTGTTTATCAATGATGGGCCGAATCTCCCAGGTCCACGTGTCGGTCGAAAAATCGCGCCGCTGATAACCAATTTCCATCGAGAGGCTCGCACCTACTGGCCAGTGCCAACTGTCTGGGGCGCGCACGCGCGGACGGATATGATCCCCCACCCATTGAATGCCCTGTCCGCTGCGCGCGCTGGTGAAGATGTAAAAACCAACCTCCGACCAATTGGTAAGACCCTGCGTAATTTCAACGGTTTCATGCAGCGCATGGTTTGTTGGATATGTTCCGTCTGCGGTGTATTCCGAGCCCGGAATGGGTTTCGATCCATCCACCGTGAAATTGCTGTGTAACTCAACCATCGTGGTTTTAGGCGCGACCGTGTCGGAACCATAGACCTGAATCTCGTAATTGTCCTGCGCCAAAAGCTGTCCGGCCGCAACCAAAAGAAATAGCGCAACGAAAACAACACGAAAAACGGAGATGCTCTTCCGCTTCCATGAGCAAATTGTTGGCAACAAGCAAATCTCCTGCGGGTAGTTGATGACAGAATACAACCCATCAGGTGGGATGCCTTCCCATCAGAATCCATGGCAGGTTTGCATCTATTTTCCGGCTATGCTTGAATCATGCTCCCCTCCGGCGATCAGCAACTTGTGCAGATCATCGATGCCGCCCTGGCCGACACAGCGCGCCGCAGCCGCGAGTGGTTGGTGTGCCACCCGGGATGCACGCAATGCTGTGTAGGAGCGTTTGCCATCAGCCAGCTCGATGCTGAACGCCTGCGCACTGGGCTCCGGCAGCTTGAGGAAGTTGATCCGGCGCGAGCTGGGCGTTTACTTGAACGGGTGAGGCAGTCAGTTGAGCGTATTGCAGATGAATTTCCCGGTAACCCGCAGACAGGTATCCTCGACGAATCTGCAGAAGCCCAGGAGCGATTTGCCGACTTTGCAAACGATGAAGTATGTCCGGTGCTGGACCCGGAAACAGGAATGTGCGATTTGTACGGCGCGCGACCTATGACCTGCCGCGTCTTTGGCCCGCCAGTCCGTTCCGAAGACGGCCTTGGGGTATGCGAGCTCTGCTATCACGGCGCAAGCGAAGCAGAAATCGCGGCTTGCGAGATGCGCATTGAGACGGACGCTTTAGAAACCGAGTTGACCACAGTGTCGAGGCTGCAACCGGGCAGCACGGCAATACTATCATCGCTTTTGCTTTGTCCTGCCAGGGCACCTGATACAGTCATTAGCAACGCCATCCCTGCTTTCTATTCAGGAGATCTAGCCTTGACCTCTACTCTGCGTAAGTCCCTGCTGTCCTTTTCGATGCTGGCGTTCTGCCTCATCTCTTCAGGCTGCAACACGGTGCAGACCACTATGCCACCTGCCCCGCTGCACACCATTGGGTTTATGACAGACTTCGATGTACGGGATGACGCCGTTGGCATTTGCAAAACAGTCATGGATGGCATTGCGCCTGGTGTGCATGTGATTGACATTACGCACCAAGTCAATCCCTTCGATATTGCCGAAGGCGCGCGATTTCTGGCAGGCTCAGCACCCTATTTTCAAAAAGACGCTGTGTTTGTCGTTGTTGTCGACCCGGGCGTCGGCAGTACCCGCAAGGCTATTATCGCCAAATCTAAAGTAGGCCAATACTTCGTGCTTCCGGATAACGGTCTGCTAACTCTGGTACAGGACCGCGACGGCATTGAAGGCGCGCGCGAAATCACCAACCCCGAATGGATGATCGGAGCCAAACTCTCTTCAACATTTCACGGGCGCGATATTTTCTCGCCAGCAGGCGCGCACCTGGCACGCGGTGACGACTGGACCCAGGCCGGACCCGAACTGGACGTTTCAAAGCTGGTGCGCATCGACGTTCATTACGCAACTGTGGATGATAAAGGACTGAATGGGCAAGTGATTGGGACGGATGGACCTTTCGGAAACCTGATTCTGAATGTTCCTGCCGACACGTTTGCTAAACTTGGCTATCAGCTCGGTGATACCGTTCCGGTTACGCTGAACGGACACAAATACGAATTTCCTTTCAAGAAGACATTCAGCGATGTGCCAATCGGCAAGCCGCTCTTCTACATCGATTCGCGCGGACGCCTGAGCATGGGGCTGAATCAACGCAATTTCGCCCAGACGTATAAAATTACCCCACCGGTGGATCTCTTCATTCCGAAAAAATGAGCCATAGGGCGCGCAAACGTTCCACAATGACGCTTCTGCTGCGCAAATCGGAAGTGCTAAAACTTTCCTGCACTGGCCTGTAAGCGCGCGAGATTCGCTCGCGCCTGGGCGTGATTTGGCTCAAGCCTCAGCGCATGCTCGAAAGCCTCGCGCGCTTCTGCTGTTTTCCCTTCTCTAGCGTCCAGCACACCCAGGTTATTCCAGCCGTCGGCATCATTCGAGTTCAGTTGCAGGGCCTTTTGTTGTTCCAGAATTGCATCCTGCAGCTGCCCTGTAGTAGTGAGCACCTGTGACAACAGGGCGTGAGCCATTGGATCATCCGGTGTTATTGTTGTTGCGGCCCTCAATTGCGTGGCAGCATCGCCGAAACGATTTGTCTGAACATAGGCCATCGCCAGATGCTCGCGCATTTCCGCATCCTTGCCATCCTGCTTGACCGCGTCTTCGAGCAGATCGACAGCGTGCGCGGGATTACCCGACGCAATCGCGAGCTGCGCCGAGCCATCGAGCCCTGTAGCATCTTGCGGATTCAGCTTCAGCGCCTTGTCGAACTCCGCCTGCGCCGCTTCCGGCTCCTGCTCCTTCAGCAATGCCAGACCCAGGCCGCTATGCGCGCTGGCATCGTCCGGCGTCTGCCGTAGGATGGCTCTGAACTGCTCCTCGGCACGTGCCACATTGTCGTGGTTCAACTCAAGACGCCCTAGATCAAACTGGGCATCCATCGATCCTGAATCAAGACTGATTGCCTTTTGATAGGCCTCAACCGCCTGCTGCGAATCACCCGCCTTTTCATAGGCAACGCCCAGGGCCGTCAACGTCCGCGTATCACCGGAGTCAACTGCAAGCTCGCGCTGATAAGTAGCGGCCGCCTTCTGATAATCACCCTCGCCCATGTATGCGCCGGCAAGATTGAACAGCGCAATCGTGTCCTTCGGATTCTTGCGCAGCTTGTTCTGCATCCATTCCTGTTCCAGCAGAATGCGCGGATCAAGCCCGCCCAGACGCTGGTTCACCGGCAGCACCTGCAGCCACAGATGCCCCATCTCATCCACCGAGCGGTTCCCTGCCCTCACGCGCACTGGCGGATCGTTCGGATTGTGAATGTTGGTGCTGGAATTGTCATAAGTGTAGCGCATGTGCAGCACCGTCTTTTTAGGAAGAAACACCGGCTTGCGATAGCGATAGACTGATTGCCGGTCGATATCCCAGTTGCGAATCCAGATCAGCCACTTCTTCTCGCCCGTCGGGAGAATGGCATATCCTTGTAAATCTTTGCCTAGGTAATGCGCGTGCGGATACACCCCCAGCACGTCGACATCCACTGGCAATTTCATCTCATCCTGGACAACAAAATCGCGTGCTCCTGCCGGGATATCGAGCGCCTCGTCATCCTCCAGTTGCAACAGCATTGGCTGTTTTTCCGGGGGCCTATCTGTGAAATACAGCCCCACCTCAGCCTGCATGGTTTCCGGTTTGCCTGAGGGCTTGAAGTGCATGTTCAAAATCAGGTCATTGCCCGGATCGAGCCGCCACGGCATCCCTTCCGGCTCCATCAGCACCGGCGTGTCCGGCTTCCAGAAAAGAAAATGGCTGTCTGGATCGAACATGCTTCCCGCATCCACCTGCAACTCCATTCCCGCGACGCCATCCTGCCAATCATTCGGATGAGCGCGCCGGAATGAGGCCGTGCGGTCGATCAGCAGGTTCGCATGATGCACGATCTGCGGCATGCCCGGACGAATCTCCACGGCGCGGATGTAGTGCGTCTGCTTAAGCGGATACGGCAGAACGAAATTGCGAAAAACGTCGGTGCCCGATGCGGCCAGCGTGTATGGCCTCGCCGTCTTCAGCACCAGATCGGGCGTGCCCAGTTCCCAAGTCGCGTTGTAATGCGGCGGCGCGGGAGCATCCGCCAAGTCGCCCTGCGCCATACCTGTACTGACCCATTGCCGAATAAGATCGAGATCCGAATCAGACAATCTGCGATTGTCGGCAAAGTCGCCGTAGCCCGGTTCTGGAAGCCAAGGCGGCATATAACGGCTTTGTGTTACGCGCAGCACCTGCGGTCCCCAGCGGCGCGCGTCGGCATAAGCCATCAGGCTGAATGGCCCGGCTCCTCCGGGATGGTGGCATGTCGTGCAGTCCTTGTAGAGAATCGGCGCGATCTGGTGAGCGTATGTCACGGGCGCGTCCGCGGCGCGTACATGTCTACTTGCAACCTTCACGGCTACGAAGAGAGAAGCAAGTCCACAGACGCACGCGCAAATCAGCCGATTCATCATCATGGCTGGCGCGTCACAATCGCGCAGCCCACCGACGGACCACCCGGCTGCGGAACAGGCTTGTTGCCCAAAGCGGCCCCAATCGCGTTCTCCAGGTCATGGTGAAAAGCGCGCGGCCGCTCCGATCCGAGATCGAGATATCGGTCATCGATTCGCCCGCGATACACCTCATGCAGACCGCTGCCATCACGGACGAAAACCGCAGCTTCTGGAGTGACCGTAACATGCGCCATCTCGACCAGGGACTGCTCACGATCGATCACAATGTCCGTTGCGTCGCCTGTCTCGGTGCTGTGTTGTCTGACGACCGACGTAGTATCTCCGGGATTGGGATACACCTCCCGGAACTGCGCTCCCCGATTGGCAAATTCATGTTGAAGTCGCTCCATTTCGGGAAGGTACCGGTTGGAAATTGGACAATCCGAAGCGGCAAAGAAAAGCACCAGCACGCGCTTTCCTGGAAGCACGAGCTCCGTCACAGGCGCACCATTCAGATTCACGCCGTAGCGCTGCGCCTGTCCTGCCACCACCCAGCCGAGCAACAGCATTGCGATTGTGCAGAGTTGGCGCATGGTCTCGCCCAAATATACAACTCGCAAATTATTTTTTTACAGGTAGTCATCTGGCCGGCCAAACGTTCGCAGGCAAATCGGCTTGTAGCTGATTCTGACCTATTGCAAACCTTGCTTCCCCACCTTTTGCTATTCCTTGACAAGCGCAATCGATGGTCGCTATAGTTTTTCCTCGTCAGAGGCAGTGTACCTTTGACGCGAAACGGTAGTTATGCAGCGACATATGGAGCGCTGCTTCCTGTTGTATTTGACAGAGGACCGTCTTCAAAACCAGATAAAGAGACTCGCTTTTACGCGCGCTGCTTCCGGAAAATTCCAGGAAGGATAAAGACGGCATGCGAAGGGCGACAACAGCACCAACGTTTTTGGGAGACCACATGATCACTCGCATATGCAAGGCTCTTGCCTGCGGTCTGGGCGCTGCTCTGCTCGCATTCATACCACTCACATCCCATGCCCAGGCGGTTTACGGCTCCATCTATGGCACCGTAACTGACAACACAGGCGCAGTCATCCCCAACGCCACGGTCACTGTCACCGATGAGGCCAAGGGGACCGTCGTCACCGTCCAAAGCAATGAATCCGGTGCGTACACCGTCGATCACCTTGTGCCTGATTCCTATGACGTGAAAGTAAGTGTCTCCGGCTTCCAGAATTTCGAGGCAAAGGGCATTAAGGTCTTCGCCGATACCGCGCCGAAAGTAGATGCGCAGCTCACAGTGGGAGGCGCTTCGCAGACGGTCACCGTCAATGCCGATGCCATCCCCGTCCTGAAGACGGATCGCGCTGACGTATCGACCGAGTTCTCGACCCAGACCATCTCCGATGTCCCGCTGCCGGACCGCAACTTCACCAATATCCAGTTGCTTCTGCCCGGCGCACAGCCTCTCGGCTGGGGCCATGCCGCATCGGAAAATCCGCAGGCCAGCAAGCAGATTCAGGTCGATGGCCAGGCCTTCGGCGGTGTTGCTTTTACGCTTGACGGCACCGACAACCAGGACCCCATCCTCGGCATCATCGTCATCAACCCACCGCTCGACGCGCTTTCTGAAACCAAAATCACGACGCAGAATTTTGACGCCGAGTTCGGCAAGGCTGTTTCCTCCTTCGTTTCCGCGCAGACGAAATCCGGCTCGAACAGCTTCCACGGCAGCGCATTCGATTACCGCGAAAGCAATGCCAATCTCGCCCGCGATCCCTACTCGCAGTCCTCACGCGATCCCGTGACAGGGCAATTCATTCCGGGTGGGTTGAAGAACCAGTTTGGCGGATCAATCGGCGGCCCAATCATTAAAGACAGGCTGTTCTTCTTCGGCGATTACCAGGGAGTTCGCCAGAAGGTCGGCATTTCGCAGTCAGCCACTGTCCCGACGCCATTGCTCACACAGTCATGCCTGGGCCAGCGAGTCGGCCCCAGTGGCATACCCGGCTGCGACTTCAGCGATTACGCAAGCGCCACCGGCATTCCTCAGCTTATCTACGACAATTCCAGCGGGACCTCTGTTCCCTTTCCCGGCAACGTAATCCCAACTGCCAAGCTCTCATCACAGGCGCTGGCGCTGCTCACCTTGCTGAATCAACCTCAGTATTATCCGAATACGAGCGGTAACGTAGGGGGCACAAAGAACAACTATGCCCTGAGCGGCACCGGTCTCTTCAACGATGATCAGTGGGATGAACGCGTGGACTGGCAGGCAAACTCCAAGACCCACGTCTTTGAGCGCTTCAGCCGCTTCACCGACACGCTTACCGGTAAAACCATGTTCGGCGATGCTGGAGGAACCGGCTTCGGTCTCCAGGGTTACGGCGGCACTTCCAAAGGAGCAAATGACAGTCTGGCTGCCGGCGCTGACATAGCGATCAGTCCCAGCCTGCTCACCGACTTCCGCGTAGGTTACTACCGTTATAACATCATCACTTCGAAATATGACCAGACGACGGACTTCGCAACCGCGCTTGGCATCCCCGGATTGAATGTGGGCGGAGCAACCTCCGGCGCGCCCGCCTTCCAGATTGCTGAATCCGATACTTTCGGTACCGGGACAGCTAACCAGGGCCAGAACCAGGGCGCACAGTATGGCAGCGGCTTGAACGTCAACCGCTGCAACTGCCCGCTCACGGAAAAGGAAGACCAGTTCCAGCTCGTCAATAACTGGACCAAGATCGTCGGCAATCATTCCATCAAGTTCGGGGCCGACTTGCGCTATGCCCGTAACCTGCGCGTACCGAGTGACAGCAACCGCACGGGTCAATTACGATTCGATCCCGGCCCGACATCGCTGAACGGCGCCTCGGCTGGTAATGGCTTCGCCACCTTTGTGCTGGGTGATGTAACCAACTTCAGCCGATACGTCAGCGTCTCCACCAATGCCAAGGAGTTCCAGAAGCGGTTCTTCTTCTACGGACAGGACACCTGGCGCGTGACCCCCAACCTCACCCTGAACCTCGGCCTTCGCTATGAGTTCTACTTCCCTGAATCCGTAAACGGCAAAGGAAATGGCGCTCTGATGAACCTGAAGGACGGCTTCCTTCGCGTCGCCGGCTACGGAAACATCGGCACCAACATGAACTGGAGCCTGCCGTCCAATGCCTGGAACCC
>Ga0126371_10004069_pt1 | contig 12869 bp, 10 predicted proteins | sample PanSoiMetaPlot_4_FD_110145 | JGI IMG/M metagenome (GOLD analysis project Ga0126371, IMG submission 110145) | Tropical forest soil microbial communities from Panama - MetaG Plot_4 | ecosystem: Environmental > Terrestrial > Soil > Tropical forest > Bulk soil | place: Panama | collected 2016-02-17
GCGCCAGCCGGCCGGCAGCACCGGGGTGGACATCCCGTAGGACGCGATCCACAGCGGATAACGGCCGAATGCCGCGCTGTTCCCGGTACACGCCTGCCACCAGGCCGCCGTGGTGTAGATCACCGGCCGCTTGCCAGTTTTGAGCCGGGCCTCGGCCATGAACTGGTGGATCCACGTCACCATCGCGGCCTTGCTGAGCCCGTAGCACTGGTTGGTCTGTTGTCTGGCCTTGTACGGATCGGGCTCGATGTCCAGCGCGAGCGGCAACAGCTGGGCGGCGGGCACGGCGGCCGAGCTGAGCTGGCTGGCCGCCATATCCGCCTGCTCGCGCGCGGAGCCGTTTTCTTTCGCGGGGAATGGGTTCGCGAACGCATACGGCATGACGAACAGCCCGGCCCTGGCCGCCTGCACCGCGTCCGAGGCGTAGTACGGATTGACGTAGTACGTCGCCTCGCTCGCCTTAATCGCAGTGAACGTGATACCCGCCGCCGCTACGTCCGGCCAGTTGATGGCCGCGTTCCGCGGGTGCTGGAGCGAGGACACGTCGATCCCGCGTGGCGCTGTGGTCGCGGCCGGCCTGGTGATCGCGAGCGCGAGCGAAATCGCCAGCGCTGCCGCGATGATCAGCGCGCCCCAAATGCTGGCGCGTCCCCGTAGCCCAGTCACCCGGCGGAGACTACCTGCCGTGCGAATGCGGGCCAAATTGGCGGCTCGCGTCTGATTTAGCGGACCTTAACCGGCACCGACCTGCGGATTAGGCTGACGGTGGCCGATGGCCCGCGGATACGATGACCGGGGGCCGCGGCGCGGCTGATCCGCGTTCCAGGCAGGGCGAGAGGGCGCTATGTACCATCCGATTACCTATCCCGAGGCGATCGTCGTCGGACTGATCCAGGGCGTCACCGAGCTCTTCCCGATCTCCAGCCTCGGGCACAGCGTGCTGATCCCGGCGCTGATCGGCGGGACGTGGGCGCAGGATCTCAACGTGTCGGCAAAGGAATCCCCGTACCTGGCGTTCATCGTCGGGATGCACGTGGCCACCGCCATCGCCATGATCATCTTCTTCTGGCGAGACTGGCTCCGGATCATCAAGGGCTTCTTCGGCTCGGTGGGACACGTGGCCCGCCCCGCCGCAGGCACTCGGCGCTGGCAGCCGCAGACGACCGAGCAGAAGCTCGCCTGGATGATCATCCTGGCGACGATCCCGGTCGGCATCGCCGGCCTCGCGCTCGAGCACGACTTCCGTACCTACTTCAGCAAGCCCATCCCGACCGCGATCTTCCTCGCGGTGAACGGGCTCATCCTGCTCAGCGGAGAGTGGGTGCGCAGGCGGCGAGCCAGCCTGGACCAGCGGCAGTCGGTCGAAGACCGGCAGATGGCTGCCGTCGGCGGGGCCGCGGGTACGGCCAGGCACGCCTCGGGACAGCGGGCGCTGAAACAGCAGGAGGCCAGCCTCGCGGTGCAAGCCGACCGGCGACTGGTCAAGATCGGCTGGCTGAGCGGGTTCAGCCTGGGCGCGTCGCAGATCCTCGCGCTGCTGCCAGGCATCAGCCGCGACGGCATCGTCATGGTGACCGGGATGTTCCGGGGCCTGTCCAGGCAGGACGCGGCCCGGTTCTCGTTCCTGCTCTCCGCACCTGTAATCCTGGCGGCGGGCGTGCTGAAGATTCCGGACCTGACCGGCCCGCTCGGCAACGGCGTCCGCGGCCAGGTGCTCGTCGGCTCGATCGTGTCCGGCGTCGGCGCCTACTTCGCGCTGAGGTTCCTCGTCCGCTACTTCTCCGACCCCAATCGCACGCTGACGCCGTTCGCCATTTACTGCCTGGTCGTCGGCATCGGAAGTGCGATCTACCTGGCCTTATAGAGCCGGCCTGCATCGTTCAGAATAAAATTCGCAGTGACTAACCGGGTTCGCCCCTGGAGACCCGGCCGCGGGCCCGCGCGCGCTCCTTCGCGTCGAGGACGGTCTTGCGGAGCCGGACCGCTGTCGGGGTCACTTCGGCGCACTCATCATCGGCACAGAACTCCAGGGCCTGCTCTAGGCTGAGCAACCGCGGCGGGACGAGCCGCTCCAGCTCCTCCCCAGTTGACTGGCGGACGTTGGTGACCTTCCGCTCCTTTGTGATGTTCACGTCCATGTCGTCGGCGCGGGAGTTCTCGCCGACGATCATCCCCTCGTAGACCTCCGTGCCGGGCGTGACGAACAGCGACCCGCGTTCCTGGAGGTTGAACATCGCGTACGCGTTGGCGGCACCGCTCCGGTCGGCGACCAGCGAGCCGGTGGCCCGGCCGCGGATGGCGCCGGCCCACGGCTCGTAACCCTCGAAGACGTGGTGCGCGATGCCGGTGCCGCGCGTCTCGGTGAGGAACTGGGTGCGGAACCCGATCAGCCCGCGGGACGGGACGAGGAAGATCAACCGTACCCAGCCGGTGCCGTGGTTGGTCATCGACTCCATCCGGCCGCGGCGCACCGAGACCAGTTGCGTGACAGCCCCGAGAAACTCTTCCGGCACGTCGACGGACAACTGCTCCATGGGCTCGTACAGCTTGCCGTCGATCTCCCTGGTCACGGCGGCCGGACGGCCCACGGTGAGCTCGTAGCCCTCCCGGCGCATCGTCTCCACGAGCACCGCCAGGGCCAGCTCGCCGCGTCCGCGGACTTCCCACGTGTCCGGGCGCTCGGTGGGCAGCACCTGCAGCGACACATTGCCGACAAGCTCGCGGTCCAGCCGGTCCTTGACCAGGCGCGCGGTGACCTTCGAGCCCTTGACCTGGCCGGCCAGCGGGGAGCTGTTCGTCCCGATCGTCATCGAGATCGCGGGCTCGTCGACGGTGATCAGCGGGAGGGGCCGCGGGTCGTTCGGGTCGGCGAGGGTGTCGCCGATCATAATCTCCGGGATGCCGGCGATCGCGACGATGTCGCCGGGGCCCGCTTCGTCAGTCTGCACCCGGTCCAGGGCCTCGGTGCGGAACAGTTCGGAGACCTTTACCTTCTCGATCGAGCCGTCGTGGCGGCACCACGCGACCTGCTGGCCGCGGCTGATCGTCCCGTTGTAGATCCGGCACAGCGCGATGCGGCCCAGGTAGGACGAGGCGTCGAGGTTGGTGACGTGCGCCTGCAGCGGAGCGTTTCGCTCGTAAACCGGCGGCGGGACCGTCTCGCGGATCACGTCGAACAGCGGCTCCAGATTGTCACTGTCGGGCATCTCGCCATCGTCCGGGCGGTTGCGGGAGGCGCGGCCCGCACGGGCAGCGGCGTACACGATCGGGAACTCGATCTGCTGCTCGCTCGCGTCCAGGTCGATGAACAGCTCATAGCAAGCGTCGATCACCTCGGCGATGCGCGCGTCGGACCGGTCCACCTTGTTAATCACGAGAATGACCGGGAGGTTCGCCTCCAGGGTCTTGCGCAGCACGAACCTGGTCTGCGGCAGCGGACCCTCGCTGGCGTCGACCAGCAGCAGCACGCCGTCCACCATGGACAGGCCGCGCTCGACCTCCCCGCCAAAGTCGGCGTGCCCGGGCGTGTCGACGATGTTGATGGTCAGCCCGCCATGCTTGACCGCCGTGTTCTTGGCGAGGATCGTGATGCCCTTTTCCCGCTCCAGGTCGCCTGTGTCCATGACCCGCTCATTGACCTGGGCGTTGGCGCGGAAAGCGCCAGACTGCCAGAGCATCGCGTCCACGAGCGTGGTTTTGCCATGGTCGACGTGCGCGACGATCGCGACGTTGCGCAGGTCGTCGCGGGTGGCGATCTCGCTTGCGCTACTCGCGCTCGTCGTCATGGTCTGCTGTGCGGGCATGCGTGAGTCTCGCTTATTCGGCATCGGGCTGCGCCACGCGAATCCGTGGCGCTTACCAGTCTAAGTGCGCTGAGCCGGTGAACTTAGTAGGGGAGCCCCGTGGGCGGGCCCGTGGGCTCGATCTAAGGCGCTGCCGCGGCCGAACATAAGGCGATCGTCCGATGTGGGAGAGGGGGCCTTAGCGCGAACCTCTAGATATGGGGAAAAAGGTCCCCGGTATCGAGGAGGAAAGATGCACCCGGACATCATGGGCGAGCTGGCCAGGCAGCGCGACATCGAGCGTCGCGCGGCGGCAAGGAAGGCGGGCCTCGCGAAGGCACTGCGCAAGGCGATCCGCGAACAGCGCACTCGCAGCCAGGCCCCGGACACCTTCGTCGTGCCGGCCATCCCGGACTACGTGGACGGCACGTTCCAGGTAGCCGAGGACGCCGTGCCGGCGCAGCGCGCGGGCGTGAGCAACTAGCGGCCGGCCGGCGCCAGCAATGGCCGAGAAAACTGGCGCGGGACAGCGCGAGCAAGCTGGAATGTCAGACCCCCGTGACATGCTCATACTAGAGATGAGCAGGCGCGGGACGAGCCCCGTCCTTGTCGGGCGGGCGGCGGAGATGGCCGCTCTGGAGGCCGCATTTGAGACGGTCCGCCAGGGCGGTCCCGCTGCGCTGCTTATCGGCGGCGAGGCGGGAGTCGGGAAGACCCGGCTGATCAGTGAGTTCGCGGCCAGTGCGCGGTCAGCTGGCGGACGGGTTCTCATTGGCGGATGCCTGGAACTGGGGGCCGACGGACTGCCGTTCGGCCCGTTTACCGCGATGTTGCGCGACCTGACACGAGAGGTCGGCGCGGACGAGATTGTCGGCATGTTGCCGGGTAGCGGCAGGGCCATACGGGAGCTGGCCCGGCTGCTCCCCGAACTTGCGATCGCGCCGCTGAGCGCGGAGGCGAACGCCCACCCGGCCGGGGCGCTAGGGGCACCACTGCCTCCGGGCGCCGGAGAGGCGCGCGCACGACTTTTCGAAGAATTCCTCACGCTGCTCGAGCGGCTCGCCGAGCAGCAGCCGCTCATCCTCGTGGTCGAGGACGCGCACTGGGCGGACCGGTCAAGCCGCGACCTGATCGCCTTTCTCATCGGCTACCAGCGTGCGCTGCGCAACGTGCTGATCATCGTGACTTTCCGCTCCGACGAGCTGCACCGAACCCACCCGCTGCGGCCGCTGCTCGCCGAGCTAGCCAGGACAGACTGGGTGGAGCGGACCGAACTGCCGCGGCTTAGCCGCAGCCAGGCCGAGGAGCTAGCGGCGGCGGTACTCGGGGAGGCGCCCGACCGCGCGCTGACCGATACGCTCTACGAGCGCGCCGAGGGCAACCCGCTGTTCACCGAGGAACTGCTGGCCTGCCCGGACGGCTGCGCGGAGATACCGGGCTCGCTCGCCGACCTGCTGTTGCAGACGGTGCGGCGACTGCCTGACGAAACCCAGGAGGTGCTGCGCGTCGCGAGCGCGGGCAGCGGCAGCACCGGTCACGTCCTGCTCGCCCGTGTCACCGGGCGCACCGAAGACGAGCTCAACGCGGCGATCCGGCCAGCCGTCACCGGCAACGTGCTGGTCACTACCACCGACGGTTACGCGTTCCGGCACGCGCTCATCCGCGAGGCCGTGCATGAGGATCTGCTCCCGGGCGAGCACAGCGGCGTGCATACCCGGTACGCGCTAGCGATCGACGCCGACCCGGCGGTTGTCTCCGGCGGCAGAGCGGACATTGAGAAGGCACACCACTGGTATTCGGCGCACAACACGCCCGACGCGCTAACCAGCGCTTGGCAGGCTTCGGCGCAGGCGTCCCGGGCCGTCGCGCACGCCGAGCGGCTTGTATTGCTCGCCCGCGTACTCGAGCTGTGGGATCAGGTGCCCGACGCCGCCGAGCGCATCGGCGCCGATCACGTCCGAGTACTCGAGGAGGCCGTGGCCGCCGCGCGGGACGCGGTCGAAGCCAAGCGGGGCCTCGCGTTCGTGGAGTCGGCACTGGCCGAGCTCGACGAGACTACCGCCCCGGTACGGGTGGCACTGCTGCTGCGCGAGCGGCACATGTTCCGCAAGGATCTCGGCGTGCCTGACGACTCGGCTGACCTCGACCGGGCGCTGAGCCTGGTACCGGAGGCCGTCTCGCGGCCCGCACGCACGAAGCTGCTGCTCAGCGCCGCGCACTTCGGCTGCGACGTCGACGGCCCGCAGTACAGGGAGCTCGCCGAGGAAGGACTGCGGCTGGCCCGCGAGGAGAACGACCTCGACATGGAAGCAGAGGCGCTGGCCACGCTGGCGATGATCGAGGCCGGGACCAGCGCGCTGGCCACGCCAGGCAGCGAGTCCTTCGGACTCATCGCGCAAGCCAGAGCCACTGCGCAGCGGGCCGGCGCCCTCCAGCCCCTCATCAAGCTGGTGATCTACGAGTCGCACTTGCTGTGCGGGGCGGGTGAGTACGAGAACGGCGCCGCGGTCGCCCGGCAGGGTATAGCCGACGCGGAGCGGCACGGCCTGGCCCGGACCGCGGGGGCGTTCCTGGCGATCAACGTGGCGGAGCCGCTGTGGTATCTCGCCCGCTGGGACGAGGCGATGGATGTCGCCGAGCGGGCCCTGGACCTCGCACCACCGCCGCTTACCCGGGCCGGCTTGTGGATCCTGACCGGCTCGATCGCTCTCGCCCGGGGTGACACCGCCACCGCGACCAGGCGGGCTGCGGCAAGCCGGGCGGTGCTGTCCGGCGCTAGGTACGACGACCAGTACCACCTACCGCAGGCCCTGCTCGACGTTGAACTGAAGCTGGCAACCGATGGCCCGGCGGCCGCGGCCGCCCTGACGGCGCAGGAGATCAGCCGCTACGACCTGTCGGTCAGTAGCCCGCGCTATGCCTGGCCGCTGCTCGTGGGCGCGGCGATGGTAGCGACCTCTCCGATGGTGGGCTCGGCCACTGAAGACGACGCCGTCCTTCTTGGCCAGCTTCGCTCGCTGGCGGAGAAGCTTGACGTGTTCGGTCCCGTGCAGCGCGCCTGGCAGCTGACGTTCTCGGCCCTCATCCCGCCAGACGATGCCGATTTCGGGGACCGGCTGGCCGCATGGGACTCGGCGGTCGCGGCGTGGGAGTCCGTCCGCCATCCCTACCAGGCGTCGGTCACGTTGCTCGCCGCCGCCCGCGCGGCGCTGGCCGGCGCCGACAGGCGCGAGCTCGCGGCGGCACGGCTTCGGCGCGCCGCCCAGCTTGCCGCCAGCCTGCGCGCGCGTCCGCTCGCCGTCGAGATCAGCTCGCTCGCCAGGGCTGCCGGCATCTCGCTTAACCTCGCCTCGGGGAATGCCGCCGACGGCGGCGATGAGGCCGAGGAGGGGAACGACACCGGGGCGCCGGCCAGCCGTCTCGGGCTGACCGGGCGGGAGTTCGAGGTGCTGCGCCTCGTCGCCGCGGGCCAGTCCAACCGGGAGATCGCGACCGCGCTGTTCATCTCGCCCAAGACGGCAAGCGTCCACGTCTCGAACATCCTCACCAAGCTGGGCGCCGCCAGCAGGACCGAGGCCGCCGCCAAGGCGCTCGCGCTGCGCCTGTTCGACGTGCCAGCACCACGCTGATCTTGGTGACCGATATCGCCGGTATGTGACCACTATCGCTGGGCATCACCGGTACTCGAATTGTCGTTCGAGGTGTTGCTATTCTTTCGCCCATGGCCACGTACATCCCGCCGGGCTGGCCAAAGGGAGTGCATCCGCCTGGCAGCGACGACTTCGAAGCCACCGCCGTCGCGTGGCTGCTTGACGTGGTCCCGCCCGACTACCGGCTGCACGGCGTGCTCCGCCGGCATCCCATGGCGCTCGCCGCGATGGCACGCCACCACACCGCCGCCTGCGTGGAGGGCGCCCGTCAGGGATACCGCACGGCGCGAACCGAACTCGCCGCCGCGCTGCCGCCGCACGCTGTCGATGCCGTCCTGGCCGCCTACCGGACAGAAGGCCGCCGGCTGGCCGCCACAGCGCGGGCCGTGGTCCTTGTCGAGCGCGCCATGCACGGCGAGGCGTTCGCGCCGAAGCTCTGAATTGCTAGCGCTCTACCTCGGCCTCGCTCATACCGTGACCCTGCACCTGGCCCGCCCTTGCCCGCACCTCCACCTCGCAGCTACCGGGCCCTTGCGCATAAAACTGATATCACTATGATAGATACGTGGTATCAAGCAAGTCCTGACGGAGGTGGGCAGATGTCAGCCCAGGTTCAGATCGCGGAAACCGGTTACACCACAACCCAGACGATGCCAGAGCGGACGGCCAGGTATGTACGCGGCCTTCCGATGCTGATGGCCGGTCTCGTCCTGGTGGCCGCGGCTATCGTGCTGTTCTGGCAGGCCAGCAGGCATCATGGCGACTCGGCCGTGGCCCTGACCTGGCTGGGAGTCGTCGCGATAGTCGCGGCCATCCTTGTCTTTCGCGGCCTCACCGCCGTCGTGCCAGGCCGGGCACATGTAATCCAGCTATTCGGCAAGTATCAGGGCACGATCCGCGAGCCTGGCCTGCAGTGGGTGAACCCGTTCACCAACCGCATTCCGGTCTCGACCCGGATCCGCAACCTGGAGTCGGCGCTCGCCAAGGTGAACGACTCCGATGGCAACCCGATCGAGATCGCCGCCGTGGTCGTCTGGCAGGTGCAAGACACGGCCCACGCCATCTATTCGGTCGACGAGTACACGCGCTTCGTAGCCATCCAGGCCGAGACCGCCGTCCGGCACATCGCGTCCAGTTATCCATACGACAGCCGTGGCAGCGGGGCGCTTTCGCTGCGGGACAACGCCGATGAGATCACCCAGCGGCTATCGGCCGAGCTAACCGACCGCGTCCGGGCGGCCGGCGTTCAGGTTATCGAGACCCGGCTCACCCGGCTTTCCTACGCTCCGGAAATCGCCCAGGCGATGCTGCGCCAGCAGCAGGCGAGTGCGGTGGTCGGCGCGCGGCAGCGCATCGTCGAAGGTGCGGTCGGCATGGTCCGCCTCGCCCTGCAGAGGCTGGACGAGGAGGGCGTCGTCGACCTCGACGAAGAGCGCAAGGCCGCCATGGTGTCGAACCTGCTCGTGGTGCTCTGCAGCGAACAGGCTACCCAGCAGGTCGTGAACACCGGCTCGCTGTACCAGTGACGGCGGGCGCGTAATCGCATGACCGAACGCAAGAGCGTGCTGCTGCGGCTCGACCCGGCCGTGTACGACGCCCTGGCCCGCTGGGCGGCCGATGAGATGCGCAGCACCAACGCTCAGATCGAGTTCCTGCTCCGCCGCGCCCTTGCCGAGGCTGGCAGGATGCCTGGCCACGCAAGGCAGATGCGCAAGCCGGGCCGGCCTCCCGCCGGCCCAGCCGACCGGCCCGATTAGCGGGCCCGCCCAGAGGCCGGCGGATCGGCCGCAAGGGTGTCGCTGGAGGTAAAATCCCGTCGTAACTGAACACACGGGAGCTCGGGCTGACCGGGCTGAGAGGGTGGCTGGCCGCTCCTAGCGGAGATAGGCCCACGCGCCGCCGACCGTCTGAACCTGTCCGGGTAATTCCGGCGTAGGGAGGATGCCGTGGCGACAACCACAAGTGTTAGCAGTGTCACCAGTGACGCCTTCGTGACCGTCCCCGGCGACCGCCACTCAGAGGTGGCGCGCACACTCGCCGAGCCGGTACCGCAGGCGCTCAGCTCGCTCGATCAGTTCGGGCTGTGGGGCAACCTGGGCGTGAGCCTTCTCGGCTTCACGGGCGCGATCTTCGTGCTGCAGCCCGGTGGCGCTGGCACCCCGGAGCTTTCGCTGGCCGCCGCGCTGACCGCAATCATTGTCGGCACGGTGCTAGGCACCCTGCCGCTGGCGCTAGCCGGCCTGGCAGGCGCCCAGACCGGCGCGCCTGCCATGGTTCTGCTGCGCGGGCTCTTCGGAGCCAGGTTGTCCTACCTGCCCACGGTGCTGAATATCCTGCAGTGCCTCGGCTGGGGCATCTTCGAACTGGTGACAATCGCGACGGCCGCGCATACGGTCGCGCCTGCCCTGCCGAAGTACGGATATGTCCTGATCGCGGGGCTGATCACGGGCCTGCTGACCATCCGGCCCCTCGGCGCCATCCGGGTGCTGCGCAAGTACGCCACCGGCGCCGTGCTTATCGTGCTGTGTTACCTGTTCATCCAGCTGATCAGGCATCCATTGCCTAGCTTTACGCACGGCACCTGGTCCGGCTACTGGGCCGCCACCGACACGGTGGTCGCGGTCGCGGTCTCCTTCGCACCGTTGGTGGCTGACTACTCGCGCCACTCCCGCACTCCCCGCGCGGCCTTCGGCGGCACGATGGCCGGCTACAGCACGACGCAGGTCTTGTGCTACGTCATCGGGCTGCTCGCGCTGGTCACCGTCGCGCACGGGAACCCGGACGACATCTACGGGGCGTTCATCGCGCTGCCCGTAGGCTCCCTCGCCTTCGCCATCCTTGCTGCCCGGGAGTTGGACCAGTCGTTCGCCAACGTCTACTCCACCGCTGTGTCGACGCAGAACCTGCGCCCTCTGTGGGATCGGCGAATCCTGGCGGGGATCATCGCGGCGCTGACCACGGCGGGCGCACTGTGGCTAAACGTCGCCGACTACGAGAACTTCCTTACTCTGATCGGTTCGGTGTTCGTTCCGATGTCGGCCGTACTCATCGCGGACTACTTCGTCCCGCCCAGGCGGCGATGGCACCTGTCGGCTGGGGCCCGGTCTCGCTGGCTTATGTTGCTTCCGTGGGCCGCGGGGTTCGTGACCTATCAGCTGATCAACCCGGGCTATGTGTCCTGGTGGGCCACGGATTGGACGTCGTTCGGGCACGACATCGGCTTCAGCCAGGCCAGTTGGATGTCGGCCTCAATCCTGTCCTTCTGCGTGGCCGCGGCGATAACCATCCTGGCCGGATGGCTGACGAGGCTTTCCCGCGGCGAGCGGTCAGCGGCGTAGCCCGCGGCCACTCGTGCCACACAGGAGCCCAGTGACCAGCTTGCCACAAATCCGCACTCAACTCGCGGAAAGCAACCATTACATCGCCATCGGTGATGGGCCCTCAAATCGGCCATGACAGACTTAGTTAGCCGATGCTCCGCGTCGCGACTACCGGCGGCCGAGGACGACGAACGGAGGCCACATGTTTCAGGCGCCCTCCCAGCTGGTCGGATTGACGCGCGGGCGGACCGCACGCCGGCGTCGCACCGACGGCCGCGTCCGGGAAGCCATTCCTCCCCCCGCACCATCGATGGACCGAGGGGGCAACTGAGGTGCCGCAGAAAGCAAAGATCCTGCTCGTCGACGACCGTGCCGAGAATCTGGTAGCTCTGGAAGCCATCCTTTCCTCACTCAACCAGCAGCTCGTCTCTGTCCGCTCCGGCGAGGCAGCGCTCAGGGTGCTGCTATCGGGCGAGTTCGCGGTCGTCGTGCTCGATGTGATGATGCCAGGGATGGACGGCTTCCAGACCGCGGCGAAAATCAAGCGCCGTGCTCTCATGCGCGACCTGCCGATCATCTTCCTTACCGCCGCAGGCGCCGAGCCCGACCACGCGTTCCGCGGCTACGCGGCCGGCGGGGTGGACTACATCGTCAAACCGTTCGACCCGTGGGTACTGCAGGCGAAAGTGTCGGTATGGGTTGACCTGTACCTGAAGAACCTGCAGCTGCGGGAACAGGCTGACCTGCTGCGGCAGCAGGCCGAGGAACCCGTCGTGGGCGGATCCGCTAGTTCGTCCGGCCTGCTGGCCGAACTGTCCCGACGGCTGTCGGCGGTAGAGCTCACGGCCGCCGGCCTAGCCGACCTTCCGGCAGTGCAGACTAACGCCGCGATGGCTGACGGTCTCGTAGAGCTGGATCGGGCCATTGGCCGCCTCCGAGACAGCCTGGAGGCCCTGGGCTTCGACGGCTGACACGGCCCTGCCCGAGCACTCGCAGGTGACATTGCTTAGCTAGGGCGCGTCATCAGGAATCGGCGGTGCCCAACGGGGCCGCGGTATGAGGCAGAACGGGTGACCGGCCGGGTCGGCGTAGACGTTGGCTCCGTCGAGTTTTCTGGCGCCTAGTGCCAGCACCCGCGGTCCGGCCGCTGCGACGTCCTCGACCATGATGTCGAGGTGGAATTGCTGCGGTATCGCGGGATCCGGCCAGGTGGGCGGCCGGTTGCCGGGGGCGCGCTGGAATGCCAGGCCAGAGGTCGTGTCGTTGGCTGCGACCACCACCCAGTCATCGCTGCGGTAGGTCACTGGCAGCCCGAGCACCGCGGAGTAGAACGCCGCCAGGGCGTCGGGGTCGGGGCAGTCAAGAACTACGTGGTGCATCCGCCCGATCATGTCGCCGATCATGCCAGACGTGGCCGGCATATATGCGTCAGCCGTACTTTCGCGTCCGGGCTGCACTTGGACTTGAGCCGCGTTGCACGAACGGATGCTCAATCGAAAATTGATCTTGAATTAGCCTGTTTTGCATTTGTAGTGTGAACAGATGTTTGATATTATTCAATTAGCGGGTGAGTCTCCCGCATTTCCCCATCGAGCCGAAGGGCGGGGCGCGGTCGTGTCTTCGGAACCCATTCCCGGCGGCGGGCCGGACGGCGAGCAGCCGGTCCCGGCTGCGCCGGATGGCGTGCCCGGGAGCGCTGCCTCGGCTGCGGCTGGTGAGCCGGAGTGGGATGCGGCCGCGGACCTGCAGCGGCTGCTCGATGACGTCGAGGCAGGCCGGGAGCAGGTGCCGCCGGAGGATGAGCAGGTGCCCGGGCCGCGGGTGTGGTTCAGCCTGGCCGGGACCACCGATCCGGCCGAGGTGGACGTGGCCGGGCTGGCCGAGGGCGGGCCGGTGAACACGATGGCGCCGGGCCCGGTGCTGGCCGCGGTCGCGGAGATGGCCTGCGACCCGGCGGTGGTCACGGCGCTGACCGATGACCAGCTCCTCGGCCTGGCCGGCGCGGGGCGGCGGCTGACCGCCCGCGGCGCGTGGGTCACCCAGGCCGCGGTCGCCGAGTTCGCCGCCCGCCGGGTGGAGCCGGACCCGAAGAAGGCCGGCCCGTTCGGGTTCACGAA
>Ga0126371_10004071_pt1 | contig 12861 bp, 23 predicted proteins | sample PanSoiMetaPlot_4_FD_110145 | JGI IMG/M metagenome (GOLD analysis project Ga0126371, IMG submission 110145) | Tropical forest soil microbial communities from Panama - MetaG Plot_4 | ecosystem: Environmental > Terrestrial > Soil > Tropical forest > Bulk soil | place: Panama | collected 2016-02-17
CGGCCGCGGCCGGCCGCGCTTGTAACCGGGGAAGAACGGTTTAGTGCGCAGGATAGAAAAGTCGGCGGCGACCAGGTTCAGTGTGATCGCCGCCTTAATGAGGAGAGGAGCGATATTAGGCTGGATGCGGTTGGAAATCAACAACAACTTAGGCGGCAGGGACGACATCTGATCTTTCTCCCATACCGCTTCATAGGTCACCAGCTGGCCGGCGGCGCTGGCGCCCGCGCGATCTTTCACCTCGATTATCGTTGGTTGGTTGCCCTTCCACGCGACCGCATCAATGCGTAATTGGGTATTCGCAATTGCCATCTGGCGCGTGTTGTCCGGCCAGCCGGGTCCAGGGTCCACCCCGGCGCCGATACGCACGTTGTACTCGATACGGTCGTATTCGGCCTCGTGCAATTTCAGCCACTCGCGAAAGAGAATGATTTCCCGCGGCAGCATACCGGGATAGTTGAGCCGATGCTGCTGCAATACCTGAGCCGGCGTAACGGTCAAGCCCATAGAAGCCGCCCTAGTGCAGCAAATTTAGCGTGAGACGCGACAAGTCGAATAAGGTGACCAGCAGGCCGGTGGCGAAGGCCAGCCGGCCAACCTCCCCGGCCTTGGGATTGGTCGAAAGAGCGTACACCACCAGGCCGATAAGCGAAACCAGCAAGGGGAATAGCACGGTCATGCTGACCTCCGCGTTACCCTTCATCAATTCCTGAAGCAACCACCCGATCAAAGTCCACGGGGCGCACGCGGACCCCAACCGTCACCGCCCAACCCTCTAACAGGCGCCTCTTGAAGAAACCCTCATAAGGCGACGCAATCAACCAGTTAACCACATCAACCTTACGCTCGGGATGCATCAGTTCTTCGGGAATGATGCCGGTGGGCGAAATCACTAATCAAGCTCCGTGGTGTGGGGACAGGCGCACGCATAGCGGGTCATCTCGACCACCTCCCCCGTTACCCTTCTGCCTTTCAGCGCCCGGAAGAAAGGACCGTCGCAGGGAAACTCACAATTACCCTGGTGGCGTTCTTCCGGCTGACACGCGATCATAACGTGGGAAAGCGCATGATAGGTAAGACCTAGTTGTTTGCCGGTAGACCGTCTAGCCTTCACGTGATCTTTCGGCACGTCCTTATCGTGCTTGACCCGAACCCAGGTTGTCACCTTTAACCCCCGGCCGCTTGCTATCCCCCTGGCGCCGCCCCGGCGCCGGCTCTCTAACAACCATAACCTGCACGTCTTCGTAACCTAGCGCGCGCAACTGGTCCGCCGCACGCTCGGCTCCCTCACGGCTATCGAACCGTTTACGCACCGTGAATAGAAGACGCCTGCCCACTATCGACCGCCTGTACTTTAAGCGCCACCTCATCGCAACGCGCCGTCGCGCCGGCCGGCCCCCACGGCTACCCTGGCAGGCTCGCGCCGCGGCGCGCGGCCGGCCGGAATGTAGTAGCACTCCTGGCGCGCGTCATGCGCCACCAGACACAGGAAACAAACCGTGGTCTCATGGCGGCAGCAGTGAAAGCGCGGCGCCACATCGTCTCGACCGCAGGTATCGCAGGCCTCGCCGCGGATCAGAGCGTAAGGGTCGGGCGGCGGGTCACTAGACGGCGGCGGATGGAGCGTGGAAAGCGCCAGGGGCGACGTCATGACCGGGCGCGGGGAGGCCAGCGGAGTGGGGGTGACCGCCTCCGCAGGCCTGCGGACGGTGTGGTGGAACCGTCCGGCCACCGACTCCGCGCCGGCTTGCGGCGGCGATCCCACGCGTCGCGCCGCCTGGCTCATAGCAAGGGCGTTCTCAAGCGCGTTGCGGCGCGAAAACCACAAGAACGCGCTTACCAGCGCCCACACCACCAACAGAATGGTGCCGGCGAAAAGGACCATTTCACTTGCAATCCGCGGCCCTAGTGGCGTTGGATCTAGTCCGACCTCATAGAACAGCCATACCTGCAACGCGGCCAGCGCCAGCGCCGACCAGCCCATCAATCGCAACCACACAGGTTTCTTCATAGTCACCCCTTAATCGTTATCGGCAGTCCGGGAACTTTTCTTGAGCCTGGTAAACGGATTGTCGCGCGATTCTAGAAATTCCATGTACAACTTGCCCAGCAAGCGTTGACGTTGGCGCCATTCCGCCGTCCCGCGAGGCGCGGGCGGGGGGAGCTCAGCCTCGTGTTCGAGTTTAAACCGCGCCCACGCCCTGGCCTCGCGGTCGAAGTCATGGCTCTGCCTCAGCCGCATGACTTCATTTCGCCTCGGCCGCGTTCGCCTGCGCCAGCACTTTGTGAATCTCTTCCAGTTCCCACTTGTGAATGTAGACGTTGACCAGGTTCCAGGGGTCTTTATCGCCGCCGCAGCAGAAACACTCCATATGATAAGGCTCGACCGCGGCCTGGTCGCCGTTCGCCGGCGCCGCCGGCGCGCTCTGCGGGATCAACCCCTGCTGCGTCTTCCAGTCCCTCACCCAACCGGCCACGATATGCTGCGCGTGGCCGCCGCGCATGGCGCAGTCGAGATAGTAACGGCGCATGCCCTGGTCGGTGATTTTATTCAGTTCGCGGGCGACCCCAAAGCGGATACGGCCGTCGCGCACACACTGGAAGATTTCAGGGTCGCCGCGCAGCAGCCGCATACGGTCGCCGATATAATCGGGTTTGCGCAGCACCAGCTTGCACAGCCCTGCTTCGTCGAGGGCGTGAAGCTCGATCAACTGGCGATACCAGACCGCCTCTTCGGCCGCGTTCATATCCTCGCGCACCAGGTTGGCGTGAGCGCGCGCCGCTTCCATGGCCACGTCTTTGCGTTCGTAAATTTCGACTCTCATCGCCTGCCAGCGCAACTCGCGCGCGGCGATAAAGCGGCGATGACCGTCGATGATTTCGTAGCGGGTGGTTGCACTGGACGCTTTGCCCTCGGGCTTCTCTTTGAACAGCTGCCCGGAGCCGTCGCTCCAGAACGCGTGCGGCACCACCAGCAGCGGAAACAGCTGCCCCACCTGCGCCATGGACTCGACCAGCTCCGCCATTTTTTCATCGTTCATCGATTCGCGCGCCGGCAGTTCAGGCTCGAGCAACAGGTCAAGCGGAACTACCAGCGCTGCGCCCAGAGTCACTTTCGGTTTGTCGGCAGGCTTGGCCATCGGTCACCCCTTCTCTAGAGTTGCACTCTCGCAGGCGTCTAGCTTCGGCCGCGCGCCGCGCAGCCGCGTGGCCAGTTCTTCAAACGGGATACGCTCCATCAGCAGCGTGCGACCCTCGACCGTAACCCCTAATCTATCGTGTCGTTTAATACCTGCTTGGGCAGCGGCCCCGGTGGGAATCGTGACGTACAAGGCGCGGCCGTGCTGCACCACGCGCGATATATGCCACTGCTCCTGTCGCGGTTTGATGCCAACGGGAATATCAGTCATTCAGATACCCTAGGCCCCCACCGAAGGTTTGCGTTTAGTTAACGTTGGCCCGGCCTTCAGAACAATTAAATTCGCGCGGACGTCTGGAAGCCGAAAACCGCCCCATAGCCCGGTTGCGGCGACGAGTTCTGGATCACGCGCAACGGCGTCAGAAAACTGATCCCTAGTTTCATGGACTCACTTCCGACGGCCTCCTTTTCCTGTCAATGCGTCCGCGTGCGAAAGCAGTCCGCCAGCAGCCAGCGCAGGACACTGTTGTCGGGCGTCAGCTCGTCCGGGCCCAGGCAGCCCAGCACGCCCTCGAAATCCGACATCACCGCCACCACGTCCTCGATGCAGGCCGAGGCGGGCGGCCGCAGCTCAGGGTCTTCTTCGCAGCCGTGACGGGACAGGTACAGACCGATAGCCTCCGTCGCCACGTGGCGGATGATCCGCTTGGCCTCGCCGGGGTTCATCGAACCTCCAGCAGCTTGGCCTAGTGAACGTCGTTCCATACCTTGTCCGCCGCGTCCATGATGGCGCTGGCGCGCTCCACCGACTCGATTACCGTAAGCGTCTTCGCCTTGGGATCGACCATCGACGCCGCGTGAATGACGGCCGCGGTGACACACAGGATGGCGTAACCGACGAGGCCTTTAATCTCATGGTCATTCATCGTCATAACTCGAAGGTGGGTTTACCTTGAGCGTCAAGCAACCCCGCGCGGCGCGCCGCGGGGATGAACAACTCCGCCAGCAGACCGGCCGCGGAAGAGAAACCGGCGCGCCGGAACTTGACCTGATGCGTCACTTCCGAGCGGAAGATGGTGCGCACGATGTCCGTCAATACGTCGCGCGGGACGCCGGGCGCCTGGCGGCAGACAAGCTCGCAGTAGTGGGCGTCGCAATACTGAAAGCGGCGAGCCTCCGGTCGCCGACTGCGCGGTTCGAGGCAACGCCCGCCGCCAGGGACCATCGCGGGGCACCAGCTTTGCGGCCGGCAGACGGCGCAACCGCACATCGCAACCCGGCCCCGAGACATCGGCAGCGGACCATCCACGGCGCGGCACTCCCCGTAGGGCAGATAGATCACCGCCGGCGGCGCCGCGGCCGGCGGGTGCCCGAGCAGCGAGTCCCCGTTACCGTTCATACGTTTCCTTTTCGGCATCCCCACCCCGCGCCCCAGTGAAATCGATAGCAGACCGCTTGCCGGTAGTGGCCGTCATGTCACCACCCCTGTTGGCGCAACTGGTCGCGGAAGAGTTCGGCGAACTTGACCGCGGTCGAAACGTCGTCGTACTGGCTCGAGCTGACGGCCTGCTTTTCGAGGTACCGCAGCAGTTCCCAGGCGCGGGCGCCGGTAATCTCGACACTGAACACCTGGTGCTTGGTATCGCGGTAGCGCTTGCTGCGCGGCGGTTCCTCGGGCTGGCTGGTGGCTGGCTGACCGTCTTCGGGCGGCACGTAGGAGTGAAATCGAGATACGGGAGACCCCATAGGCGGTGTCCTTCCTATTGAATAGTGACCTGACTATAACACGCCAGTGTGTTAGCAAACTGTATAAAATAAATAGCTTACGTCTGATAAGGTATATTTCTGTTACCTGACGATTTTCCTCATCAGTTAACAACTCACCATTTAACCGAATATACCTTATCGGACGCGTCACGCGGACCAGAATAGTCAGCTTTGTCAGCCGTGTCAAGCGAAAAAGTAGTTATTTCACGCAGTGTTATTGCGGGTTTCGTAGTTTTCCACAGAAAAAAAGGGGTTAGGTTTTGTGGGTACTTTATTGCGTGCGTGGTACTAGATCCGCCCTCATGGCGGATCAATATCGTACACGCTAACGCTCACGCACGCAACAAAATACTACCCGCAACCTGTTGTGGTTAGTCAAGGAAGACACCACAATAGGTAGTGGTGCTCTCGAGAAGCGCCCCCACAACCACAACCTGTTGCGATTCACAAACATTCGAGCTGCCGCCTATCGTGGTTAGCCCTTGACGGCCGCCGCAACCTGTAGTGTCATGGCCGCCAAGCCGGCGTCTGGTGCCTGTCCGATGGGCGCCGGCAATTTAGGAAACGAGGCGAACTCGATGGCCATCAAAGTGAAACCCATAGACCAGGTGGTTAGCAAGTACGTCGCGCGCGCGCAAGTGGCCACGCCGGACTACCAGAGCGGAATCCAGAACCCCAAACAGGACCAGGCGGCGGCGGCCGCGGCGGCCGCACCGGTCTGGGCGCAGGGCGTGCAGTTGGCGGTGACGAACGGTTCTTTTGTAAAGGGTGTGCAACGCAACCCCGGCAAGTGGGCGGCCAACGCGCTCGGCAAAGGGGCGCAGCGTTACGGCCCTGGGGTCACCATGGGCAAGCCCAATTACCAGGCCAGGATGCAAAACGTCCTGAACGTCATCGCCAACGTCACGGAACCCCCGCGGTCGGTCAAGGGCGACCCCTCGAACTGGCAGCGATCCCAGGTGATCGGCCAGGCGCTGCACGCCGCCAAGCTCGCCGGTGCGCTCTAAACGAAGGGTAAGCCATGGAGCAGTATTTCGCAGAATGCACCTGGTGCGGCTGGGAGTCGCCCGCGGCAGACAGTCAGGACGCGGCCGCGGCCCTGGGGATCGACCACACGGGCGCAGCCCACGCCGGCGCGGACACCAACACCGCCATGAGCGCTCTGCGCGTGCGCTATTACTTTACCGTCACTGCACCTCAACCGGTGCAGCCTGAAACCGGACCAACGCCGGGAGCAGAGTCATCGCAGGAGGCTTAATCATGGGAAGCGCACTTGATACCATCAGCGGGTATGTGACGGCACCGGGGGCGACCTTTACCGCCTGGACCACAGGGTTGGGAGATTCTCTCCAAATCCGCAACTCCAATCCGGCCAAGCGGACCCTGCTGATGGAAAGCTGGGCTTATAACCAGGCGGCGGGCACCTTGCGCCTGAGGTCCCCAAAGCTGCACGACAACGTGCAGGGCATCCGGGCCAGCGTCTTTCCGGCGTCAACCGATTTTCTGCTGCCCCTGCAGCTCAACCAAATACTTTATCCGCAGGACATCCTGATTGCGGAGCAGACCGGCAGCGGCACCGCCGGCCAGATCGAATCCGGTAGCCTACTAATCTATTACGAAGACCTGCCGGGCGTCGCGGGGCGGTTCATCGACTACACAGGGCTCACCAAGCGCGGGGTCAATCTGGTGAACGTGGAACTGGGGCTGACGCCTAGCGCCGCCGGAGGCTACAGCGGTCAGCTAGCCTTGAACGCCCAGTTTGACCTCTTGCAGGCGAATACCGACTATGCGGTGGTTGGCTACGTGGTCAGCGCACGTTGCACCACGGTTGCCATTCGCGGACCGGACACCGGCAACCTGCGCTGCAGCGGCCCCGGCGAGCCTGGGAAGCGCGATCAGACCAGTCAATGGTTTGTCCAGCTCAGCCAATCGACCAACATTCCGCTTTGCCCGGTGATCAACAGCGCCAATAAGGGCGGCACCTTTACCGATTGCGTTCAGAACCAGGCGGCCACCGCGGTCACGGTCAACTGGATCCTGGTCCAGCTCGCGCCCGGCACGTAATCAGATTCTTCGCTGTCATACGTCGCACCCTTGCGCTGGCCGCGGTCCCACCACCCCGCGGCCAGTGCTGCTAAGAGGCTACACAGATGGGCTCACCCCCCGGCGCCCCGCCCGATCAACCGCCCCGCGAAGGAATACCGCTTCCCGAAGGGGCGACCTTTGCCCAAGAGCGGACCTTGATCGGATCGCGGAGCGTTACCTTCGCGACCAGGGGACTCAACCCGCCCTCGATGCTGTACGTCACCGCGGACGATGGGCTCTACGTGGCGGTCGCCAACGTGCAAGCGGGTCAATCGATCACTTTGGCGGCACACTTCCTGTTACCGGACGGCAGGCTGCAGCCGAACGTCTGGACCGTGAACCCGCCCGCCACCGGGGCGCTGACAACCTATCTCTTCACCCTTGCGGAAGGGTATCTGTTCAACATCACGGTGCAGCCCATTCCCAACACCCGGCGCGGCGTCACTTGGATATACTGTGCCGTACGCCGCGGATCGCTGGCATCGGGAAACAATTTACAGACCCTATTGCAGGATTATGTTGACACTTTCGGGGGACCGACCTGGCCTGGCGGTCAGTTGCGAAACTCCACCGACGGCACAGGACTGATGGTGACGTTCAGTGCGGGCAGCGGCCCTAGCACCGGGGCTAATTACATCTTTACGGTTCCGACTTACGCGCGGGTTAGGATGCGCTCAGTGGTTGGACAATTCAACACGGGGGCGGCGGTTGCCAACAGACTGCCCGCCATCTTTTGGTACTCGGGCGGATACACGTGCTACGTCGACGGCATGGTAAACGCCCAGGTAGCTAGCAAACAAATTTGGTATTCATGGACCTTTGGGCTGGGATGGGCACAAGACCCAGGGAACGCTTTCTCGGTTACGCGGGGACTGCCCGACATGATCCTTAATCCTGGGGACACGTTCCAACTTGGCGCCTGGGGGCAACAGGCGGGCGACCAATGGCTAGGGATTATTCTGGTATACGAGCAGTGGTTTAGCATCTGACGCGGGACAATGCGATGAGCCTACCACGTTCAATTGATCGCGCGGACCTGGGAGGCGCAACCGTCACCGTCCCGACAACCACGGAAACCGTAATCCTGACCGGGCCGAATCTTCAGACGCCCAAGGACACCAGTGTTCTTGCAGTCATCGCATCGCTGTCGATGGTGCAAGGGACCGGCGCAACCGGCCTGACGCTGCGCTTGAGAATGGGATCAGCGGTTACAGGTACCCAAGTCGGCCAACCGTACGTCGTCACCACGCCTTCCAGCATCCAGACGCTGTCTGTTTCGTTCGTGGTGACGTTTCCTTCGTACTCGACCGACTACGTCCAAGTCAGCCTTACCGCGCAACAGACGGCGGCGTCAGGGAACGGAAACGTTACCGCGGCGGCGATGCTAGCGATTAGCTTTTAGGGACGCGAGCAATGGTTTAGCACTTAGCGGAGGTATCTCTCATGGGCGTAGTACGTTCCATCGATCGCGCGGACCTGGGCGGCGCGTCTGTCACTGTGACCCTGAACACAGAGACGGTAATACTCGTGGGCCCTCTCTTGCAGACGCCCAAAGACGTTAGTTACGTGGCCGTGATAGCCATGTTTGCGCTCATCTCGGGCACTTCCGCATCACAGCTTATCGCTAGGGTCCGGCAGGGCCAAACGGTTTCCGGAGCGCAGATAGGCGCGAACTATGTCAGCACTGGCTACTCATCAGGGACTCCCGCCACCTTTGGCATCATGGCGTCCACGACGCTACAGTCAACTGATTATGCGCAGTACTGCGTGACGCTCCAACAGGTAGGGGCTAGCGGAAACGCGACCGTGTCGGGCGTTACGATGGTTGTCATGAGCTTTTGAGTTACGTAATGGATCGCCCACCGTCAGTCCGGCGGCCGCGCGCCTGGGCGTGGTACATAGTCCTAATCATTCTGGGTGTCCTGATGGCGATTCTTTACTTCAAGCACCTGCGCCGTGCGCACCTGAACGAAGGGGTATTGCCCGGCGGGCGACCCGCCGCCGTCACCTTGGGAAGCGCGCTCGATGAAACCCTTTTTTCCTTACCCACCGGCATCTGACGGCCAGTATCGGCCGGCCGCCGGCGGCTTTGCCGCCCTGGCGGACGCTACCCTGCGCTCCACCGACGACCTCGGCACCACCTTTCAAGGGACGTTTCAGGACATCACCATCGTGCTGGGCGGCCTGCCCGGCCACCACAAAACCATCAAACAGTGCTTTCAGGATCTCACCAAACAGATCAATTTCATCGACGCCATTCCTACCACTGACATCGACAACGAGATTAAATCCGCCAGCGCCAGCGCCGGGCCAGGCCTTGACGCCATCGCCGGCGAGTTACCCTCTCTGCTCCAAAACCCCTCGTGGTCTGCCGGCCTGGCGCCGGCGCCGGCGGCGCCCACTTACGGCGCCCTCGGGATTCCTTCCGGCGGCACTAACCCCGGCCTCACCAATCCCGGCCAGGCGCTGGCGGCGACCGCTATCGGCGCCACGCTGGGCGCCGGCGCGAGCCTTGCGGCTGGCATCTTCACCGGCGCCGCCGGACTGCTGACAACGATCAGCGTAGTGGCGCCCATAGTCGGCGCCGTCGTCGGGTTAGCCCTGCTGGTGCTGTCGTTTTTCCACGGCGGGTGCGGCGATGCCTGTATCAACGCCAGTAAAACGGAGCAGATATATGAATCGGCCGCGGACAATATCGGGGCGGCTTTCCGGCACGGCCTCATCACCCGCGCTCAAGCCATCACCGGCATGAAACTGATGATTCAACTCGGACAGCAGCACGAGCAGCAGTACGGCACCCAACAAGCCGACAAAGGGGCGGCGCACCTCACGACCATCATTGAAGAGCTTATCGGCGGGGTTTCCAGTGACCCGCAGCCGGCGCCGCAGAAGTTCAGCCTGGACGTGGCGCGCGAGTATTACGTGCAGCCGCAACCGGGCTGGTACCCGGACGCGCTCCAGGCGGGCGCCCAAGTGGCGGATTCCTACCTCGATTCGCTGCAACCGCCGAAAGGAAAATAATCATGCCCGACCCGCAGGGACTCGAACTGCACGACGTAATGATTTCGCAGACCCCGCAATTCGACCGCGGCGGCCGCCTGCAGCACGTGACGGTGGTCACTTACTACGTCGGCGATCACGGCCCCTTTACCGATTCCTTCAGCGCCGACGACGATACGCCCGAAAAGATAACCTCCGCCATGAATACCAGGGTGGCCAATCTGCGAAGGGTACTGTTTCCGGCGATTACCGGCTGAGGCGAAGAAAGGGCGAAAGGCTAAATCGTGGGTGGTTACGGCGGGCTTGGGGAGGGTGGTATCGGCGGCGGCGGGGGACTGCCGCCGATCACCGTCGAGCCGCCGGGGGGCTCGGGCGCCGGCGCCGGCATTTCGGGCGCCCTCGCGTCGATCATCAATTACATCGGCGGCCTCGACACCTGGCAGACCAACCGCGTCAACGCGCTCTTCGGCGGCCTCGGCCAGGCCCTCGGGAATATCTTCGGGTCCATCATCGACTGGCTCAAACATCTTAAAGACACCTGGCTCGGGCACCTTATCGGCAGCATCTGGGACCGCGTCAAGAAAATCTATAAATCGATTGCCGGCGCCATCAAGAAGATCATCTGCATCATCCAGGCGTACGAAGATCTGGTGCAGCAGTACGAAGATAAGATCCTCAAGCCCATCATCAACCTGATTCAACGCGTGCGGCGGGTGCTGCTCATCTTCAGGATATTTCACTTCAAGTTCGCGGAACGTCTCGACAACTATCTTGCAATCCAGGAGGCGAAGCTAGCGCGAATCTTCCTATTTCAAAGACGATGGCTCAATTACGTCATCGACGGATTGAACCTTATCGTGGACCCCTTCGGCCTCTTCAACGAGGGTATGTATGTTAAATCGGCACTGCGGTCCATCGGCGACCTTTTCGGGGCACTGTGGGGCGCCCAGAACCACCCGCTCGGGTCGAGCGACGCCAGGGCGCAGGCGCAGATGGCGGCGAGCCTCGACCGGCCGCAGATCAGGGAATACGCTGCCAGCGTGCTGGCCACCGGGCTGCCGCCGACCGACCTCGCCACTATCGACCAGATCGCCGCGGCCTTCGCCGGCCACGGGTACGTGGTGTAGGGAGATCGGGCGAATGGGCGTCGCCGGCGAACTGAAACAGATTGCCATGGACCTGCGGCGCGTCGCGCAAAGCGTCAACGACTCGATCTTCCGGCAGTGGTTAGAGGAAGACGCCGCGCGTCTCGACGATATCGCGCGCGCCCTCGAACCCACCGAGGATCAGTGAATGGGCAGCTTTACCCCACCGGGCAACGGCGAAGGAAACGGCGGCGCCGGCTTCCCGTCCATTCCCGTGCCCGACTTCCGCGAACAGGGCAAACAGTTCTCCCAAGGGGTTGAGGATTCCGGCTGGATAGTGAAGTTCTTCACCACCTGGATCCTCACCATCTTCAAAGGTTCCCTTGTTATTCTCCGTCAAGTGGTTGATAACCTTGACTTTATCTTTTCCGTCTTCATGCAAGTTCTATCGACCCTGCAGGGTAGCCAGGGCACCGGCGCCGCCCGCCTGGCCGCGGAAACCTTGAGCGACCTGCTCGGGGTGGAAGTCAGCCCGGAAGTCATTCAGGAGGGTTACCGCAAGGGCTACGTTGGCGGCGCCCGTGCCGTAGGCGCCAGATTCTTCGATCAACTGAAAAAGGAAATGGAGCCGGGCCCGCCCGGCTACGTCACCCCGCAGACTGGCTTATTCGCCGCCGAGACGTTTCTTGGGTTTGTGATGTCATTCGCGATTCGCCAGGGCAACCTGGAGTTTCTGGTTGAAATGCTGCCGGAAGAATGGCGCTGGTTTACCGGGCTGCGGGAGTACGGCGAGCTGATGGCCAAGAACCTCGGCCTCGGCCGGCTGACGCGCCTGGCGCTCACACCACTGTTTAAAGTGCTGATTCAGGATCCTCTCACCTGGCACCTCAACGAGACGTATCACCCCACGCGCATGGGCGAAAGTATGGCTATCAAGGCGTGGGCGATGGGCAAGCTGAGTGACGCCGACCTGGCTACCGAAATCTCCTACGCTGGTTACGACCCAAAATTGACCGAGATCTTGACCAACGAATTCTCCGGCAAGCTGAGTGTGAGCGACGTCGAACGACTGAACGCGGCCGGGAGGATCGACGAAGAATCGGCCATCTTTGCTATTCGGCAGGCGGGGGTCCAGCAAGGCACGGCGGCCCTGATGCTGGACGCCGAACGGCGGCGGTCGGGCGCCGCGGTGGTGCAGCAGCTGGTCCTGGACATCAGAACGATGTTTCTCGACCGTTTTATCAGCGCCGAGAACCGCGATGCTCTCTGGTCTGCGCTGCCTCTGCCGGAAATTCAACGTAGTCTTCTGGCCGTGGAAGCGGATACGATGTACCAGTTCCCCACAAAGCGTCTCAGCCTGGCCGAGATGCAGACCGCCTTTGTACAGGGCATCATCGACTTGAGTGACCTCGAGACGTATCTCTCCGACGAAGGTTATTCCGCCGACGACCAGAACACCCTGGCGCAGCTCACCCTGCTGAAACTCCAAACCGACGCGGCCAAGATCCAACTCGCCCAGTACGCCTACGCCAAGGCGAAGGCCAAAGCGGCCAAGAAAGGGGAGCCGCCGCCGCCGCCGCCCGCGATACTCGCCACCGCGGGTTTGCCGGGGATCCTTCCGTAGTGGGTTAAAATAACGCGCCAGGATGCCCCAGGATCAACGATCGCGCCGAGCCTGGACCCCAGGTATGGGCGTATTTTTCAATTTTCAGGCTGGCCGCGGTCGATTGCCGGCCGCCTTATAGTCTCTCCCCTGGCCTAGCGCGTAGCCGCACGCGCGCGCGC
>Ga0126371_10004073_pt1 | contig 12858 bp, 11 predicted proteins | sample PanSoiMetaPlot_4_FD_110145 | JGI IMG/M metagenome (GOLD analysis project Ga0126371, IMG submission 110145) | Tropical forest soil microbial communities from Panama - MetaG Plot_4 | ecosystem: Environmental > Terrestrial > Soil > Tropical forest > Bulk soil | place: Panama | collected 2016-02-17
GCAGATGCCGCTGCGCGTATCGGCACTGCGCACGCTCGGCGCTTATGCGAACGTGTTCGCGATGGAATCCTTCCTCGACGAACTGGCGCTTGCCGCCGGCGCCGACCCGGTGGCGTTCCGCCTCGCCCATCTCAAGGACCCGCGGGCGCGCGCCGTCATCGAGGCCGTGGCGACCAAGGCCAATTGGAAGCCCGGCGAAAAAGGAGGCGGCGGCAAAGGCCGGGGTATCGGATTCGCGAAGTACAAGAACCTCGCCACCTATGTGGCAGTCATCGCAGATGTGGAAGTCGACGCCGCCACCGGCAAGGTCGCGGTGCCGCGCGCCTGGGCTGCCGCCGATGCCGGCCTCATCATCAATCCGGACGGCCTCGCCAACCAGATCGAAGGCGGCATCATCCAGTCCACGAGCTGGACACTGCACGAGGAGGTCAAGTTCACCCCGACCGGCATTACATCGCACGACTGGCTCACCTATCCGATCCTCACCATGCCGGAGGTGCCCCAGGTCGAGGTCGAGCTGATCAACCGCCCCGACGAACGCCCGCTCGGCGCCGGAGAATCCTCACAGGGGCCGGCAGTGGCAGCGATCGCCAATGCGTTCGCGGCGGCGACAGGGACGCGGATGCGAGACTTGCCGTTGACAGCAGAGCGGGTGAAGGCGGTGCTGCGGGGGTGATACGCCGCACTGACGCGGACCGCCGGTTCATGGCGAGTTGAAGCGAGCGCGCCCCACGAACGGGGAGCCTCCCGCTTCGCGCCTGAAAAGGGAAAGCCATGGGCATCGCGTCGGTTCTGCGTTTGTCGCCTGAGGGTAAAATCAGGCTTCCGAACGTCGATGAAGCCCTCAACATCGGTTACGCTATCCATTCGGCCGATGATCCAGTGCTCAGGAACAAGATTGCGCAGCAGAACGCCCAGATCGTGGTTACGCAATTCCTGACCCTTGAAGCCGAGGCAGGATCGCCGGAGGAGGCCTATCTCACTTGCGTGCGGGCGATCGTGCATTCGCAAGCGCGCGGCATCGCGCGCCGCAAGGAGCGATACATCCAGGACCTGAGAGCCGCGCAGCTGAAGCGACGCCGGCAGCGCAATAGCATTCGCCAGTCGCGGCGCAGCAATGACTGGCTCAACAGCGCCTGGCGGTTGCTGGGGCCGTTGATCCTGGGCCTGACCGGATATCTGTTCGCGCAAATCATCGGCGCGGTCGTGCCGGACGAAGTGGTGGCCCAAACCGGAAGCCGGATACCTGCGATCCTCATGGGCCTCGTGTTCGTGGCGATCGGCCGCTCGGTCAGTTTCTACGTCAATGAGATGCAGCGCAATAGAATCGAGTCGGAATACAACTCCCGTTGCTACCTGGCGTTCCTGACCTACGAGAGGGGCAAGCTCGAAGAATTTCGTCAGTATCGCAAGCAATTATGCGAAGCTTGGCTGCAATATACTGGCGAGGACTATCCGATCACCGCGTCCTACCAGATGGTGATGGAAAGCGACATTGAAACGCGCCGCCAGCTGGAGCGGCATTTGCAGATTTACGATACCGGCTACATCCGTTTGATCCTGCGAATGATGCGTATCCTGCGTGGCAAACGACAAAAGCCATCTGACGGCGGGCAGCGCTGACCACGTCACATCGTTCGCAGTGCCGTTGCCTTACGTCAATGCGCTTGCAGCAGTTTGATATTTTCTGGCAGTTCTTGACACATCATCATTAGGAAACGATGACCGCGACACCGTTCCTCGGCAAAACGATGGCAGATGACCGGCTGCGACTCGTGCCAGCCGGATCATGGACGGCTGTGCACGCTCAAGTATTGGAACAGCTTGTAGACGCGGCTGCGCCAGCAGTTGCGAGTGCCAAGGGAGCTCGATTGACATGGCGGAGTCCAGGAACTTGAAACGCTTGGGGCGTGACTGTTGGAACGGATGGTCCGAGGTTGTGCATCGGACGCGCAATTCATCGACATGCCAGCTTGTTATCGTGGGCTGATCGATGCGATGCATCGAATTAGCTGCAGAAGAAAGGGTGTGTGGACACGGAGTGTGATCTGACAGCGCAGCAGACTAGCTCGCATTTTCCCACCCCGCTTGTGCGGTGCACCCAGTTCCACTATCTGAAGGGCTTCCGTCACCCTCATTTCAGCGCATTATCATGAATGTTCAAGACGATCCCAATACCTGGGCAGTGCAAAAATTCGGCGTTGGCCAGCCGGTGCTGCGCACCGAAGACCCAGTCCTGGTGCAGGGCCGCGGCAGTTATACCGACGATGTAAGCCTTGCCGGGCAAGGCTATGCGACGATCGTGCGCTCGCGTCATGCCCACGGCCTGCTCAAGGGCATCGATACGGCGGCGGCGTTGGCGATGCCGGGCGTGCTTGCAGTCTACACGGGCGCCGATTTGCAGGCGGCGGGCTACGGCTTCCTCAGATGTGTGCCGCCGCTCAAAAACCGCGACGGCACCCCGATGAAAAAGCCGCCGCGTCCCGCACTTGCCCTCGACAAGGTGCGGTTCGTGGGCGATCCGGTCGCCTGCGTGGTGGCGCAGACTGCGATCGAGGCCAAGGAGGCCGCCGAAGCCGTCGAGCTTGACATTGCGCCGCTTCCTGCCGTCACGCTCGCCAGCGAAGCCGTCAAGCCCTGCGCGCCACTGGTGTTCGATGACGTGCCGAACAACGTTGTGTTTGATAATCACTACGCGGACACCGAAAAGGTGAAGGAGGCATTCGCCAAGGCCGCTCATGTGACCCGGCTTGCACTGCGCAACACGCGCCTCGTGGTCAATGCCATGGAGCCGCGGGCGGCTGTTGCGGCCTATGACGAGACAAGCGAGCGCTTCACGTTTCATGTGGGCTGCCAGGGCGTGTTCGGGTTGCGCGCCCAGCTCGCCGAGATCCTCAACATTCCGCCGGCGAAGCTGCGGCTGCTCACCCGCAATGTGGGCGGCTCGTTCGGCATGAAGGCGCAGGCCTATCCGGAATATGTGTGCCTGCTGCACGCGGCGCGGCAGCTCAAAAGTCCGGTGAAATGGACCGACGAGCGCTCATCGAGCTTTCTCTCCGACAGCCACGGCCGCGATCATGAGAAGGTTGCGGAGCTTGCGCTCGATGCCGAAGGTCACTTCCTGGCGATCCGTCTCACCGGAACCGGCAATATGGGCGCTTATCTCGGCGCAGTGGCGCCGCTGCCGCCGACCATCAATGCAGTCAAGAACATGGTCAGCGTTTATCGCACGCCGCTGATCGAGGCCTCGACCCAATGCGTGTTCACTAACACCTCTTATGTCAGCGCCTATCGGGGCGCCGGCCGCCCCGAGGGCAATTATTTCATGGAGCGCCTGATCGATGCGGCGGCACAGGAAATGGGCATCGACCGGTTGGAATTGCGCCGCCGCAACCTCGTCAAGCCCAAGGAAATCCCTTATGCGGCGGCCTCGGACCAGACCTACGATTCCGGCGATTTCCCCGCCGTGTTCAAGCATGCGCTCGACCTTGCCGATTGGAAGGGCTTTCCCGGGCGCAAGCGGGAGAGCAAGAAGCGCGGCAGGCTGCGCGGCATTGCGGTTGGCAGCTATCTGGAGGTTACGGCGCCGCCCAACAAGGAGATGGGCGGCATACGCTTCGAGGTCGACGGCACCGTGACATTCGTTACCGGCACGCTCGACTACGGCCAGGGCCACGCCACGCCGTTCGCACAAATCCTGTCGAGCCGCCTGGGCGTGCCGTTTGACCGTATCCGCCTCCTGCAGGGCGACAGCGACGAGCTAATCGCCGGCGGCGGGACTGGCGGATCGCGCTCCGCAGCGTCGAGCAGTATGGCGATGGTCGAGGCTGTGACCAAGGTGATCGAGCATGGCAAGCAGGTCGCTTCCCATTTGCTCGAAGCCGCAGTCACCGATATCGAATTCGCCGGCGGTCGATTTACCATTGCCGGCACTGACCGCTCAATCGGATTGCTGGAGCTTGCCGCCAAGCTGCGTGCCGGCGTCAAGGTACCGGACGACGCGCCGAAGACGCTCGATATCAAAGTCGCCAGCGAGCCGGTGCCATCCGCCTTTCCAAACGGCTGCCATGTGGCCGAGGTTGAGATCGATCCGGAAACGGGGGTAGTGGATGTGGTGAAATATTCCTCCGCCAACGACTTCGGCACCGTCATCAATCCCATGCTGGTGGAAGGCCAGATGCATGGCGGGCTGGTCCAGGGCATCGGCCAGGTGCTGATGGAGAACGTCGTCTACGACGGCGACGGCCAGCCCATCACGGGCTCGTTCATGGACTACGCTATGCCGCGTGCCGTCGATGTGCCGAGTTTTGTCACCGAGCATCACCCGGTGCCGGCCACCACCAATCCGCTTGGCATCAAGGGCTGCGGCGAGGCGGGCTGCGCCGGCGCCCTGGTTGCGGTGCCCAACGCCGTCATCGACGCGCTGTCGGATTACGGCATCCGCCATATCGACATGCCGATGACGCCGGAGAAAGTGTGGCAGGCCATCAGGACGGCGCGAGTAGCATAGATGCCCGTAATCGCGATCTTCAAATACGACATCAAGCCGGGCCGTCTGCCGGACTTCCTGAAGAAGCTCGCGCAAGCCGACGAGTCGAAGTTCAATAGCCCTGTCATGCCGAAGTCGGTCCGGATGTTCCGCTCCACGGTGCCGGGACCGGACCATGGCGTCACTTTGATGATCGAATACGAAGACATGGCGGCCTATGGGGCGCGCACCACTTTCGAGGACGCCAATGCGGAGTGGCAGAAGTTATTTGAACAGACGCAGGATTCGCCGGAAACCCTGGTTTCGGTGGAACTATTGACGGAAATTCCGCCAAGCTCCGTTAACACTGAGCCGGCTGAGCGCATGCCGTTCGGATTCCGGCCCGCGTAATCTGCCCGGATTGGCGGCAACGTCGAAATGACCCATAATGGGTCGTCAGCCGGCCGGCGCCAGGTTCGGCAGGCTTCATGTGAGCCCCACGCAACCGGGAGATCGCCATGCCGAATGCCCTCGCCTGCATCGCCTTAAAGCCCCGGTCGGCCGCTCGTCGCCGCGCCTTGCGTTGCGCAACGGCTTGGAGTGCCGCGGCAATTTTGACACTTGCGCTCGGCGCGGTGCGGCCGGCGCAGGCTCAGACGCTGACGCCCCACCAACAACTCGCCCACGACATCTACAAGGAACTCGTGGAGATCAACACCGTCACCGAGACCGGCGACACCGGGCGTGCGGCCGATGCCATGGCGGCACGGTTGCGCGCTGCAGGCTTTGCGGACACCGACGTGCAGGTATTCAAGCCGGCGCCGCGCAAGGGCAACCTGGTGGCACGGCTGCATGGCACTGGTGCGCGCAAGCCGATCCTGTTGCTCGCCCATCTCGACGTGGTCGAAGCGAAACGCGACGACTGGTCAGTCGACCCCTTCCGACTTACCGACAAGGACGGCTACTTCTACGCCCGCGGTTCCGGCGACGACAAATACATGGCGGCGACCTTCGTGGCTAATCTCATCCGCTACAAGCAGGAGGGCTATCGGCCGGATCGCGATATCATCCTGGCGCTGGAAACCGACGAAGAAATCCTCGACGCCAATGCCTTGGGGATTCAGTGGCTGTTGAAGAACCATCGCGACCTGATCGAAGCCGAGTTCGCCCTCAACGAGGGTGGTGGCGTCGGCTTCAAGCGCGGCAAGCCGATCCGCAGCAGCATTCAGACCAGCGAAAAGGTCACCTTCTCGTATACGCTTGGTGTAACCAACAAGGGCGGCCATTCGTCTGTGCCGTCCGCGGACAATGCCATCTATCATCTCGCCGAAGGACTGGCACGGCTCGGCAAGTTCAGTTTTCCGGTCAATCTGAACGCAACGACCCGGCAATCTTTCGAACGCACTGTCGATCTCGAAACCCCCGAGACCGCCGCCGACATTCGCTCCGTGCTCTCTGCAAACCCTGATCCGGCCGCGCTAGCTCGCCTTTCGGCAAATCCGGTCTACAACGCGCAGCTGCGCACCACCTGCGTCGCCACCATGCTGGAAGGTGGTCACGCGTACAACGCCCTGCCCCAGACGGCACGCGCCACTGTCAACTGCCGCGTCATGCCGGGCGAGAAGGTGGAAGACGTCACCGCAACGCTCAAGCGCGTGCTCGCCGACGACCAGATTTCCTTGACACCGATCGGTCAGCCAGTGCTCAGCGCGCCGTCGGTCCTCGACGAGGGGCTCTTGAACGCCATCGAGAAGACGTCGGCCGAGTTCTGGCCCGGCGTGCCAGTCGTGCCCGTCATGAGCGCCGGCGCCACCGACGGTAGCTTCCTGCGCAATGCCGGAATTCCCACTTATGGCCATTCCGGTCTCGCCGGTGACGTGGACGATGTGCGCGCCCATGGCCGGGACGAGCGCGTGGCCGTCAAATCATTCTTCGATGGTGGCGAGTATCTCTATCGGCTGGTCAAGCGGCTATCGGGCGAAAAATAGGCGCCCTCGCCAAGGTGGTGTGCGAAATTCCGAAGGTGATCGCAAACCTTGAGATTTACGATGCTTTTCGGGCTGCGCCCGGATCGGAAGACTGCATCACCGCCTCCATTTCGAGCACAAACTCATCCATCTCGGCATTGGACGCTGCATAGATATCCCGCGCACGGATGTAAGCGCGTGCCAGATCGGCATCAGATACATTGAACGCGATTGCAAGGCGAAGGATGGCCGAGTAATCGACATCGCTGAAAAGTGCCATGATGTGAGACGGCTCCCCGGTCCCCGTGGCCAGCATTCTCTTTAGGTCTGGCCTGGTGACCGGGATTCGGCTGACGTTCTCAATCGCCGAAATTGCGATGGCCGCGGGATCGAAAGTTTTGGTCATGGCATAAAGCTCAATGACGGCTGGTTGCGCCGAAAGATCAGCGACTCGCTGCATCCTGCATGAATCGACGGGCCGCCTCAATCATTCCCGGCATAATACGAGAAAAATTGCCGATGGGCAAAATACCCTCGGCCAATTTGTCCGGCGATAGTTGGGACAATTGCTCAAGGCGACGGGTCAGAAGGTCGTGGTTGGAGGCGGCAGCCCTCCAAGCACGGGAGGCGGATTCCCGATCCGATTCCACGGCCACGACAAAATCGAAGACATCGCGCGACTGAAACCGCGCTGCACGGTAAAATAGCTTCTTCGCAAGAATTTCTTCGGTTGCCTCGAGTAGAAACGTACGTCCCATGAATTCGAGGCTCTCGATCGCCTTGGCATCGGTCACTGAGCCGGAAACCACAAAGTCAATGTCTCCGTGAGGCAAAACCAACTTGAGACCGTTTGCCTGCTCCAGGTAGTTCGTCGTCATCGCCGCCGCCGTATCGTTAAGACGCGGCGACAGCAGCGACAGCCACTGCACGTCGTGCATGAAGAAGTCGATGTCCTTGCTCAGGCGATGTTCAAATCTGAACATCAGGACGGTGCCGCCGCCCATCACCAAGTCAGGGCTTCCGAAGCCTTTTTTTTCGAGATCGGTGAAGATCTCGACGGCCGACGCGAGAATCTGTTTCCAGCTGTCCCTCGTGACGCTGCCTGTCGGTTTCATGACCCTAAAACCCCCGCGGTCCGAACACCTTGATCCCCAGCTTCTTTTCCAGCGCCCGGCCGAAACGGTACTTCATTTCCGGCCCCTCATAAGTTGCGGGCGGCGCACGCTGATATTCGGGCTCAGATTCGACGCGCAGGCGGATGAAGTAGGGGCCGGGCGCCGCGACAATGCCGGGCGTCTGTTTTTCCAGGTCGGCGAGATTGTCGATGGTTGCGACCTGACGGATGCCGGCGCCCTCGGCGATCATGGCGTAATCGGCGTTGTCCTGGTTCACCATCGGCATGGTATCGACGGTCTGATAGCGCTGGTTGTCGACCACGAAATGCTTCAGGTTCGCGGGTTGCTGGCCGGCTTCCGTGAGCAGGCAGCCGAGGTTCATGGACAGCGAGCCGTCGCTGTTGAGCACCCATACCGGCACAAGCGGCAGCGCGGTCGCCAAGCCCAGCGCGAAGCTCGCCGCAAAACCCATGCCGCCATGCATGTAGAAGCTGTCTTCGCTCTGGGTCACGGCCCACCACTCGTTGGCCGCCATGCCCAGCGCGCACACCACGATCGCTTCGCCGCGGTGCTTCGCCAGCACCGCTAGGGCCTCGCGCGTCTTCATGCGTTCTTCACTCCGAGCAGGCGCTTGGTCAGGAACAGGATGAACGGCCGCTTCTGCAAGCGGTGCCATTCATAGGCGTCGGGAATGCGCTCAATGTCGTCGGGCTTGTCGATCACCTGGTAGGGGAAATCATAGGCCTGCAGCAATGGCACGGTGCGGCGGCCCTGCACCTCCTGATAGACCTTATGGTCGTCGATCGAGCCGCGAGCGCTGACGATGCAGAACACCGGGATCATGTGGCGCAGGCACAAGGTTGCCATCTCGCCGGTGCAGGTGAGGAGGCCAGTATTGCCCATGATGGCGGCCGAACGCACTCCGCCGAAGAACGCGCCGGCGCAGATCGCGATGGTCTCGGCTTCGCGGCCGACCGGGATGTGCTTGATCTGATTGCCGGCCACAACCTTGCGGATCAGCCCGTTGACCCAATCGTCCGGCAGGCTTGCGGCGAGCCGCACGCCTGCCTTCACCAGCTGAGCGTGAATTTGTTCGTTGACGTCCATTACGGGAAGCGCTCGCCGCGATCACGCCCATTTGAGACGCGAAAGGATCGCACGGCCCATCACCCAGTCCTTGTCCTCCTCCGATAGGAAGTCGAGCGTCTCGGTGAAATGGGTGACGCGCTGGCCGTAGGTGCACTTGTTGGGCGCCGCCGTGAAATCGGTTCCCCAGTAGCAGCGCTGCGGACCGAATGCATCGAAGGCACGGCGAATATGCACGGTCATGTCGCGGAAGGGATAGGCCTCGGCGGATTTGGCTGGCACCGACGACAGTTTAACCGATACGTTGGGGTGCTTGGCAAATGCCACGGTCTGGTCGACGGCGCTGGTGAGCTTGCCGGCCTTGGCGATGTCTTCCGAAATGCCCATGTGGTCGATGATGAAAATGAGATCAGGATTGCGTTCCACGATGCGCAAAAATTCCGGCGCCCTGCCGGCGGTTGGGGTCATCACCGGAATGCCGTATTTGGCCGCTGCCGGCCAGAACCAGTCGGCGGTGCCATCCGTGAGCCACGATGTCTGGGCGCCGTTGAACGTAAGCCGGACACCGACGATCCCGGGCTGCTCCAGCCATTTCGGCAACAGCGCGGGCGCCTGCGGACTGTTGAGCAGGATGCGGCCCATGGAGCGAAAGCGATCCGGGAACTTTCGTGCCGCCTCCATGCCGTAGTCATTGCGCTCGCCTTCCCAGGACGGCGGCACGATGATGACGCGATCGACGCCGGCCTCGTCCATCATCGGCAACAGCTTGTCATAGGTGAAAGGATACGGCAGGTGGGCGCGTGCCGGACCGTCGGCAGGCCATGGGCGATCCGGTGCTTGCGCCAGCCACAAATGGACCTGCGAATCCACGATCATCCGGCGCCGCGCCGGCTGGGCGGCGGGCGCCTGAGCGCCCGATGGCTGCGCGCCCGCCGAGGCGAGCGCCAGCCCTGCGCCGGCACCGATCGTGCTATTGAGAAAGCTGCGTCGTGACAACATTTTTGGCCCTCCCTGTGGTGCCTCTGAGGCAGTTTATGGATCGACCTGGTGATACGCGATTGTGCCCTGTCGAGCGTCTCGCCACAATGACATGAGTTTCCACCCTTGCCATGCGGATCGCAATCGAGGATTAAAGCCGGATCATTTTTTGCCCAGGGGCGAAATCGGTATGGACCTGGAATTGGCCGGAAAGGTCGCGCTGGTGACCGGCTCAAGCCGTGGCATCGGGCGCGGCATCGCGCTCACACTGGCGCAAGAGGGCTGCGATGTGATGCTGACCGGCCGCGATGAGCAAGCGTTGCGCGAGGCGGCCGCGGGCGTCGAAAAGCACGACCGCAAGGCGAAATATTTGGCTCTCGACCTGCGTGAAGAGAAGGCAGCCGCTACGCTTGCTGCGTTCGTTAAAGAGAGCTTCGGCCGCCTCGACATCCTGGTGAACAATGCCGGCACCACCAAACGCGGCGATTTTCTCGCCCTGACGGACGCCGACTGGGCCGACGGCTATGCGCTGAAATTCTTCGCCCATGTACGGCTGTCCCGCGCCGCCTGGCCGTTGCTGCGCGACGCCCGAGGTTCGATTGTCACCATCGGCGGCACCAGCGGGCGCATTCCGATTGCGGCCTTTACCATAGGTAGCTCGGTGAATGCGGCTTGTGCGGCTTTCGCCAAGGCGCTCGCCGATCTCGGCAAGACCGACCATGTGCAGGTCAACACCATCCACCCGAGCTATGTGGAAACCGAGCGGTTCTGGCGGCGCATCAAGGCTGACGTCGCACGCACCGGCAACAGCGAGGCGGAGGTGCGTGAGTGGCACCGCCAGGACATCAACGTCACCCGTTTTGGCACGCCTGAGGATATCGCCAGTCTCATCGCATTCATGGTGTCGCCGCGCGGGCGCTGGCTTCATGGCGCCACCATCGATATGGACGGCGGCGAAGTCCCGACGCTATGAGCGAGACGCACATTCTCCTGACGCCGGGACGCATCGGCAGCGTCGAAATCAAGAACCGCATCGTCATGCCGCCGATGACGACGCGTCTTGCCGACGCGGACGGCTTCGTCACCGAGCACACGGTCAACTACTACATGGCGCGGGTGCGCGGCGGCGTCGGCCTCGTCACGGTAGAGATGGCCTCGCCGACGCGCGCCGGACGTCACCGCCGGCGCGAACTCGGTATTTACGACGACCGCTTCCTGCCCGGTCTGAGGCGGCTCACCGCCGCCGTCCACGCGGGCGGCGCCAAGACGTCGATTCAGCTCGGCCATGGCGGTGGCCACACCCGAAGCGACATCTGTGACGAAACACCGATCGCGCCGTCGCCAATCATGCACCACGTCTTCGAGGTCACCAACGAGACCATCATCCCCCAGGAGATGACTCTCGACGACATCGGATTCACCATCGCGGGATTCTCATCCGCGGCGGCGCGCGCCGAAAAAGCTGGTTTCGATTGCGTTGAGATACACGCCGCTCACGGCTACCTGATTTCGCAATTCCTTAACCCCTTCGAGAACCGGCGCACCGACGTCTATGGTGGCTCGTTGGAAAATCGCGCGCGTTTCGGCCTCGAAGTGCTCGCTGCCGTCAAGGCTGCGGTTCGCATCCCGGTCATCTTCCGGGTCTCAGTTGACGATTATTTCCCGGATGGCATGGCGTTTACGGAAGGGCGGCAGGTCGCCATATGGGCGGCACGAGGAGGCGCCGACGCGCTGCATATCGCGGCCGGCCACTACCGCTCGCTGCCGTCGGCGGCACGCATGATCCCGCCCATGCAATATTCCGACGCGACGTTCCTGTCCTATGCGGCCGATATCAAGCGGGACGTTAAAGTGCCGGTCATCGCTGTCGGCCGCCTCGGCGATCCTGCAGTCGCGGCCGACGCAATTACATCCGGCAAGGCCGATTTCGTGGCGCTCGGCCGCACGCTGATCGCCGAGCCCGATTGGGTTGCCAAGCTCGCCCGCGGCGAGCCGCAGCGGCAGTGCCTCGCATGCAATACCTGCGTCAATGAGATGCGCGGCGGGACACCCTTGCACTGTGTCGTCAATGCAATCGCCGGCAACGAGACCCGCTTCGCGGCGGCGCGGCCACCGCAAGGCGAGCGCATCGCCGTCATCGGCGCAGGGCCCGCCGGGCTCACTTACGCATCCCTCGTCGCTGACGGCAACACAGTGACCGTGTTCGAGCGCGAAAATACGCCGGGCGGAGCGTTCCGCTACGCCGGCAAGGCGCCGCTATTCCAGGAGGTGGCGGCAGAGCAGGCTTCGTTCGACAATTACATAGAGCGTATGGTGGCGGCGTGCATGCATAAGGGGACCATCTTTCTGTACGGCGTCGACGTCATCAAGACGCGGGAGCCACTCGCAACCTACCACCGCATCGTTATCGCAACCGGCGCGCGCTACCGCTTCGGCCTCGGATGCCTGCCAAATCTGCTGCTCGACTGGGGCGTCGGCAGATGGCCGGTTCTGCGCTGGATTTTCGCCTTGGAGGCGTTCCGCGACTGGTTCTACCACAGAGCGCGGTGGGGCACTGGCAAGGCGTCCCGCCGCATCGCTCGACCAAGACAGAAGATCGTGGTGATCGGCGACGCTTTGAAGGCCGGCAAGAGCCGGCCCGCGATTGCCAGCGCCTTCGAAGCAGCGCTACTGTCGTGACGACCGATGCGATATGATGTCGGTCGCTGCCGGCACAGACCTTCTTTGATAACGGATTTTCAGTAATGCACCCCGCCTCGCCGATCATCGCAGCCGTTACTTTCGCGTTTGCGCTTTGCGGCAGCGCCGCGTCTCACCGCGCATCGGCGCAACCGGCCGATCCCGCGGCATTCCTCGCTGGCCAGACCAAGGACTGCCCGGGCTGCAACCTTGCAAGCGTCAGTCTCAAGCGACGAAACCTCGCGGGCGCCAATCTGGCCGGAGCTAATTTGGCTGGCGCGAGCTTCCATCGCGCGGTGCTGCGCGGCGCGAATCTTTCGGGTGCTGATCTTACAGGCGCAAACCTGAACAAGACCGATCTCATCCAGGCCGACTTTTCCAACGCCAAGCTTGCCAACGCCATGCTGTTCGAAGCTGACGCGAGCCGCGCCAATTTTTCCCGCGCCAACCTCACCGAGGCGTTGATGGGCAGCATCCGCCTGCTCAACGGACGGCTCGATCGCGCCATCCTCACGGAGGCCGATCTTGAGGCGGCGCTGCTTAACGAAGCGAACTTTGCCAACGC
>Ga0126371_10004074_pt1 | contig 12857 bp, 8 predicted proteins | sample PanSoiMetaPlot_4_FD_110145 | JGI IMG/M metagenome (GOLD analysis project Ga0126371, IMG submission 110145) | Tropical forest soil microbial communities from Panama - MetaG Plot_4 | ecosystem: Environmental > Terrestrial > Soil > Tropical forest > Bulk soil | place: Panama | collected 2016-02-17
CGCTTTTCTTCAGAGCCGTTCTTGAAAGCCGCCGCAACGACGTCTCGTCCACGCGCCTCGCCGTGGAGCCCTTACTCGCACTGACGGAAGAGCACAATCTGAAGACTTACGCTGACGTGGGTCAGGTATTTGCGAATTGGGTTCGTGGCCGACAAGTCGATCCAGAGTCGGGGGCGCTTGGGCTCAGGCAGGCGCTCGAGTCGTATGTAGGTCTAGGCAACAAGAGCCGCGCTCCATCCTTCTACGGAATGCTCGCGGAACTTGAGATGATGACAGGTAGTTACGACAGGGCGTTAGTTGAGATCGACCAAGGGTTGGCAATGGCGGATGAGACGGAGGAGCATTTCACCGACTCGTACCTCCATCGGCTGCGCGGCGAATGCCTGCTGAAGCGAGAACCCGGGAACTCCGCTCCGGCCGAAGAGGCCTTCCAAACCTCCATCGCGGTCGCAAAGCACCAAGGCGCTCGTAGTTACGAGCTGCTCGCCGCGCTTTCACTCGCCAAGCTCTTCCAATCAACCGGCCGCGCCGCTGAAGCCTGCGCCATTCTCGCGCCAGCCCTCGATGGCTTTTCGCCAACTGCGGAAATGCCCGAAATCAATGAGGCTCAGGCGTTGCTCGAGCTGCTGACGCGTAGCGCATAAGGGCTTCCGCAACGGAAGACGAATCGCCGGAGATTGACGGAGGTTATCTGCGCTCCGACTCGAGCAGAACTGCGGCCTGTTGGGCCTGACGCTGCGCTATTCCTTCGAAGTTCGAAAACGAGCCGAGTACTTTGAGGACACCCCCAGCTGAAGCTGCCCAAGGAAATGAACCCCTAACGACGCAGCGCGCCAGAACACTCGCTTGTCGATCAGTGAAGGCGCTTAGCAGCGCCGTTATAGTGGGCGTATGCATCGGAGGTGTACACTGGGTTCATAACGCAATAGCCTAAGCCCCCAGATGCCGTAGCGCGGCATTGTTCGAGGTTCGCGTATTCGCATTGTGACGCATTGTTTTCACCACCAGCGAGGCAGACCGGATATGATTCTGCTCTTGTCGGCGCCGCCGCAATGAAAATGCTCGCCAAAGTCAGAAATGCCATCACGGCAATGGGACGCGTTTTGCAACTCAATACACCTGTCCTCGAAGGTGATGAAAACTCTCCCCTCGATCGCCGCTCGACCGATGTTGTGCATTCCTGGAGCGCGCGAATTGGGGTTTGTAATGCGACATCATCCATGATCAGTCTCCTGCTTTCATTGTGATGTCGTGAGCATAGGAGCCTACAATTCAGTAATCCAACTCGTTGCTTGTATCGTTTCAATCGATACGATCGATGAATGAGGCGCTTAGCCAATGACTGTGCCGGAGCCGCGTCCGCTTCATTTTGGGGTCTGCAAACCTAAAACCGGGCTATCTGACGAGCGCGCCTCCACAATGCACGAGGGGCCTTAAACACGGCCTAAGTCAGAGCCGTGTAACAGAGCGTTCTTTTAAGGGTGATAGTAAAACGCGAACATTTCCGGTGTGGCTATCTACGTACGTAGAGAACGCCTGCAGAACCGCGAATGGGACCGCTCAGCCCGCATGGTCCTTTCGCACATTCCGGAAGCCGCTTGGACCGTGGAGCAGCTCGCGTCGTCGCGCCTCGCGCTTTTTGGCTGGGACGTCCGCAAGATGCTTGTCGATAACCGTGGCGGCGAGTTCAGCGGCGCGGGCCGCACGGGTCGGATTGCGCGCAGTCTGGCGTGGTCCAGAACTTGATAAGGCCAGCTCGATTAGGGCGCGGATGGCCTGGGGGCGTGTCAGGCCCCGACCATCACCAGTAATCCAGGAATCGAGCGACGCCAAATCGTCCGGCTGCATCCGGACGCCAATCAGCGTCCCCTTGCCAGTTGGGGGTGGTCCCCTTCGTTTCTTTGTTATCACGATTTGACGTTTCACGGCTCCGGCCACGCGCTATGCCTCTACTCGCGAACCTTCGCGCGGACGAGCTACCAAAAAGGGCGTATCCTACGCGCCAGCCGACGCGGTTTAGCTCAGCGGTATGGTCACCTACTCGCCCCTAATCTCGCTGGGCGATTTGTTCGTCCAGCGGCGAAATGCGCGGCGGAAATTTGCGGCATCGCTGAATCCGAGCGCTAGCGCAATATCCTCGTTTGCGAGTCTTGTCGTGCGAAGGTACTTCAGTGCAATTTGCATTCGAAGCTCATCCAGTAGACCACGGAAAGAAACACCGTGCTCCCTCAGTTGACGTCGCAAGGAGCGGTCGCTCACTTGCAGGAGTTCTGCTACGGCAGCGAGCGTCGGAGGGTTGGTAATATCCCGGAGCAGGAATGCACGAATCTCTCCGGCTATTCCAATTCGCGATTTCAGATCTTGGAGCAGGTCGTCGCATAGGGCCACGATCATCGGGTACGTCGTCTTATTGCCGAGGTTTGCCGCTTGGTCCAGCCATGCCGACCGAAACATCAACTGGTTGCTCCTGCTTGCCAAGCTTAGACGGCACCCGATCTCGTCCACTGGTAAGCTGAAATCTTCGGCTTTCGGATAGCTAAGGCTGATCTGATCCGGAGTGAACGCGGAGCCCATGATATCTCGCATCAGCGATATATGAATACCGAGCTGCATCTCGGTGATGAAGCGATAGACTCGCGGATCGGCGGCAGCACGAGCATTGGGCTCAATGATCCAACTCGCCAATCCGTCCTCCTCGCCGAATTCGATTGCCGCCAGCGGCGCCGCGAGCGTATGATATAGCTCGGCAAAGGACATCGCCTTGCGAAAGTCGGGGCAGCAAAGAATCGCGAAGCCGTACATGCCGTAGGCGGAGATGTGGATCGACGTGCCGATGCGATAGGGAAGGTGCGGGTCGCCTGAAAGGCGAATTGCGTTCTCGCAGGCCGTCATCAGTTCCGCGAGTGAAATCCTGGATTTCGGAGAGTGCACCTCTTCCACGGTCAGGTTGACGTTTTTCAATATTTCGCCGGAAGGGCAACCTTGGCCGGCAAGCATATCGAAAAGGGCAGCAAGTTTGGTCGATTCGTAGACTCGCTCACTCCATCCAACGATCGGCCGTTCCCTGGCGCTGTTCGAAATGGAGTTGAAAGCGAAGGACCTGCCGGGCTGCTTGGAGTTGCGCAACTGAACCTGCCTTTGGACGCTCACAATGTTCGGAGTTTCTGGACAGGATAGCAGTTTTTCTGGTCGTCCACAGGCTTGGGCCGCTCAACCTTGGGCCCGGGCGGCCAGCAGAATGCAGCCGTTTTATTCAATATCGGTCTTTGGACGTCGGGCAAGCTGTCCGGCTCGGACCCGCTCCTCGTCCGTTTCAGACCTTCACACGCACCGCCCCGCGCGCGAGGTTCGGGCTGGTGCCGTGCGGAGCGAACGTCGAGAAGCAGAACGACACAAGTGATCCGCTCGCTCAGAATTGCGGACGCGGAAAAGGCCGGAGGAGAAACCAGAAGAGGGAGGCCGCCATGGAGGGAAGGCTGATTCAGGTTGCCAAATCGGCCTATCAATATCCGCTCATTTTCAAGCAATTGTGGCATACGCCGCTCTTGCAATCACCGGACCAGGAAATCGTCTACCGCGATCTCAGGCGCTTTACCTATCGCCAGATCGTGGAGCGCATCGGTCGCCTGGCATCGGCCCTCAGCAAGCTCGGGGTCCGGCCCGGAGAGACAGTTGGTGTTCTCGACTGGGACAGCAACAGATTTCTGGAGGCGTTCTTTGCGATCCCGATGATGGGAGCCGTGCTGCAGACGGTGAATGTCCGGCTCTCTCCCGAACAGATTGCCTATACGATCAATCACGCGGGTGCTTCGACGCTTCTTGTCAACGACGAGTTCGTCGGCCTCCTGGAAGGCCTCAAGCCGCAACTTCCGAAAGTCAAAACGCTGGTCGTGATGTCGGATCGACCCGCGCCCGAAACGGGAAGCCTGGATTTCGCCGGCGAGTATGAGGACCTGCTCGGCGCCGCTTCACCGGAGTACGATTTTCCGGATTTCGACGAGAATACGCAGGCGACCACATTTTATACGACCGGTACGACCGGCTTGCCCAAGGGGGTCTATTACAGCCATCGGCAGTTGGTGCTTCACGCGCTGTGCGAACTGGCCTTTTTCGGCCTGGCCGGCCAGCAGGGCCGATTTTCGCGTGACGACGTCTATATGCCGATTACGCCGATGTTCCATGTCCATGCTTGGGGCTTTCCCTGGTCGGCGACGCTGGCTGGCGTCAAGCAAGTCTACCCGGGGCGCTATGAACCGACGATGCTCGTCAAGCTGATCAAGACGGAAGGCGTGACGTTCACCCATGGCGTTCCGACGATCCTTCAGATGCTGCTGAATGCGGCTGCCGCCGCCAAGACCGATCTCAAGGGCTTGAAGATGGTCATCGGAGGTTCGGCCTTGCCCAAGGCGCTTGCCAAGCAGGCGCTCGAGGCTGGCATCGACATCTTTGCGGGCTACGGGATGTCGGAAACCGGTCCGATCGCCGCTGTCGCCCATGTCAGGTCGAAAGACCTCACTGGCGATCTCGACGAGGAGGTGGAGTGCCGCACCAGAGCGGGCATGGCGGCGCCGCTGGTCGACCTGCGTATCGTCGATCCTGAAATGAACGACGTGCCGCATGACGGCAAGTCAGCCGGCGAGATCGTGCTCCGTTCGCCGTGGCTGACGCAAGGTTATTTCAATAATCCCGACGCGTCGGAGGAACTCTGGACGGGCGGCTATCTGCATACCAGCGACATCGCAGTGGTGAGCCCCGGCGGTTACGTTCATATCACCGACCGCATCAAGGACGTCATCAAGACGGGTGGCGAATGGGTGTCGTCGCTGCAGATCGAAGATCTGATTACGCAATGCGCGGGAGTAGCGGAGGCGGCGGTCATAGGCGTGAAGGATGCTAGATGGGGCGAGCGGCCCATGGCGCTGCTGGTCAAGGACCCGGCGGGCGTGAACGGCGTCGACGACGTAGTCGTCAAGGCGCATCTGAAGGCCTTTGTCGATCGCGGGGTTATTTCCAAGTTCGGCATTCCCGAAAGGATTCTGTTCCTCGACAGACTCCCCAAAACGAGCGTCGGTAAGATCAACAAGATGGAGTTGCGCAAGACATACGACGTGTGACTGCTTGGCACTGCAATGGACAGCGGGGAGGATGCGCATGAGTGACCTTACACTTGCTGGATTGAACGAACGGGTCGGTGGAGAGCTTGGTGTTTCCGACTGGGTGACGATCGACCAGGGGCGCATCGATGCGTTTGCGTCGTGCACAGGCGATCGTCAATGGATCCATGTCGACGAGGAACGGGCCAAGCGGGAAAGTCCTTTCCGCGGAACAGTGGCGCACGGCTACCTGACGCTCTCGATGATCGCTCCGCTGGCGATGCAGGTCGGCGTCATTCCGAAGGATGCGGCCGCGGGCCTGAACTACGGGATCGACAAGGTTCGCTTTCTTGCACCGGTGCCTGCCGGAGCGCGTATTCGACTCCGTGTCGTCCTGGCCGGAGTAGAGCCGAGGGAAGGCGGGCAGGTGATCATGAAGACCCAGAATACGCTCGAAGTCGAGGGATCGGAAAAGCCTGCGCTGATTGCTGAAACGCTCGCGCTGCTGATTCCGGCAAGAGGAGCTTGAAGCATGAGCGCGCACGATCTGACGACGACGCCGTCGGCGGACGGCATATCCGAGGAAGCGTCAAGGAATACACTTGCGCTCAATCCGCTGGTCGGCATTAGCAGCCAAGACCTGATCGACAGCGCGGGCGTGCTCTTCAAGGCGGTGGTCAACGAACCCAAGGTCGCCGCCGAACAGTGGCTATCTTTCGTGGGCGAACTGGCCGCCATCGTCGGCGGCAACTCCGATCGCGCGCCCAAGGCGGGCGACAGGCGCTTCTCCGATGCGACATGGAAAGAAAGCGGGCTGCACAGCGGCCTGCTCAAGGCCTACCTTGCTTGGGGCGATGCGGTTAACGGCCTGGTCGACAAGACAAGCCTCAGCAAAATCGACAAGGAGCGCGCCCATCTGATCACGGAAATCCTGATCGATGCCGTCGCACCGACCAATGCGATGTTCACCAACCCGGCGGCGGTCCGCAAGTTCGTCGACACCGGTGGACAAAGCCTCTGGCACGGACTGAAAAACTATTTCGACGATCTCGTCCGCAATCGCGGCATGCCGTCGATGGTGGATACCAGCGCCTTCAAGGTCGGCGAAAATCTCGCGGTCACGCCCGGCGCGGTCGTGCTGCGCAACGAATTGCTCGAATTGATCCAGTATACGCCGACCAGGGCGACCGTCAGGAAGCGGCCGTTGCTGATAACGCCTCCCCAGATCAACAAATACTACGCGCTTGACCTCTCTCCGGACAAGAGCATGGTCCGCTTCCTGGTCGAGAGCGGAATCCAGACCTTCGCCGTCAGCTGGCGCAATCCGACCGCAGCCAATCGCGACTGGGGATTGGACACCTATGTCGCGGCGCTCGACGAAGCTGTCGACGCGGCGCGCGAGATCTGCGGCAGCGAGGATATCTCGATGTTGGGGTCCTGCTCGGGCGGCATCACGTCGACCGCCTATTTCGCCACGCTCGGCAGCGCGGCGGAAAAGAAGATCAGAAATCTCGTGCTGGCAGTTTGCCTGCTGGATCCCAATTCCGCCCAGGAGAGCGCCTTCGGCTGCCTGATGACGCCGGAAACCATGCACGCGGCCAAGGAGATCTCGCGGCTGCGCGGCATCGTCGACGGCCATGACCTGGCGCGGATGTTCGCCTGGATGCGGCCCAACGACCTGATCTGGAACTACTGGGTGAATAACTACCTGCTCGGCAACCAGCCGCCGGCTTTCGACATCCTTTACTGGAACGCCGATACCACCCGCCTTCCGGCAGCTCTGCATGGCGATTATCTGGACCTCTATTTCACCAACCCGTTTGTGAATGCCGGCAAGCTCAAGCTCAACGACAAGACGGTCGACATGAGCAAGGTCAAAGCCGACAGCTATGTGATCGCCGGCGTCACCGACCACATCACGCCATGGAAAGGCGTGTACAAGACGGCGCAAATCATGGGTGAAGGCACCACCTTCGTGCTCTCGAACAGCGGACATCTGCAAAGCCTGCTCAATCCGCCGACCAATCCGAAGGCATCCTTCATGATCGGGCCGATCGGGAGAGAGTCGTCCGACGCGTTTCTGGCGGTGGCGGAGAAGCGGAAGGGAAGCTGGTGGCTTGACTGGCGCGATTGGCTGCTTGCGCGCTCGGGCGAAGAGGTGACTGCGCCCGCTTCGCTCGGCAGCGCGCGTCACCCGACCCTTGCCGCCGCCCCGGGGACCTACGTCTTTGAGTGACAATCTCGCCAGCGGAGGGCAGGCCGAACCGGTCGTAGTCACGAAACCGGGCGCGATCGAAGCCCGGCAGATCACCATTGACGACCAGCTGCTTCAGGTCGCGGTCAGGCATGGCGATGGCAGAGGGCCGCCGCTGTTGCTGTTCAACGGCATCGGCGCGAACTGGGAGCTGGCGAGGCCGTTCCTCGAAGCGCTCACGAGCACGACCGCTGTTATCTTTGACGTTCCGGGCGTCGGCGGTTCGCCAAGGACGTCGCTGCCATATCGCCCGTCGAAGCTGGCGCGGCTCGCGGCCGGACTCGTCGCGGAGCTGGGCTACGCGGAGGTCGATGCTGCTGGCGTGTCCTGGGGCGGCGGACTCGCGCAGCAATTCGCGCATCAATATCCAAAAATATGCCGGCGGCTGGTGCTTGCCGCGACGGCGCCCGGTTTCACGATGGTTCCAGGAAGCCCGTCGGTGCTGTGGAAAATGGCGACGCCACGCCGCTACACCGACAAGGACTACATGAACAGGATTGCTGCGGACATCTATGGAGGAGCGTTTCGCCGCGACCCGTCATTGATTGGCCGGCATGCGGGCGCGATGCACGGTGCGCGCAACCTCGGTTACCTGTACCAGCTTTTCGCGATCGCCGGGTGGACCAGCCTGCCGTGGCTGTGGTCGCTGCAGCAGCCGACGCTCGTGCTGATGGGCCGCGACGATCCGCTGGTCCCCCCGATCAACGGTCACATTCTCGCAAGCCTGATCCCGAACGCTGAGCTTCGGATGATCGATGACGGGCACCTGTTCCTCGTCACGCGACCGGAGGAAACCGCCGCCGTGATCGAGGCATTCCTGGGCGACGCGAGCAAACATGCCGCGCCATCGTCTCCGCTCGCACGATTGATGGGTTGGGGCAGAGATTTCGTTTCGATCTTTGGAGGACGCCACGATACCCATACACAACAAGATGGGAGGAAATCGTGACGGATCTTAAGCGAAGCGACACGCCAGCTTCCCCGGAGCTGCCAAACTCAGCCTCACCACATATCGCAGGGAGGAATCGATGGCCAATCAGCAGGCAAAATCAATTGGGAAAGCGGACTTTGCTCCTCCTCCAATCGAAGGCGATTTCTACAGAATAGCCGCTGTGGTCAACGCCAGCGAGCGGACGTTGCTGAAACGTGTTCGCGAGTTCACGGAAGGCGTCGTCGCGCCGGTTATCGAGGATTATTGGAGCCGCGATGCATTCCCCTTCGAGATTATCCCGAAGATGGCCGAGGTCGGTATTGGAGGAGTGGGCTATCAAGGATATGGCGCCGCCGGCGGCAGCTGGCTGCTGAACGGCCTTGTCGCGATGGAATTGGCGCGTGTCGATGCGTCGGTCGCGACATTCTGGGGCGTGCACACCGGCCTCTCGGCCGGATCGATCTATCTGTGCGGGGACGAGCAGCAGAAGGAGCGCTGGCTGCCGCCGATGATGCGATTTGAGAAGATCGGTTCGTTCGGTTTGACGGAGCCATTGGTGGGGTCGGCGACGTCAGGTGGAATGATGACGACATGCCGCCGCGAAGGCGACAGCTGGGTCCTCAATGGCCAGAAGAAATGGATTGGGAACGCCACCTTCGCCGACGTCAACGTAATCTGGGCGCGCGAGGAAGGCTCGAACCAGGTCAAGGGCTTTGTGGTGGGAAAGGACAATCCCGGCTTCTCGGTCGAAAAGATCAAAACCAAGATGGCGCTCCGCGTCGTGCAGAACGGGCTGATCACGTTGAAGGATTGCCGCGTGCCGGAGGCGGATCGCCTGCAGAGCGCCAACTCTTTCAAGGACACGGCGAAGGTTCTGAGGATGACGCGCACCGGCGTGGCGTGGTTTGCGGTCGGCTGCCAGATGGGAGCTTACGAGCACGCCTTGCGTTACGCCACCGAGCGGAAGCAATTTGGCAGGCCGATCGGTGGCTTCCAGCTCGTGCAAGACCTGCTGGTGCGTATGCTCGGCAACGTCACCTCGACCCAGGCGATGATGCTGCGTCTCGCCCAGCTTCAGGACGAAGGCGTGATGCGCGATGAGCATGCGTCGCTCGCGAAGGCGTTCTGCACGGTCAAATGCCGCGAAACCGTCGGCTATGCGCGCGAACTGCTCGGCGGCAACGGCATCCTCCTCGAGAACCACATCGGACGGTTCGTGGCCGACGCCGAAGCGATCTACTCCTACGAGGGCACAAGGGAGATGAATACGCTGATCGTCGGCAAATCCATTACGGGATTAAGCGCCTTCGTGTGAAGCGCACTCGTTCAAATGAGGGACCGAGATGAACGGCGCGGAAAGCCTTTTACGGACGCTCGTCGGATCAGGCGTTGAGGTCTGTTTCGGCAATCCCGGCACTTCGGAAATGCATTTCGTGGCGGCGCTCGACAGGGTCGAGGGTATGCGAGTCGTGCTTGGTCTTTTCGAAGGTGCGGTAACCGGAATGGCAGATGGCTACGGTCGCATGGCTGAGAAGCCGGCAGCCACCTTGCTGCATCTGGGGCCGGGACTGGCTAACGGGCTCGCCAATCTCCACAACGCGCGTCGCGCGAGGACGCCAATCGTCAATATCGTCGGTGACCATGCGACCTATCATGCGCAATATGACGCCCCGCTTGCGTCGGACGTACATGGCTTTGCGCGCCCGGTCTCAGGTTGGGTGCATTCGTCGGCGAGTGCCCTGACCGCGGCCGCAGACGGCGCAAGGGCCGTGCAGGCGGCGCTGCAATATCCGGGTCAAATTGCGACGTTGATCCTGCCCGCTGACACAGCGTGGCTCGAGGCTGATCGACCAGCACCCGCTTTGCCGAAACCGACGCCGGCGATCGCATCCGACGAGGCGATTGAGCAAGCCGCGAGCGCGCTCACGTCTGGCCGGAAGACGATGATGCTGATCCGTGGTGCCGCATTGAAGGAACGCGGACTTGATGCTGCCGGCCGTATCTCTGCTAAGACGGGTGCAAGGATCGCCTGCGATACGTTCGCGCCGCGTTGCCAACGCGGCGCCGGACGCGTGGAGATCGAGCGCATTCCGTATTTCGCCGAACAGATCGTCGAGTTCATGAAAGGGACGCAGCAACTGATCTTGGTCGGCGCGAGCCCTCCGGTGAGCTTCTTCGCCTATCCGAACAAGCCCTCGTGGTGCTCGCCCGAGGACTGCAAAATTCTCTATCTCGCTCATTTCCATGAGGATGGCACCGTGGCCTTGGAAGCCCTTGCGGACGTCGTGAAGGCGCCCAGGCAGCCGGCGCATATCGGCATGTCCGGCAAGCCCGACGTTCCAAGCGGGCCGCTCAATCCGCTGACAGCCGGACAGGTCATCGCCCATTATCTTCCGAGCGGCGCCATCATTTCCGATGAAGGTGCGACGGCCGGAGGTGGCGTTCATCGATATGCGGCCAATATCGAGCCGCATGATCATCTTGCGCTGACCGGTGGCGCGATCGGGCAGGGCATTCCAGTCGCTGCGGGCGCCGCGGTCGCCTGTCCGGACAGGAAGGTGGTCTGTCTCCACGGCGACGGCGGAGCGATGTATACGCTGCAGGCGCTGTGGACGCAGGCGCGGGAATCACTCGACGTCACCACGGTGATCTTCGCCAATCGTTCCTACGCCATCCTCAATATCGAGCTCGCGCGGGTCGGAGCGGGAGATCCCGGACCGAGGGCCTTCTCAATGCTCGATTTGCATAATCCTGAACTTGATTGGGTCAAGCTTGCGTCCGGCATGGGTGTAGAGGCCAGTCGGGCAACGTCTGTTGAAGAATTTGCGACCCAGTTCGCAAGCGCAATGAAGCATCAGGGGCCGCGCTTGATCGAGGTCGTCGTATAGTCGGGAGAGCAAACTTCACTGGCGTGCTGGAGCCATGTCTATGCTCTGCACGACGCTTCACTCGTTGGCGGCCCGAAGCGCCTCACAGACGGCCTCGGTCACTTGCCTCGTCGTCGCCTCGCCGCCGAGATCGGGCGTGTGCAATTTCGGGTCCGCGGTGACGCGCTCCACGGCCTTCATCAGCCGGTCGGCGGCCCGCTTTTCTCCGAGATGCTCCAGCATCATCGCGGCCGTCCAGAATGTCGCCACCGGGTTGGCAACGCCTTTGCCCGTTATGTCGAAGGCAGAGCCGTGGATCGGCTCGAACATTGACGGCGCCTCGCGCTCCGGATTGATATTGGCGGTCGGCGCGATGCCGAGCGAGCCAGCCAAGGCCGCGGCGAGATCCGAAAGGATGTCCGCGTGGAGATTGGTTGCCACGATCGTGTCGAGGCTTTGCGGCTTCATCACCATCCGCATCGTCATGGCATCCACCAGCATTTTATCCCATGTTACGTCGGGAAATTCCGTGGCGACTTCTGCGGCGATTTCGTCCCACATGACCATGGCGTGGCGCTGCGCATTCGATTTGGTGACGACCGTGAGGAGCTTGCGGGGGCGCGACTGCGCCAACTTGAATGCGAAGCGCATGATGCGCTGCACGCCCGCGCGCGTCATCACCGAGACATCCTGAGCGACTTCGATCGGCAGTCCCCTGTGTGCGCGACCACCGACGCCGGAATACTCACCTTCCGAATTTTCGCGCACGATGACCCAGTCCAGCTCCGGTCCCGAGACATGACGCAACGGGCTGGTGATGCCGGGAAGGATACGGGTGGGGCGTACATTGGCGTACTGATCGAGCGGCTGGCAGATCGCCAAGCGCAAACCCCAGAGTGTGATGTGATCGGGGATGTCAGGCGCGCCGACGGCGCCGAACAGGATCGCGTCGAATTTTCGAAGCTGGTCGGCGCCGTCCGCCGGCATCATGACGCCGTGCTTTTTGTAATAGTTGGATCCCCAATCGAAATCCCGGAACGACAGTTTGAACCCGCCGTCGCGTTCAGCGCAGACTTTCAGGGTTTGAACGGCTGCGTCCACGACTTCAGGTCCGATTCCGTCGCCACCTATCGCGGCGATGCTGAAGGTCTTCATGGTGTATCTCCTGCGTTGCGAAGTGCCTACGACCGGAACTGCCCGATCTCAATCGCCCCTGGATTATATAAATTAATGATATAATCCGTGCAGGAGGAATTGCACATGGACTTGCACCAGCTGAAATGTTTCGTGCTGGCGGCGGAGGAACTGCATTTCGGTCGAGCCGCGCAAAAGCTCAAGATCCTCCCGTCCGCCTTTGGCCGCAACATCCGGCTGCTGGAGGAAAGCCTTGGCACGAAATTGTTCGCAAGGACGACGCGCAATGTCGCTCTGACCGATGATGGAAAGCAATTGCTTGGCGATGCCCGCAAGCTGATCGACCTGGCCGACTCAATGCTGGCTCGCTTTCGAGGCAATGTCCGCCATAAGGCAGCAAAATTGCGCGTCGGCGCCATCGATAGTGCCGCGGCCGGATTGCTTCCGCTGCTGCTTAACGATTTTCGGAGGGAAGGCGCGAACGCCGAAGTCCAATTGTTAGAAGACAAGACGGTCCGACTTCTGCCAAAAGTGCTATCGGGTCGGCTCGATCTCGCTTTTGTCCGGCCGCCCAAAAG
>Ga0126371_10004075_pt1 | contig 12855 bp, 9 predicted proteins | sample PanSoiMetaPlot_4_FD_110145 | JGI IMG/M metagenome (GOLD analysis project Ga0126371, IMG submission 110145) | Tropical forest soil microbial communities from Panama - MetaG Plot_4 | ecosystem: Environmental > Terrestrial > Soil > Tropical forest > Bulk soil | place: Panama | collected 2016-02-17
AGGATGCTCGACTGAGCGCTGTCGCAACACCGCGAGCAGTTCGAGGCTGGTCCGCCTGGTTTGCCAGAATGGTGCACTCAAGCGTGTTCTGGTGATCTGACATGCCTTGCGCGTCAGCGAAAAGCGCGTAAATTGGCTGACCCCATGGCGCCTTGCCGACATCCCATTTTTCAGGAAAACGCGCTTTGTCCAGGCTCTCATTGACCCTCGCTTGCGGCGACTATGAGATCGTGCGCGCCCTCGTCGACGGCACGGTTATGCCAGATGGTGTAGACCTGAATGTGCTGACCGAGATGGATTCAACAACGCGACATTGGCGTTTTTTACGAAACGAGGAGTTTGACGTCGCGGAGATCTCGTGCTCGTCCTATCTCATTGCTCGCGACCACGAGCTGCCTATAGATGCCATTCCAGTCTTTCCTCACCGCAGGTTTCGTCATGGATTCATTTTCATCAACACCACCAAGGCTATACGCACTCCTAGTGATCTCATTGGCCGCAGAGTCGGCGTCAAGCAGTTTCAAGCAACCGCTGTCGTCTGGATGCGTGGCATCCTACAACATGAGTACGGCGTGCCGCTTAACTCGATTGAGTGGGTTTGCGAGTTGGATGAAACAATAGATTTTGTACCGCGCGCCGATTTCAAAATCGAGCGCGTACCGGCCGATGCTTCGATAGAAAAGATGTTGGCTGACGGAGAGATCGATGCGCTATTGCATCCTGATTTGATTCGTCCATTGCTTGACAAGGATCCGAGGGTTGGCCGGCTCTTTCCAGACTATCGCAATGAAGAATTGGCGTTCTACCAAAAGGCCCGCATTTTTCCAATTATGCATGTTCTCGGTATCAAACGGCATGTCGTTGACGCGAACCCGTGGGTTGCCATCAACTTGTTCCATGCCTTTGATAAGGCCAAGAATGTTGCTATGAAGCGGCTGGCAAATCCCCGGGTTGTGCCGCTTGCCTTCTACCGCGAGGCGTGGGAAGAGCAGGAAAGGATCATAGGTCCTGACCCATGGGAATACGGCCTCACCAACAAGAACCGTCACAACCTGGAGACGCTCGTTGGCTATGCCTATGAGCAAGGTCTGATCCGGCGCAACTTCCCGCTGGATGAACTGTTCCTAAACATGTTTCAGGGACGCAAGCGCGGCGTCGAGTTTAGAATATAATCGGCGAGATCGAGAATACAGCTTCAGAGCCGACGTGTAGCCGTTTCTGCATACTCTTCGTAGCCCGGCGATTCACTCCACGAGATCGGGCAAGCAGACTGCGGCATCGTCCGCGTCCATGCCGCAAAGGCGGCCGTGGGGCCGCTCGCGGGCGAACTGGTGATGCTGCCATTGATGGACGTCCCATCGCGAGAAGAACAATCCCAGATGATGAATCCGCCGCATGCGAGCGCGATCACCACCGCCACGCCGATTGTCCTCGGCAACCCCAGCAGTGGCTTGGCGGCATCGGTCGTCGCCACCATCAGCGTGTTCATCGGCGCCCCGGCGAGGTCGAGGCGGTTCACCGCCCATTGTGGACCTGCGCAACCCCCTTTACGGACGTTGAGATTTCGCTCCTGCAGCCGTCCGCGTTGTCGCTGCAGTCGGTAAAGATGCGACCGAGATTGAACTCCGGACCGCCGCCGACTACGAGAGGTCGTTCACCTCGACTTGCGCGCCCTTGAACTCGTGGCGCAGTTGCGCTGCCAAATACTCGGCGAGCGCTGCTTCTCCCTTAGGCATGTCTTGCGCGCGAGCCGATGAGCGGACGGCTGCCGCAAGTTGGACGAGGACGCTGAATAGGCGGCGAATGAGCACGGGTCCCGCGCCGGTCGAAGAGAACCCCGGGGCACCGCGGCGAGCATGTACATCATTTACCGATCTCGGCCCTAAAATTGCCCGTCTTCCAGTTCGAAAACGATGTCCGTGTGTGCTGCGTGGACTGGCTGAGTTGAATGACTACGCCCCTGACCAAGGACAAGATCGAGCAGCTCGCCCCCGATCAGGCCTCACTCAGCGCAGCGCTGAAGCTCATGAAGCCAACAAGCTGGCCGATGCTTGTACGCAACGACGACAGCGCTCTCCTGTGGGGCGAGTGCCAGGGATCGGGCGCCGCCCCGTATCGTGTCATCGTCTCACCCGCCGACGCCGGGTACAAATGTACCTGCCCAAGCCGGAAGTTTCCTTGCAAACACGTGCTCGCAGTCATGTGGATGCATTGCGAGAAGCCGGAACGCTTCGAGCAGGGGTCGACGCCCGACTGGGTGCAGGACTGGTTGTCGCGCCGCCGACGGACGGCAAGCACCAACGCGCTCGACGTATCCGCGGATCCACAAAACAAGCCAGCGACCTCGATCCGGGCCGCGCTCGCAGAGGCCGAAGACGAGGAAAAGCCGAGCGACCCGAAAGCGATTGCGCGCGCCGAGGCTCAGCGGCAGCGTTTGCGCGAAGAGCGCGAGGCCTCCGTCCGCGCTGGCCTTGACGATCTCGACCGCTGGATCCTTGACCAGCTCAATCTCGGGCTCGCGGGTTTCGCGCAACGCGCGGCGCAGAGCACGAAGACACTATCAACCCGCTTGGTTGACGCCAAGGCTCAAGGCCTTGCGAGCCGGCTCGAGGCGCTCGCCGCCGACATTTATCGCGTTCCTGAACAGATGCGTGCAGACCTCGCGTTCGAGCGGCTGGCCGCGTTGTCTCTGATCTCTTCCGCCTATCGCCACCAGACCAATTTGCCACCGCCACTGCAGGCCGATGTCCGCCGTGTCACCAGCTGGACCCTGCGCCGCGAGGAGTTGTTGGCCGATCCGCAAGCCCCGCGTCTTGCAGGCGACTGGATCGTCGCGGCCACCCGCAGCGAAGTGCAGCCAGACAAGCTGCGCCGGCTCGAGGCCTGGCTGCTGCATGCCTCGCCGCCGAAGGACGCCCCAGCCGTCGCATTGCTGATCGATTTCGTGCCAGTCTCCGGCGGACCTGCCTCCTCTTCCTTCTTCGCCGGCGAGACGCTCTCTGCTGAGGTCGTGTTCTATCCTTCGGCGACGCCGTTGCGTGCGCTGATCGCGACACCCACCCCAGCAAGCGCAGAGACGATCAACTGGCCGGGATTTCCCGCAGGTCTGGGCGCCGCGCTCGCCGAATATGAGAACGCCCTCGCACGGCAACCTTGGATCGAATATTGGCCGCTGCGCGCAAGCGCGCTCACGGTCGATCGCCTGTCAGCGCAGCAACTGGCCCTCACCGATTCGGAAGGATACATCATGCCGATCGAGCGCGTGCAGACCGACATTCTGACCGCACTGCTCGGCCTCGGGCCAATATCGGCGCTGTTCACTTGGGACGGCACATCGGCAACGCTGCTCGCCGCCGACACATCTATCGGCCGCTGGCACGACACTTGATCGCCTGGACGCAATGCCCTCATCCCCGGTGCTTTCTGCCAAAGACCTCGGCCGCGTCAAGCAGGCGATGCTGCTCGGCCTCGCGCGTCAACCGCTCGGCATACCCGAGCCGTTGCAGCCGCTCGCCGACGCGACGCCCGACCGTGACGCGGTGCTCACGGTCCTCGCGCTCGCAGGACAGCAGCAACGATTTCAGCGCTCCGCACGCCCTGACGGCGTCGAGCCGATATCCGAAGCGGCGCGGCGCATGCACGAGGATCCGCGACCGATCTTGCCAGAAGCGGCACGGCGCGCGCTGCTGCGACTGGCCACTGGCGTAGAGAAGTCTTTGGCAGACGCTGTCCTGTCCGCTGCCGCACGGCGCGTGACGGCCAGCGGCCTTCGCCTGCATCCATTCGATTTGCCGCGGCTCATTGCCCATATCAAGGCCGACGCACGCTGCCTGGGTTTGGCCGAGCGCGCCTATCTTGCGCTCACCGTCAGTCCTGAAGCCGTCGCTGCGCCGACGGTTCTCGATAACGAGATCACCCGCGAGAACTGGACCGGATTTCAAAAACTTCATCGCATCGCCTTCCTGCGCAACGAACGGCGCAAGCACGCCAGCGCCGCGCGGACCCTCCTACAAGACGTGTTCAAATCCGAGCCCGCCCATTTGCGCGGCGACCTGCTCGGCGCCCTGGATGTTGGTCTCGGCGTTGATGATCTGCCCTTCCTCGAGGGCCTGGCGAACGATCGGGCGGACAGCGTACGCGCCGTCGCCGCGAGGCTCGTCGCCGCAGTTCCGGGGACGCCGGCCTTCACGGCGCGCTTGTCGGAAGCAGCGCGCTGCTTCGTGCGCAGCAGCCTCAGCGTCAGCGGCATTCTCAAACGCATCGGCCTCGCCGACACGGTTGCGGTCACGTTCAAACCAACAGCGAGTGCCAATCGTGGGGAACGGCATGTGCAGCTCGCCACGCTATTCGAAGGTTTCTCGGCCGCCGAGGTCAGTGCCAGTGCCGGGTTGACCGTCGCCGAGGTAATTGCGGCGATTCCGACCGACGACGAAGCTGTCTTTGCTGCATTCTCGCAACGGGCGATGCGGGACGACGACACACCGACGATGATGCAGCTGACCAGGGCGAGGCTCACGGCCACCGAATCGCCGGCGCACGTGCTGGCATGGCTGGCTAGCAATCTGACGCAACCCGCCTCGCTCGACTTCGGCAATTATCTTTTGAACTCGGACGTCGTTGACGCCGCGTTGCAGCGCTTTCAGGAGGCTGGCACACCCATGGCGATGAAAGACGATGGCACGTTAATCTGGACCGCTGCGGTCCTGCCGACCTCGCTCCTCGCCTCTTTTCTCGCAAAGCTCGAGCCGCTTTTGCCGACGACCACCCGCGCTGCCCGCGAGTTCGCCGCGCTCGCGCTTGCGCTCGGTGCGCCCACTCAACGGAGGTAATGGTTATGGCTGCAACGATTAAAGAGAAAGCCGGAGGGTCGGCAAACGGAGCGCAGCTGCGCCAATCAGCGGAAGAGATGTTCGCCGCCGAGATCGAAGCGATAAGTGGCGAAGATGATCGGTCGCGACCGGCCAACTGGAGGCTTTCGCCGTATGCGGTCGTCACTTACCTGATGGGCGGCAGGACAAAATCCGGCGTGGAGATCACGGCGAAATACATCGGCAATCGCCGCCTCATCGAGACCGCAGTGGCAACGCTCGCCACCGACCGTGCGTTGCTCCTGCTGGGCGTGCCGGGTACCGCTAAGTCCTGGGTCTCCGAACATCTGGCCGCGGCCATTACCGGATCTTCCGGACTGTTGGTTCAATGCACCGCTGGAACCGACGAAAATCAGATCCGCTACGGCTGGAACTATGCACAGCTCCTCGCCAAGGGTCCATCGCGCGAGGCGCTGGTCCCAACACCTTTGATGCGCGCGATGGAGCAGGGCCGTATCGCCCGCTTCGAAGAGCTTACCCGCATGCCTTCCGATGTGCAGGACACGCTGATCACAGTCCTGTCCGAGAAGACCTTGCCGGTCCCCGAGCTCAACGACGCCGTCCACGCGGTCCGTGGATTCAACCTCATCGCCACCGCCAACAACCGTGACAAGGGGGTGAACGAGCTGTCCTCGGCATTGAAGCGGCGGTTCAACGTGGTGGTGCTGCCGTTGCCGAGTGACCTCGAGGAAGAGACCAGAATCGTCGTCAAGCGCGTCGGCGAGATTGGCAGCGGCCTCGAGCTGCCGAAGATCGCGCCGGCCGAGAAGGAGATCGCGCGCGTGGTCACCATTTTTCGCGAACTGCGCGACGGTCAAACTCTCAATGGCAAGCTCAAGCTGAAGACCCCCACGGGCTCGCTGTCGACCGCCGAGGCAATTGCCGTCACCATCGGCGCCTGGGCAGAAGCCGGACATTTCGGCTCTGGCGTCATCGACGCGCAATCGCTCGCCGCCAACCTCGTGGGTGCAATAGTCAAGGACCCGGTTCAGGATCGCGTCGTCCTGCACGAATATCTCGAGACCGTCGTCCGCGAGCGCAAGGAGTGGAACGACCTTTATGGAGCGATCCGCGAGGTGATGTGAGATGATCAGCCGAGCCGCAGCCGATCGCATCCATCTGTTCGGCATCCGGCATCATGGGCCGGGCTCGGCGCGCAGCCTGCTCGCGGCGCTCGATGCGCTTGATCCCGCGATCGTGCTGATCGAGGGGCCGCCGGACGCAGACGACATTATTCGCTTTGCTGCCCTCCCCGCGATGAAACTGCCCGTCGCGATGCTGGTGCACGGTCAAGACGATCCGGCGCTTTCGAGCTTCTATCCCTTCGCAATCTACTCCCCCGAATGGCAGGCGATGCAGTGGGCGTCCGCACGTGAGCGCCCCCTGCGCTTCATCGATCTGCCGGCGGCGAACCGTTTGGCCTTGCGCGCTGCCGAGGAGGCAAAAGCGCCCATGGGCGCAGATGGAGCGAACGGGCCCCCGGACGATGACGCGCCAACGAGCGGCTCTTCCGTGGATGCGGCCACCGCTCCGCGTGAGCTCGATATTACGGATGTTCCCCGCGATCCCCTCGCCTACCTCGCGACCATTGCCGGTTATGACGACAGCGAAGCCTGGTGGAACGTGCTGATCGAACAGGGCGCCAACGCACCCACGATCTTTGCCGCTATTGAGGCGGCGATGATGGAGTTGCGCGCGCATGTGGATGCGCATCCCATGCGCTCGCTGGCGGAGCAATTGATTGAAACACAGCGCGAGGCGCACATGCGGCTCGCAATTGCTTCTGCACTTGCGGTGAACGATGGAACGATTGCCGTAGTGTGCGGCGCATGGCATGTGCCGGCTTTGCGCCGCAAGGTGAGCCCCAGTGAGGACCGCGCGATCCTGAAGGGGCTGCCGAAGATCAAGGTGACCGCCACCTGGGTGCCGTGGACCGACACGCGGCTCGCCAGCGCCACTGGATACGGTGCGGGCGTGGCGTCACCTGGCTGGTACGCCCACGTTTGGCACGAGCTCGAGCGCGCTGGTGCCGACCTCAATCCACGAATGTTCACGGCACGTTGGCAGGCCCGCGTCGCCAGGCTGTTGCGTTCACGCGGCCGCGCGACGTCGACGGCGTCGGTTATCGAGGCGGCACGGCTCGCCGAATCGCTAGCCTCGCTGCGCGATCTCGCGATGCCAGGCCTCGAGGAGATGCGCGAAGCAAGCCTCGCCACCCTCTGTCACGGCGAATCCGTGCCATTGCGGCTGATCGAGGCCGAGCTCGTCATTGGCGGCACAGTGGGGGAGATTCCGGACGACGTGCCGCAAATGCCCTTGCAAGCGGACCTGACGCGCTGGCAGAAGAAACTCAAGCTCAAACCCGAGGCCTTGGAGCGTGACGCCGCCCTCGATTTGCGCTCGGAGTCGGGACTGGCCAAATCTTTGTTGCTGCATCGCCTCAACATCATCAACGTGCCATGGGGTCGCCTGTTCGAGGCGGGGTCGAATCGCGGCACCTTTCGTGAAAACTGGAAGCTGCGCTGGGATCCCGAATTCTCGGTCAGACTCGCTGAAGCGTTGGTGCACGGAACGACCGTCGAGCAGGCCGCCGGCAATGCAGCGATCGCCGTCGCGCGTACGGCCCGCGGCTTCGCCGAAATCTCGGCGGCAGTGAAGAATTGCCTCCTCGCTGGCCTCCAAGGCCCCGCACGCGTGACCATCGGGATTTTGCAAGGCGCGGCGGCCGCCAGCAGCGATATCGGAGCGCTTGCCGGTGCGATCCCACCCCTCGTCTCGGTGCTGCGCTATGGCACCGCGCGTCAGATGCCGACCGAGGAGCTAACCCTCTTAGTCACAAGCCTAGCTGAGGCCGTGTGCTCGGGCCTCGTCTATGCCTGCAGAAATCTCCAAGCTGATGCTGCGGAGGCCTTGCGGATGACGCTCGCCGAGCTTGATCGAAGCTTGATCGTGCTCGACAACGAGCACTTGACGACCGACTGGCGCCGCGCACTGCAGAGGCTTGCTGACGATGGCCCCGACCACCCGATGCTGCGCGGGCTCGCAGTGCGTGCGCTGCACGAACAGAGCGTGATCCCCCCGGACCAGACAAGCGGATATCTCACGCGCGCGCTCTCGCGCGCAGTGCCGCCGCTGGAAGCGGGTCTCTGGCTCGACGGCTTTCTCGGCCGATCCGGCCACGTTCTCCTCTACGATGTGGTTCTCGCCGGGCTTATCGATGCCTGGATTGGCGAGATCGGCGAGGACGATTTCACCGCGCTGCTGCCGATGCTGCGCCGGGCATTCTCCGAGATCGATCGGCTCGAGCGCAGGCGGCTCCTCGACCTCCTGGGCAAGCCGCTGAAGGCACCTAGCTCCGGCGCAGCTACGCAAGACAGCACGAGCGCACCCGCATTCGAGGCCGCATTGCCGCTGCTGCTGTCGATCCTGGGCATCGAGCAGAAAGAGCTGCAGCCATGACCAACACGAGCGCAAGCAAAACCGAGCGAATGCGCCGATGGAAGCTCGCGCTCGGCACCGACACTGGGGATCTTTCCGAACGCGATCAGCGGATGGCACAGGCGCTGGCGCAGCTTTATGACACTGACGGCGAGCAACGCAAATCGCGGCACAATGTGGGCCATGGCGCATCAGCACCACGCGTCGCACGCTGGCTCGGCGACATTCGCAAGTTCTTCCCGTCGACTGTCGTTCAAGTGATTCAAAAAGACGCGTTCGAGCGGCTTGGCCTCAAGCAGATGCTACTCGAGCCGGAATTTCTCGCCGCTGTCGAAGCCGACGTTCACTTGATCGCCGACCTCATCGCGCTGCGCTCCGCGATGCCCGAGAAAACCAAAGACACTGCCCGCCAGGTCGTTGCCAAAGTCGTCAAAGAGCTGATGGAAAAGCTGGAGAACAAGACCATCGACGCGGTGCGTGGCGCACTCAACAGGCAGAAGCGCACCAGCCGTCCGCGCTTCTCTGACATCGACTGGCCCCGCACCATTCGTCGCAACCTGCAGCACTGGCAGGAGGAGCAGAAGACCATCGTACCTGAGCGCCTCGTCGGTTACGGCCGCCACGCCCGCCGCTCGAACCTAGAGGAGGTCATTCTCTGCGTCGATCAATCGGGCTCGATGGCGACGTCAGTGGTTTATTCCTCGATTTTCGCCGCCGTGCTCGCCTCAATCCCGGCGCTCACCACGAGGCTGGTGGTCTACGATACCGCGGTCGTCGACTTGACCGACGATCTCAAGGACCCCGTGGATGTCTTGTTCGGGGTCCAGCTTGGCGGCGGCAATGATACGCCGCTCGCACTCGCCTATTGCGAGACTGTCATCACTGAGCCGGCGCGCACCCATTTCATCTTGGTGTCGGACCTCTACGAGGGTGCGCTGTCGGAGCAGATGCTCATCCGGCTACAGGCCTTCGTGAACAGCGGCATCCACGTGATCGTGCTGCTGGCGCTGAGCGATCAGGGCAGGCCGTCGTATGACGCGCAAAACGCGGCCGCCGTCGCCGCGATGGGTTGCCCGGTCTTTGCCTGCACCCCCGATCAATTCCCGGATCTGATGGCAACGGCGCTTAAGGGCGGCGACGTTTCCGCCTGGGCGGCGGCGCAGGACATCGCGCTGGTGCGTGCGGGTGCGTGAGCCTGTCAGCGATCGATTTATGCCGGTGCCTCAGCCAAGCGCCGGGCTCTGGATTGGCAATCTGAACAGCGGTCGAGCTAAGCTCCGCATATCTGAAAATCAGAAACAGGTAATGCCTGCCGGTGTGGCTTGAGCCCAAATCAGGGTCTTTGTGGTTGTCACAGCTTGCACCTGTCCGTGGCGGTCGAGGGCAATCCAGCCGAATTGCCCTCGATTTTGCCTTACTTGGGTGAGGACCCGGTGGGTGGCCGCCTTAAGCGAAAGGCCGGACTCCAAGAAGGCGCAAATGCGAGCGGCCACAGCGTGCTCCACGATTTCCTCGCCAATTCCCGTGGCTGAAACCGCACCCAAGCGATTGGCAAAGCTTGCGGCGACCGTCGGCGTGTCTGAGACACGGTGGGGATATTCGAAACCTCTTCCGCCAGTCGAAGTTGCGGCCGCTAGGTGCTGCTTTCGATCGAGGGCCACGGCGCCTACCGTGCCTGATTTTCCCTGCCGTCGGCGTTTAAAGTCGGCACGGGCACGCAGAGTGAAGGGCGAAGCAAATGGGAGTCCGGCTTCGCGAGCAAATTGGCGGGCTCCGGCTTCGGCCAGCACGCGGTCACCACGCGTCTGGAGGAGTTTGGCTAGCCGAATGGGATTCTTCACTCCCTCCACGTTGACGCAACCGGAAAAACGGCGGCGGCGGCCATCCATCAGCGAAGCACTCATGCGGATCTTGCCGTCGCTCTGGATCTTGGATCCCAAACCGGCGTTGTACAGGGGATCGTTTTCCAACAGTTCGACCGCTCGTACGACGGCGGTGACGGCGCTTCCGCCCCGCGCCAATAGGGGATAGGTCTGCTCAAGAATCCGTTTGAGGGACTCGACGTAGGCTCGGTGACGTTCCTCATGCATGGCTTTGGCTCCAGTGCCGCCGTGAACGAGGAGTAGGGGAGCGGGCATAAGTCAAACCTCCTTAGTCACAATCTGCGAGCACTCGGGATCCGAGCGTGACATCATGTGGCACAGAAGGCCCTGCGTCTGCTAATGGAATGGTCCGTCAACCCATCACATGAGGCCGGGTGCGCCGGCGGCGTACTTGTGCCACGGGCCGGCAAGGCCCAGAGCAGTCAGTCGAGTGCGCAGAACCAGAAAGTCACGGACGGGTGTCTTCCGACATTTAGCCCGTCACCGCCCCGCGAAAATGGCCTGCGCTGCGTCGGGCTTAGGCCCATGGCCCGCGCCGGCCCCAAGCGGAGCGCGTCCCGCCCATTTGGGCCGCCAGTTGCTCCAAGGCGGCAATCCGATTTTCGGTCGACGGATGGGTAGAAAACAGATTGTCCATGCGCTCGCCAGACAGGGGATTGACAATAAACAGATGCGCGGTTGCGGGATTCTGCTCAGCCGGAACATTCTCTATCTCATGGGCCGCAACGTCGAGCTTTGCCAGCGCGGAAGCAAGTGACTCAGGGTTTCCGCTAATGCGTGCACCCGTGCTGTCGGCGGCATACTCGCGCGTGCGGCTGATGGCCATCTGCACTAGCATAGCGGCGAGCGGCGCCAGAATGATCATGACCAGGGTCCCAATCACACCCATTCCACTATTGCTGTCGCGGTGGCCGCCGCCGAAAAACATTGCGAACTGCGCCAACATCGAGATGGCACCGGCAATGGTAGCGGTGACTGTCATGAGGAGCGTATCGTGATTTTTAATGTGGGCGAGCTCGTGGGAAATCACCCCCGCCACCTCTTCGCGCGAGAGCATGTTCAAGAGGCCCGTCGTTGCCGCGACGGCGGCATGATCCGGATTACGCCCGGTCGCAAACGCGTTTGGCTGGGGGTTATCCATGATATAGACGCGTGGCTTCGGCAGCCCCGCACGATTGGCCAATTCAGCGACGGTATGAACGAACTCGGGCGCGGTGCGCTCGTCCGCCTCCTGGGCACCGTGCATCGACAGCACGAGCCGATCAGCGTTCCAGTATGCAAAGAAATTCGTCGCCGCGGCGATTAAGAATGCGATCAAGGCGCCGCCCGATCCGCCGAGCAGATAGCCGACGCCCATGAACAAAGCTGTGAGTCCAGCAAGCAGAATTGCGGTACGCAAATAGCTCATTGCTATTACCCACCCTTTAGTGGGGTTGAATATCGAGCACCGACGTGGGGAGTTCAAGCAAGCGTTCAAGGACGCCGCGTCGCAATACCGCACGGAAATGTTTTCGTGGCCAAGCATTTGGCTCAACGAGGCGCCTATTCTCGCGCATTTTTATCTAAAGTTATTATAGCTAAAAACTCTTGCGTCAAAAAACGCCTGCGCCGTTTCACCGGGCCATGGCGCTGCTCTCGCCGGCTCGAAGAGTTATCCAGCACTGAGGTGGAGATGGTTCGTCGTCAATGACGAAGATGCCGTACCACTCGACCATTATGCAGAGCGCATGATCGGTTTTGTCGCTTTTAATTCCCGTGCTGGCGGTCATCCGAGCTCGCGTGATGGACGTCGCCCTTGTAGGGGCATCTTCGGTTGCACCGGCACTATTCGGTCGGCAACCCGACCTGCCTCGGGCTTCCAGCTCACACGACCGCCCACATTGAATAGCCTCGGCATTGGGGATCTTGCTCGGAAGTACGATCGGGGCCTTGCGGATATCCGGCAGAAGGCGAAGATGAACGAGATGGAACCCGGAGCTTTGATGGTCATGGCCGAACCAGATGCGGATCATGATGGACAGCAACTGATGTCACCTGATTCGCGCGGCGATCTGGAGTTCGAACGGGAACGTCCACGAAAGATAATTCACATTGATATGGACGCGTTCTACGCGTCCGTCGAGCAGCGCGACAATCCGACCCTTAGGGGAAAGCCTGTCGCTGTGGGTGGGTCATGGGAACGGGGTGTCGTAGCCGCCGCCAGCTATGAGGCACGCAAGTTCGGTGTTCGCTCCGCGATGCCGTCGGTTACGGCGCGCCAAAAATGTCCCGACCTGATCTTCGTGAAGCCGCGGTTTGATGCTTACAAAGAGGTGTCGTTACAAATCCGCGCGATCTTCGCGGAGCACACTGCAATTATCGAACCGTTGTCACTCGATGAAGCTTATCTCGATGTGACTGAAAATCTTCAAGGCATCGTGTCCGCGACGAGGATTGCTGAACGAATCAGGGCGACGATCCGTGCCGAGACCCAGCTGACAGCGTCCGCGGGCGTCTCGTACAACAAGTTCCTCGCCAAGCTCGCCTCCGACCACCGCAAGCCTGACGGCCTCTTCGTCATCACGCCCGCGATGGGGCCGAGCTTCGTCGAATCGCTTCCGGTGGATCGCTTTCATGGCGTCGGACCGGCTACGGCCGCGAAGATGAAGGCGCTCGGGATCTTCACC
>Ga0126371_10004076_pt1 | contig 12851 bp, 11 predicted proteins | sample PanSoiMetaPlot_4_FD_110145 | JGI IMG/M metagenome (GOLD analysis project Ga0126371, IMG submission 110145) | Tropical forest soil microbial communities from Panama - MetaG Plot_4 | ecosystem: Environmental > Terrestrial > Soil > Tropical forest > Bulk soil | place: Panama | collected 2016-02-17
GGGCTTCGTCCTGTTCACCGCGGCCTCGCTCGGCTGCGCGCTGGCGCCGAGCGCCATGCTGCTGATCGCGGCGCGCGCCATCCAGGGCGTCGGCGCCGCGGTCCTGGTTCCGAACTCGCTGGCGCTGCTCAACCACGCCTACCCGGACGACAAGGAGCGCGGCCGCGCGGTCGGCATGTGGGCGGCCGGCGCGAGTCTCACGCTGACGGCGGGCCCGCTCGCCGGCGGCGCCCTGATCGCGCTGATCGGCTGGCGCAGCATCTTTCTGGTCAACCTGCCGATCGGCCTCGGCGGCCTCTGGCTGGCATGGCGCTACGCCGACGAAACCACGCGTGCGCCCCAGCACGCGCTCGATCTCCCCGGACAGGCGGCGGCGATCGGCGCGCTCGGGTGTCTTGCGGGTGCGATCATCGAGGGCGGCGCGCGCGGCTGGCTCGATCCATGGGTCCTGGCGGGGTTCGCGGCCGCGGCGGCGCTCGCGATCGTGTTCGTCCTGGTGGAGCACCACGCGGCGCAACCCATGCTGCCGCTCTCGCTGTTCGCGATCCGGACGTTCTCGCTCGCCGCGCTGATCGGCCTGCTGGTGAACGTCGCCTTCTACGGGCTGATCTTCGTGCTGAGCCTCTATCTCCAGCAGCGCAACGGCCGCTCGCCGTTCGCCACCGGACTGGCGTTCCTGCCGATGCTGGCCGTGGTGCTGCCCGTCAACCTGCTCGCGCCGCGCGCGGCGGAAAAATTCGGACCGCACGCGGTCATCGCGGCCGGCGCCGTCATCGCGGCGGCGGGCTGCCTGGCGCTGCTCGGCATCACGCCGCAGACGCCCTATTGGGCGATGGGCCTGCAGCTGCTCGCGATGGGCGCCGGGCTGGGATTGCTGGTGCCGCCGCTCACATCGACGCTGCTCGGCAGCGTGGACAAATCCCGCTCCGGCGTCGCGGCCGGCGTACTCAACGCGACGCGGCAGACCGGCAGCGTGCTCGGCGTCGCGCTGTTCGGATCCCTGCTCGGCGCAGGCGGCGCATTCATGACCGGACTGCGGGCCTCGCTGATCATCTCGGCGCTGCTGCTGGCCGGCGCGGCAGCGATCATCATGACGGGCCGCGTTCGGCGCGGCGACTAGCGAGGCTTGGCGGGCGGCAGCATGCGGGCGATCATCGCCCGCACGGCGCGCATCTGCTTGCCATCGCGGCCGAGGTAGTCGTCGCCCGAATAGCCCCACCAGTCCCAGCACCCTTGCGGATTGGCGCTGAGCTCGCTTGGGTCGACCAACGGCCGCAGCCATTGCGCGGCCTGCGGATAGAGCACGATGACGCGATTGGCGTCGGCCCATGCGTTGTATCCGGCCTCCTTGGCGAACCGATCGCCGATCTTCGCCGCGTATTGCTCACAGCCATGGAAGGCGACGTGCAGACGACATGCGCCCGCCGACGGCGCGTCGTTCTCGCACGCCTGCGGCACGTACAGATAGCCGAACTTGTTCAGGCTCGTGCTCGCGTCCTCCGCATCGAAAAACGGCGTCTGGTCGAAGCGGACGATCCGGCCGGTCGCAGCGCCGGCAGCCGATGCACCGCCGGGATAAAGGTCGGGAAGCAGCTCCTCGGCGGCGCCGTAGTCGCATTTGACCAGAAAAGACGGCTCCGGGGGATCGCAGTGCGGCCTGCCGGTCCCGACGGGCGGCAGCGCGTCGATCGGCATTCCATGCTGGGCATCGGGGCCGTCCACGACCTGAATGTTCGCGGCCGGCACGCCCATGAACCGATAGAACGCGGTCAGCGCCTCGATGGTCGGCTGCGGAACGGCGGTGTCCTTGTTGCCGTGAAACACCCAGACCCGGCTGGTCGCGAGGTTGGCGGGATCGTCGATCTTGCCGTCGGCCAGTTCGCGCCGAGCCACCGCCAGCGAGTCCTTCGCGTCCGGCTTGTCGGGAAAGCCCCAGCCCTGCTCCTTGAACGTGTCGCGGCCCAAGGTCGTGCACTCTGCCAACGCGGCGACCACGCGGCGCGGGACGGCGGCGACGAAGATCGGTTTGCCGAACGGCGGCGTGATGCTGTCGGCGTTGTCGGCGCACCCATAGGGACCGCCCGCCACGAGCCCGGCGCCCTTCACGAGGCCCGAATACGCAATGTGAAACTGATGCGCAAAGAAAGCGCCCGACGAGATGCCGGAGACCGTGACACCGCTCGGGTCGAGCTTCTGATACGCGGCGAGCGGCTCGACCCGGTTTTCCTGCGCGAGGCTCGTCTCGGCGAGCATTGCGATCGCCGCGCAGACGCCGAGGGCTTTTGCAGCGCTGAGGAGTCGGGTCATCGGATCCCCTCCTGGCCGGCAGCAGCCATACGCTACAACTATGACGGTTTGCGGGCCGCGCACACAAATTTTTCGCGCATGCGCTTGCCGGCGCTTGCCGGCGCTTGCCGACCGTCGGCCCGTTGTGAAAAATGCGCCATAACCCGAAGAAATGGAGGGCGCGCCGATGGAAATCATTCCGTTGGGTCCGGGTTTTGGTGTCGAGCTGCGCGGCACCACGCTCGCCGCGATCGCGGTGGACGATGCGGCCAATGCGGCGACGCGCGCGGCGTTCGAGGAGCACTCGGTTCTCGTCCTGCGCGGCCAGGAGGTGAGCGACGAGGTCCAGCTCGCCTTCTCGCGCCGCTTCGGCCCGCTCGAGACCACCAAGGTCGGCTCGCAGGGTGTCGGCACCCATCTGGTGATCCTCAGCACCATCGACGAGAGCGGCAAGGTCGTGCCGGCCGAGCATCGGCTGCAGATGCGCAACCGGGCGAACCAGCTCTGGCATACCGACAGCACTTTCAAGACCGTGCCGGCGCTCGCCTCGGTGCTCTCGGCGCGCATCATCCCGGATCACGGCGGCGAGACCGAGTTCGTCTCCACGCGCCGCGCATTCGAGCGGCTCGACCCGGCGCTGCGCCAGAAGCTGGAAAATTCCTTCGCGTGGCACGACTACGCCTATTCGCGCGGCAAGATCGCGCCCGATCTCGCGAGCGCCGAGGAGCGCGCGGCGCTGCCGCAGCAATGCTGGCGCCTCGTCTGGAAAAATCCGGCGAACGGCCGCGGCGCGCTCTACATCGCGTCGCATGCCTGCGCGATCGAGGGCATGGAGCTCGCGGCGGGACGCGCACTGCTCGAGGAGCTGATGGCCGCCGCGACCGCGCCGGGCCTGAGCTACACCCACGCGTGGCGCAAGGGCGACGTGGTGATGTGGGACAACCGCGCCACCATGCATCGCGGGCGGCCGTGGCCCGCGCACGAGGCGCGGCTGATGGTGCGCACCACCATCCAGGCGACCGCGGCCGACGGCGTCGCGCGCATGCGCCCGCCGCCGCGCCAGGCCGCGGAGTAGCGCCCGGCGTAAGGGCTGGATTCTGCCGCGCACTGCGCGCACACTTCCCGCGCGAAATTGAAAATGTGGGCCGGCCACGATGTTCGGCCGTGATCCACACTCCGGGGGAGGGTACAATCATGACGCTGCGCACAGCATCCCGCCTATCGTGCCTCGCATTGACGCTTGCGGCGATTTCGCTTCCCGCCGTGGCGCTCGATCTCGACGACCTGCCGCCAGGCACGGTGGTGAACTTCGGCCCCAACCTGCAGACGACCGCGGCGGGCCTTTGCCGCCAGCCCGAAGGCCTCACCATCGACCCCGAGGGCAACCTCTATGCGGCGTCGAATTCCGACAGTGCGACGACGTTCGGCTACGTCTGCGTCATCAACAAGGACGGCAGCCTGGTCGACATCATTCCGGTTCCGGCCGCGCCCGGCGCCGCGGCGGTCGGCCTGTTGGGCGAATTGTGGGAGAACGGCTCGCTTTACGTCCTCGACCAGGCCGACAACATCGCGCCGCACGGGCGCATCCTCAAGATCGATCCGCGCACCCATCACGTCACGACCATCGCCAACGGCTTTGCCTTCCCCAATGGCATGGCGGAAGACGGCCACGGCCGCATTTATGTGACGGATTCCCTGCTCGGCACGATTTTCCGGTTCTCGCCCGACGACGCCAAGGTCACGGCCTGGTTCAGCGACCCGGCGCTGATCTCGCAAAATCCCAACCAGAACGTCGGTGCCAATGATCTTGCCATCGATGCGGGCGAGCATTTCCTCTACGTGGACAATGCCGGCAACCGGCAGGTGCTCCGCGTGCCGATCGGCAAGGACGGACAGGCCGGAAAGATCGAGCTCTTCGCCGATGGGGCGACGATCGAGAAGAAGCTCAATCTCAATGGTCCTGTCGTGCTCTACTATGCCGACGGCATGGAGTTCGACGTCGAGGGCAATCTCTATGTGATGGCGAACATCGCCAACGAGGTCGACGTCTTTTCGCCGCAGGGAGCGCTGATCCACCGCTACAGCGGAACCGGCAACAATGCGCTCGATTTCAACGCCAGTGCCGTGTTCAAGGGGAGGCTCCTGTTCATGAGCAACATGTCGGCGACCGACGGCGGGGTCAATTCGAAGCTGTCCGTGCTGGTGGCGCCGTTCCGAGGGCTGCACCTGCACTGATTGCAGTCAGTGCGCCAGGCTTGCCGTCAGCGGGTCGAGGTTAGGCCCTCGATTCCATCCGCCGAACATGCCAATGGAGGCGGATGGACACGCGATATCAGGTCATCATCGTCGGCGGCGGACCGGTGGGCGTTGCGCTCGCCGTCGATCTCGGGCTGCGCGGCATCCGCTGCGCGCTCGTCGAGCGCCGCCTCGAATCGCCGCGCATTCCCAAGGGACAGAACCTCACCCAGCGTTCAATGGAGCATTTCCATGCCTGGGGAGTCGCCGACGCGGTGCGGGCCGCGCGGCTGCTGCCGCCCTCCTACCCGATGAGCGGAATCATCGCCTACGGCGATCTCGCCAGCCGCTACTGGTATGCGCCGCCGCTGCGCGAGATCGTCAACGCCTATTATTTCCAGGAAAACGAGCGGCTGCCGCAGTACCGGACCGAACAGGTGCTGCGCAAGCGCATGGCCGAGCTCCGCAATGTCGACGCGCGGTTCGGCTGGACCGCGCAGGCGATCGCGCAGGACGAGCGCGGCGTGCGCGTCACGGTCGCGCCGGACGGCGGCGCGCCGCATGTGCTGGAAGCGGACTACGCGGTCGGCTGCGACGGCGGCCATTCCCTGGTGCGCGAACAGATCGGCATCGCGCGCAGCGGCTCCGATTTCAATCAGCTCATGGTGCTGGCGCTGTTTCGCTCGCGCGAGCTGCACGAGAAGCTCAATCGATTTCCGCCGCGCTCGACCTACCGCGTGCTCCACCCGGACCTCGAGGGCTATTGGCAGTTCCTCGGCCGCGTCGACGTGGGCGAGAGCTGGTTCTTTCATTCGCCGGTGCCGGCGGACACGACGCGCGACAACTACGATTTCCATGCGCTGCTGCAGGAAGCCGTAGGCTTCCCGTTCGCCTGCGCATTCGACCATGTCGGCTTCTGGGACCTGCGCATCTCGGTCGCCCAGCAGTACCAGGTCGGCCGCGCCTTCATCGCCGGCGACGCGGCGCATTCGCATCCGCCCTACGGCGCCTATGGGCTCAACAACGGTCTCGACGACGTTGCCAATCTCGGCTGGAAGATCGCCGCGACGCTCGCCGGCTGGGGCGGCGACGCGCTGCTCGCGACCTACACCGAGGAGCGCCGGCCGATCTTCACGGAGACGGCGGAGGACTTCATCGAGGCCGGCATCCGCCGCGACAAGGAGTTCATGGCGCGCTACAGCCCGGAGCGCGACCGCGATGAATTCGAGCGCGCCTGGAAGGAGCACGCCGACACGGCGGCGCCGCGCGTGCTGACCTATGAGCCGCACTATGAGGGATCATCGATCATCTTCGGTCCGCCGAACGGGACGAGCAGCGCGCACGGCTCGCATACGTTCAAGGCGCGGGCCGGGCACCATCTGCCGCCGCAGCGGCTGAGCTCGGGAAAGAACGTGTTCGAGGAACTGGGGCGGGATTTCACCTTGCTGGCGTTCGACGTCGACGATCGTGCGGTCACGGGGTTCGAAGATGCCGCGCGCCCGCTCGGCGTGCCGCTGACGGTCGTGCGCGATACCTACGCCGAGGGGCGCACCGCCTACGAGGCGAAGCTCATGCTGGTGCGGCCCGACCGCTACGTGGCGTGGCTGGGCGATGCGGTGCCGACCGACCCGGCGGCGGTCGTCCGCAAGGCGATCGGGCGCGGCTAGCCCTCACCCCTGCTTTTCGTTTCGGTGGATTTCGCCGAGGCCGCCGAGCCAGGACAGCGACGAGCGGAACCAGTTCTGCTTCTTCGGCACGAAGTCGCGGCGCTGGCGCAGGATGCCGACCCGCACCATGTAGGCGGCCTGCGTCCCCTCGCCCGGCGAGGTCGAATAGATCGGCGAGCCGCAGCGCGGGCAAAACGCCTGCAGGCGCGGATGGCCGCTTTCGGCCGTGGTCTTGAGGTAGGTCGTCGGCTGCCCGGACATGCGGAAGGTCGCGCCCGGCACCGGCACCGAGACGCGGAACGCCGAGCCGGTCCCGGTCTGACAATCGGTGCAATGGCAGATGTTGGTCTTGTCCGGATCGGCCTCGCCCTCGATCGTGATGAAGCCGCAGTGGCATGCGCCGTCGATCTTCATGCGTCTCTCCGTTCGCGCCGTCGCGTCGCGACGACGTCGCCCAGTATAGTATGCTAGTGCCGCGAACCCGAAATTCGCACGATTTCTCGGCTGGTACGATTGCGAACTTCGGGTTCAAACGCGGCACTAGAATCATAGAGTTGCTAGTGTCCTTCCGATTCCGAAGTTCGCTCAGAGGTCGCTGCGAATGCTTGCGAACTTCGGAATCGGGACACTAGCCGGCGGCGGGCGGCAGCGAAACGGAGGCCACGATGGTCAGGATTGCGGCGCTCTTGCTTGTTGGGTTCAGCCTCGCGGCCTGCGATGCCGTCAATACGGTAACGGAGGGCTTCAATCACGCGAAGGCGGTCGAGACCGCTCTCGAGGGATCGACCGGCGTGCGGCCGCAGGTCGGGTTCGCCTGGAACAACGGCCGGCTGACGTCGGTCACCGTCACCTATCCGCGGCTCAACGAGTCGAAGCCGCTGCCGGAGCTCGCCGCGACGATCCGCGAAGCGGTCATAAAGGAGTTCAAGCAGAAGCCGGAGAAGATCGTGGTCGCCTTCGCGGTCGAGGGCTAGGTGTAGCGAAGCCCCATATTGGGTGACTCCGTCATTGCTCGCCCAAGCGGGCAATCCAGTACTCACAGTCCGCGAATGGGACGTTCGCAGTGCCCCACGGATTCGCTGTGGAATACTCGATCGTCCGCTTGGGCGGACGATGACGGCGGCGCCCCTGAGCTGGTGCGAGAGGCGTTTTGCGATCGCGGCACGGGGTAGCGCCCCTTTGGTATCGCTTGTGCCGGCTGCAATTTTGATAGATTATACAGGATGTTAATGCCTGAGCAAAGCGCGCCCGTGACGGCTGAAATGGTTCACTCCGTCGAATCATCGAGTGATGGCGGCGCCCGGCGCTTTTTCGCCCGCTGGGATCGAAAATTCCTGCGCCTCCAATCGCCGGTCGCACGCTACGGCTTCGCCATTGCCTGCATCGCGGTCGCGCTTGGCCTGGCGCTCGCTTCGTCCCAACTCGAATTCCGTGAAGTCGGACTTATCGGACTTGCGCGAGTGCTGCTCACCGTCGCGGTCGTCCTCGCTGCGTGGTACGCGGGCATCGGGCCGGCCGTCGTGGCTGTCGCCCTGGCGACAGCCGCCTACGTCTTCTTCTTCACCGAGCCGATCTACTCGTTCGCGGTTTCGTGGGAGGACAGCCCCAATTTGGTAGTCTTCCTCGTCTGGGAGGCCGGCGCGCTCTGGTTCGTGATTGTGCGCCGCCTCACCGAGACCGAGCTTCGTGCCGCCCGCGACCGCCTCGAACGCGAAGTCGTGCAGCGCACCCAGCAGGCCCGCCTGCTCGACCAGACGCACGATTCCATCTTCGTGCGCGACATGAACGACGTCATCATTTACTGGAATCGCGGCGCGCAGGAGCTGTATGGCTGGAGCGCACAGGATGCGGTCGGCAAGAACTCGCAGGAGCTCCTCGGGACGGTTTTTCCCAGCGCGGCCGCCGGCGCCCGTGACGCGCTGCTCGAACGGGACCGCTGGGAAGGCGAACTCATCGAAACGAAGGCTGACGAGACCCAGGTGGTCGTCGACAGCCGATGGTCGCTGCGGCGTGACGATCAGGGCCAGCCCGCCGCGGTGCTGGTGACGAATAACGACATCACGCCGCGCAAGCACCGCGAAGAGGAGATCGTCGCGCTCAACCGCGAGCTGATCAAACGCACCGAGGACCTCGGGGCAGCCAACAAGGAACTGGAGGCCTTCGCCTATTCGGTGTCGCACGACCTGCGCGCGCCGGTGCGCCACGTCATCGGCTATTCGGAGCTGCTGCACAAGCAGGCATGTTCCACGCTCGACGAGAAAAGCCGGAGATATATGCAGGCAATCCTGGAGTCGGCCAAGCGCATGGGCGCGCTGATCGATGACCTCCTGGGATTCTCGCGGATCGGGCGCGCGGACACCAATAAGACGACGGTGGACCTCGGGCAGCTCGTCAGCGAGGCCATTGCAGAGCTGCGGCCGCAGATTGGCGACCGGGACATCGCCTGGAGCCTGGGTGCCCTGCCGGCGTGCCACGGCGACCGGGCCATGCTGAGGATCGCTCTCGTGAACTTGATCTCGAACGCGGTTAAGTTCTCCCGGCATCGGGCCCGGGCCGAGATCGCGATCGGCAGCACTGAAGGCCAGCACAACCAGATCGAAGTGTTCGTCAAGGACAACGGCGCGGGATTCGACATGCGTCACGCGGACAAACTGTTCGGGGTGTTTCAACGCCTGCATCTGTCCGAAGAGTTCGAGGGCACCGGCATCGGCCTGGCGACCGTTCAGCGCATCATTCACCGGCACGGCGGCAATATTCGCGCGGAAGGCGCGGTCGATCAGGGCGCGACGTTCTATTTCTCGCTTGCCAAGGCGTGAGTTCGCAGCACAGGAGACCAGCAAGCCATGGAACAGCTTGGACGCATATTGCTGGTCGAGGACGACCACAGGGACGTGGAGCTGACCCTGACCGCGCTGGAGGAGTACAAGCTCGCCAATGAAGTGGCGGTGGTGCGCGACGGCCAGCAGGCGCTCGATTACCTGTATTGCCGCGACGACTTCGAAAATCGCATCGCGGAAAACCCGGCGGTCATTCTGCTCGATCTGAAGCTGCCCAAGATCAATGGACTGGAGGTCTTGCAGCAGATCAAATCCGACGAGCGGCTGAAGATGATTCCCGTCGTGGTGCTCACCTCCTCAAAGGAGGAAAAAGACATGGTGAGGAGCTACGCGTTGGGCGTCAATGCGTACGTGGTGAAGCCGGTCGACTTCAACGGGTTCCTCAACGCGGTCAAGGAGCTGGGCGTGTTCTGGGCGATCGTCAATGAGCCGCCGCCGGGGAGCGTCAGAAAATGACGGCCAGGCGCCCGCTCCGCGCCCTCCTGCTCGAAGACAACCGGCACGACGCGGAGATCATTCGGGGAGTTCTGGAGGCTGACGGCTTCACGTGCGACATGACGCTCGTGCAAACGCAGGGGCAGTTCACCACCGCGCTGTCGCGCGGGCACCTCGACGTGATCCTTGCCGACTACCAGCTCCCTACATTCGATGGATTGTCCGCTTTCAAGATCGCCTTTGCCGCCCGCCCCGAGGTACCGTTCATCTTCGTGTCCGGCACGCTTGGGGAAGAGATCGCCATCGAAGCGCTCAAGACCGGCGCGACCGACTACGTGCTGAAGTCTGGATTATCCAGGCTCGTGCCGTCGGTTCGTCGCGCCCTGGGCGAAGCCGAAGACAGAGCCGAACGCAAGAAGGCAGAGCAGGCGCTGCGCCGCAGCGAAGCCTATCTGGCCGAGGCGCAGCGGCTGAGCCATACCGGCAGCTTTGGCTGGAACGTCGGGACGGGACAGATATTCTGGTCCCACGAGACGCACCGGATCTTCGGCAGCGACCCCACGACAACTCCCAGCCTGGAGCTGGTGCTCGATTGCGTGCATCCCGACGACCGGCCGCTGGTGCGGAAGATCATCGAGCGCGCGTCGACCGAGAGGAGCGATTTTTCCGCCGAGCATCGCCTCATGATGCCGGACGGAGTCGTCAAATACGTGCGCGTGCTGGCGCATCGCACGCCGGGCGAGGAACCGGGGGGCCTGTTCTTTGTCGGGGCCGTCACTGACGTCACGGAGATCAAGCGCGCCGAGCAGGAGCGCGAGAAATTGCGCCAGCTGGAGGCCGAGATTGCGCGTTTCAACCGCGTGAGCATGATGGGCGAGTTGGCCGCATCACTAGCCCATGAAATCAAGCAACCGGTTGCTGGCATCGTGGCAGACGCTGCAGCCGAGTTGAACTGGTTGCGTCGTGAACCGCCCGGGATCGAAGAAGCCTGTGAGAGCGCGTCGTGCATTATCAAGGCCGCTGAACGTGTCGCCTATATTGTCGACCGCAACCACGCGCTCTACAGCCGCGAGGGGACGCAGCGGGAGTTGATCGACCTAAACGCGATCATCCGCGAGATGGTTGTCCTGCTGCGCGATACGGCGCATCGACATTCCATTTCCGTCCGCAGTGAGCTCGATCCGGCGCTACCGGCAAGAAGCGCGGACCGGGTGCAGCTGCAGCAGGTTCTGATGAATCTCATGCTCAATGGCATCGAGGCCATGAAGGAGGAAAGCGGCGAACTGAGCGTCACCTCGATGCGGACTAAGGATGGTGAGCTGCTTGTTGCCGTAAGCGATTCCGGGGTCGGGCTTCCCGAGGCTGGGCCCGACCGCATTTTCGACGCGTTTTTCACCACCAAACCGGGCGGGACCGGCATGGGGCTGTCGATCAGCCGCAGGATCATAGAGTCGCATGGCGGCCGTCTGTGGGCCAGCGCCAACACGGGACGTGGCGCCACGTTCCAGTTCACGTTGCCGATGCAGCCATAAGGGAATCCGTCACCAAACTTTTGGTCAACAGAGCGCTTGTGGCGACTACGTCGGTTGGGTCGAGGAGCGCGCATTCACGCCATTGACGCGCGGGCAAGGCATGACCCGCTCGAGCTCGCTGTCTAGATCAGCTTCAGCCCCTTCAGACTGGCGTGGCCGTCCTTGCCGACGATGATGTGGTCGTGCACCGCGATGCCGAGCGGCTTTGCGATGTCGATGATCGCCTGGGTCATCTGGATGTCGGCGCGCGACGGCGTCGGGTCGCCGGAGGGATGGTTGTGCACCAGCACGACCGCGGTGGCGGAGAGCTCGAGCGCGCGCTTGACCACCTCGCGCGGATAGACCGGCGTGTGGTCGACCGTGCCCTTCTGCTGCACCTCGTCGGCGATCAGCTGGTTGCGCTTGTCGAGAAACAGGATGCGGAACTGCTCGACCTCGGCAAACGCCTGCGCGGTGCGGCAATAGTCGAGCACGGCCGACCATGAGGACAGCGCCGGCCGGCGCTTGACCTCGCCGCGGGCGAAGCGGCCGGCGGCGGCGTGCACGACCTTGAGCGTGGCGATGACCGAGTCGCCGACGCCGTCCACCTCCTTGAGGCGGGCCGGCGGCGCCGCGATGACGTCGTTGAAGGAGCCGAACCTCGCCAGCAAGGCCTTGGCGAGAGGCTTCATGTCGCGCCGGGCGTGGGCGCCGAGCAGCACCATTTCGAGGAGCTCATAATCCGGCAAGGCATCGGGTCCAGCGGCGAGCAGGCGCTGGCGCAGCCGCTCACGGTGGCCGTGGTAATGCGGTGTCTCGGCGGGCTCGCTGTGGTCGCTGCTCCACCCGAGCCGCCCCGCCTCTCCCAAGCTCTGGACTCCCATGATGGGATGAAAGAACAAAAAGGGAACGCAAGTCAAGGAAAAACGACCACGGGGCCGGCGCCAGAACGGCTCGGCAGCTGGTCGCGATCACCCCGCCTTGTAGGGCGGCTTGTCGAGGCCCTTGGGCGACAGCGTGAAGATCTCGACGCCGGTCTGGGTCACGCCGACGGTGTGCTCGAACTGGGCCGAGAGCGAGCGGTCGCGGGTGACCGCGGTCCAGCCGTCGGACAGCACTTTCACGTGCGGGCGGCCGAGATTGATCATCGGCTCGACCGTGAACAGCATGCCGGGCTTGAGCGCCACGCCCTCGCCGGGGCGGCCGACGTGTACGATGTTGGGTTCGTCGTGAAACAGCCGCCCGAGACCGTGGCCGCAGAAATCGCGCACCACGCTCATGTGCTGGCCTTCCACATAGGTCTGGATGGCGTGGCCGATGTCGCCGGTGGTGCCGCCCGGGCGGATCACCGCGATGCCGCGCATCATCGCCTCGTAGGTCACCTCGATCAGCCGCTCGGCGCGGCGGGGGACCTCGCCGACCGCGTACATGCGGCTCGAGTCGCCATGCCAGCCGTCGAGGATCAGGGTGACGTCGACATTGACGATGTCACCCTCCTTGAGCGGCTTGTCGTTGGGGATGCCGTGGCAGACCACGTGGTTGATCGACGTGCAGGTCGACTTGGTGTAGCCGCGGTACATCAAGGTCGCCGGCAGCGCGCCGTGGTCCATGGCGAAGTCGTAGACGAACCGGTCGATGCGGTCGGTCGCCACGCCGGGCTTGACCTCGGGCACCAGCGCGTCGAGGCATTCGGCGACCAGCCGCCCGGCCCGCCGCATGCCCGCGAAGGCCTCGGCGCCGTGAAGCTTGATCTGCCCGGTCTTGCGCAGCGGCGCGCTCGCCGCCTCGACATAGGTCATCATGGAGTGTCCGCGATCGCGTGCCTGCCCGGGTCCCGGTTGATCTTAAGTAATCTCAACGGTCGAATTTCTCAACTGCGA
>Ga0126371_10004077_pt1 | contig 12850 bp, 10 predicted proteins | sample PanSoiMetaPlot_4_FD_110145 | JGI IMG/M metagenome (GOLD analysis project Ga0126371, IMG submission 110145) | Tropical forest soil microbial communities from Panama - MetaG Plot_4 | ecosystem: Environmental > Terrestrial > Soil > Tropical forest > Bulk soil | place: Panama | collected 2016-02-17
GTCGAGCTCAACCGCGCCGTTGCGATGGGCATGGCATTCGGGCCGAATGCCGGTCTTGCGATCGTCGATGCATTGAGCGGCGAACGCACGCTCGCGACCTACCACTTGTTCCCGAGCGTCCGCGGGCACTTGTTGTCGAAACTCGGGCGGTTCGACGAGGCGCGCGTCGAATACGCGCGCGCGGCTTCGCTGACGAAGAACAAGCGGGAGCGCGATCAACTCCTCAAACGCGCAGCCGAATGCGCGCGGAGCGGAACGAGCGGCTCGATTCCGCGGACTTCGGCCTGACGCGCGTGCCCGCCAAACCGGTTCCGAAGAAAGCGCGCCCGACGATCGACGTCTATCTCGTCGACGGCACGTACGAGCTGTTCCGGCATTTCTTCGCCGTGCCGCCATCGCGCGATGCAAGCGGCCAGGAGATCGGTGCCGTGCGCGGGGTCGTCGGCTCGGTGCTGTCGATGCTCGAGAGCGGCAATCGCTACATCGGCGTCGCGACCGATCACGTCATCGAATCGTTCCGCAACGCGCTCTACGCCGGATATAAGACCGGCGAGGGCGTCGATCCGGAGCTCATGTCACAGTTCCCGATCCTCGAAGAGGCGCTCGATGCGCTCGGCGTCCTCGTGTGGCCGATGGTCGAGTTCGAAGCCGACGATGCGCTCGCCGCAGCGGCGGTGAAATCGGCGGAGGACGATCGCGTCGCGCGCGTCATCATCTGCACGCCGGATAAGGATCTTGGACAGACCGTGTCCGGATCGCGCATCGTGCAGATGGATCGCCGGCGCGACACGATCCGCGACGAGCAGGGCGTCATCGAGAAATTCGGCGTCAAGCCGGAATCGATACCGGACTACCTCGGCGTCGTCGGCGATAGCGCCGACGGTTTCCCCGGCATCGCCGGCTGGGGTGCGAAAGCCGCCGCGGCCGTTCTCTCTCGCTACGTCCATCTCGAGGCCGTACCCAAAGACTGGCGGCAGTGGGATCCGTCGATCTCGCGCGCTCGCGCTTTATCTGAATCGCTGACGAAATCGTGGGATGACGCGCTGCTCTTCCGCCACATCGCGACCTTGCGCACCGACGCTCCTGTATTCGACTCGATCGACGAAATGTTATGGAAGGGGCCGAAAAAGACGTTCGAAGCGGTCGCCGAGCGGCTCAAGGCGCCCGGGATGCTCGAGAGGGCGGCCCGGATTAGGTTGTAGCGGTCGAGCTTCAGGTCGACCGCCGCGGTCTTACTCTTTGAACTTCGACCCGATACCGCCGCGCACGATTGCGACGGCGCGGTCGAACTCCGCTTTCGATGCGAACTCGCTTGCGCTCACGTAGTACGTCGTGCCGCCGACCTGATATATGAGTCCGGTCGGCATGCGTTGCGCCATCGAAAGGGCCGCCCAGTCGAAGTGGCTGCTTGCGACGTCAGACTTAGAATCTATGCCCGCCGACGAGATCGTCATAACTTCGTGTGTGTCGGTGAGCCGCTTTGCGCTCGCCACAACGAGCCTGTGGACCGCGTTACGCATCGCGAACAGCGGCCTGATCAGGAAGAACGCGCCGACGACGATCCAAAGCGGCCCTAAGAAGTAGCTGCGCTCGTAGATCGCCATCAGGACGCCGACCGCGACTAGTATCAGACCGACCACGAAGATGATCACACGATACGTCGCGACCGACGGCCGTTGCATCGCGATCGGCATGAACGCGGCCATCGCTTCATCGACGTTCGGTCGTAGGGTCACGACGACCGGCGTCAACGCATCCATTCAGTGCGAACCCTCGAGAAAGTTCGTGCCGAGGCCGTTCTTGAAGAGAAGGATCGCGCGCTCGAAGTCGTCGCCGGAATCGAACTCGCGCGACCCGACGAACACCGTCCGGATCCCGACCTGGAACAGCAGACCTTCCGCTATGCGCCGTGCCGACTTAAAGCCTTGCCAATCGATGTGCGAAGAGGTATGCGCGGTCGCGATGTCGAGACCGGCGTCTGAGACCGTCAGGACTTCGTTGTTTTGTAGGGCCAGTTTCACTGACGCGATGATTCGACGAGCGAGATTAGCACGTATGACGACGGGCGGCAGCAGTCCGACTATCAGCCCGAATCCGACCATTATCGGCCCGAATACGAAATCGGGGCTCGGCCCGGTCATGATGAGAACTCCGAAGCCCACGAAAAGAAGACCGAGCGCCCCGCAAAGCGCCCGGTAGATGACGACGCCGCGTTGCGTCATGAGGATCGGTGTCAGGACGCGGGCGCATTCGTCCGGGTCGGGGTTTCGCGTCACGACGACAGCCGCCAGGGTTTCCACCTAGAGACGCCAGTCGATGCCGTGATGGTCGGCCGCTTCGATCGCTTCGTCGTAACCCGCGTCCGCGTGACGGACGATGCCGATGCCCGGGTCCGTGGTGAGCACGCGCGAGAGACGCGCGTGCGCATCGTCCGATCCATCCGCGACGACGACCATCCCCGCATGGATCGAATAGCCGATGCCGACGCCGCCGCCGTGATGGACGCTCACCCAGTGAGCACCGCCGACGGCATTCAAGAGCGCGTTGAGGATCGGCCAGTCGGCGATCGCGTCGGAGCCGTCTTTCATCGCTTCCGTCTCTCGATACGGCGATGCGACGGAACCGGTGTCGAGATGATCGCGGCCGATGACGATCGGCGCCTTCAGTTCGCCCGACCGGACCATCGAATTGATGCGAAGTCCGAACTTCTCGCGTTCGCCGTAGCCGAGCCAACAGATGCGCGCTGGCAAACCTTGGAACTTCACGCGCTCGCGCGCGAGTTCGATCCATCTATGAAGATGCGGGTCGTCAGGGAACGTGTCGAGCAGCGCGTCGTCGAGGGCCGCGATGTCCGCAGGATCGCCTGAAAGCGCCGCCCACCTGAACGGTCCCTTGCCTTCGCAGAAGAGCGGGCGGATGAACGCCGGCGTGAACCCTGGGAACGCGAACGCGTCTTTCACGCCGCCACGCAGGGCCTGATGGCGGATGTTGTTGCCGTAGTCGAAGACGATCGCGCCGAGCTTTTGGAATCCGATCATGGCGTCGACGTGTGCGGCGATCGACTCGATCGCACGATGTTCGTACTGTTTTGGATCCTGCTCGCGCAGCTCGACCGCGCCCTCGAGGGTCATGCCGCGAGGCACGTAGCCTGTGAGCACGTCGTGCGCCGCGGTTTGATCGGTGACGACGTCGATAGGCGCGCGCATGCGCAACAGCTCCGGAAAGATATCCGCGGCATTGCCGATGAGCGCGATCGAAAGGGCGCGCTCGTCTTTAGCGGCGTCGGTCGCCAGATCGAGCGCTTCATCGATCGTCGACGCGACGGCGTCGCAATAGCGGCCTTCGATGCGCCTGTGCGCGTGCTCCGGATCGATCTCGACGCAGATCGCGACGCCGCCGTTCATCGTCACTGCGAGTGGTTGCGCGCCACCCATGCCGCCGAGTCCGGCGGTGAGGACGATGCGGCCTTTGAGCGACCCGCCGAAATGCTTACGCGCGAGCGCGCCAAACGTCTCGTACGTTCCTTGCAAGATGCCTTGTGTGCCGATGTAGATCCACGAGCCCGCCGTCATCTGGCCGTACATCGTGAGACCTTCGGCCTCAAGCCTGCGGAACGTCTCCCAGTCGGCCCACGCAGGCACGAGCATAGCGTTCGAAATGAGAACGCGCGGCGCTGCTTCGTGCGTCTTGAACACAGCGACCGGCTTGCCGGACTGCACGAGCAGCGTCTCGTCGTTCTTCAAACGCTTCAGCGTGCGCACGATCGCGTCGAACGCTTCCCACGAGCGCGCGGCGCGGCCGCTGCCGCCGTAGACGACGAGATCCTCGGGCCGTTCGGCGACCTCCGGATCGAGATTGTTCATGAGCATCCGCATCGCTGCTTCCTGGCCCCATCCGTTGCAGGAGAGCTGCGACCCGCGTGGCGCCCTTATCACGCGGTCAGCATGCATCGTGCTCATCGGTTCCTTCCCACGTTTGCGTCTGTTAGCCCGTCATAGTGATCCGATGTCCGCTTCAACGGCGCGGACGATAGCGCCACTTCTCACCAAGTCGCGAGCCGATGCGATATCGACGCTCAGCGCCCGATCCGTGTCGAGATGCGGTATGCGCTCGCGGATCACGCGATGCGCGATCGACGTTCCCCGTCCGAACGACAGCGGCCGGCGGAAGTCGAGCGCCTGCGCCGCTTCGAGCAGCTCGATAGCGATCACCGTCTCGACGTTTGTGAGCACCTGTTCGCAATGGCGCGCCGAGATCGTCCCCATGCTCACGTGATCTTCTTGGCCCGCTGACGTCGGAATCGAATCGACCGACGCCGGATGCGCGAGCGTTTTGTTTTCCGAGACCAAAGCCGCTGCCGTATATTGCGCGAGCATGAAACCACTGTTCAATCCGTGATGCTCGGTGAGGAACGGCGGCAAACCTTCGAGACCGTCGAGCAGCTTGTAGTTGCGCCGCTCGGAGATCGAACCGAGCTCGCACAGCGCGATCGACAAGTAGTCGAGGGCGAGCGCCACCGGCTCGCCGTGGAAGTTGCCGCCGCTGACGAAATCGCCGTCTTCGGGGAAGACGATCGGATTGTCGGTCACCGAGTTCATCTCGGTCTCGACGATGCCGCGCACGAAACGCACGGTGTCGCGCACCGCACCGTGCACGACGCCAGTACATCTGAACGAGTACGGATCTTGCACCCGGTCGCAGCCGTCGTGCGAGTCCATGACGCCCGAGTCCCGCAGCAGATGCCGGATGTTGGCCGACACCTGTGCCTGGCCGGCGTGACGACGCAAAGCGCTCAAGCGCTCATCGAAGGCCGCTTCGCTGCCGAGAAAAGCTTCGAGGCTCATCGCCGCGGCGATATCGGCGGCCTTGCAAAGATTTTCCGCGCGGACGAGCGCGAGCGCACCGATCGCGGTCATGATCTGCGTGCCGTTGATGAGCGACAGACCTTCTTTGAAGGAAAGCGTCAGCGGTGCGATTTTCGCGCGGCGCAAGGCCTCAGCGGCCGACAATCGAGCGCCTTCGAAAAACGCTTCGCCTTCGCCGACGAGCACGAGCGCCATATGCGCGAGCGGGGCCAAATCGCCGGAAGCGCCGACCGATCCTTGCGACGGGATCACCGGCGTCACTCCGCGATCGAGCAGCGCGAGCAGTCCTTCGATGACCTCGATGCGCACGCCGGAGTTGCCGTACGCGAGCGAATGCGCGCGGAGCAAGACGCTCGCACGCGTCGCGTCGATGGGAAGCGGGTCGCCCACACCGCTCGCATGGCTGCGGACGAGATTGAGCTGCAGCGCCTTCGCATCTTCGGGCGGTATGCGGACGTTCTTGAGCTTACCGAAGCCGGTGGTGACGCCGTAAACGGCTTCCGCGTGCGTCACAGTTTGTTCGACGAGATCGCGGGCGGCGCGAACTTTGCCGCGCACCGATGCGGCGAGCGCGACCGGCCTAGCGTCGCATGCGACCGCCCATACGAGCGGAAGCGTGAGGTTCGTTCCGTCTATTTCGACGGGAGCGGCGGCCTCCATGACGCGCGCCTTCGCCGCGAAAACGCGGTCTCCGCTTGCGCGCTCCCGTTTGATTGTTGTAGTAGGCCGACCGAAGGTCGGCAGCCGAGCTTCGCTCGGCCTACTACATCACCAACTCTAATCGAATGCCGCCGCGATCGCCTCGGTCACAGTTCTGACCGCGACGAAGGAGCATCCGCTCGTCGACAATGCGGAACTCGAAGCCGCCGGCGCTACGGAGCGTCTAAAACCGAGTTTGGCCGCCTCGGTCGCGCGCCGAGCCGCGCCGGTGACTGCGCGGACCTCGCCCGCTAGTCCGATCTCGCCGAAACATGCGAGATCATCTCGGATCGGCCGATTGCGAAAAGCCGACGCGATGGCGAGTGCCATCCCGAGATCGGCTGCCGGGTCGACGACACGGAGGCCTCCCGCGACGCTCACGTACACGTCTTGATCGGCGAGGCGCATGCCGCAGCGGCGTTCGAGCACGGCGACGATCATGCACGCGCGATTGTAATCGAGACCGCTCACGAGCCGGCGCGGCGTACCGTAGCCGGCCGACGACACGAGCGCTTGGACTTCGACGAGCATCGGCCGCGCGCCGTGCAGTGTCGCAGTCACCGCCGAACCGGCGACCGCCGCGCGCTCGCCGAGGAACAGCTGCGAGGGATCGCGGACCTCGCTCAGACCACCCTCGTCCATCGCGAAGACGCACACCGCATCGGTCGCACCGAATCGGTTTTTCGTCGCGCGCAAGACGCGATGCGGGCCGAGCCGGTCGCCCTCGAAGTAGAGCACGACGTCGACGATGTGCTCGAGCACCTTTGGCCCTGCGATCGCGCCGTCTTTCGTCACGTGCCCGACGAGCACGACGGCGCAGCCGGTCTCCTTCGCGAAACGCGTGATCGCGAGCGCGCACTCGCGCACCTGCGATGGCGATCCGGGCGACCCTTCGACGTCGGCGAGCGCGATCGTCTGCGCAGAATCGACGACCAAGAGCTGCGGGCGCGAAGCTTGCGCTGCTGCGATGATCTCCGCCGCATCAGTCGACGCGACGAGCATGATCTCGCTCGACGCCTCAAGCCGAGCCGCATGCGTTTTGATCTGCGCCGCCGATTCTTCGGCCGAGCAAAACAAAACGGGAAGATCGCGGCTCAGCGCGTCCAGCATGCGCAGAGCGAGCGTCGATTTGCCGATGCCTGGCGTCCCCGCGAGGAGCAAAACGCTGCCGGCGACGATTCCGCCGCCGAGCACTTCATCGAGATCGGCGAGTCCGGTCGTGATGCGCCGCGCGGGCCGGCCGTCGACATCGGCGAGTCGAATCGGCGCCGCACCGGGCGACGTCATAGTCGGCGACAGCGCACGCCCGCGTCGCGCAGCTCGAGCTTTCGGCGCCCGCGGCACTTCATCGAACGTGTTCCACGCGTCGCAGCCGGGGCAGCGGCCGAGCCATCGCGGCGATTCGTGACCGCACGCTCCGCAGTAGTAGACCACCAACGCCTTCGGCATTCGCGCGCATTCGCTGGCAGGACCGCGCAAGCCCGCCACGGGAACGCACATCGCAATGCCGCCGCTGCACATCGCCATAGACGGGCCGGTCGCGTCAGGGAAAAGCACGGTGGCGCGTTTGCTTGCCCAACGGTTGGGATGCGCGTTCCTCGACACGGGCGCGCTCTATCGCGCCGTCGCGTTCGCCGTCATCCAGCGCGGTATCGAACCGTCGGACGAACGCGCCGTTGCTTCGCTCGTCGCGATCGCCGACCCGCAGGTCATCGTCGACGCGAAGACACCACTCGGCTATTGCATCCGCGCCGACGGCCGCAAGCTTGGAGACGAGCTGTTCTCTCCGCTCGTCTCACAATCGGTCTCCGTGATCGCCGCGAATGCCGCCGTGCGTCAACATCTCGTCGGAGCGCAGCGATCGTTCGCACAAGGTCGCGACGTGATCATGGCCGGCAGAGATATCGGATCGGTCGTCTTGCCGGACGCGACATTCAAATTCTTCCTCACCGCATCCGTCGATGCGCGAGTCGACCGGCGTCTGCGAGAGTTGCACGATAGAGGTATAGCGATCGATCGCCAGACGCTCAAAGGCGAGATCGAGCGGCGCGACGAGCGCGACCGGACGCGCAAAGCGTCACCGCTCGTGACGGCGCCCGACGCCATCGTCATCGATTCGTCGTCGCTCTCCGTCGAACAAGTCGTCGACCTGCTCGAAGAGCGCGTTCGGAAAGCGCAACCGGCGTGAGCGACGAAGCGTGAGCCTCTATTCGTTCGCGAAGAGCGTGCTGCTGCCCACGACGCGCGCGGCGTTCGACGTCCGGGTAACGGGTGCGCAGAACGTGCCGCGCGACGGCGGTCTTGTCGTCGCCGCGAATCATCGGTCGTATCTCGATCCGCCGCTGCTCGGCGCCTGGTTCCCGCGCACCATCCATTTCATGGCGAAGCAAGAGCTGTTCAAGCTGTTTATACTTGGACCGCTGATCCGGGCAGTCCATGCGTTTCCCGTCGATCGAGACCGCGCCGACCTCGGATCGATACGTCAAGCGCTTCGGATCCTCAAGGGTGGAGATGTCGTGGGTATCTTCCCTGAAGGCACGCGCAACATATCCGGCGAGGCGCAAGCGCGCGGCGGTGCGGTGCTTCTCGCGGCGACGGCGCATTGTCCGATCGTGCCGGTCGCGCTCGTCAACACGCAATATGCCGTGCGTCGATTGCGAGCGAGCAAGGTCGAAGTGCGCATCGGCGAGCCGATCGTGCTCCAGGGAACGCAGCGCAAAGCGACGAAAGCAGAAATCGAGCAATGGACCGCCGATCTGTCGCAGAACATCGACCGCCTCGCCGCTAATTAGCCGCACACTAAGTGAAGATGGAAATCGTCAAGGCACGCACCCAAGGATTCTGTTTCGGCGTCGAGCTGACGTATAAGAAGGCGCTCGCGGAGACGACCGAGCGCGACGACGTCTATACGATGGGGAACATCGTCCACAATCCGCTCATCGTCAAAGAACTCGACGACAAGGGCCTGCGCAACGTCGAGACGCTCGACGACATCGATGCCGGAACGCTCTTCGTCCGCGCCCACGGGCTGCCGCCGCAAGTGCTCGCGCAAGCGGAAGCAAAGGGGCTGCGGGTCGCCGACGCGACCTGCCCGATGGTGACACGCACGCAGCGCCTGGCAGCGAAGCTTGCGGCAGAAGGCCGCAGCGTCGTCATCCTCGGCGATCCGAATCATCCGGAGGTGCGTGGCATCGCCGGTCACGCGCCGGGTTGTCTCGTCCTCAACGAGTGGCCCGAAGACGAGACGCAGATCCGGCGTCTGCGCCGCATCGCGATAGTCTCGCAGAGCACGCTCAACGGCGACAAGTTCAAAGAGCTCGTCGGGCGAATCGCGGCGATCAACTACGAAGTGCGCGTCTACAACACGATCTGCTCGGATACGCAGGGACGCCAGGAGTCGTCGCGCGACCTCGCGCGCGAGGTCGACACGATGGTCGTCATCGGCGGCGCGAAATCTGCGAACACGCGGCACCTCGCCGAGATCGCTGAAGCGGAAGGCGCGACCGCGCATCTCATCGAGAATGCCGCCGATCTGAAGCGCGAATGGTTCGAGGAGGCGCAGCGCGTCGGGATCTCGACCGGTGCCTCGACGCCGGGCTTCTTGACGGACGACGTCGTCGCGCAACTCCAGGAGTGGTTCCCCTCGGCCGAGCTGGTCGAGGCCTAAGCGCTGAATCAGTTCGACGCGTTCGAGGACCGGTTTCGGGCGTTCTTCGATCGCATGTCGAATGCGAATCCCGTCTACGCGCAGATCGCGCACCATCTCGGTTACGTCGCCGGAACGCCGTCGCGCCGCGGGAAGCGCCTCCGGCCGCGCCTCTTGATCGCGGCAGCAGAGTCGTGCGGCGGTTCGATCGATGCGGCGTTACCCGCGAGCGTCGCCGTCGAATTGCTCCACAACTACTCGCTCGTCCATGACGACATCGAAGACGGCGACCGCATGCGCCATGGTCGCGAGACCGTATGGTCGGTGTTCGGCTTGCCGCACGGTGTCAACACCGGCGATGCGGTCGGAGCGCTCGCGCAGCTCGCGCTAGCGTCGGTATCGCCGCCGGTCGACGATCGCGTCGCCTTCGCGATGTCGATGGATCTTGCGACCGCAAACCTGCGCATGTGCGAAGGCCAATCGCTCGACATCGCTTTCGAGCGCGTCGAACGTGCGACGGTCGACGCGTACGTCGAGATGATCGGGGGCAAGACGGCAGCGCTTTTCGCGTGCTGCGGATCGCTCGGCGCGCGCAGCGCGGGTGCCGATGCAGCGCTCATCGAGCGATGCGCCGATGTCGGCCGGCTGTTCGGGATCGCATTCCAAATACAAGACGACGTCATCGGCACGTGGGGCGATTCGCTCGCGACGGGCAAATCGGCCGACGGCGATCTCGCGCGACGCAAGAAGACGTATCCGATCGTGTGGGCGGTCGAGCGCGACCCCAACGGTGCAGGTCGCGCCGTCATCGAGACGTACGCGAAGCCGGGTGCGACGCTCGATGCGGCATCCGTCGAATCGCTGCGATCGCTGCTCGATTCGGCCGGCGCACGCGAAGCCGCGGTCACCGCCGCTTCGGATTGCTTCGCTCGCGCGCTCGCCCGGGCCGCGGGGCTGAAGCCGCTCGAAACGTTCATCGAAAGCTCACGCGCTGCGCTCGATTAAAGCATTTCGGCGCACTACATTCCCGAAAAGGGGGACGGCGCGAGCTTCGAGAGAACGGTGAGCGGCGTGTCTAAACGCCCGCAATCATCCGTGACTCCGTCGACACAGGACACGGCAGAAGACAAACCGTGTCGCGGCCTACCGCTCGCCCGCAAGGAGATCCTTGCGGTGCTTTTCGTCTCGCTGCTCGCGCTCATCATCCGCGCGATTCTCATACCCGCGCAAGGCCACTACACCGACGTCGCGACGTTCGAAGCGTGGATGCACACGCTCGCGCAAGACGGACCGAAAGCGTTCTACGCCAACGCAGGCTTCGTCGATTATCCGCCGGGCTACATGCTCATCCTGTGGGTCGTCGGCCTCATCTACCATTCGACGGCTGCATACGGCGACTTCACCGGCCAAGCGATGCGCGTGTTCGTCAAACTGCCCGCGGTCATCTGCGATATCGGCATCGGCTATATCGTCTATCTTATAGCGCGGCGTTCGTGGCCGGTCGCAGGGGCGATCGTCGCAATGGCGGTCTTCTCGCTCAACCCGGCGTCCTGGCTCGTCTCCGCATATTGGGGCCAGGCCGATTCGGTCTCCGCGATCTTTCTCGTGTGGTCGATCTACCTCGCGATCACGAAGCGCTTCGAGTTCGCGTGGCTCTTGCTTGCGTTCGCGGTGCTCATCAAGCCGCAGCCGCTCGTCGTCGCGCCGTTGCTGCTCATCTGGCAGATCCGCACGCAGGGTCTCACGTGGCGTCTTGCGGCGATTCCGGTCATCGGATTTGCAGTCGCCTATTTCGGTTCACTCCCATTCGCGCCGGTGTCGGATCCGGTCGGCGTCGTCTCGTGGCTCTACGACCGCTATCACGCCGGCGTCACGGTTTACCCGTACAACTCGGTCAACGCGTTCAACCTCTACTCGATCAACCGCGATTTCTATCAACCCGACGATCAGCCGATCCAGTTCTTCGGTCTCGATCTAGGCCCGCAGTACGCATGGGGCATCGGCATCTTCATCGCGTTGCTCTCCGCCGTCGGATGGCGGCTCTGGCGCACGCTCGGTGAGTCGAAGGACGAGGATGCACGCGAGCTGACCTTCTTCACGGCGAGCTTCGTCGTCGCGCTCGGGCTCTTCATGGTATGCACGCGGCAGCACGAGCGCTATCTGTTCACCGCGCTCGCGATCGTGCCGCTCTTATGGAACGCGAGCCCCGTGCTACGCTTCGCGACGGTCGTCCTGTCCGCGACGTTCAGCATCAATCTGTTCTACGCGCTCTCGTATCTCGCAAACCCGAGCCAAGATCTCAATCCGCTCCTCGTCCATCCGGTGTCGTTCATCAACTTCGCGACGCTTGTGCTCGTCGCCGGTTCGTTCCTCATCGACGAAGTCGGCGTGTGGGCGAACCAAAGGCTCGCCGCTTTCGGCGGAGCGGGTGAAGAAGAAGTGGCCGCTCCGGTGCGGCGTCGTCGCGGACCGAATCCGTTCGAAGGTCTGGCAGGGTGGACGCCGCGCGATATCGCGATTGCGGCCGTGCTGACGATCGGCACCGGCATCCTCTTGTTCTGGAACGTCACGTTCCCGCCGGCGCGCATCTTCGACGAGATCTACTACGCGCGCGCCGCGCAAGAGTATCTGCACGGCGCGAACTTGTACGAATGGACGCATCCGCCGCTCACGAAGCTCATCATGGCCTTCGGCGCTTGGCTGTTCGGACCGCCGCACGGGAAGTACGTCGATCCTTTTGGCGCGAGAATGGCGAACTGCTTGATGGGAGCGCTTTGGATCCCGCTCGTCTACTCGTATGCGAAGCGGCTCTTCGCCTCGACCCCGGGCGCGATCATCGCATGCGTCCTCGTCATCGCGAGCGGTTACTATTACGTCCAAGCCCGCATCGCGACGCCGGAGATATCGGTCGCGTTCTTCGGCCTGCTGACGCTCTATTGTTTTTATAGATACTGGATCGCGTCGCAGAGCGTCGCCGTCGACCAAACGCCGCAGTATCCTCGACTCGAGACCGGCCTCGCCGCGTTCGGTGTCGTCCTCGCGCTCATCATCCTCATCTACGCCGAAGTCGCCGTCTACAACGCGCAGCATTGGGCACAGACGCCGATCCCATACGCCATCGCCGTCGTGACGTTCGCGACCGCGGTCGCCATCTGGTGCAGCCGGTATCGGCGCGCGCGTCTTGCGAAGACCGCCGTCGTGTTCGCGGACGGCTCGACGACCGATGGGCAAAACGTCCGATTTGCGAACGGCGAGACGAAGCCGCTCAAGGCATCATCGATCGTCGACGGTACGACAAAGGTGACGTGGCAACAAGACGGTGTCGAGTTCGTCGACGGATCCGATCGCGTCGTCTGGCGCAATGACGGTACGATCGATGGGACCGTCGGCGGTCAACAGGTCAAAGAACGGCAGAAGTGGGGATTGTGGCTAGCGTTGAGCGCGCTCGCCCTCGCATGCTTTGTCGCGAGCAAATGGAACGGCTTGTTCGCGTTCGTGACGCTTTGGGGGACCGCCGGGCTTGTCTACCTCCAACAATTCTTGACCGGTAGGAAACGCGCGGCGAAGGGAACGCAATCCGATCCGGTCCGGTTCGCCTGGGGCAATCCTCTCGGATCGCGTCTACCTTTGTATTTCGCGA
>Ga0126371_10004079_pt1 | contig 12847 bp, 10 predicted proteins | sample PanSoiMetaPlot_4_FD_110145 | JGI IMG/M metagenome (GOLD analysis project Ga0126371, IMG submission 110145) | Tropical forest soil microbial communities from Panama - MetaG Plot_4 | ecosystem: Environmental > Terrestrial > Soil > Tropical forest > Bulk soil | place: Panama | collected 2016-02-17
CAAGAGCGCCACCGGGCACGGCAACCGTTACCTGGCCCGGGTCCTGGGCGAAGCCGCCGTGGGAGCAGCCCGGACCGATAGCTTCCTGGGCGAGCGTTACCGGCGCATCGCCCGCCGCCGCGGCAAGAAGAAAGCCGTCGTCGCCATCGGCCGCTCCATCCTGGTCATCGTCTGGCACCTGCTGTCCGACCCTGATGCCCGCTACCGCGACCTGGGCAGCGACTTCTTCGACAAGCGGACCAATCCCGAGCGGCGCAAGCGCGCCCACATCCACCAGCTCGAAGCCCTCGGCTACAAGGTCACCGTCGAACCAGCCGCCTGACCAGCATCAACACCCCACCTGGCCCCGCCGGCGCAGGCCCAGGTGCTGCCGCGCGCCCACCTAGGCACCGATTTTCGGATTAGACCTTCCACCGGGCGACGGTGGCTCTCCCAAAGCGAACGCACCGGACCGCTGTCTGCCTGGCTTGGAACGTCGCCGCCTGGGTGACACCTCCGAGCCGACCCACGACCCCTTTGCCCGCTACTAGCCTCAGCATCTCTCGATGGTTCGGCGTGAACCGTCCCTTGTACGGCTCGTCTCCTCGGAGGAAGTCCACTTCGTTGAAGCCTCGAGCGCATGCGTCGTCGATGATGGCCGCGAGCAGGACGGTCGTGGCATCCCGCCAGCGGCGATCGGTAAGCCGGGCGCTCTGATACAGGCTCACCCGGCCGGCCACCTCGAACGCTGTCACGGTCGCGACCACCAGGCTGCCGTTCCCGAGTTCGTGGACGACCACCTCATCGGCCGCGCAGCCACCAGCGAATCCGGCCGCGAAGCGGTCGAAGACGGGAAGGAAGTTGGAGCGGCTTCCCCACTGGGCCTGGTGGAGCTCGCGCAGGGTGTCGAGGTGTTGGAGGACTGCCCGTCCTCGGATCGTCTGATACGTCAGGCCCTCGGCAGCGAGGCGCTTGGCGGAGACGCGAAGGTTCTTGCGAAACTGCGAGGGCAGGGTGGCCCGGTACGCCTCTGGGCTGTCGGGTAGGAGCATGAACGGAGCCACGGCCATGGGCTCGCGGCGAACGCGGCCTGGCAGGGCTTCGGTCAACCGTGACCCGGCCCGGATGCCCTTGAGGTCCAAGAGGCGCTCACCGGGACGACAGAGCCAGTCCCGGAGGAGGCTGACCACTGCCGCCTCGTGGCCGGGGGCGGCGAGTAGGTCGAGATGATCCGGGCACAGTGACCCGTCTCCCATCATCCGGACGCTTAGCATCGGGTGGCGCCTCTCCAAGGCGAGGCCACCGAGGAGGTGGGCCCCGTCGACGACCAGAAGGAAGTGGCGGCCAGGTCCACCGGCCCCGGTCAACCACCACGATCGCAGGAAGGGTGATGGAAGAGGAGAAGAATCCACCAGCCGATCCCACTGCGCAGCCCACCCGTTGAGGTGAGGGACGTCGAGCAAGCTGGGTGGAGCCACTATCGGATCTCGCGCCGCATGGTCGCGATGGGGGAGGGGGCGCATCTCACGCCAACAGTCTTCCCACGACCGGCTGAGACATTCTCACGCTCCCTGTGCTGGCGACGAAGTAGGAAGATCCCCGCCCAAACCCAAGGTCAGAGCTGAATCGCCCCGGAGTTTCCGGAGGTGAAGTGACTTTGAGCATGGCGATCCCGGTTGACTCAGACGGGTTCCTCCGCCGGGAGTGCCCCACCAGCGAGCGGGAATTCAAGTGGCTCCCCGCTTCGGAGGATGAGGAGCGTGCCGGTGGCGTGCCGGATGGCGGCCATTTCTGCCCGTACTGGAGCGTGAAGGCCCAGCTGATGCACGGTTACCGAGGCGCAGATTGCGCTTACCTCTGCGACCTCGCTCGGGGGTGGGAGTGGTTGATTCAGCGCTACGCAGCCCGCCGTAGATGCTCGGGATCAGCCACCACAGCGCGATCACGCCGGCCGTGAGGCTTCCCACCAGCCAGCCGATCGCCATCCCTTGTGTGCCGATCTCTGGCATAAGGGTCAGCCCGATGCCGAGCGTGAGAACGCTGGCGGTTGCTTGAACGAGCAGGATTCTGCCGCCCTTTCCGGCTGCCCGGGCTAGAGCGTTCATCAGAAACATCGCGGCTCGCGCAGCCGAGGCTCCCAGTAGCAGGCGAAGGGCGACCGGGCTGCCCGATCTGTAGTGCCGACCGAAGATCGCCATGACCTGCGGGGCAAAGACGACGACGAGGATGCTGCCCGCGACCACCAAGAGCCAGTATCCGACTACGAACCGAGCCGCGTGCCGATCAACCCGTCCGCCGTTGCGGGTCACCTCCGCCGTGATTGCGTTCCCTACATTCAAGGTCACGACATCGATGGCAGTGACGACCGTCAGAGGGAGGTAGAAGCCGGCTGCCTTGACCGGACCAAGGAAACCGAGCACCAGGAAAGGCAACGGCGAAGTGCCGACGATCCAGAACATGTAGCCGGCGAAGTCGAACTTCACCCATCGTTCCGAAGGAGGTGCAGGTTCGACCGGCAGGTTCGCCAGCGCCGGCAAGGCTCGGCGGAAGTTGTAGATGTTGATCGGCGTAACGATGAGGACGAGAGGCAATACCCAGGCCAGGAAGACGCTGAGCGGCCCCCCTCTGGCTGCAAAGAGGACGAAGAGCAGACCGAGCTTCGCCAACCCGAAGAACCCGTTCTCGGCCGGGATGATCGAGGCCTTGCGAGTAGATGCGAGCACCGTGTCTTCCAGGGTGAAGATGCTCCAGAGCGCCACCGCAAGGGCGAATCCGGGAATCGCCAGAAAGGCAGGGCGAAGGTAGCTGTAGCGGCTCGAAACCTCCGGGAGTACCGCCGCGAACAGAGCGCCGAGAACCAGGCTCAGGACGGAGACGACCAGGTAGATGCGGCCGACCAACCGCACCGCCCCTGAGCGGGCCGACGGGATCAAGCTAGACAGAGATCTCGTGTAGTTGAGCTGGGCGAACCCCGAGACCGTGACCATGCCGGCGATGAGCGCCGCATTTTGGCCGAGCGCGGTCCGTCCGAAGAGGCGAGCGGCCACGACCCAGAACAAGATACCGAGCAGACCTGTGGCGGCGCCGTTGATAATCAGTGACACGCCGCCCCGTCGGATGGCCCGCGCCCGGTCCGCAGCGCCGCCCGCGGGCGTCACTTGAGCTGTCAGCCCGGCTTCACCAGCGGGGCCGGTAAGCGGGCTCTCAGCTGCCCCAGCCACGAGATCAGCCGTCGTTGGCCAGCAGCGCCTGGGTCCGAAGGTCGTACCCCAATCGTCGGCTCATAGGCTCGATCATGTCCGTAACCGAGTCGATCTCGGTTTCGAACCGGCGCCACTTGTCCTCGCTCGGCCGCGTCAAGGTGTTGACTACTGGCAGCTTCCCTCGATACCTCTGCAGTGGGCGAGGATCGATACCGGCCCACGCCGCGAGTCGATCGAGCACCTCCCCGGGCTTGTTGGAGAGGTCCTCGTACCTGACTCTTATGACCCGACTCTCATCCGTGGGCAGGTCGCGAAGGCAGGCTTCGTTGTGAGCGATCCACTGAAAGGCGGAAACCTCGATTAGCCGCCTGCCGTTGAACTCCTCCCAGCGGGGCGGCATGCCGAAGCACCAGTCCGGGCCGGAGTAGTCGGCGATGGTGAAGCCGGGCGGCATTGGGTTGCGCCGGAAGCGAGTTGCCGCATCACGCCAGCCGTGGTAGATCGACGCGATCGAACCCCGGGGGTCGCGGACGACGAACACGAACATCGCATCGGGGAAAACCGTCTTCAGCATGCCGATGCGGAGACAGTTGACCGGCGTCTTCTCTACGATCCGGATCGGGGGCCGTTTCTTGGCCTGACCGAAGCGCTGAAGCGACTTGCTGAGGCGGGCCCGCAATATGAGGGGAACGGCGCGCGATATGGCGGACTTTTCACTTTCCAGGTTCCCAACCGCCTCGAAGAATTCTCGTTGTAGGGCCTGGGCGGCGGCCGCGTCGACGTCGTCGGCGGTGACCCGGGAAGAGCAACCCGGCTCTAGCTTCATCGGGAACCAGCGGTCGAAAATCGAGTGGCTCTCGCGGTAAAGGCTCCACAGCTCGGGATGGGACGACAGCGGCTGGAAGAGCATGGTCGTTCCCGAGCGCGGGGCTCCAAGGAGGATTACAGGTCGTGAGATCAGCTGATCGGCGTCCATTGCCCGCCCGTCGATAGAACTGAGGTCATGTGGGATGGCGGAAACAGCGTGGTGAGCAGTTCCCCCGGACCGTTCACCCGCATGCCCGTGCCGTTGCGCAGGATCTGCGGGCGCGGTGTGTGCAGCCAGATCGCGCCAGGCGTATAGGAGAAGGCGTCCTCAGCGCAGGCGGCCCCGTGGACTGGATCTATTTCGCCATTGGCCGTAGGGCCGAGCGACCCGTCGCCGTTCTCGCTCAGGAAATCGGCGAACATCATACACAACAGTTCGGCCGTCGGCGCGTCCCGGGCCAGCCCAGATGGACCCGCCCATGTAAATCAGGAGATGGCCATCCGATGTCCGCGACCGGGCTTGTCGTCATGAGAACACTATACGCGGGGGACCGGGCGCCCCCCCATACGCCCCCAGATCAGCGTCTTGTGCGTGCGGGCCAGCACTTTAACCGCCCCAGCCGCCGCGCTGCCGTCGGCCCCCGGGCGCAGCTGATGCGCATCGGTACGCACCACATCGGCCAGCATGTACGCGCCGCCGCCGTCGCTCTTGGCCCCGACACGCCGTGCCGGCCCCGCTACCGCGACGCCTGCAGCGGGTTCACCGGCACACCTGATACCCGCAGCGAGCAGCGCCGTCACCCACGGGCCGCGGTCGGTCTCGATCCCGACCTGCACCTCCGCATCACCATCGGCCGACACAAACCGGCCGATCAGCGCGTGCAGCTGCACGATCCCGGCCACCCCTCCGGCCACCGCTTCCTGGTCAGCACCCGGCCCACCTCGTCTATCACCTCGATGTCGTGATGGTCCTCCGCCCAGTCATCGCCCACGCAGCCGCATCGCACCCTCCCGCACATGCCCAGTACGTGAGCAGCCAGCGGAAGAACCATCAGCAGACTGATGAACTGTGCTCACGCCAGGCGGCGGGCACGACATCGTAGCAGCGATCAACTCTCCCGGATACCGGCGGGGCACGGTCTTGGGCTAAGGGCTCCAACGCCCAGTCAGGACAAGTGCTCACCCGCCGGCGGCCACCAGTCAACGGGTCTGCCGCAGCGAACCGTAACTCTCATTAGTCGGGCAGGAAGATCCCGCCCAAGCCCAAGGTCAGAGCCGACGTTTGATAGGAGAATGATTCATCCCCCCATGCCATCGCGGTCAGTAGGGCGGGGAGCGTCTCGAGCTCGTAAGGTCCGGCTTTCGGAAGTGATGCTTAATGATGACAGGTAGACATGTGCAAGTTGGTCAGCGCAGGAGTCCCAGCTTGGTAGCTGAGCCTGATCCACCAACGAGGGAGACGACATTGCCTTGACAAGCTCCTGGGCGACAGCGGCGGCAGGCGCGCCGCGAGGCACGCCACGGACCCACCCCGCTGCGAAGAGCTCGCCTATCCCGGCAATGTCATAACCCACTACCGGGCGCTCGATGCCTAAGGCCTCCATCACCGCCACCGGGTGCGCCTCATAGTCTGACAGGGCGGCAACGACGCTCGACTCGGCCAACGCGGTGGCCATACCTTGGCGATCTGCCAACGCTACATGCTTGATGCTCACCCGGTCGGAAACGCCAAGATGGCGAGCCAGTTTGTAGAGATTACTCTCGTATGGACCGCTTCCCAGGATCATCAGGTGGGCTTCGGGGATCTCACGCATAACGTACGGTAGTGCCTCGATGACCCTGTGATGACCCTTGTACCGTTCTAGCCGGCCACTGGAAACGATCCGGCCAGGAACGGCCACCGTCCCAGGGCGAGGCGATGGTAGTGCTCCGCCGTTACGGATCACAATGATCCGCTTGTATTCAAGCCGGGCATGCCGCGCGAGGACGGCAGCCTCAAAGTGACTTACCGCGACAAGTGACACGGCGTTTCGCAGCAGTGGGCCTGCCAGCCGCCATTGGGTAGCGCGCATGGCGTTCCGGAGCCGTGACGAGTGTCCGCCGGTGTGAAAGGTGACCAGATAAGGGATGGCGGCCTGGCGAGCCGAGATCATGGCGAGCAATGGCACTGGCGTATGGATACCTTGGCAATGCACGAGGTCCCATCTGCGCTGTCTGATCACAGCCGCAATCCCCGGGGCAAAATAATAATCTCGCCTGCGCGGCCAGCACGGGACACGAAGGACTGAGATACCATCAACGACCTCCTGCCGTGGCAGCCGCCGGGACCGGTCGGTTGTGAGCACGGTGATTTCGAAACACTCCAGAGCCGAGAGGCGCCGTGCAACCTCATAGACGTGCATCTCAGTCCCACCGACTTCCGGAATATAACGTGGGCAGACCATGAGTACGCGGAGTGGCCGCACCAGGGCCTGATCCCATCGATTGCTGAACGCCTTGCCGGAAGTTGCATTACCTACCATGATCTGTCAGCGTCTCATCCGTTAATGCTCGCCTGTAGGTTTGGGAGAGATTTCAGAAGTTCGCGGAACGACCCCCGCGTAAACGTCTTCGAGACGCTTCACGACTGCGGACGCTGTGAACTGCTGGACGCGTTCATATGCACCAGCAGCAAGGTGGTCGCGTAGATCAGCATCATTCAACAATCGGGTCATTGATTCGGCGAGCTTGTATTCATCGCCGGGGGGTACAAGCAGTCCGTTTTTCCCATCCACGATCATATCGACTATTCCGCCAGTTGTGGTTGCGAGTACCGGACGACCACTGGCCATGGCCTCCAGAACGGTTGTCGGACAGGCATCAATGCAAATTGATGGAAGTACAGCAAAAAGGCAACGGCGAAACGCGGTCATAACGTGGGCGTGTGGCCACTCCGCGCACATCTCAGCGCCGTCGGGAAGGTGCGTAGGTGTTTCCGGCATGCGTCGACCGACCAGCAGCAGTGGCGGACGTTTCCTGCCGAGCAATTCGTAGGCCCGCAGCAGCGTCGGTAGGCCTTTCTCTCTGGACAGCTCGCCAACAAAAAGGAGGAACTCGTCCTTCGGCAAGCCCGGCGGAATGTCTTCGGTCCGGCCCTCAGCCGCATCACCTGCGCGACCCAGGACGACCTCGTCAAGCACGAAATTAGGTATAACGCTGGTGTTTGGGCCACACGGGATATGGTTGCCACTGGCGACTGCATTGCTCACGCAGACCACGTGGTCGATGGCCCGGTTTTTCCATGGGCGCATCAGCGCCGTAGCGGCCACAGTCAGTGGTCCCACGCCAGGTCCATAGTTGGCGGTAGCGCAAGCCAGGCAGCGTGCGACCGCAGGGCCTTCACATGCCGAGCCCATCCGCATTAATCTCTTCGTCGCGCAGACATGACTGAAGTCGTGCAGCGTTAGTACGAGTCCAAAACGCGATCTCGTTGGCGATGAGCGACGCAGCGCAACGGCGCTGTTGACAATCCAGTTGTGTGCGTGAACAACTTGTGGCCGCTCCTGCCGAGCAATGCGTGACAACTCGCGGACACCCAGCGGGTCTGGCAGTGGCGGGTGATGGATGCGGTTGGTCGAATAAACACCCGGGAGACGCATGGCAGCCGTGGCGAACCTGTGCACCCGAACCCCCGACGCTAGGGTTTCCTGATCTGGGACACCAACCATCCGTTGCGTCGCTACTGCAACCTCGTGTCCCCGCTCAGCGAGGGTTGTAGCAAGATTGAAAACGTGGCGTTCCTCGCCGCCGACGTCCGGTGGAAAGAATTGAGCCAGCAGAAGGATGCGCATCAGTGTGCACCAAGCGTTACCATAGAACCCCTCACGGTAAGGTGACACCGGGCCGGACCAGCTGGTCTCCGCCAATGAGACCGAGAGCCGTGTGTATCAGGCCAAACAGCGAGTCGGCACTGAACGACAGGCGTTGTCGAAGGGGAGGAGGGCGGCCGCGGGAGGGATTCTCGTTGTGAGCAGTCCATGTGGCGAGCAGTCCTGCTGCTGTGTAGGAAGTTACGGCACGCGACCAAGTCTAGCAGGCTCCTGCGGCTCAGCTGACGACCCGGGTCGTGCCTGTGCGCCAGAAAGTCCTGGTAGTTCCATTCGCTTTGCCCTTTCTTGGCTCTCCGGAAGATGTCTACTGTCTCGGTCTTGAGTTCCTCATCACCTCACATGAGTCGGTTCGTTTCAGGATCTTGGCCTGGTGGTGACGGACGCCAGCCACCCGGTGGTGGTCAGGTCCCAGCGGTCTCCGTGACGCTGCGGGTAGCGCGGCTGACGGTCCCGACGTGCCCGACCTCGTTGCCGCTGGAAACCACGATCAGCTTGTTCGATCCCCCGTCGAAGGTGAGTCCAACGTCGCTGGACCGGTCACCGACCACGACGTTCCCTGTTACCGAGAGATACCCTGTGCCATAATTGGTTCCTGTAATGCAGAGATAGATATACTTTGCGCCTTCGCTCTCGCCAAGATTATTGAATATCTTGTTGTTGAAGATGGTCGAACCGATGCCGCCTTGGACCGTTCCGGCGATACCGCACCAGATGCCCGCGCTCTGCTTGTGGCCAAAGTTCTCTATATAGTTATTGGAGATCGTCGTCCCGTAGAGCCGGTCGGCATGAATACCATTCCTTGCATTGCCATATAGGTGGTTTCCCGAAATATCCCATCCCGCGGCATTTTCAAGATGGATGCCGTCTAGGCTGGAGCGCGCGATCAGATTGTCATCGAGGAATCCGTCAGTAACGGAGTTGCCGCTGTCATAGATTTCGAATCCGTACCGACCGCTATTTCTGATGAAGTTGTCGTCGAACCGGCTGTTCGGGCTGGTGTTCTTGATCGCCTTGCCGTTCGCCGTCGTGTTTGTGTCCACGATCCCGGATCCGCCGCAGCCGTAGACGTCCACCCCCTCTACGTCAGCTTGCCAGTTGAGAACAATTATTCCATTTGTACCGCCCGAGCCATTGCATTCGACAGTGAGGTCACGGATGGTTACTGGAGCGCCGGTCGACGAAGAGTTGTCTGCATATGCCTGAGAGGCCAGCACGTAACTCATGTTGCGATCTTGCTTGAGGACGGTGCCCGTGGTGTTGTATCCGGTGTAAGTCCGGTTATCGAGAAAGATGATCCCTCGGGTAAGCAGGCAGATACCCCTGATTTCGATGACCGCTCCGGGCGAGCTTGAGTTGATCGCTTGCTGCAGGCTTGCAGCGTCTGAGGTCCTATCGATGCAGGTGGCGGTCACCACGCCCGGCGGACTGGTACCCACTGGAGCGGTCGGCGGGACACTAGTCTTCTTCCCGGTATCTGTGCCGGTTGCGGTCGAAGTGCATGCGGCAACGGCTGCAGCGATCGTGAGGATGCCCAGCGCAAGGAGAGCTCTCATGTGTAATCCCTATGTCGACCGATCGAGAGGAGGCAGGCTCAGCGGCTATATCATTATTTCCGCCCATGAGAGTGAGGTGACTGCTGGAGGCTGAGCCGGCCAGACGCTTCTAGCCTTTCCAGCAGCTCATACTCAGCTGCAAGTCGATCGCGCAGTGCGTCGAGCTGATTCTCTTCGAGCGGTGCCTTCGTTAGGGCAGTAATGCGCTCGCGTCTGTATCCGAGTTCCAGCCCGAGAGTCAAAGCGAGATTATGGAGATCGCGCTTAAAAGTTTCGGTCATCATGATGGCAGAACATCCCAGGATTTTCTCGACCGCTTCTGAAACGTTAAAGTGCTCTGAGAACATGTACAGCTGATTGAGAAGCAGTTCGGCTGGCATATTCTCGAGGAAATCCCAGAAGCTTTCTCCTGCCAGCGACCGCTCATCATTCTGTACGCGCCAGGCCATATCATCTTGAACGGTGTCACCGGCGATCAGGTATCGATAATAGGAAAGCACGCGGGCAACAGGATCGCGAAATAGTGCGATTGTGAAGGTCCGGCTTGGCAGCCGGAGACGGTGGCCCGCCATGTGTGACCAGCCGAAGAAGTAATCACCCTGCCGCAGAGTGCCCCGTCCACAAGTGACGACGTACTTACCAGTTCGTGTGCGCGACATCAGCGAACGGGAGATACGGTGTTCTATAGCACTAGGGTCCTCACCACCCAGGGCGAGGAAGCTCCTTACCAGGCTCGTCCCTGCTGTCTTTCGTATATGAAAGAGATATATCCGGCGAGACCCGTCAGGCAGCAAATGGGGCGGGCTATAACTGCCCTGCATGAGGCGCGACGCTGAAGCTGCTGCTCGCTGCACCGCAGGGCCAAGCCGAATCTGTACGCGGGCGGGCACGAAAGCAAAGGGTCCAGCTTTACTTCCTGGGTCTTGGTAGCGCTCGATAGCGTCCACCGGAGGCCTCCTCCGCCGTCTTCGTACTGGGCAAGTTCAATTTTCGGGAGGCGGCAAGCTGGGCAGGATAGCCGCCAGGTGGTCCGCCAATCTCACTGCAAAGGCAATGATCATGAACGTTGGGTTAGCCTGACCCGCCGTCACGAAGGCTGAGCTGCTTGCCACGAACAGGTTCCTGGACCCGTGCACGGCTAGGTTCCGATCAACCACTCCGTCTTGTGGCCGCGCTGCCATGCGCGTGGTTCCCAGCTGGTGGAAGCCTCCGCCGATCCGGCTCCAGATTGTCTCCTCGGGATCCGGCGAAAGGTATTCCAGGCGGCCGAGCCCGAATTTCCTCAAGTAGCCATCCCACAGCTGGTGAGCACGCACTATCCCGTCCACGTCTTGTGGCGAGAACTGCAGGTCAATACGGAGCCTTGGCATTCCCACGCCGTCTCGATTGCTGCTCAGGGTAACCTGACTCTTCGGGTTCGGTACCTGCTCACCATGGTACTGAAGGGGATACAGAGTTTCCTTGTTGCAGACGAAGAAGCCAGGGACCCGGCGCCTGTGCGGCAAGAATCGCCCGCCTCCGAAGCCGACCGCGAAGCGCATAACCGACCAGGGATCACGCGACATGTTCCGCAGGTGCTCGCGCACTGGCCCCTTCTCGGCTCCGCCGTAAGGCGAGCCAGGCACCGTCTCACCGGTGAGCGCGAGTCGCTGGGCATCTGGCGCTACGCGTCGGCCTAAGGGGGACCTTAGCATCAGGTAAGCGAACGACAAGACTCCGCTGCGATGGCGCGGATCGGCTAGCTCCGGATTCGCCAGCCAGGCCGCGACGTTAGGAAGATGTTGCTCATGCTGTGTCTGGCGGCTGATGGACAGCCTGCGCCGTATATAGGTGCCATCGATATCACGCTCATACCCGAAGATCGTGGCCTTCGGTGCCGCATAAAGCCGGATATTGGCGATTACCCCCTCGACGTGTCCTATGTACCACGACCCCAAGTGCCCGGAGTGGTCGCCGAGTGGTTTCCCGGCCGGGCCGGGAGACGCCAGCAGGAGGCGCGTGGTCTCAAGCCCTCCGCAGGAGAGCACGTAACCCCGTGCTCGGACAAGCAGGCGCTTTCCGTCCAGGCTGCGGCACTCGAGATGGTTCACCTGCGGTGTGCCTGGCTGGCAAACGACTTGCGTGCAGGTGAGGCCGGTGATCACGCGAACACGAGGGAAGTGCCGCAGCTGATTCCGGTATTCCCGGCCGAAATTCGTGGGCAGAGACCAGCGCTCAACTGTTGACGCCCGGACATCCCCTTCGGGGAAGCCTGGCGTTATAGAGCGAGGAAGATGTTGCATCCCAGTGGTCTTGAATACCGCGCGACCGCACGCCAGCCAGTCGCAGGCGCGCTGAAAATAAGTCCGCATCTGCTCGTAGGAGACGGGCCAGTGGGCATCGCCCATGTACACCCTGCGGTCGAAGTCGACCTCATCGAAGGGAACGCACCTGCCGCCCCAGATGACAGACGTCCCGCCCAACTGACGCCTAGTCGTCCAGGACATCGGCGAGTGCCGCTTCGCATCCCACTCGGCAGCCTCGGCCAAGTCCTGGACGTCTGGATCGAATGACTCGTACCCGCTTTCCACCAGCAGGACGTCGAAGCCCTGCCGCGCGATCTCCAGTGCCACCACGATGCCCGCGGGACCGGCCCCCACTACGGCAAGATCCGCTGTCAGCGCGAGACCATCAGGCAGCTCTGCTGCGGAGGTAATCAACTCGTCTCGTCCCTCATAGAGCTGTCAGCCGGTTCCGTTTCGGTGAGCCGCAGCACGGCATCGACGGCCTGGCTGGCTGGTGCCGCCAACATCTGCGCAGCATCGACGGCCTGCAGGATCCGGTGCGGCCGTATGGTGCTGAACAGCACGATGCCGGCACTGTTCACCCGGAGCGCGGCAGCTAGCAGCAGCGACGCGACCAGCTCAGGATTGCCGCAGTCCGTGCCGGTCAGCTCCGTCCACCGGGCGCGCTCCTGCGGGTTGGCGGTCAGATAACGCAGCAGCTGTGCGAGCGCCCTGCCAAGGATTCCGAACGTGATCACCCCATCGACGCTGGCGGGCACGCGACGCGGTGAACGCACCCAGATGTTGTCGCGCACCTGCAGGACGGGCAGGCCAGCGGTGAAGTCAACGGCCATCTGCAGGCATGGCGCCACCTCGCCGGCTAGTCCCCATGACCGGATCAGGCCTGTGGTGCGTGCATCCTCTAGGCAGCAGCGCACTTCCTCTGAGCATACGCTGCCGGGCGCCGGGTCGTGCAAGAGGAGAAGATCAACATATTCGGTGCCGAGCGCCCGGAGGCTCCGCTCCAGGCTCTTCCTCGCGGCTGCCGGGTGGTAACCCTCGGCTGAGTAAAGCATCGCTCCCGCCGGGCCGGACTGGGGCCCAGCGGCCTTCTCCTGTGCCTGGCTCCGGAGAGCCGGAAGGGCCTCCAGGATGCGCCGCGCGGGTCGCTG
>Ga0126371_10004080_pt1 | contig 12846 bp, 7 predicted proteins | sample PanSoiMetaPlot_4_FD_110145 | JGI IMG/M metagenome (GOLD analysis project Ga0126371, IMG submission 110145) | Tropical forest soil microbial communities from Panama - MetaG Plot_4 | ecosystem: Environmental > Terrestrial > Soil > Tropical forest > Bulk soil | place: Panama | collected 2016-02-17
AATTCCAAACCCATGATCGATCTCTACCAGCCGGCCGTAGCCCGCGTGTTGGTCCGCGAAGACCACGACGCCGTCCGCGGTCGCGTGCACCGGTGCGCCGTAGTCGGAGGCGACATCGACTCCCGTGTGGAACGCGCCTTCTCCGTTGAACGGGTCAAGACGCTCGCCGAAGCTGTCGGTGATGTGGCCCATCACCGGCCAAATCGAAGGAGTGTAGGAGGAATCGGCAAACCTCTGAGGCGCGAGCAATTGCAATCCGCCCGCGATCATCGCCGCATTGCGCTTCAGAAAGGTGTACTGGGCGACGGAACGGTCAAAGGCATCCTGCGAGTCGGCCGGGTTGTCGCTCTGATCAAAGGCCGCCGGGTGATACCGCAACACACCGTAGGTCATGGCTACTTCGGTCGCGAGAGATTGCAGAGAATCGAGCCGCTGGTTGGCATCATTGACGGTGGCTTGCAGCTGCCGGTACTGCTGGGTTCTCGCTTCTAGTTCGTGGCGAACGGCGTTGTAATTTCCAACTTTCCAAAGCATCCTCGAGTACGACGTCACAGCCGCCGTGACGCTGACGGCGCCAATCAAGGCGAGAATGGCCACGGAGTGTAGTAGGTAGGCTGGTAGTACTACCTTCCGGAACTTTCCCGGAGTGGATGCTATAAAAAATGTATAGCTTTTGCCTCTCATGCTCACCTAGAGGCTCTTCGGCCCCTGTTGCTCGACGTGCGCGGGTGGCTCACCCCAAGTACCCGCGGAAACCGATGTCGGTCGAATCTGAACCGAGGGGGTCGGTTCGTGACCAGGCCCATACTAGTTTCTGGGAAAGGGTTCGTCAACCCTGATTTTAGTACCAGTCCGGTACAGGCGGTACGTACCAGTCTCCTGTACGTGCGGACAGGTACCGTCTTCGGGCGTAATCCCTTTGGAATCTCACGCCTAGGGCGAATTCGCCGGCAAAAAGCGGCAGGAGTACGCTATAAGGCTATGTCATTACTAAGGCTGCGCAGAACGCGAGGAGAGGGAGAGCACTTTCGCTTCTAGTTGGATCATGACCGTGCGCGAAAGCGAACTGATCGACAAGATCGCCAGGGCGCTCAGGCTTCGCCGGGCCCCCTCACTGGACGTTCGCCTCGGGGTTGGGGACGATGCTGCACTTTTTCGCCCACGGGCAAGCCGTGAGATCATACTCACTTGTGACTGGTTTCTCGAAGGAACCCACTTTCTCCGGAAAACGCATCCGCCCGACTCTGTGGGATGGAAATGCCTGGCGCGGGCGTTGAGCGACATCGCCGCAATGGGCGGGGTTCCCCGCTGCTTCCTGCTAAGCCTCGCGCTTCCCGACACCCACACGGGTCGCTGGCTCGACGAATTTCTGGCCGGGCTCGGCCGCGCTTCCCGGAAGTTCCGCCTCGTTTTGGCCGGCGGAGACACCACCCGCCGCAGGGAGATTTGCGTAAACGCTACGGTTGTCGGCGACGTCGAGACCGGCCGTGCGGTGACTCGCTCTGGCGCTAGCCCAGGCGACCTTGTCTATGTAAGCGGGCGCTTGGGGGCGGCCGAACTAGGGCTTGAGGTCCTCAGACGCAGTCGCGGACCCGGCCATCGGAACGATTCTGCTCGAAGGAAGCACCTGTACCCGGAGCCGCGGCTGGCCCTGGGACGGTGGATGGCAGAGAAGCGGCTCGCCAGTTCGATGATGGATCTTTCCGATGGCCTCTCGAGCGATCTGCTGCGTCTGTGCGCAGCAAGCGGCGTGGGGGCGTGCCTTGAAGGGGCAACAATCCCCTGCTTGCGAACCTCAGACATTGCCCGCAAGTACGGTTTAGATCCCTTCAAACTCGCTTTGCACGGCGGAGACGACTACGAATTGCTCTTTACCGTTTCGTTGCGCAAGGCCAGACTGCTTCCGCGTGCCTTCCAAGGTATACCTCTGACGCTCATCGGGAAAATCACGAAGCAGTCCGAGCTGGTCTTGCGCGACGAGAATGGCCGCGAGCAGCTGCTCGCGGCTGGCGGGTGGGATCCGTTTCGAAAAACCGGTGCTTAGCGTGAAGCGAAACAAGGCTACTGCTCACGGCAAATCCGGGAGCCTTCGCGAGTTAAGCGGGCGGAGCGGTTCCCCCGGGCGTTCCCGTCTTGGTCGGTGGAACGACCGCGGGTGGCTTTTCCTTCGGCGGGACCGGTTCGTCTTCGGTGGGGGCGGTATCGGGAGTATCCAGCTGGAGCTGATGCTCGCCCGCCAACGATTCGAGCGGAACGACATTCGGGAAATCCGTAACTGGAGCTCCCGCGAGCGCGCCTTGCATAAATTCCAGCCAGATCGGCAGCGCCGCGCGCGCGCCGGTCTCTCGCTTGCCGAGGGAGATTTGTTTGTCGTCGAAGCCCACCCACACCCCTGCGGTAATCTGCGGCGTGAATCCTATGAACCAGGCATCGGTGTAATCCTGCGTAGTGCCGGTCTTTCCCGCGGCAGGCCGCCCCAGCGGTTTCGCTGCGACACCCGTGCCAAACTTGATGACCTCTTCGAGCATTGCGCTCATGGTGCGCGCGACTTCCGGTGAGACTACGTCATGGACTACCGGATGCGCTTCTTCTAGCATCGCACCATCGTAGCTGCTCACCCGCCGGATCATGTACGGATCGATGCGGATGCCATCATCGGGAAACACCGTGAAGGCGGAAACGTGTTCCAGTAATTTCATGTCCGCTGCTCCCAGGGCCAGCGGCAAATAAGGCGGCAGCGGGGTGGTAATGCCGAAGCGCCGCGCCATGTCCACGACGGAGTTGATGCCCAGTTTTTCCGCCAGCTTCACAGCCGGAACGTTGCGCGAGCCGGCCAGCGCACGCCGCAGCGTGATGGTGCCCTCAAATTTTTCGTCGTAATTGTGCGGTGCATAAGGCTGTCCCCCGCTAATGGTCGTGTATGGCGAATCCACGACTGTGTCGAACGGCGATGCGCCCCTTTCGAGAGCGTCCGCGTACACATAGATCTTGAAAGAGCTGCCGACCTGCCGCACCGCCTGGGTCGCTCGGTTGAATTTGGAATCTTCAAAACTATAACCGCCAACCATGGCTTTGATTTCGCCGGTGGCGTTGTCAATGCACAACAGGGCGGCTTGCGGCCCCGGCTGCTGTTCCAGTTGCACGCGCGCCGTGCTACTGCGCAATTCCTGAATCGAGAACTGCGCCAGGTCGCCCACCTTCAGCAATTCAGAAGGCCTCCTGCGGCCGGTCCAGGCGAGATCGCCTGGCGAAAGAATGGCGCGGTACGGCCCGATTTTGATGACCGCTTCGCGATCGCTGACGCTGACCACGAGTCCGGTAACGTAACTCCCTTTTTCAATGGCGTGGCGCCAATCCTCGTCTTCATAGGTGTCCAGCTTGCCCAGATTGTCGCGCAGGACGTTGGGCAGATTCCCTTTCCATCCGTGGCGTCGCTCGTAGGCGTGCAGCCCATCGCGCACGGCCTGATTTGCGACCTGTTGCATGTGCACGTTCAGCGTCGTGTAAATGCGCAGGCCGCGCTCGTGAACCGCCGCGGTGCCATAGGTGGCTTCAAGATATTTCCGAATCTCCTCGAAGAAATAGGGGGCAAGGTCGTTGCGTGGATACTGCACGCGTAAGCCGAGCGGCGACTTCGCTGCCGCCGCTTCCTCGGCAGGAGTGACCTTTCCTTCTTCTTCCATGCGATGCAGCACGAGGTTGCGCCGCACCAATGCGCCGTCCGGATTCAGCAGTGGCGAGTACTTCGGCCCGTTGATCATGCCCGCGAGCAACGCCGCCTCCGGGAGCGTTAAGTCGGTGACCGGCTTGGCGAAATAAAACTGTGAGGCGGCAGCGAATCCGTAATTGCCGTGCGCCAGGTACACCTGGTTCGCGTACATGGTGAAGATTTGCGGCTTGCTGTAGCGACGTTCGATCTGCAGCGCGAGGAGCGTTTCTTCGGCTTTGCGGCGAAAGCTGATATCGCTGCGGTCCAGAAATAGATTGCCGGCGAGCTGCATGGTGATGGTGCTGGCGCCGCCGGCGCGGCGGCCTCGGGTGACGTGGCGCAGCGCCGCGGTGAAGATGCGCGGGAAGTCGATGCCCCAGTGCTGCTCGAAGTGCTGGTCTTCAATGGCCGTGACCGCGTCGTAAAGGACCCTGGGGCACTGCTCGTAAGTCATCAGGATGCGGCGCTGCAGCGCGAAACTGCCTACGAGCTGGCCGTCATCGGCATAGATTTCCGTGACCACATTGGGGCGGTAGGTTTCGAGCGCGCGAATCTCCGGCAAATCGCCGACATAAACGAAAAGCAGTCCGCACGCGGTGCCGAACAAGATCGAGCAGAGCAGGAGAAAGGCCAAAGCGACGCGATCGATCAGCTTGAAACTGCGCAGCCGTAAGGTGATCGGTGGGAGGTTCAGCATGAAAGAATAATTCTAACGCAGAACCAAAGGTTGACGGTGTTTCTCGGCACACTCGACATTGTGCTTTCCGAAACATGCCAGAATTTTGCGGTTGGTGTGTTTGTCTATTTGCGCAATGATCAACTGACGGAAGAAAATATTTAGGCCCCTGGAGTTCCCCGCATGTTCATTGCCCTGTTTGGCGCTTCCTTCCTGCTGGCGCTGGCTTTGTCCGCTACCATTGCCTGGCTTTCGCGAGAAGCGATGGACACGGTCTTGCGGCGCTTTGTCGGTGACCCGGTTGTCCGCAGCGGTTTTGAAAAGTACATCCGCTTCGCGATTGTGGTTGTGGGCATTTCAAGCGGAACTCGGGCTAAGCCCCTACAGGAATACATTGCCGCTGCCGACTGGAGCAAGCCAGCGTTGCGGGCGGCGCTAACGCAAGAATTCTGGACCCTGGAGCTGTATCGCACGGTCATGGGAACGCTCGAAGGTGTGGCTGGCCTGTTGCTCTTGTGCATTTTCCTGGCGCTCATCGCGCCCGCGGTCCTTCGCATGCTCAAGGTGGAGCCGCCAAAAGACCTGGGCCCGCAAGCGAAAACTCGCGAACCCGAACGCCGCGTCGTCTCCTTACGCTAAAGCTCAGGCCACCGGTTCGTAGTACCGTTCGCCGGCGCAGGAGCGGCAGAGCGTGCGACCATCGAGCAGGACTTCGCGTTTGAAATTGATGCCCTCGCCGCATTGCGCGCAAACAACGCGCGCGCCTTTGAAGCCCGGCAAATCTTCCGGCGGGACTCCCACCTTCACCCAGTGCTTGTCGAACAGGACTTCATCGGGAAGCTGCGCATAAGCTTTTTGCTGCCCGGCTTCTTTGGCGAGTTCGGGGAACATTTCGCGAGCCGCTTGCTTGGAGGATTCTTTCGCTGCCACGCGTATGGCGCGGCCGGTTTCGAGATCCACAAAAGTGGCCGCGACTTTGCCCCAGTCCCGGAATTTCAGCGCGCGCTTGCCCAGCCGGCAGTTGGCTACCACCGCCACGGCATCGGTAACGCAGCGGTCGATCTCGACGTAAGTAACCAGGCGCTTGCGCTCGGCGACAGGATCGTCGATCCCCAGTTCCCGCAGACCGAGCATCGCCAGACGCACGCCGAGAACTTGCCCGGCGCAGAGGTGCCCATGCGCTTTTGCTGAGAGTTCCAGATACTCGGCAAGACTCTTCATGGCGAGCTCACGTCGCCGGAAGCCTCGCAAGCAAAGCCAGCCATGCCTTTCATTATAGGCCAGGGTTTTCTTCTGAGCCAAGTTGCCGCGGCCCAGGAGACCGGCATGTTCGCGGAGAGGAATCCCGAGCCCGCGCCATCGAATTCGAGCGCTTGACGTTCTGTCCGTCGCGAAGACGCTCTTTTCCCGGGTTGCCCGGGCTAGGGTTCCCTGGACGGAGAGGCAAATTGAATGGAAATCGTCTGATAGGCGACCGGCTCGGCGGCGTTCGTCGGAAACTCGACGACGAGCTCGCCTCTTCCGTCGGGACCTTTGGAAAGCTTGCCACCTGTGACCGAGGCGATCTGTGAAGCGTTCCAGGCGGACAGGCGGTACTGACGGCCCGCAAGGCCCGAGGCGGTGAGCGTGAGACGATCGCGCGAGGGGGACCAAGTCTCGGACACGATCCGCAGGCCTTCGGAACTGGCTCCGGCGGGGGGCAAAGTGGAATTGTAGGTAAGTCCAAAATCATCTTTGAGGCGGATACTGAGCGAATTTGCCCCGGCGGACAGGGGAATACGGACAAGGACATGCTGGTCGACACGATTCGTCTGCACATGAAACTGCGTTGCGCGGCCGTTGAGGGTGACGCCGAGGACTTTGGCACGCAGGCTGATGGCCGGCGCAAAGTCGACGGAACCTTTGCCGGAAGCTCCCTCCGGAGCCCCTACTTCCAAGGTGATTCCGTCGAGGTCCCTGGTGTATTTCAAATCGATTTTTGCCGATCCGAGGGGAACGTTGCGAATGACGAACGAAGACCAATCGGCCGGAACATGCGGCGCAAAGCTGAGCTTTCCCGTGGCTGCCTCGGTTTCGAAGCCGAACAGGCCGCGCAGTAGCGGGCTCACGACCATCGCAGCGGACCAGATCTGGTGGGGCGAGCTGGTGGAAAGCGACTGGTAGGAATCACCCGAGAGAACCTCGGTGACGTGGCCCAGTGAGCCGTCAAAGGCGAGCAGCGCGTTGGCGCGCAAATTCTGGTAAGCGGGAAAGGCGCGGTGATATCGATACTCGCCCACCGAGGCCCAGCCGGTGAAGAGCGGCCACACCGAGCCGAAGTGGTAGCCACCGCCGCTGAAGTTCGGCGAATGGTCGGAAATGATGCGCATGCCCCAGTCCGCTTGCTGATCGAGATCGGCGAGCTGGGTAATCATGGCGTCGGCTTTCCCTTCGTCGAGCAGGCCGAACCACATCGGCACGGTCGTGAGCACGCTGGGTTCGTCGACGGCACGATTGTCTTTGTCCAGCGCAAAGGCAAAGCGGTTCTTGTCGGCGAGCCAGAACGCTTCGTTCACGAGCGGCCGCTGCTCGGCGAAAGTTTTCTCGAGCTGCTTGCTCGAGTCTTCTTTGCCGGCGAGATGAGCCAGATTCGAGAGCGCGCGCAGCGCTTCGATGCCGAGCCCGGTTTGATACAGCTCGGTTTTCACGGGGAGCAGCGGGCCACCCTCGACCCAGCCGTGTCCGACACCGAGGTTTTTTGCGAAACCGTGCTCGTCGTAGGTGGAGCGCACGAACTCGTAGGCTTTCCAGAGGCTGTCCCACTTTTCCTTGGCAAAGGCGGTGTCGCCGCTTTGGACCACGTAATCATTGACGGCGATGATGTAGAGTGGCGTGGCGTCTGCGGAGGCGTAGGGGTACGGATAGCCCTTGAACCAGTCCACGAAAGGAGCGCCCTGCGAAATCTCATGCGGAATTTTGCCGTCGTCGCGCTGGAATTTGCTGATGAACGCGAGAGCCGTGCGCGCGGTGGAAAAATCCCCGGCCGCGTTCAGCGCAAGCGAGGTCCAAAAGGAATCGCGGCCAAAAAACCAGGCAAAGCCAGGACGCTGGGATTCGCCGGAGCTGCGGTAGCCGGCGACCAGGCCGGTGCCGAGATAGGGATTGCTGACGAGCCCCTGGAGCATGCTCACGCGCGCCCAATCGTAGGCCCGCTGGATCTGCCTGTCAGGAAGCTCCAGGCTGAGTGTACGCGCGAGATAGTCCTGGTAGTATTTCTGGGATTCTTCGAGCAGTGCGGCGTAATCCGCGGTCAAATGCCGATAGGTGTTTTCGGCCGCGGCGCGGCCTTCCGTTGAGGCCGCGATGACGATGAGTTTTGTCTCTTTGCCTTTTTCTGTGGGCCCCAGCCGGAAGGAACTGGTCTCGGATTCCGAATAATTGGTCTGGTATTCGGCGTGAGCATCGGTTGCGGTGGGAGAGCCGACAAACCCTGCGAATTTCTTTTGTTCCTCGCCAAAATAAAACGCATGTTGCGGCACGCTCCAATCGAGATAAGTGGCTCCGAGCGCCGCCGGCCACTCGAGTTGGAAGTCGCGATGGAAGACCGCTTCGATTTCGAGAGGCTGCTCGGTTTCCACATCCAGAACCATGATGGCGCCTTGCTCGGTGACCGGGACAAAAAGGGTTTCGCGCACGGTGAAAGTGTCGCCGGCATAGAGCAGGGCGGCGGATTCCGGGCGCACCGTAAGCGTGCGAGCAAGCGCTTCGGCGGGGAGAACTCGCCCCTGGGTGAGGAAGTTCAGATGAAATTCGCGGAAAAGCTTCAGCGGATAGACCCACACCTCCGTCTCGCCGGCCTCGTTTCCGAACAGTGCCGAGCGTTGGCCGGTGACAGAGAGAAACTCCCAGGGGCGCACGGTGCGCGACAGTTCCATAGGGGGAGGCACCTCTTTCCTCTGCTGGCCCCAGGCAGCAGGGGCCGCAGCGGTGATGCCCAGAATAGCGGTAATGCAAGCAAAGACCGGTTTTGGCCGTTTCCTTGAAGACCTTCTTTGCCGGGGGTCAGAAAAGTCACTCAAGATTTCCATTCTGTGGCTCTCCTCAAGTCCCGAACTTGCAATGACAAGCGGGCCTTACTATAAAAGAAAGTGCGGGATTCTCGCACGCGCTTCTTCAGGAAAGGTCCATTCCTATTGGCTTCCACGCGCCGTAAATTTCTTCGCTCGCTCTGCCGCACGGCACTGGTGCTTCCGTTTGAAAAAGTTCTGGCTCTCGCGCGATCGGCGCCCATGCCGCCGGCAGCCGCGGGGACCGCTCCGGATCTGGGCGTCACGTTTGTAAATGTGGGCCGGGAGTCTGGACTGAATGCAAAAACCATTTACGGCGGCGAGCACAAGAACAAATATCTGCTGGAGACGACCGGATGCGGTGTCGCTTTCTACGATTACGACGATGACGGCTGGCTGGACATTTTTCTGGTGAACGGCACGCGTCTCGAAGGGTTTCCCGCCGGACAAGAACCGACCAATCATCTTTTCAAAAACAACCGCGACGGAACGTTTACCGATGTGACCGAGAAAGCCGGGCTGGTGCGTTCCGGTTGGGGCCAGGGAGTTTGCATCGGCGACTACGATAACGACGGCTTCGACGATTTGTTCGTCACCTACTTCGGGAAGAACGTGCTGTACCACAACAATGGCGACGGCACATTCACGGACGTGAGCGAGAAAGCCGGCGTGGCGGGAAACGGCAAGCGCTGGAACACCGGCTGCGCCTTCCTGGATTACGACCGCGACGGGTATCTCGATCTGTTTGTTGCGAATTACATTGATTTGGACTTGAAGACCGCGCCGGTCCCCGAATCCGGCCCTTGCCGGTACAAAGGAGTCATGGTGGCGTGCGGGCCACCGGGATTGATCGGTGGGAAGAACATTCTGTATCACAACAACGGGAATGGCACGTTCACCGACGTCAGTGAAAAATCAGGCATTCTGAAAGCCAACGGCACATATGGGTTGGGCGTACTCACCGCGGATCTGGACAACGACGGCTGGCCGGACATTTACGTTGCCAATGATTCGACGGCCAGCGCGCTCTATCAGAACAAAAAGAACGGGACCTTCACCGACATCGCCCTCGAAGCCGGTTGCGCGCTGAGCGCCGATGGCAAGCCGCAGGCGGGTATGGGGATTTCCGCCGCCGATTACGACCTCGACGGCAATCTCGATTTGGTGAAAACGAATTTCGCGGGCGACACGCCGTCGCTATATCACAATCTTGGCGGCGCGAATTTTGAGGACGCCACGTTTCAGGGAGGGCTCGGCAAGCACACCCAGTACCTGGGATGGGGCTGCGGGTTTTTCGACATGGAGAACGACGGCTGGGCGGACATTCTGATTTGCAACGGGCATGTATATCCAGAAGTGGAACAACTGAAGACCGAAGCCGGGTACCCGCAGCGCAAGCTGCTTTACAGGAATTTGCGCAATGGGCGTTTTGATGACGTTTCCTACGACGCCGGGCCAGGGATCTCGGTTCCCGTGGCGGCGCGAGGGTGCGCGTTCGGGGATGTTGACAATGATGGCGACCTCGACGTGGTGGTGAATGCGGTGAACGATTTTCCGCAGCTGCTGCGCTGTGACTGCTCGACCGGCAGCAATTGGATCAAGATCAAAACCATCGGCACGAAATCGAATCGCAGCGGGATCGGGGCGCGCCTGCGCTGCGTCACGCGCCCGCCGGAGGAAAAGAATGCGCATGCGCAAATCGATGAAGTGCGCAGCGGCGGCGGCTATTTTTCGCAGAACGATTTGCGCGTGCACTTCGGAATCGGGAAAGCGGAGAAGGTCGAGTTGCTCGAAATTCGCTGGCCGAGTGGGCTGGTCGAGGCGCTCAAGGACATCAAGCCCAACCAAGTGATCTTCGTCAAAGAAGGCCAAGGCATCGTTCGCTCCGTCACTTTCCCTGTACAACCCAAGAAACCGTCGCGCGCCACACTCTCTCCTTGACAACTTAGGAGAGCGTCACGTATCCTCCTAAGCCACTTAGGAGGCGGGATGCCATCACAAGCGCAAATCCTTCCCGGAACGCTGGATCTTCTGATTTTGAAGGCCGTTTCTCTCGGCCCCCTCCACGGTTACGGGGTTCTCTTGCGCATCGAACAAATCTCCCAGGGCGCGCTGCTCGTCGAGCAAGGCGCCCTTTACCCCGCACTGTTTCGGCTCGTCCGCCAGGGGCTGCTCAAGGCCAGCTGGGGCACCTCCGACAACAATCGGCGGGCGAAGTTTTATGAATTGACCGCCGCCGGGCGCAAGCGCCTGCGCCAGCAAGCCGACGGCTGGAACCGCCTGGCCGCTGCGATTGCGTCAGCGCTGAACACGCAACCAGAGGAAATATGAGCCTTCTAAGTTCGCTTCGCTCGGTCGTCGCTCGGCTGTTCGATCGAGCGCGAGTGGAGAACGATACCGACGAGGAGCTGCGGGCGCACGTCGAAAACCGCGCCGATGACCTGGAGCGTTCCGGCCTGACTCGCCCGGAAGCGGAGCGTCGGGCGCGGATCGAATTCGGCGCGCACGAGAAATTCAAAGAAGAGTGCCGGGAAGCGGGCGGTGGAAAGCTTATCGAAATCCTTCTCGCGGACAGCCGCTATGCGCTGCGCCTTCTCGGCCGGACGCCTCTCCTTACGGCGGTGGCCCTTCTCTCCCTGGCCCTGGGCATTGGAGCAAACACCGCCATCTTCAGCTTGATTGACACGGTGATGCTGCGGCTTCTGCCGGTGCGCCAGCCCGGGGAGCTCGTCCAGGTACTCAGAGATGACCCCTCACGCGCTGGACCGGCGGTTTCGAGTTTCACCAACCCGTTGTGGGAACAGGTGCGCGGCCATCAAGAGGTTTTTTCCGGCACGTTCTCTTGGAGCGCGAGGCAATTCAATCTTTCGCAGGGCGGCGCAGTTCGCTATGTCAACGGAATCTATGCGAGCGGAGGTTTTTTCACGACGCTGGGCGTTCGTCCGGCGGCCGGGCGGCTTTTCTCCGAGTCCGATGATCGGCGTGGTTGTCCGCCGACCGCCGTCCTAAGCTATGGCTTTTGGCAGGAGCATTTCGGCGGTGAACAGAGCGCCGTCGGCAGCACGCTCCCCTTGAACCAGCAGACGTTCCAGATCATCGGAGTCAGCGCCCCGGGCTTTTACGGCGTGGACGTCGGAAGCAAGTTCGATGTTGCCGTGCCGGTCTGTGCTGCCAGCGTGTTCGATGGAAAACAATCGCGGCTGGACCACCGCTCCTGGTGGTGGCTCAACATCATGGGGCGGATCAAACCCGGTCTTTCCCGGGAGCAACTCAAGGCAGGGCTTGCCGTGCTCTCGCCCGAGGTGTTTGCCGCAGCCGTGCCGCAGGACTGGGACCCCGCTGGGCAGGAACGGTTTCGAAGGCGCACTTTAGTGGCCGTCCCGGCTGCTTCGGGAACTTCCTATATGCGCAAGCAATTTTCACAGTCGCTCGATATCCTGATGGCCGTCGTCGGGCTGGTGTTGCTGATTGCCTGCGCAAATATCGCCAGCCTCATGCTTGCGCGCGCCGCCGCTCGCGAGAAGGAGTTCGCCGTTCGCAAAGCACTCGGCGCTTCACGCTTGCGCCTGATCCGGCAGCTTCTGACCGAATGTCTGTGGCTTTCAACCGCCGGCGCCTTGCTGGGCATGCTTTTCGCGCGCTGGGGCGCGCGCCTGCTGGTGCGCTACATCTCCACGGCAAACAATAAGATTTTCCTGGATTTATCGCTCGATTGGCGAATCCTTAGCTTTACTGCCGCGGTCGCCGTACTCACCGGCTTGCTCTTCGGCGTCCTGCCCGCTTTTCGGTCCACTCGCGTTTCCTTAACCTCAGCGATGAAGGGCGAGCACCAAGCCGCGGGAAGCGAACGTCGCGGGAGGCTTCGCTCCGGCAGATGGATCGTGGCATCGCAGTTAGCTCTCTCCTTGGTATTGCTGGTCGCCTCGGGGTTGTTCCTGCATAGTTTCTTTAAGCTGGCCACCTTGGACCTGGGATTTGACCGGCGGAACGTCCTTGTGGTGAACGCCAACCTAAAATCCGCAAAAATCCCGCCGCTGCGGCAAAACGTGGTGTTCGACGATATCGAGAGCCGCCTCGCGGCAATTCCGGGGGTAGTGGCGGTAGGCCGATCCGTCCGCACGCCGGTAAGTAATTTCGAGTGGAATCAGCGCGTTCAAGTGGATTCGCCGGACGCGCCCACGGGAGACGACGCCCTCGTCTATTTCAATTTTGTCTCGGCGGGTTACTTCCCTGCTTTACGCACGCCGCTTTTGGAGGGTCGCACCTTCAATCGTGAGGATAGCGAAAGTTCCGCGCCTGTTGTTATTGTCAACCAAACATTCGCCCGCAGATTCTTCCCTCACGCACCAGCCCTAGGCCAATACCTGCGAAGAGAGGACAGCCCGGGCAAGAAGGCTCCCGCCATTCAGATTGTC
>Ga0126371_10004081_pt1 | contig 12844 bp, 12 predicted proteins | sample PanSoiMetaPlot_4_FD_110145 | JGI IMG/M metagenome (GOLD analysis project Ga0126371, IMG submission 110145) | Tropical forest soil microbial communities from Panama - MetaG Plot_4 | ecosystem: Environmental > Terrestrial > Soil > Tropical forest > Bulk soil | place: Panama | collected 2016-02-17
GCACCGCGCCATCGGTGACAATGCCCGCCACCCCGCGCCTCACCATCCGGGCCACGACGATATCGCCAAATGTCGCCGCATCCGTGGTTCCGCGCGCATCCGCGATCGCAATAGCGCCGGCCTCCATCACTTCCACCGCATCGCGGTTGACGGGCAGCTTCTTTCCAAAAGCGCCGGAGACATTTTCCCGCGCCGGGATGAATCGCATCGTGAATGCAGGGCCCGCAACACGCGGAAAATCCGCTTTGAGCGGCATCGGGCCGCGGACCCACTGATTGGAGAGGCCCATTTTCAGCATCACGCCCGCAAGCGACGCGGTGGCGATGTGCCGGAATTGATCTACCAAGACGCTGTCACTCATCCGCTATATCCCAAAACCTCTCCTTCCCCCCTTGCGGGGGAAGGTGCCGGGAGCCTCGTGAAGCGAGGCGTTGGACCGGCGGAAGGGCAGTGCACGCAGGCGACACTTTCCCCCAGGCTTCGCGCTGAAAACGCTCGCGGGGGCAAAGAGAATTTGAATCGCTGCAAGACTCACACGAGCCGGCTTTGACGGATCGCGGCGTCGATAAAGGAAGCGAACAGCGGATGCGGATCGAGCGGCTTGGATTTCAGCTCGGGGTGAAACTGCACGCCGATGAACCAGGGATGCTCAGGGATCTCGATGATCTCCGGCAAAATCCCGTCCGGTGAAAGTCCGGAGAACACCACCCCGTGCTGCTCAAGTTGGGCCTTATATTCGATATTCACTTCATAGCGGTGGCGGTGGCGTTCAGAAATGTGAGTCGCGCCGTAAATCTGCGCCACGCGGCTTCCCGGTTTCAGGTTTGCCTCATAGGCGCCAAGACGCATCGTGCCGCCAAGATCGGCGCGTTCATTGCGGCGTTCGATCTCATTGCCCCTGACCCATTCGGTCATCAGCGCAATCACCGGGTGACGCGGATTGCCGAATTCGGTTGTGCCGGCGCCGGGAAGACCAGCGAGACTGCGTGCCGCCTCGATCACGGCCATCTGCATGCCAAAGCAGATACCGAAAAACGGCACCTGACGTTCGCGGGCAAATTTCACCGCCTGGATTTTGCCTTCGGTACCGCGTTCGCCAAATCCGCCGGGCACCAGAATGCCGTTGCGGTCTTCGAGATGGGCGGCGGTATCTCCTTTCTCGAAAACTTCCGACTCGATCCAGTCCACATCCACGCGGACATTGTTGGCGAGCCCGCCATGGGTCAGCGCCTCGATCAGCGATTTGTAGGAATCGCGGACCTGCGTGTATTTGCCGACGACCGCGATTTTCACCTCGCCTTCGGGCTTCAGCACGCGGTCCACCACCGCCCGCCAGCGAGACAGGTCGGGTGGCGGCGCATCGTGCAGGCCAAATACATTCAGGACCTGGGTGTCGAAGCCTTCCGCGTGGTAGCGTAAAGGCGCGTCGTAAATCGTCTCCAGATTGGCCGCGGGAATCACGCGCTCGGGGCGGACATTGCAGAACAGCGCGATTTTGCGCCGGTCGTCCTGCGATATCTCGCGGTCCGAACGGCACAGCAGCACATCGGGCTGAATGCCGATGCTGCGCAACTCCTTGACCGAATGTTGTGTCGGTTTGGTCTTCAGCTCCCCCGCCGAGGCGATAAACGGCACCAGAGTGAGATGGACAAAGGCAGTGCGCTCGGGACCAAGCTCGTTGCCGAGCTGACGAATCGCTTCGAAAAACGGCAGACCTTCGATATCGCCGACCGTGCCGCCGATCTCGCATAGCAGGAAATCCGCGTTGTCGTGGCCCGCCATGATGAATTCCTTGATCGCATCGGTGACATGCGGAATGACCTGCACCGTGCTGCCGAGATAAAGCCCCTGGCGTTCGCGGGCGATGATGCCCTGGTAGACACGGCCAGCGGTAACATTGTCCGATTTGGATGAGGCGACGCCGGTGAAGCGCTCGTAATGGCCGAGATCCAGATCGGTCTCTGCGCCATCGTCCGTGACATAGACTTCGCCATGCTGATATGGGCTCATCGTGCCCGGATCGACATTCAGATAAGGATCCAGCTTACGCAGGCGGACGGAATAACCGCGTGCCTGCAGAAGCGCCCCAAGTGCCGCGGACGCCAAGCCTTTTCCGAGAGAAGAGACCACGCCGCCGGTTATGAAGATCAACCGCGCCATGGAATTGCACCTTGGCGCAAGGCACGACATGGCTCAAGCGCTTTTCCGGCTGGACTCACTTAAAACTGCCTTGATCTTTGACGCGACTCAGCGCGCCGGTGGAACGGACGGCAAAGCCGGAGCTGCGGGCGCTGTCGCCGGTGGCAGAGGCGTACCAGCCCCCGGATTGGTCGGCGGAAGTGTCGGCGACTGCCGTGACGGCAGCGTCGGCGGCGCAACGGGCCTTCCCGGAAGCGTCGTGCCTGGCACCCCTGTATTGAGAATCGATGTCGGCCGGCGTGTACCAAGCGTCAGCATGGTCAGGGCCAGGCTGGTGATGAAAAACACAATACCCAGGATCGCCGTCGTCCGGGTCAGCGTGCTCGCCGCGCCGCGTGGCGAAAACAGTCCGCCAAGGCCTGAACCGCTACCGCCGATGCCGAGCGCCCCGCCCTCGGAGCGCTGCAACAGCACTACGAAAATCAGCGCCACCGCGACAAACAGGTGAATAATGATCAGAACAGCTTGCATGAGGACATGGGGGATAGGCTGTGCGGGAACCCGGCGTCAATAACAAAACGCAGAAGTGAGCCAGTTAACGAGAAGGAATGGACTGAAGAATCGAAAGAAAATCGGCCGCTTTGAGACTGGCGCCGCCAATCAAGACCCCGCCGACACCAGGCAAGGACAGGATTTCCCCGGCATTGTCCGGCTTCACGGACCCGCCATACAAAATCCGGATCTGCGCGCCCTCCAGCCCGAAGCGTTCGGTCAACAGAGCGCGAACCGCTTCATGCATCTGCACGATGTCCTCCGGTTTCGGCGTGCGGCCGGTTCCGATCGCCCAAACCGGCTCATAGGCGACTGTGAGCTCTGCCGGTTTGAATTTGGCGTTCGTGCTTTCGCTGAGTTGCCGCCTCACGACCGGAACCGCCTCGCCGCGGTCGCGCTGAGCCTCGCTTTCGCCGATACACAGAATTGGCTCCAGACCCGCGCGCGAGGCGGCCGCGAGCTTCGCCGCAACGATGGCATCAGTCTCGCCATGATACTGGCGGCGCTCCGAATGCCCGACAATGACCGCCGTGGCGCCGGCATCGCGCAGCATCTCGGCCGAAATCTCGCCGGTGAACGCGCCGGAACTTTCCGCGTGGCAATCCTGGCCGCCAATCTCGATGGGTGCGCTTTCGACGGTTCTCGCCGCCTCGGCAATCAGGGTCGCGGGCGGGCAAATGATAATGTCGGCTGCCGGACGCTGGCCGACGCTGCGCATGAGCGCGCGGATTTCCGCCAGCGAAGCGTGCAAACCATTCATCTTCCAGTTTCCCGCCAGAAGCGTACGCATCAATTCTCCATCGCGGCGCCAATCAGGCCGACTGCCGAAAAGCGATCAAAGGAATGAGCATCACTCCGGGGCAGGTGTCGCCAACTGGGCGCCCTTGGGGATGGTATAGACGGCGAGTATCTTCATTGGCGATGCGCCATTTACCACGCTGTGCTTGACACCGGCTTCCAACCGGAAGCTCTGGCCCGCTCGCACATGCATTTTGCCTTTGCCTTCGATGACGAAATCGCCCTCGCCCTGCAGCACATAGGAGACTTCGACACCGGGATGGGTGTGACGTGCAGCCACCATATTGGGTGCGATCTCGGTCACTGCCAGAATCACGGTGTAGTTGCTGCCCGGAACATCGGTCTGCTGCAATATCGTTCGTGTCGGAACATAATTGTTCTCGGCCGCAAACGGGGCGGGCGACATCAGGATGCAACCGAGAACCGCCGCGACAACCGGCAAAGCGCGAGACATGGCCCAAGTCTCCATGATTTCGCACGAAACTAACAGTGTTGCTTCGGCGCGTCGATGGCTCAGCTGACCCGTTCAATCGGCGTCGGCGGCAATGCCGCGATCAGTTCCGAAACAGTTGCATGAAGCACGGGATGCCGCCACGCCGGCGCAACATCACGCAGCGGGCAAAGTACGAACAGACGTGTGTGCATTCGCGGATGGGGCAGCTCCGGCGGACCTTGTTCCACCCGTTGATTGTAATCGACAATATCCAGATCGAGCGTCCTTGGAGCATTGGCGGCGCCGCGCCTGCGGCCGAACTGCGCCTCAACTTCGTGCAGCACCGCGAGTAGTTGCGCAGGATCAAGTTCCGTACGCACGCTTGCCACCGCATTGATGAAGGGTGGATCACCCGGATCGGGCCACGCGGCGGTTTTGTAGAAACCAGATTGCCTTTCAATCGTTATGATCGATTGGCCCAACCGAGACAGTGCTTGTTTCAGGGTTTCCGTTGGGGCCCCCGCGGGGGAAGGGAGATTGGCTCCAAGCGCGATCAGGATCACGTCCGCGACCTCGCTGGTTATTGCCGCAACCGGTCAATTACGGCCGGACTGTTGAGTTTTGCGATTTGAATGGAGGGCATACAATGCTGTTCTATCCTCAGGAAAAGATTGCTCTTTTCGTGGATGGCGCCAACCTTTACGGAGCTGCGAAAGGTCTGCAATTCGACATTGACTATAAACGGCTTCTGGAACTCTTCGCACGCAAGGGCCTGCTCGTCAGGGCGTTTTACTACACCGCGCTCGCCGAGGAGCAGGAGTTTTCCCCGTTACGGCCGCTGATCGACTGGCTCGACTATAACGGCTTCACCGTCGTCACCAAGCCGCTCAAGGAATACACCGACGCGCAGGGACGACGCCGGGTCAAGGGAAACATGGATATTGAACTCGCAATCGACGTCATGGAGATGTCGGAGCGCATCGATCATGTCGTGATCTTCTCCGGTGACGGCGACTTCCGCAAACTCGTCGAAGCGGTGCAGCGCCGGGGAAAACGGGTCTCGGTGTGTTCGACCATTCGTACCCAGCCACCCATGGTGGCGGACGAATTGCGCCGTCAGGCCGACAATTTCATCGAGTTGGAAGAACTGAAGCCGATGATTATGCGTGAAGGCGGCCAGCGGACCGCGCCGCATTTCCAGAATCACCTCGAAACCGCCTAGATTCCTTTGATTGTCGCGCAATCGTTCGGCGAACCGCTCACACTTCGCCGGATTGCGCTCTAACGCACCGCGCACCTGTTGCTCTCCCTTCCCCCCGCGAGCACCTCAGTGCGAAGGTGTCAGCAGCCGCGCGCAAGCGTGGCGAGTGGCCGACGGGAGGGGGGCAAGTCGCTGCGCGACGATTCCAAATCATATACTTGCATTTGCTGCCCGGCTGCTGTCGAAGCTTGCCGCCGTGAGCAAAGCCGCCGCACAAGACTACCTGCCCCCGCCGGATTGTCCGCGCTGTCCGCGCCTTGCCGGGTTCCGGCACCGCAACCGCACCTGTTTTCCCCAGTTCTTCAACGCGCCCGTCCCGAGTTTCGGCGGTCTGGATGCGCGGCTCTTGATCGTCGGACTTGCACCGGGGCTCAAGGGCGCCAACCAGACCGGCCGCCCCTTTACCGGCGACTATGCCGGCGAGTTGCTTTACGGCGCATTGCGGCGGTTGGGCCTCGCGAGCGGCGACTACAAAGCGCGCCCCGATGATGGGCTGACGCTGAATGGCGTACGGATCAGCAATGCGGTGCGCTGCGTGCCCCCCGAGAACAAGCCGCTACCGGACGAAATCAACGCCTGCCGCGCGTTCCTGGTGGCCGAAATCGCCGCAATGCCAAATCTGGCTGCCATCCTTACGCTCGGCCAGATCGCCCATCAGAGCGTCGTGACCGCGCTGAAGCTCAAACGCAAGGACCATGCCTTCGCGCATGGCGCGCAATATCGCACTGGCAATCTCGCACTCGTCGCGAGCTATCACTGCTCGCGCTACAATACGAACACCGGTGTGCTGACCACGGCAATGTTCGAATCCGCATTGGACGCGGCAAAAAAAGCGGCCGGCCTATGACACAAAATCGAACCTCCCCCTGGTGGCGAGGTCGAAATTCGCAGCGCGAATTTCGGTTGGGGGGGAATAGCTATCCTGCCGGCACGCCCGTCGGCAAATTGAACATGTCCCCGTTCAGCGTCTCAAAATAGGTCAGCACGTCGCTGGTTTTCACGACGTCGGCATATTTCGCATTCATGTCGCACAATGTGATGGCGTGACTCGCCTCGCTGCGGTCGAAGCAGCCATCTTCAACCAGCGCGACGCGATAATTATAGCTGAATGCATCGAGCACGGTGGCACGAACGCAACCCGACGTCGTTGTGCCGGTCACAATCACGCTGTCGCAATTGAGCTGGGTCAGATAGCCGGTCATCGGCGTGCCGAAAAATCCCGACGGCTTCAGTTTGTAGATGACGAGGTCTTTCGGTTCCGGAGCGATCTCGTCGACGATGTCATAGCCATGCCGGTTGCTTGCGGTTTTCGGCGATTCCTTGCTGCGTGAATTCTTGTTGGCCCATCCGCCGGCATCCCAGTTGTCGGGACGACGCACGCCGGTTGTATAGATCACCGGCAAGCCCTTCTGATGCGCCGCATCGATCAGCTTTCTGATCTGCGCAATCGCCACCCAGCTTTCTGCGCCGCAGGAATTGCGCCAGCGCTTTATCGATTCCAGAATCGGCTCGGGCTTGTCGCCACAAAAGGCGTAACTGACGTCGATCACCAGCAGCGCCGGGCGCTTGCCGAAGCCCGCATGGGCGCCATACCCGGCGGCTTCGAAAATGATTTTGTCGCGTTCAGTGAGAAACTTGTTCCAAATCGGTTCGGCCATTCAAATTCACTCCGCAAAATTCCCAGACGGCATCAACTATAGCGTTCTTCTTTCCACGGATCGCCTTCATTGTGATAGCCGCGGCCTTCCCAGAAGCCGGGTTTGTCTTCAGAGGCGAATTCGATCCGCGTCACCCATTTCGGGCTTTTCCAGAAATACCAGTCGGGAATGACCACTCGCACCGGTCCGCCATGCTCGCGCGGGATCACTTTGTCTTCCCACAGATGGGCGAGGAGCACATTTGGCTCTTCGAACACTTCGCGTTTGACATTGGTCGTGTAACCATCGCTTGCTGCGAACAGCACAAAGCGCGCCTCAGGTCGCGGGCGCACCAATTCGACGATGTGGCGCGCGGAAACACCGCGCCAGTGATTGTCGTAACGGCTCCATTGCGTGACGCAGTGGATATCCGAGACGAAATCCTCCTGCGGTTGCGCCATGAACTCGTCAAGAGTCCAGATCACCGGGTTTTCCACCAGCCCGCCGATCTCGAGCCGGAAATCCTGGGGACGAATAAACGGCTGAATCCCCAGATCCAGAACCGGCCAGTTCGCCACTTCCTTCTGGCCCGGCGGCAGACGATTGACGCGGCCGAAATCGGGACGGCCGGTGAGCAAGCGCCCCTGTCTGGCCCAATCCTCTTTGGACCGAATCAGCTTATCTTTGATTTGCCCCAGCAGACCGGGCTTGTCGTCTTCGTTCGTCATCTGAAAACTGATTCCATCTGGTCGGGACCTGCTCTAGCCCTTCGCGCGAATCAGCCGCGCCTTGTCGCGTGCCCAATCGCGCGCCTTCTCGCTCTCGCGCTTGTCGTGCAGTTTTTTGCCGCGCGCGATTCCAAGTTCGATTTTGGCCCGTCCCTTCAGATTGAAATAGAGCCGCAGCGGCACCAGCGTCATGCCTTCACGCTGGACCGCGGAAGAAAGCTTGCGAATTTCCGCCTTGCGCACCAGAAGTTTGCGCACGCGCCGCGGCTCATGATTGAAGCGATTGGCCATGGTGTATTCCGGGATATAGGAATTCACCAGCAGGATTTCGCCATCCTTCGCCTGAGCATAAGACTCGCCGATATTGGCCTTTCCGGTGCGCAGACTCTTCACTTCGCTTCCGGTCAGAACCACACCCGCTTCAATGCTGGACTCGATAAAATAGTGGTGCCGCGCTTTGCGGTTGTCCGCGACCACGCGTTCACCGCTGTCCTTCTTCTTGGCCACTATTTCAATAGACCTGCAGATTGCATGGCGGCGCGCACGGTCTGTTTGCCCTGCTCGCTGAGCGGCGTGATGGGCAGGCGTGATTCCGGTTCGCACAGGCCGAGAAGCGAAGCGGCATATTTCGTCGGCGCCGGGCTCGCCTCGCAGAACAGCGCGTCATGCAGCGGCATCAGCCGGTCCTGGATGGCGAGCGCCGCCGCGAAGTCACCCTTGAGACAGGCAGTCTGAAAATCCGCGCAAAGCTTGGGCGCGACATTGGCGGTGACGGAAATGCAGCCGCGGCCGCCATGGGCCATGAATCCCAGCGCCGATCCATCATCTCCCGAGAGCCGCAAGAAAGACTTTGGCACCGCGGCCCGATCGCGGCTCGCCCTTGCGACGCTGCCGGTCGCGTCCTTCACGCCGATGATATTCGCGACCTGCGAAAGGCGGGAAATGGTGTCTACGGATATCTCAACCACGCTGCGGCCGGGGATGTTGTAGAGGATGATCGGAATGTCCACCGCCTCGGCAATGGACGCAAAATGGCGGTACAGGCCGTCCTGGGTGGGCTTGTTGTAATAGGGCGCAACCGACAACACCGCATCGGCGCCCGCCTGTTTGGCGTGACGCGTGAGTTCGATGGCCTCGCTGGTGGCGTTGGAACCGGCGCCGGCAATCACCGGAACCTGGCCCGCCGCCGCGTCAACGCAAACCTCCACAACCCGCTGATGTCCGCGATGATCAAGTGTCGGCGATTCGCCGGTGGTTCCGACTGGCACGAATCCATGAGTTCCTTGGGCGAGCTGCCATTCGACGAATCGCTTGAGCGCTTCGGCGTCGATGTCTCCATGCTTGAATGGCGTGATCAGCGCGGTGATGGAACCCTGGATGCGATCTCGGACGGCACTCATATTCGCCTTTGTTTCGGTACGTGGCCGCGAAACTTAGTCTTTCACAAAGCAACGCGCAAAGATTTGCGCGTGCAGAGTCAAAATATCGGGAACGAGGTTCTTATCCGGCAGCAGCGTGTTAGAGTGAGTCTCGCATCCACAGATGATCCGCGCACGATGAAATTTCGTCGCAAGTTTCCGGTCGAAGCCATACAGGTCCTCCCTGCCGCACTGATTCTTGCGCTCACCGCCGGCCCCTCAGTGCCTCAGGTGCTCGCCCACCCGACGAACAAGAATGGCGGTCCGCCTTTTCCGTCGCTGACGCTGGCGCAGTATGAGGCGACGGTCCCGGCAGTCCCGGCTTCGCCCGCGCCCGCACCCGACGCTTCGCCCGCGCCCGCACCCGACGCATCGCGCGCACCCGTTCCCGCGCAATCAACCACCGTTGTTCGGCGGCTCGCCATTCCGGTTCCCGATGCGCCGCCGTCGGACGGCAATATTCCGCCCGCCGTAAGGCCCGAACCGTCTCCCGACGGACTATTGCTTCAGCAGGCGCTGTCAGCCGAGGCAAGGGATGATTGGTCGGCCGCCCTGACCTATTCCGCCCAGACAGCGAATCCCGTCGTGCGGGATGTCATCCAGTGGAAATACCTGCTGGATGAGGACAGCGGCGCCAGCTTCGATGCGATCCAGGCATTTCTCACCAACCATCCGCGCTGGCCGCGAATGAATGCCCTCATCATCCGCGCCGAGAAGACAATGCCAGCCGATCTCGATCCGGCGCAGGTCATCGCCTGGTACAGCAACCGGACACCGCTGTCAGGCCCCGGCATGATTCATCTTGGCGAAGCCCTGATGAGCACGAGGCGCACTGCCGACGGGATCGCGCTGATCAGGCGGGGATGGATCGAGTTCACCTACGCGCCGTTCGACGAAGGCAACATCCTTGCGGCGCACGGCGACATTCTGACGCCCGAAGTGCAGCGCCTGCGGCTCGATCATCTGCTCGCCCGCGGAGATGCCGGCGGCGCCAAACGCCAAATGGCACGGGTGAGCGCTGCGGTGCGGCGGCTGGCGACCGCACGGCTGGAGATGCAGGCCAATCCGGCCACCGTGAAATCCGTGCTTGCCAGGTTACCGGTATCGGATCAGGCGGATCCGGAATTCATGCTTGATGTCGCCAAGGCGCTGCGCCGGCGCGGCAATGACGACGAAGCCTGGGTCGTGATGGAGAAGGCGCCGACGGCAACAAATGCCCTGATGATACCGGAACGCTGGTCGGCCGAGCGCCAGATCATGGCGCGCGATGCGCTGAAAGCCGGAGATGTCAATCTCGCCTATCGGTTTGCTTCAGCGCCGGCGCTGAATTCTTCGGCCGGCGGAACCTTCATGGATGCCGAGTTTCTCGCCGGCTGGATCGCGCTGCGTTATCTGCACAACACCGAATTCGCCGAACGCCACTTCGGACGGCTGCTCAACGGCGTGACTTACCCGATCAGCGTCGCACGCGCGCATTACTGGCTTGGCCGCACAGCGGAAGCGGCGGGCGACATGGCGCGTGCGGCTGAGGAATATACCAGGGCTGCCGAGAATCCCGAGACGTTTTACGGTGAGCTTGCACTCGCCAAAATCGCCAGCAATCCGGTGCTCAAGGTGAGCGATGCGACGAGCATGCCGACACCGATGGCCCGTGCAGCTTTCGAAGCAGACGAACGCGTGCAAGCCATCCGGCTGTTGGCCGAAACAGGTGATCGCGTCGACTTGCGCCAGTTCGCAACGGCGCTTGCCAATGATCCGCCGCTTCCCGACCAGCTCCAGATGCTGGCTCAACTATTGGCACGGACCGGCGATACCGCCATGAGCGTCCGCGCCGCCAAGGCGGCGAGCTATGCCGGTTACATTCTTCCCGATTATCTGCACCCGATTGTCGCGCTGCCGAACATCGGGTATGGGCCGGAGCCCGCGCTGGTGCTGGCAATTGCGCGCCAGGAAAGCGAATTCGATCCGGGTGTGGTGAGCAGCGCGGGCGCGCGTGGCCTCATGCAGGTCATGCCGGCATCCGCCAAACGAGCCGCCGACAGGCTGGGTATCTCGTACCGCCTCAGCGATCTGACCACCAACCCGACTTATAATATCCAGCTCGGGATGGCGACGCTGAGCCAATATCTCGACCAATGGAATGGCTCGTATATTCTTGCGATTGCCACCTACAACGCGGGCCCCGGCAATGTGTCGAGGTGGGTCGAGACCTATGGTGACCCGCGTGATCCACGTGTCGATCCGGTGGACTGGATCGAGTCGATCCCATACCCGGAGACCCGCAATTACGTTCAGCGTGTGATTGAGAACCTGGAAGTCTACCGTGACCGGCTCGGCAATGCTGACCGGCCACTGTCGATCATTGCCGACCTTTACCGGCCGGGTGCCATCGAGGCCGACAGCACGAAACCGCTTCCGCTGCCCGCAGTCCAGGCGAGTGATACGACCACCACTCCAGCCAGTCATTAAGCCTTTTCCGCCGAAGTGGCTGCCGGTTCGGCGCAGAAAACGCGTCAGTTAAGAAATCGAGGGCATTTTGCGATGCTTTGAATCGCAAAGTGCCCGACAAAGAAGAAGCCGCGGCTTCCTGTCAGGGAAACCGCGGCTTGATAGGGACAGGCCCCTGCCTACATTCCGGCGGGTGCGGCCTTCTTCGCGGCACGGCGCTTCGCAGGTTTCTTCGCTGCTTTGCGCGCCGGCTTCTTCGCCGCCTTGCTTGCAACGCGACGCGCAGCTTTACGCGCCGGCTTTTTTGCGGACTTGCGCGCAGGCTTCTTCGCAGCAGCCTTGCGGACGGTCGCCCGCTTGGCCGCTTTTTTGCGCGCAGGCCTTTTCTTTGCAGTCATCGGCATTGAAACGACTCCCTCTAGAGTTTGGTCGGCGCGACATGCACCTCCCAAAAACGGGTGCAAATATGAGGATGTTGCATGGACGAAGCAATACCGGCGGTTTTGCGTCGAATCGCCTGTCAAGTGGAAATGCAAAAAAATACGGATTTTATTGACTTTTTTGCAATATTCCGTGAACTGACTAAAATTTGGCGAAAAGGCTTGACAAGGACCGCCCCGGACATTTTTGGACAGATTCCGCGAATCACCCCTCTTCGGGCAGTCCCAGCTTCCGCCTTAAAATCGCATTCACCTTCTGCGGATTCGCCTTCCCGGAAGTCATTTTCATCACCTGTCCGACGAACCAGGCGGCCGCCTTCGGCTTCGATTTGACTTCCTCGACCCGCGCCGGATTGGCCGCGAGCACCGACTCGACAGCGGCTTCGATCGCACTGTCGTCCGTCATCTGTTTCAACCCGCGCGATTCAACGATCTGTTTCGGCGAGCCGGTCCGTTCGTTCCATTCGATGTCGAGCACGTCCTTGGCGATCTTGCCCGAGATCACACCGGCCGCGACCATCGCCAGAATTTCGGCATTGGCTTTGGCCGATACCGGTCCGGACGCGACGGTCAGTCCCACTTTGTTCAGCCGCCCGAAATATTCATTGTTGAGCCAGTTGGCCGCCGCTTTCGCATCGGCGCCATGCGCAAGCATTTCCTCGAAGTAATCCGCGGCCTCACGCTCGGCCACCAGCACGGACGAGTCATAAGCCGACAGGCCCGCCGCCACGTAGCGCGCCTTTTTCTGGTCGGGCAGCTCTGGCAGGCTGCGCGCGATGTCATCGACAAAAGCCTGGTCGAGGATCAGCGGCAACAGATCGGGATCGGGGAAATAGCGGTAATCCGGCGAATCTTCCTTGGAGCGCATGGAGCGCGTCTCGCCGGTCCTCGAATCGAACAGCCGGGTTTCCTGTTGCACCGTACCGCCGCCTTCGATGAGATCGATCTGCCGCCGTGCCTCATACTCGACCGCCTGTCCGACAAAGCGCA
>Ga0126371_10004082_pt1 | contig 12844 bp, 13 predicted proteins | sample PanSoiMetaPlot_4_FD_110145 | JGI IMG/M metagenome (GOLD analysis project Ga0126371, IMG submission 110145) | Tropical forest soil microbial communities from Panama - MetaG Plot_4 | ecosystem: Environmental > Terrestrial > Soil > Tropical forest > Bulk soil | place: Panama | collected 2016-02-17
ATTGCGTTCCTCATCGACTTGTCAAGTTGAGATATAAGATAAGGCGGAATTGAACCGTTGAAACGATTCGAACGGTTTGAACGCCAGCTGTTGACGGTTTGAACGGAGCCCTTCGACAGAGCTCAGGACAAGCTCCGCGGTTGAACGGCTGAAACGGTTGGAACACAGCTATTTACGTTGGACTGATTTTTCCGCTTTACAATTCCCTGTAGCCGGCGGTAGATTTTGCTCAGCAGCTAATTCGAATATTTAAATTCTTCCAAACGAGGAGACTGAGTCGCAACGCAAATCAAAGGAATGTCATTCTTAGCCGCAGGCGAAGAATCTCTCTTTTCCAGCCACTTGCAAAGACGAGATCCTTCGGCTATCGCCTCAGGATGACAACATGACACAGTCTCGAAGGGAGGGAAAATGCTTCCGGATATGTCACGCGAAAAGCGACTAGGTCTTCTGCGCAAGATGCTCATGATCAGGCGGGCTGAAGAACATGTCATCCGCTTCAACGAAGATTACAAAGGTCTGATTCGTGGCCACTTTCACGTTTACATCGGACAGGAGGCAACCGGCGTCGGTGTCTGTGCCGCGCTGCGCCCCGAGGATTATGTTTTCACGACGCATCGCAACCACGGCCACGTGATCGCCAAAGGCGGCGACCCGAAGCGAGTTTTGGCGGAGATCATCGGACGAGAAACTGGCTACTGCCGTGGACGCGCTGGAACCTTTCATGTGGCCGCGCCTGATCTGAAAATAGTCCATACCTCGGCCATTGTCGGTGGTTGCCTTGCGCTCGCCGCGGGCACGGCGTTGGCTTCTCAGGTTCAAGAAAACGATGTGGCAACAGTGGTCTTTTTCGGCGATGGCGCAATGGAGGAGGGCGTTTTCTACGAGGCATTGAACCTCGCCAAACTCTGGCAACTGCCGATGATTTTCTGGATGGAAAACAACTATCGTCGTGCCGGTCGCGCGGGCTCAAGCCATGCGGCCACTGAACTGGCCAATGTTCCTCGCGCACTAAACGTGGAAACCACCGTCATCGACGGCGGGGATGTCGGAACTGTTTACAAGACTGCATTGGAGCTAGCGCGCCGGACACGCGACAGAGAAGGCCCTTTTTTTGTCGAGGCGCGCACTCATCCCTGGCCGGGCAACGAAGGCGCGCATCCAAAGCTCCCTGCGGGATTGACCAATATCACCTGGACTTGGGATCTGACCGGCGTAAACGAGGATCTCCGCTCCTGGTACACGGATGGTGATCCGGTATTGCTTTTCGCGCGCGAGCTGATCGAAAGCGGAGGCGTGAGCCGTGATGAGATTCAGCGGCTCGATAATGAAGTTCGTAACGAAGCCGATGAAGCAGCCCGTTTTGCGTTGGAGAGTCCGCTGCCGGATCCCAAGGCTGCGCTTAACTTTGCCTATGCAGGCGGAGGTCATTGAACTATGCCGCAAGAAATGACGTTTGGAGAGTCACTCATCGTCGCCCTTGAGGAAGTCATGGCGGAAGATAAGCGGGTCGTACTGATCGGCGGCGGTCTCGTAAGCTCGGGACCGGGACAGGCGCGATTTGCCCGCCTGCGTCAAAAATATTCCAGCCGGATGAAAAGCCCGCCGATTGCCGAGCTGGGCTTTTGCGGTATCGCGGCGGGAGCGGCCATGGCAGGTCTGAGGCCATTGGTCGATATAGGCACCGCGACGTTTTCCTACGAGGCCATTCCGCAGATTATCAATGAGGCAGCCATCGCTTATTCAAATTCCGGCGGGCAAACCAACGTGCCGGTTACCTACGTCATGCGTTATGGGATTCGCGGTGGCGGCGGTGTGCAACACTCGGGCAGCCCCCAGCCGTGGTACTGGAACACGCCGGGTCTACAGATCGTGATGCCGGCAACACCGGCCGACGCCAAAGGGCTGCTACGCACCGCTTTACTAAGAAGCCAGGATCCGACGATTTTTTTGATCCATGAGAGGCTCATGAATGAACGCGGGCCAGTGACCGACGATGAGTACGAAATTCCATTTGGCCAGGCGGCCCTCAAACGAGAGGGACGTGACGTTACGATCGTCGCCACTTCGATCCAGGTGCCTCGCGCATTAACGGCTGCCGACGCACTTGCGCGCGAAAATATTTTAGCGGAAGTCGTCGATCCGCGAACGTTGCAGCCGCTGGATAAGACCAGCTTGTTAGCTTCAATTCAGAAAACCGGCCGCGTGGTGGTCACCGACGAGAGTCATGACAACTGCGGAGTCGCGGCGGGTCTAGCCGCGATTATCGCGGATGAAGCATTTAAGAGCCTGCGCGCTCCGATCAAGCGGGTTGCGATCCCGCCGGTACCCGTGCCGTTTTCTGTTTCACTCGAAGACTACGTAACTCCGACTGCCGAGCGCATCATCGAAGCAGCACGAACGATTGTCGTATAAAAAATGAAACTTGTTCAAGCCGCTCAAGCCGTTTTAGATATTTTGGATTTTGGATTATCAGATTTGCCTTCCGACCCTCGCCCGCTTCAGCCCGAGGCTGATCCGTCCTCTGGCGGATGCGGGAGAGGGTTAGGGTGAGGGCAGGGCTTGAACGGCTGGAACACGGGAGGGGGAGGAGAGAGATATATGAGTTACTGTTCCGTCAACGGAATAAAAATTTACTACGAAGTTTCCGGCCAAGGATTACCGCTGCTGTTAATTCATGCGAACCCGTTCGATCATCGGCTCTGGCAGTATCAGATCGCGAGCTTTTCAACGTTCTTCAAGGTCGTGGCTGTAGACCTACGAGGCTACGGCCACTCCGACAAACCCACAACCGATACCAGCCTCGCCATGCTGGCGGAGGACGTGCTGGGAGTCTGCCGCCAGGAAGAGATGAAGGAAGCGATTGTCGCCGGTATCAGTGTCGGCGGCAACGTTGCGCTGCAATTGGCATTGGATCATCCAGAAATTTTCAAGGCTCTGATTCTGGTTGGGTGCAGCCCGGGTCCGAGCGACCATCAGGCGAGGACAGATGGTTACACAAAAAGAGGCATGCAGGCTTATCATATTGAACACCTGCGAGATCTCGTCAGCCCAGAATTTCCTCAAACCGCTTTGGGAAAGTATCTGCTGGCACTCTTCACAGACACCGACCCTATGCTTAAGCCTGCGGCTCTGGAGAAGATTTTTGCGGCGCTGGAAGTAAAGAATCTGACTTCACGGCTACCTGAACTGCATATGCCCGTGCTGACGCTCAATGGCGAATTCGACGGCACATTACCGCGCACGCGCGAGATGACCCAGAAGATTCGCGGCGCGACCCATCAAGTGATTCCAGGGGCAGGTCACGCATGCTGCCTCGAAAATCCAATGGTTTTCGACCGTATCGTCAGCGATTTTTTGCAACGACATAACTTCATGTCATAATCTCACGGTTAGCACTGTTTAAACCGTTCAAGCCGTTCAAACCGTTCAAGCCGTGAAGATCGGATCCTCGGGTCTAACACTCCTTGCCGAACCTGCCAGAAGCGAAAAGGCATGAAAATATTCTCACGCGCGCTTCTCGTCTACCTTTTCTTTCTGGCGACGCCGATTGAATTATTTGCTCAGAATCTCGAACGGGTGATCATGGCGATGCCTGGTATCGGGCTAAGCCAGCTTCCCGCATTTGTCGCGCAGGAAAAGGGGTTCTACAAGCAAGAGCGCCTCGAGACCTTGAACGTGGTCATGGACGGCACAATTGCGACTCGTGCCATGATTGGTGGCGATATCGATTTTAATCTCGCCCTGGCGTCGGGAATCTCTGCGATTCTCAATGGCGCGCCTCTCAAGGCAGTCATGGGCATGACGATTCGAGGGACCCAGACCTTCGTCGTCAAGCCGGAGATAAACTCTGGTGCGGATCTCAAGGGAAAAATCGTCGGCGTGAGCGGCTTTGGCGGATCGACACATCACGGCGCCTTAGTCGTGCTCGAGCATCTCGGCGTAGAGCCAAAGGATGTTTCCATTCTCAACGTCGGAAATAGCTCCCTCAGACTTGCCGCGCTCAAATTCAAAAAGATCGACGCGACTATTCTCGATACGGCTTTTGTGCGCAAAGCACAGGAACTGGGCTTTAAGAGACTGGTCGCTCTGGCCGATCTGGGGGAAATTCCATCTTCGGGGCTCGTAGTAACGACGGCAAAATTGAAAAAACAACCCGATCAGGTGAGACGATTGATCCGGGCAACCTTAAAAGCCACAAGTTATTTCAAGGAAAACCGTAATGAGATGGTTTCGTTTATAGCGAAAAAACTCACCGTTGATTCAAAAGAGGCGGAAGAATTGTTTGAGCTTGGCGTAAAAGTCTTCAGTAATAACGGCAGAATATCCGACGAAGGCTTGAGCGTGCTGTTGCGTCAACGCGATCCCAAGCGCCAAATCGCGATCAAACCCGCGGACATCGTCGACTGGTCCTTCCTTCCCAATTAGTCAGGCTCGTGCGTTCACGGTTTGAACAGAGTGCAGAGATTGAACAGCTGGAACGCTATAGAGTGGCTGACCTCTGACCTCCGATCTCCGACCTCTGGCTCAATCGGTTTGAACTGAGCGGTAGCGATTGAACGGCTTGAACTCGCGCCCGGTGCCTTCCCCCTACTCGTTTGCCTGAAAAGCGCTTCTAATGTCGGTCTTTCCGAAATCATCGCCCTTATAAAGAAGCGGTTCGCCGCGAACACTGCTCAGCGCGTAAGAAAAACAGTCGCCGTAATTCAGACCCGCCGGATGCCGCCCCTTGCCATAGGTCCGGTAAGCATCCCGCGCAATCTCGGCCTGTTCCTGATCAAAGGGTGCAACCTCGATTTGGGCCTTATGAATGAGAAGGTCGAGCTCGCGTCCACCAACTTCACCAAAGCGGGTTTCGATGACGATTCCGATTTCCAGCAAGGTTGCAGCGGATATGAGGCGAATTGGATCGCGCTCGATGGCCGCCTCAAATACAGCGGCATCGGATTCGTTATAAAGAATCGCCACCAACGCTGACGTATCTATGACCATCAGCGTGGCAGTCCGCGTTCGTCGTAGCCGATAATTTCTTCTCCGCTGCGGGAATCGATGACCGGTAGCGCAGAACACCGCTCGCGGATTTTCGCGAGTTCTCGGCGCAGCGCAGGCCGCTTCCGCCGTGCTTCTTCGCGACGAAGCTTTTCGCGAAGCGCGTTCAACACAGCATCGGTCAGAGATTCGCCCGTCCTGGCCGCCAGTTCACGAGCTAAACGGTCTGCATCTGGATGCTTAATATTCAGCGCCATAATTCTTCCTTAGAAGACGGATGTCTTCCATGGATGAATATGCCTGAAGACGCACCGGCCTGCAACATGGCTAAGACACACGGCTAACAGGCGAATTGCTGCGCATTTACTTTCGGTTTGAACGCCCCCCGGAGTTGATCCGGGGATTGGACGGGTGAACGGCTGGAACGGTTTGAACGTTTTAAGTTTTGGCGGCTGACTTCAGAGCTCCGATCTCCTAACTCTGGCTCAAGCGCCTTGAACGGAGCGCCAGCGGTTGAACGGCTTGAACTACTGGAACCGCTAAATGATCTTGAAATTTGAACGTGTGAACCGCCGTCCGCTAACGGCTTGAACGGCTGGACCCTCTCGTTAAGTCGTTGAACTTTTGAACCCGGAACTCGGAACCGCCGAATTGGCGCTTGAATGAATACACAAAACTATTGTATTTTTGTGTATCCAACATAGGGAGGTCTTTATGCATAGGACAAATGTCGAGTTGGACGAAAAGCTTGTAAAAGAGGGCATGCGGCTTTTCAAGAAAAGGACGAAGAAGGAACTCATACACTTCGCTTTAACTGAACTCATTCGACGGGAAAAAGCTAAAGGAATTTTGGATTTGGAAGGTGCCATCGACTGGGACGGCGACCTAAGACAGATGAGGAAGGCGCGGTTTGCAAATCCTCGTTGACACTTCTGTCTGGATCGATTTCTTTCGCAGGATCTCCTCGCGCGAAACTGCACTTCTAAAGCATGCCCTTCAGCGGCGTGAGCAGATTTTTATCACCGGAATCATTGCGCAGGAGATTCTCCAGGGAACCCGGCAAGACTCACAGCATCAATCCGTTCTGCACTATCTACTGCTCTTTTCGAGAATTGACGACGAGTTTGGTGATTACTTAGCGGCCGCAAACATCTACCGCACCTTGAGGAGACGAGGACTAACCATCCGAAGCCCTGTTGATTGCCTTATTGCTGCCCTGGCAATCAAGCAAAAAGTTTTTTTGCTCCACAATGATTCTGACTTCACTGCCGTTGGGCAATACTTTCCACTGTCGATAATTTAGCTGATACACGCAACGCGCAACGCCGACCCTACTGAGCTCGCTGACATGTGAAATTTAAACAGTGTACGTAACGGAACAACCAAACTGTTGCCGGTTCCTATTTTTTATTGAACTTTGAACTCAGAACCCCGGAATCGAGTCCCGGGGCAAGCTCTTGAACCGCCGCGCAGCGGCCGCTTGAAATGAGCGCATATAAAAATCCGTCGGTTCTGAGTAGGCCTTGGGCCGTATCGAAGGGCTGGCTGCAAATGACCTTCAGTGATCAAGAATAGCCTGAGGTATCTTTTCTTGACACGGTATTGGCCACTGGCGCTTCTCACTTTACCGCTAGTTGCCGCAGACTTTCCCCAAAGCCTCCTGGCATGTCCGTTGCTCGGCGACTACTGCCTGGAGGAAGGCAATGAGGTCGAGGGGTTTTTCTGCGATCGTTTTGCTTTGTGCTTTCTTCGCAGTTCTGTTTATGACGCAGATGGTTCGACCTCAAAGTCAACCGTCATGGCTTCAAGGTGATCCTAGCGATGCCGACCCGGACCTCGAACGTTTAAACCGGGCCCTCACACGATTGGCAGAAAAAGTACGACCAGCGGTGGTTCATGTTCGGGTTGAGCCGTCCAAAGCGCGCGGATCGGGATTTATCATTGATCCCCAAGGATATGTCCTGACCGCCCATCACGTAGTTAGCGAGGCGAAAGAGATTGAGATCCGTCTTGCCGATAGACAACGGCTTCGTGGGGAGATCGTCGCGGCGGATACCCAAGTAGATTTTGCCATCGTTAAGATCAACGGAGAACGAGAGTTCCCGGTCCTTCCCTTGGGCGACTCCGATGTTCTCAAAGTAGGAGAGTTAGTTGGATCTCTGGGTTATCCGTTTGGATTGGAGAGTTCTTTGCACCTGGGCATCGTTAGTCGGCGTGGCAGGCGCCAGAATACCTTTGCAGCGTTTGATCATATACAGGTGGACTCCCCGGCCAATTCCGGCGAGAGTGGGGGACCGCTGGTGAATATGAAAGGTCACGTCGTGGGCATGCTCACGCAGGCTTCTGAGAATAGAACTATCGGGTTCGCCGTACCCATTAATGTCATAAAGGCTATGATTCCCCGCCTTCTGAGCAATGAGAAAATTGTTTGGGGTTGGTTAGGCGTAAAATTATCGGAGTTGACGTTGGAATTGGCCGACAGCTTAGGAGTTTCCCCTGTGAGGGGTGTACTGGTTAGCTCTGTACTGGCGGATCAGCCTGCCGCCCGGGCGGGAATCCTTTCTCAAGACGTTATTCTCTCTGTTGACGATATCGCCGTGGACAGAGTGGGTGAGGTTCTGCGCGTGATTAAAGGCACAGAAGTTGGGAACGAAGTGACACTCACTATTTTTCGCCGCGGTGAAACCTTCGTCGTCCCAGTGAAGCTTGGCGCTAAGCCAAGAGTTCTAGAGGAGCAGGAGGGGTAAGGAAGGGGTTAATCTCTGCCCTGAAAATTGGGTTTGCTCCCGCCTAATTGCTTCAGTACCCAATCGATGCTCAGAAAACTCCGCGCCGCTCTAAATCCGGCCGTGGCGGCGGCTTTTACGCTCGGCTGTACAGTGAAAAGTAGGTATTTGAGGAATCAAGATCTTGCAGAGGTGCGCCCCAGTTTACCAGTCGGTCAGTTCCGTCATGAACACGAGTCCAGCCACGATCACGCGTTATCATGTCTTATTGCAGCAGTGTTGCCCGCGGACAGCACCGAAAGCCCGATGATCAGCGAAGCGCGCAGTGTGACGGATCGGCTGACGGCAATCTGGATGCCGGCCACAAACATCAGGGCTCCGTTGAAAAACAACGCCGCGACGATGGGAAAATAGGGACGCTGTGGCAGAAAGAGCGCACGTCGCCCGCGTCGTCGGGGTCACTGGAAGGGGCGCACGTGCGACCTCACGCTTCGTATTCGAAGACTCGCGCCATGCCGGCTTCGAGGTGATAGAGGTTGTGGCAGTGGAAGAACCACCGCCCCGGATTGTCGGCAGCGAACTCGATGCGCACGGTCTCGCGGGGCGCGACGTTGGCAGTGTGCTTGAGTGGCGCGCGTTCCCCCGCACCTTGCAGGACGCGGAAAAAGTGACCGTGCAGGTGCATTGGGTGCCACATCAAGGTCTCGTTGCGCAATTCGATCTCCACGCGATCGCCCTGATGGATCAGGAGCGGGTCGGCCTTCGGATAAACCTGTCCGTTGATCGTCCACACGTACTTGGTCATGTTGCCTTGCAGCGCGAGTTTGAACGGGCGCGCCGGACCCGGAGGAAGCGCTGTCGGCGCCATGGCGCGTAAGTCGCCGTAGGAAAGCGCGCGGCCCTCGAACGTCGGCATCGCGAGATTTGGCTTCGCGGCAGCATCAGGCGTGTGCAGCACACCGATCGCCTGTCCAGAACCGTCGACCGCGACTGCGTGCAGCGTATAGCTGCCTGAGCCGGAGAGCGTCACAACCGCGTCGTAGGTCTCCGCCATTCCCATCTGCAGATAGTCGACCGTGACCGGTTTCACCGCAAGACCGTCTGCGTGTGTGATAGCGAGCGGATGCCCATCGAGGCGCAACCGGAAGTAGGTCGACGCAGCCGCGTTGATAATCCGGAGCCGGATGCGCTCCCCGGGTCGCGCCTGGTAGGTCCAAGGATCCCGGGTGCCGCGGCCGTTCAGCAAAAAGGCGTCGTATTCGATGTCCGCCAGATCTGGCTTCATGCCGGCCATCTTCGCCCCGACCGCCATCCGTTTCGCCGGCCCTTTCTTGAGCGCCGCGAGCGCGGCATACGGCGATCGGTACAACCAGTCGCCGAGCATGACGACGATGTCGTGATCGACCCGTAGTGGCTCGTCCCTGGCCTCAATCACGAACGGTCCAGCCATGCCGCTCTGTTCCTGCAATCGCCAATGCGAATGGTACCAGTAAGTGCCGCTCTGGAGAAGCGGATACTCATAGACGAAGACCCGCTTGGGCGCGATCGGAAAACCCGAGACGTCCGGGACGCCGTCCATGCCGGCGGGTACCAAAAGGCCGTGCCAGTGAATCGACGTTGGCTCGTCGGCGAGGGTGTTCTCCACTTCGACACGCAGCATCGTACCCTCGCGCACGCGAACCTCCGGGCCGGGGTACTGTCCGTTGACCATGATCCCAGGCACCGCCCGCTGGCCGTCCGGGTTCACCGTCTTTGCGCCCACCCGGAAACGGTATTCGGATGGGCGGGGTCGTGGCACGTCGGCGGCCTCCGTGATCAGGCCGGATTGCGCCGAAGCCTGCCCGAGCCCGGTCTGTGACCGCGCGAGCAGACTGCCCGCAACGAGTCCTGCAGCCCCCATCCGCAACAGGCCGCGCCGAGACATGCGAATCGCACCGTCGCCGTTTTGGTCGTTCATCGTGAGTCCTCGTCGTAGGGTTGTCCGTACGCCGCTATCCTTTGCGTCATGCCGATCTTGTTGCCGCGCTCCCTGCGATTTCGTCGAGTTGGACCCAGATGCTTGCTTGAGACTGGGGGAGCCTCTCGAAGTTCCCATCTAACGGCGTGGGTGTGTATACTGCAGAACCGAAACAGGCGTCAAGGACTGTGCTGTAGCAAAGTGTTTAAAGGACGAGAAGGGCCGGTCCTTTCTACTGCACACTACAAAGAGAACCTCCGGAGGCCTGCTAACGGAGCTTGAGTTCAACGAACATTGACGTAATCCAAACTGCAGCAACCAGGCAGGCGGTGGATAGAAGGAGCACGCCGAGTTTTTTTAGAATAGAAACCTGAGGTTCTTTGTGTTCGTGGCCAGACATTCCGGGCATAGCGGGCTTGCTCGATATCGCTGTCATCATGCCGTGCTTGAGTCCGCTCCCGACAAGCCATGAGTTTATCGGATATGCGGCTATTGCCCCGGCTATTGTTGCAACGGACGATATTCCTCAGAACAAGAGTCCCTTGGGGTCGTCCCCTCCCGGTATCTTCATCCGCATTATCGCCATGAAAGGGATCATTCCCACCATGACAAAATTCATCGAGACAGTTTCCGCGAAAAATGTCTTTTTTACCGCTATGAAATGGTCGCCCCCCATCATAGATTTCATAAACAGCGCCTGAAATATGAGGAGTCCCATAATGAAAGCCGTCAGGTATTCGATTACGAGATCAAGTCCGTTCGGAAAGCCCAGATGGAATGTGACAATAGCGCCGAGTATGAGACCAGTGGCGTCTCCTGCCACGCAGTGCATGAGCGACCCTACCGACTGCTTCCAGTGTGAAGCTATGAACTGGTCGTGAGTCCCCGGCATAGGCTGCCGGCAGGAGAGGAGATATATGAAGAGTCCGAGCGGTCCTCCATACAGCACTATCAGGATCCATGCGAGTTTCATCACCCACATGGAGGGGTGTTGGTCTCCAGGTCGTAAATGAGGAGACGAGAGCCGCTCCGGTCAGTATAAACCACAGGAGCAACACTCCTCCCGTTATCGATTCAGGCATTAACATCTAGAATCCTGTTTCACAAGCATGGAACACAACTATACCGAGTCTCGCGTCTGAGGTACCCTCCGGCGCTAGCTCAAGCTATAACGGTAGCTGGTAAGTCAGGTAGGGTCAGGACTCTTGATTCTGTGTGTCCAGATGAATTGCTGTCGTGATCCATAGGGTGACCTTATTACGTGTGTGAAGGAAGTCCCGCTCCGCCTAAGGCGGATAGCTTGAGTAGCAGCATGGAGAGTAATCGAGATGCTGGAGCCTACTGACAAAGTCAGCTTAAGGCTGATGAGCGAGTCACCGGGTTGCAACGCGAGTAAACGCCAAGCAAGCCTCGTCAGAGTCGAGTTCCGGAGGTCGAGCCGCTAGAATTACGGCGAAGACAGCATGAACTATTTCAGACTGGCTAAAGGAATAGTTCACTCCGGCGGGGTAAGGGCGGCGACACGGTGACAGGGACACGACAGAAACTGGAGAAATCCTGTATGCCCCGAGGAGAAATCGTCGGAGGAGATCGGTCCTATAACCGCTGACCCGGGAAGGGGGCTGAAGGCAACAGGATGGCGGAGTGGCCCGTAGTAGCGAAGACGTCTGGTAATGCAGACCGAGCCAAGGGGCCATGCTGAGTTTGATTCTTTGACCGCAAGGTGAGGCAGGGGAGGCATGATAAAACCTTCCATCAATCTGCAAGAACTGAGGCGAAGGATATACCGTAAGGCGAAAGCCGAAAGGCAATGGCGGTTTTGGGGGCTCTACGTGCACGTGTGTAAGATGGAGACCCTGCGAGCAGCGTATCAGCAAGCGAAAACGAATGACGGGACGCCCGGAATCGATGGCGAGAGTTTTCAGACCATCGAAACCAAAGGGGTGGAGAAGTTTCTGGAGGGTATTCGCCAGGAACTTCTCGAACGTAGCTACCAACCGACCCGCAACCGGCGAGTGGAGATCCCGAAAGGGAACGGCAAAACGCGCCGCCTGGGAATTCCAACGATCAAGGATCGAGTGGTCCAAGGAGCGGTGAAGCTGATCCTGGAAGCGATCTTGGAAGCTGACTTTTACCCGAGTTCATTTGCGTACCGGCCTAGACGGACGGCGCATCAAGCGCTGGACCGAGTGGTGCACGGGCTGGTGCAAGGACTGACCCGGGTGCTTGACGTTGATCTCAAGAGTTACTTCGACAACATACGCCATCATCTATTACTTCAGAAACTGGCCCAGAGAGTACAAGACCCTGAGATTCTCCGCTTGGTCAAGCAGATTATCAAGGCCAACGGGAACAAGGGAATACCGCAAGGCGGAGTGCTTTGGCCGCTATTGGCCAATTTGTATTTGAACGAAGTGGACCAGGCGATGGCGGAAGAAGCGGCCAAGCGACGAAGAGAAGGAAGATGGGAGCGGGTGGTGTACACCCGGTACGCGGATGACATGGTGATTTTAGTGGATGGTTATCCGCAATGGCGGGCGCACGTGGAGATGATTCACAAGCGACTAAGCCAAGAGTTGGAAAAAGTAGCGATCGAGATCAACAAAGAGAAGACCAGGGTGGTGGAGTTGGCGAGCGGTGGGAGTTTTGGGTTTCTGGGATTTGATCTCAGAGAAGGACGCAATCGGTTGGGTAAGCGCTTTGTTCTGCGCACGCCGAAGAAAAAGAAGCAGTGTGAGTTGCTGCGGCGGGTGCAAGATATTGTGAGACGGTCCCGGCACAAGAAACTGCCCGAAGTACTTGAACGGATTGGCCCGGTGATAACGGGTTGGGTTAATTACTTTCGAGTGGGAAACTCGTGTCGAGCATTTGCCTGGGTACGCAATGAGATCGTTCGGCAGATACGCCGGTTTATGATGAAGCAGAAGGGCCGCCGGGGTCGGGGCTGGAAGAGATGGAGTAACGAAACGATCTATCAGAAGTGGGGGCTGGTCAATCAGTACCGAGTCCAATACTTTTACCGATCGCCAGTGAAAGTGTCTCCAGCACACTAGGCAGATAGCGCCCTACGATGAACAGACTCAGGAAAGCCGGATGACCGAAAGGGTCATGTCCGGTTTGAAGCGGCGGGGGCTGGAGACGGATTTACGGTGGCGCTCGTGAGGCACCGTCA
>Ga0126371_10004083_pt1 | contig 12843 bp, 9 predicted proteins | sample PanSoiMetaPlot_4_FD_110145 | JGI IMG/M metagenome (GOLD analysis project Ga0126371, IMG submission 110145) | Tropical forest soil microbial communities from Panama - MetaG Plot_4 | ecosystem: Environmental > Terrestrial > Soil > Tropical forest > Bulk soil | place: Panama | collected 2016-02-17
ATGGCGGGCGCGATATCGCCGGACCCGGTCACGGTGAACTGGCCGCCGGCCCGGTGATACCCGCCCGGGGCGGCTCCGCCCGGAGCGGTGCCTTCGGCGCCGCCGGTCCACGTGCTGGCCGGCCACGCGCCGGACCGGCTGACGTGATCGAAGACAGCGGTGGCCTCGGTGTTGGAGTGGCTTATGTTGCCTGAGCCGAAGCTCGTGCTCATCTCTATGAACTGGGGTGAGGTGGCGAACAGCCCCGCCTGCACGGCTGACGGCAGGCCGGCGAGGTGAACGGCGCCGACCTGCATCCAGTGCGCGCCGTCGGTGGAGTCATAGCCGGTGATCGTGTCGCCGTCGCGGGCGAGCCGCAGCCAGCGCGGGCTTGCCGCCGAGACGGCACCCGGCAGGCCGGGCGCATCGCTCGTGTAGTTCCACTGCATCCGCACCCCGTTGCTGCCGGTGACCATCATCGCCACGTACGCCGAGCCGTTGGTGAGGTTCTGGTTGATGATGATCCCGGCCTTGGCCCACGGCATGAGCTGGGACTGCATGTCTCCCTGGCCGTTTGCTGACGGGGGAAGGCCCGTCAGCGAGGTCACCCGGACCGTGATGCTGCCGTTCCCGGCGAGCGGCTGGCGCACGAAGTAGAAGCTGTCGGTGACCGGTTCGCCGCCCGGGCCCAGCAGGAGGGTGGTCTGGCAGGCCGCGCCGTGTTGTACCTGCCCGCTCCCGCCGCTCGAGTTCCCTGTCCCACAGGAGACGTTCGTGCTGGCCGCGACGAGGAACAGCCCGAGCCCGGCCGTCACCAGGATCGCGACGATCATGGCAATGACCCAGCCACGCACCGTGCGGAACTTGGTCCACTCCGCGCGCAGCAGCTGCGGGAAGCCGTCGCGCCCGTCCTGCACGGGCGAGCGGTATTTCGTGATGGTGGTCACCGCGTCGCTCCTCCGGCAGCCGGGGCAGCGCTGAATTCCACGGCGTCCCTGGTGAGCTCCATGTACGCTTCCTCGAGAGTCGCCCGGTGCGCGGATACCTCGGCGAACGCGACGCGGCTTCCGGTGAGCGCCGCCACCACCCGGTCAGCGGTAAGACCCGAAACGATGAGCTGGTCCGGACCAGTCATGGCGACCCTTGCCCCCGCGCGCGCCAGCACCGTCATCGCGTCGTCGCGCGCCACGGTGCGCAGCTGGACCCGGTCATCGGACGCGGCCGCGATCAAGTCCCGTACGCTGGCGTCGGCGATGACCTTCCCCCGGCCCACCACCACGAGGTGGTCGGCGGTGTCCTGCAGCTCGCTCATCAGGTGGCTCGAGACGAGCACGGCGCGGCCCTCGGCAGCCAGCGCGCGCAGGAAGCCGCGCATCCACACGATCCCCTCGGGATCCATGCCGTTGAAGGGCTCGTCCATCATCAGCACCGGCGGGTCGCGGAGCAGCGCGGCGGCGATGCCGAGCCGCTGCCGCATGCCCAGGGAGTAGCCGCCGGCCTTGCGGCGGATGACCGACCGCAGCCCGGCCTGCTCGATCACCTCATCGACCCGCCTGGCGCCCAGTCCCTGCGAGTGGGCCAGCCATAGCATGTGATTGCGCCCGCTGCGGCCCGGCTGCAGCGCGGCAGCGTCCAGCAGCGCGCCGACATGGCTCAGCGGGTGCCGCAGCGACCGGTACGGCTGCCCGCCGACCAGGGCAGTGCCCTCGTCGGCTGCGTCCAGGCCGAGGATCACCCGCATAGTTGTGGATTTTCCGGCGCCGTTAGGACCGACAAAGCCAGTGACCTGGCCGTAAGGGACAGAAAACGTCATCCCGTCGAGCGCCTGAACCGCGCCGAACCGCTTAACCAGGCCGGCGACTTCGATGGCCGTCTCCATGGCCGCCAGAGTAGAGACCGAGCCCGCGGGGATCGTCACGCCGGGGAACCGTCTTCAGCGCCATTCTCACGGGTGACGCTTCCGCCGGGTGTCACTCTTGCGAAGGACGGCCGGGACTGCCCGGTCAGGGGACGCGGCTGGCCCGGTCTGCGGGCAACAATGAGTACATGGCGACTGGACGGACGCAGCGGCTCGCCTCGGCCCCGCACGCGCTGGCGATCGCCGGGACGGCGCTGGCGCTGGCGGCGCTCGGCCAGGCCGTCGCTCAGGGCATTATGCTCACCGCTGCCCGCGCCGGCCAGACAGCACCCGGGACCACCGCCGGCGAGGCCGTGTCGCTGTGCCTGCTCGCCCTGGCCACCACGGTACCGCTGATCTTCCTGCGCCCGGCCGCGGCCGCGGGCGCCATCACGGCGGCCAGCACCGTGTCGCTGACGGTGTTCGGCTCCGGCGCGCTGACCGTGGCCGGGCTCGCCGCACAGCTCCTCGCGAGCTACCGGCTCGGGTACGAAGGCGTTTCCAGAGCCGCCGGGCTGGCCGGGGGCGACCAGCAGGACCGCACTCCCGTCTTGGCCTGCGGGCTGGCCGTGCCGTTCCTCGTGCTCGCTCTCGACGGGCGCGCCGGGATCTCGGCCATCCTGCTGGCCGCGCTTGTCCCGGCGGCGGCCTGGGCCGGGATCGCGCAGCGGGCGCGCGGCGAGGCCGCGCGGCAGGCCACCGCCCGTGAGGTGATGGCGGGCACCCTGGCTGACCATATGGCGCGCGGGGAACGCGCACGTATCGCCCGCGAGCTGCACGACGTCGTCGCACACCACATCTCCATGATCGCGGTGCAGGCGGAGACGGCGCTGGAGACCACCCCCGGCCTGCCCGCCGCAGGCGCGCAGCGGCTCGCCGAGATCGCCGGCACGGCCCGGGCCGGGCTCACCGAGATGCGGCGCCTGCTCGGCGTGCTCCGCGAAGATGCCGGCGGCGCGGCCGCCCGGCATCCGCAGCCCGGCCTGCCCCAGCTCGCTGAGCTGATCGACGCCGCGCGGGAGAACTCGGGCGCGGGCGCGCGGCTCATCGTGTCCGGCCCGGTGGCGGCGTTCGACCCGAGCGTCGAGCTCGCCGCGTACCGGATCGTGCAGGAGGCGCTCACCAATGCCCGCCGGCATGCGCCCGGTGCCGCCGTCGACGTCGAGCTCCGCTATGGCGAGGGCACGCTGCTGCTGCAGGTCCGGGACAACGGCCCCGGTCCGCCCGCCGGCTACCTGGCCGGCGCGAACGGCCATGACGGTGCGCGCAGCCCAGGACACGGGCTGACCGGCATGCGCGAGCGCGCCACGGCGGCCGGCGGGTCGCTGCGCACGGCCGCGGCCCCAGGAGGCGGGTTCCTCGTGGAGGCCACCCTGCCCGCCAAGCCGGAACTCGCATGATCGGCATCGTGGTGGCCGACGACCACGAGGTGGTGCGCACCGGATTCGCCGCGATGCTCGGCACGCAGCCGGATTTCAACGTGCTCGGGACCGCCGGGGACGGCGCGGAGGCGGTGCGAGCCTGCCACGAGCTCCGCCCCGACGTGGTCCTGATGGACATCCGGATGCCCGGCGCGGATGGCATCGAGGCGACACGGCAGCTCACGCTCGACGACCAGGCGCCGCGGGTGCTGATTCTCACCACCTTCGACCTGGACGAGTACGTCTTCGACGCGCTGCGCGCTGGCGCGAGCGGGTTCCTGCTCAAGGAGGCCACCGCAGGCCAGCTCTATAACGCAGTGCGGATCATCGCGGCAGGCGACGCTCTGCTCGCCCCCGGGGTCACCAGGCGCCTGATCAGCGAGTTCGCCCGGATCAGCCCGCCCGCGGCTGTCCCTCAGCCCTCATCACTCGCCGCGCTGACCCCGCGCGAGACCGAGGTGCTGCGCCGCGTCGCCGAGGGCCTGTCCAACACCGAGATCGCCGCCCGCCTCACCGTGACCGAGGACACGGTCAAGACCCACGTCAGCCGCCTGCTCGCCAAGCTCGGCCTGCGCGACCGCGTCCAAGCGGTGGTCACCGCGTACGAGTCCGGCCTGGTCGTGCCTGCCCGAGAGCGCTAGGCAAGCGTTCCGAGGGCCCCTCGCTCACGGACAGCCCCGGCGAACCCGGCACCCGGCCCCTGGGCGCCGGGGTGGGGAGGCGCGTTTGCGCCTCCCCACAGCTGGGGTGCCGGTTACCTGGTGACGATCACCGGAATGAAGAGCATGCCGGTCACGATCTGGGTGACCGTCCGGACGTGCTTGGTGACGGCCGGCCTGCTGCCCGGCTTCCCCGGTGCCGGGCCGATGATCATGGTCGCGGTCAGCTGGTCGTTGCGTGGCTGACTGACCAGGGCCTGAAGGACCTGGCTGAAGTTCTTCGCGCCGCCTGCGACGCCCGCGCCGCCGCACGCGATGGGATCGAACAGGCAGAAGGGGTTGCCGGAGGAGGCTGACGCGCCGCCGCTGACCTCGAAGGTGCCAGAGCTGCCGGCCCGGTTGCGGGGGATCTGATAGGTGAAGTCGATGTTCTGCAGCGGGCCGCGATTTTCAAACGGGGTGAGCCGGACGCGGAGCTGGACGCTGCCGCCGGCCCTGACGCGGATCGGCGTGCGGCCGTTCACCGGGACGAACGTGCCCGCGCCGGTCTTGCGGAACACCTTGTCGATTTGGTACTGGCGGAAGAGCTCGCTGGCGGACGCCGTGATGGTGACCTTCGAGAAATGGGCCTGGACGAATGGCTGCCCCTGTATCACCGATAGGAAGTTGAGCATCTCGAAGATGGACTGGAAGCTCACGTCGAACTGCGACGCGAAGCGGTTGGTGCGGGTGAGCGTGAAGCTCGTGCCGACGCCCGCGTTGCCGGTGACGGTCCAGGTCACAAGCGACGTGCCATCGCCAATCTTCTGGAAGGTCCGGTCCAGGTTCGCCAGCAGATGGAAGGCAGCGACCGTAGGCAGGTCGACGTCCCTGTTGACCAGCGTGGTCCCGGTGCGCGTCAGCCCGGTTCCGGCCGCGGAGACGGTCGAGGTGACCGGGATGGGGACCGGGCCGGCGCCGAGCGGGGCTCGGACCGCGGCCAGGCGATCCTGGTCCAGTGTCCCGACGACACCGCCCAGGTTGGCGACCTTGAATGGCCCGAAGAGGTTGTCGGGCTGCACGTACAACGCGTCGGCCGTGTGGACGCTCAGCGCGACCTTGCCCCCGAACGTGAACGGGTGGCCGAAGGCCAGCGCGACCATTGACGGCGTCGAAGCTGTGCCCACAGAACAGACCGCCGTGGTCGTCCCGATGCCCGCCATGGTGACATCACCGTAGGACAGGGCTGCGGCGAAGTTCGAGCCCGGCGTGATCTCGGCCGGGTTCGCCGGCGCCGACGGTGCCGCCCCGGCGCGGAACGGCAGCACGGCGAGCCGCTTCGACCTGCTAAGCGCCTGCGCGACCATGTCGAAGTGCTCGCCGACGAGGCCGGAGATCGCCAGGGGCAGGCGGAGCTGACTCATGCCGCCTGCCGCCTGGGCCGCGGATGCCGCGCCGGTGCCCGCGATCCGCTGCTGAAGCCACTTCGAGAGGCGAACCCTGGCAGGCAGCTGGAGGCTCGCGGTGGACGGGAAGCGAAGGACTTTCAGCATCTCCTCGGCCGGGGTGATACCGCCGATCCTGGACGGCGCAGCCGACAGCCCGAAGGCGACAGCACCCAGCAGACGGCCGTCGCTGGTGTAGACCGGCGAGCCCGACATGCCCGCCCAGATGCCGCCGGCGGCCCGGATAGCCGGCGAATCGGTCTTGACGATGATCAAGTCGAGCCCGGGCGCGATACCGTCCTTCAGTACGCCGATCACCCGGGCCGTGAACGGCTCGGGTGTGGTGCCGCTGCTGACGGTGAAGCCCGTGCCAGTGAGACCGGCCGTCACCTCACTGACCGGCACTGCCGCCGGGCACGCGCCGGGCGGCGCGGCCGCGGTCCGGGCCGACGCCGGCGCGGCCAGCGCGCCGAGCGCCAGCAGCGCAGCGACCGTCGCAACCGCCACGACGCGCCGACGGCGTGGCGACAAGCGGCGAAGAGAGCTACAGCTCATGATTTCCTCCTTGGAGGCGAGAGTGCCGCCGCGCGGCCGCTCCGATGGACAAGGGTGGTCCGAGCAAGCCAGGCCAGGGACGCGGGCCAGCGACGACGCTGGGCCCGAAGCACGGACCAGGTAGCCGACCTCGCCGGCTCGCTGATCACCTCTCATTCGCGTGGCAGGCCACGCCGTCAGTGGGGCGCCGGCGGCCAGACGAAGAAAGTGACGGGATTGCAGCACGACAAACGACGGGGATATGGCACACAGGAGGCCTATCCGGTGCCCGAAGGACAGATCACTCCCACGGGCATCCAAGCCCTAGGCGCGAACGAAGTAAAGGCCCCAGCGCTCCTGAAGCCAAACCGTTACCAACCCCTCGCCTACCGGTGTCTGCGAACGCGGCCACGTGCGGTAAATGCTTCCTGCGAGTTCATGCCGCAATGGTCGAGTTCCTCCATCAGGACCGGCTCCTGATCGGCCCGCGAACGGGCTGCCCCTCTCCGACAGCACCTCCGCCGCAGGAATCGTGCGCGCCCGCCGGCGTCGCCTACCAGGCCGTCAGCGCCGCGCCTGCTCGGGGTGAAACTCGCACATAAGGCAAGGGTTCAGATCGCCCCGGTCGGCGCGGCTGCAGGGAGCAGCCGCAATGCCGGACCCGGAGCCTCGGCAAGCGGGAGGGCGGGCGGCCCGTCGGCAATCTGATGCTGCACTTGTCACCCACGCTTGGCGCAGCACGCGATGACGGAGCGCACGTGCTCCAGGCAGCCAGGGGGACGGTGTAACGCAATGAGTCCCTCAGACGTTCCCTCAGCCGAGATGTACCCGCTCCCCCGCCCCGGCACCCGCCACCCCCTCCCCCCGGGCGGCGGGTCCCGAGGCGTTGCCAGACGGCGGGCCGACCGAGGATGCGCAGCGGGCAAGCAGGTCGGCGTCGAGGACACATCGGGAGACTGAGATGTCCCAAGAGGGGTACCGGAGCGGTAGCACAGCGCAGGCTACAGCAATGCTCCCGGGCATGGCGCCCGGCTCGAACCCGTGCCTGTTCGTCGTGGGCGCGGCACGCTCGGGTACGACGCTGCTGCAGCGCATGCTCGACGCGCATCCTCTGCTCGCCGTGGTGAATGAGACGTACTGGCTGCCGCGTAAGTGCCTCGAGCGAGCAGGGTTAACCAGTGACGGGTTGGTGACCCCGGCGCTGTTCCCGCTGCTGCTCGACAGCCCGAAGTTCGAACGGATGGGGTTCGGCGAAGAGGATCTCCACCGGATCGTCGGCGCCCGGGCGTTGCCTCGGTGGGCGACGTGATCCAGATCCTGCGCGCGCTGTGGCCCTATCTGCGGCCGTACCGGCGCATGCTGTTCCTGGCCCTGGCAGCCATGGCGGGGGAGACGGTAACGGCGTTGCTGGCGCCGTGGCCGCTGAAGTTCGTCTTCGACCGGATCCTGCTGGTCCATCATCACCATGGCAACGCGCAGCTTCGCGTCACGATGGGCTCCGCGCAATGGACGCTGCTCGCGGTCACCGCCGGGGCCGCCATCGCGATCGCGATCGCGGATGCCGTATTGACCTACTTCGACTCGCAGCTGTCGGAGGTGGCGTCGCAGAAGGCGGTCTACGAGCTACGCCGCACGTTGTTCGGGCACTTGCAGCGCCTGTCCGTCGCGTTCCACCAGTCCGCGAATACGCGCCTGGGTGATCTGCTGTTGCGGTTGTCGGGTGACATCGGGGCGCTGCAGGACCTCGCCGCCGACGGGGTGTCGAACATCGTCACGAATGGGCTGACGCTGGCCAGCATGGCGATCGTCGTCTTCTGGCTCGACTGGCCGATGGGCATCGCAGGGCTGCTGCTCATCGTGCCCATGGCGCTCTACACCCGGCGCAACACCAGGATCATGCGCAGGGCGCTGCGCGCCGCGCGCCGCCAGGAGGGGCAGGTCTCCGCGGTGCTCCAGGAGAGCCTGTCCTACGTCAAGCTGGTGCAGGCGTATGGCCGCGAGGAGCACGAGGCGGGCCGGCTGTCCGAGGCTAGCAACCGGAGTCTGAGCGCGAACATCCGGGCGGCGACGCTGCTCGCCCGGCTGACACCGTCTGTTTCGCTCATGTCGAGCGTCGGATACGCGCTGCTGATCGTCCTGGGTGTCGACCGCGTGGTCGGCGGCCACCTCACGCCCGGCGAGCTGCTGGTGCTGCTCAGCTACGTGCGCAGCACCCAGTCGCCGATCCGTCAGCTCGCCAAGCTCTCCTACTCAGTGTCGAAGGCGGGTGCCGGCCTGGAGCGGATCTGGGAGGTGCTCGATCTGGAGCCGACGATCCGCGAGAGCCCGTGGGCGGTTCCGCTCCGGCTCTCCGGCCCGGCCCGCGTCGAGTTCCGCGACGTGACGTTCGGCTACGCGCCCGGCCGCCCGGTGCTGCATGAGATCTCGCTGCACGTGGCACCCGGAGAGCTCGTCGCGGTGGTCGGGGCAACGGGGTCAGGCAAATCAACGCTGCTGTCCTTGCTGCCCCGCTTCTACGACCCGTGGGTCGGCGGGGTGCACATCGACGGCCACGACGTGCGCGACCTGACGCTGAGCTCGCTGCGGGCGAGCGTGGCCCTGGTCCTGCAGGACAGCCTGATCTTCCGGACGACCGTGCTGGACAACATCGCCTACGGTCGGCCGGACGCCTCACCAGCGGAGGTGATCGCCGCGGCCGAGGCGAGCGGCGCGGCACTGGTGGCCGCCCGTCTGGAGGACGGCTACGACACGATCGTCTCCGAGCGCGGCGCGTCGTTGTCGGGTGGTGAGAAGCAGTGCATCGGTATCGCCCGGGCGATGCTCAAGGACGCGCCGGTCGTCGTCCTCGACGAGCCGACCTCGGCGATGGACGCCCACACCGAGCGCCTGGTGATGGCAGGCATCGGGCGGCTCCTGCGCAACCGCACCGGGATCATCATCGCCCATCGCCTGGTGACCGTGATGAAGGCCCACCGCGTGGTCGTGCTGGACGAGGGACGCATCGTCGAGTCCGGCTCACCTAGGCTGCTGCTCGCCAAGCCCGGCTCACGGTTCGCCGCACTCGCCCACGCACAGCTGATCAGCGGCCCCGACGTGAATGTCCCATCGACCGGCCGGCACGCGCGCGGGCCGGGGGGCGGCCACGACCGGCCCGCTTCGGCCATGGCTCATCGATGGCCATAGTGAGGCACTCCCATAACCCCGCTTCCTACCTGGAGTTGCCCCGTGACGCACGTCATGACCACACATGCGAGCGTGATCGACCTCCGACATAGCCAGCCCGAAGGCGCGCGAGTCCCGGCACGAGATCGCCGGCGTGCACTCGTCACCGGAGCGGCCGGGTTCATCGGCTCCCACCTTGTGGAGGCCCTGCTGCGCACCGGCCACGAGGTGGTCGGCCTCGACAACTTCTCGAGCTACTACGATCCCGGCGTCAAGCGCGCGAACATCGCTGCGTCACTGGCGGACCCGCGGTTCAGCCTGTTCGCCGACGACCTGGCGACAGTGGCTCTCGACCCCCTTCTCAACGGCGTCGACATGGTATTCCACCTCGCCGGCCAGCCGGGCGTGCGGTCCAGCTGGGGCCCCGGATTCTCCACGTACGTGCGGCAGAACCTCATCGCTACCCAGCGCCTGCTCGAGGCGCTGGCCCGTCGGCCGGTTCCCACGGTCATGGCGTCGACCTCGTCGGTGTACGGCGAGAACGATGGCCGCCCGCTAACCGAGGACGCGCCGCTCCGCCCGGTCTCGCCGTACGGCATGACGAAGGCGGCGGCGGAGCAACTAATCGACGTCTACCGGCACGACCGCGGCGTTCCGGTCGTGTGCCTGCGGTACTTCACCGTGTTCGGCCCGCGGCAGCGGCCGGACATGGCCTTCCAGCGATTCGTAGATGCCCTCGAGTGCGACCGGCCGCTGCACGTCTTCGGCAGCGGTCACCAGTCACGCGACTTCACCTACGTCGACGACGCCGTCGCCGCGACGATCGCGGCGCTCGGTGCCCCGTCACTGGTCTACAACGTCGGCGGCGGCACGCCCGCCTCGGTCAACGAGGCGGTCGCGCTGCTGCAGCAGGTCACCGGAAAGCAGGGGCGCGTCGTACACGAGGAGAGCGCACGCGGCGAGGTCTGCCGGACGTGGGCAGACACCTCACGGCTGCGCAGCGAAGTGGGCTGGCAACCACGGACATCGCTCACCGAGGGGCTCGCAGCCCAGGTAGCGGGGTACCGGCGGCAGCGCGACCTCGACGAAGTGGCGATCTGAGGTGCCCGGCACCCGGCCGCGGCTGCTCGCGTACTCCCACGACGGTTACGGACTCGGCCACCTCCGGCGCAACCTGCGTATCGCGGCCGGCCTGCGCCGCCACCGTCCCGACACTGAGGTACTGCTGGCGACCGGCGCGAAGGCTGCTGAACGGCTGGCCGCCGCCCACGGCATCGCATGCGTCCACCTGCCAGCGGTCGTCAAGGCCGGGCCGGGACGCTATGAGTCCGCCGAGCCGGGCGAGACGCCGATCGACGCGGTCACGGCGCGGCGATCAGCGATCCTGGCCGAGACGGTCACCGACTTCGCCCCGGACGTCCTGCTTGTCGACCGCCACCCGCGGGGGCTTTACCGTGAGCTCGACGCGGCACTGGACGTGCACCGAAGCCGACGGCCGCATACCCGCGCCGTGCTGGGATTGCGCGACATCCTCGACGAGCCCGAGGCGGTCAGGCGCGAGTGGGACGAGCAGGAACTCACCGCTGCGGTCGAGGACCACTACGACGCGGTGTTCTGCTACGGCGACCCGGAGGTGTACGACCCGGTGGCCGAATACGGTCTGCCGGGGGGCGTCGCGGGCCGCCTGCGGTACACCGGCTATCTGGCTGACGACCTGCTGGCCAGCGATGCGGCGTCGATCCGCCGGGCTCATTCCGGCGGCATGCGGCTGGCCGTGTGCACGCTCGGCGGCGGTAAGGACGCAGCCGGAATCGCTGGCGCCTTCCTCGCCGCGATGCTGCACTTGCGCGAGCGGAACTGGCGCGGAGTCCTGATCACCGGCCCGTACATGGCCTCCGACGACGTCGAGGCGCTGCGCGCGCACCCCGCGGCGACGGACGTAGCGATCATCCGCATGGCGACCGATGTCCCGAGCTACCTTGCCGCCGCGGACGCCGTGTTCTGCATGGGGGGCTACAACACGACCTGCGAGGTCCTCGCGCTGGCCGTCCCCGCGGTGATCGTCCCGCGAACGACCCCGCGGCTCGAGCAGCTGATGCGGGCCCAGCGCCTCGCCGATCGCGGCCTGGTGCACTGGCTGCACCCGGACGGCCTGACCCCGCGCGTCGTCGCCGGGGCCCTCGCCTACATCGCCGACACGCCTCAGGACGACCTGCTAAAGCGGATGACCTCGCTCGCCCACACCGGCGTGCACTCGACCGCCCTCTTGTTGTCCGGACTGCTACCCCGTGCAACGGCCTGCCCGCTCGCCGAGGAGGCGGCACATGCGATCGGGTGAGAAGCCGCCCGCCCCGCCGGCCTGTCCGCTCCATCCGGCCGACGAGTCCACCGCGTGGCTGCTACTGCTCCGGCACGCACCGTCGAGATGGAACGACGCACAGCGACGCCAAGGCTGGGCGGACCCGCCGCTCACCAAGGCCGCGGCGGCCGCAGCCCGGCAGTGGTCCCTCTCGCTTCCGCCCTGCCTCCGGGCAGCCGCGTCCTCGGATCTGCGGCGCGCACTCCAGACCGCGCGCCTGATCGCCGAGCACGCCCACTGGCCGGACGTTACCCAGTACCGGGCGCTTCGCGAGCAGGACCAGGGCGCGTGGACCGGGCTGACGAAGGCGCAGATCAAGCGGCGCTGGCCCGATGCGATGCGAGAGCGCCCACGGCGCCCGCTCAACGGGGAAACCGCCGACGCGGTCCTCGAACGGGTGGTTCCAGCGCTGTCGCAGATCGGATGGGACAACCGCGGCGCGTGCACATTGGTCGTCACGCACAGTGAGGTGATACGGATCGTTGAGCGAGCCCTGGGATCCGCCGCGGCCGCGGTCCCGCACCTGCAAGGCCGGTGGCTGCGAGTCGACCTCCGTGTTTCGGTCGCCCGGTCGATCGGCGCACTCGCCGCCGGTGAGCTGACCCCCGGCCGCCTCGCCGGGACCGCGGAGACGTCACGGACCCTCAAGGCCGGAGAAGCTCGATGACGCGAGCACGCCACGCCGGGGCGCAGCGAGTCGTCGTCTTGGTCAAGCGCTTCCCGCGCCTGTCCGAGACGTTCATCCTGAACGAGTTCCTCGAGCTGCGCAGGCACGGCCTCCCCGTCGAACTCTTCGCGATCATGGACCCGGAGGAACGCAGCTCCCAGCCGGAGGCGCTCGCTCTCGTCCCCGAGGTGACCTACCTCCAGACGCGCCGACTGTGGGCCGAACTGCCCGCCGCACTGCGCACCGCGCGACGCCACCCGCTGGGAACGCTGCGCGCGGCCGGGTGGACTCTCACCCGGCACACCCGCGCAGCAGCGCGCAACCTGCTTCACGCCTTGGTTCTGCTGGACCGACTGGCGGACGGGCCGCCAGCACACCTGCACGCCCACTTCCTCCACTCGCCCGCGGCGCTCGCGTTCATCGCGGCAAAAGTCAGCGGTCAGCCATACAGCCTGACCGGCCACGCCAAGGACATCTACACCACGCTGCCCGAGAACCTGCGGATGCGCTGCAATCGCGCCCGCTTCGTAACCACCTGCACCGAGGCCAATCGCGCGCACCTCATCACCGAGGTGGGCCTGGCACCGGGACTGGTCCATGTCTGCCGGCACGGGGTCGACCTGACCAAGTTCGCCATCCCAGCCCGCACGCCACGCCCCGGGCGCATCGTGAGCGTCGGACGGCTGATACCCAAGAAAGGATTCGACATCCTCATCCGTGCCTGCGGCGAGCTCAGGCGGC
>Ga0126371_10004084_pt1 | contig 12841 bp, 8 predicted proteins | sample PanSoiMetaPlot_4_FD_110145 | JGI IMG/M metagenome (GOLD analysis project Ga0126371, IMG submission 110145) | Tropical forest soil microbial communities from Panama - MetaG Plot_4 | ecosystem: Environmental > Terrestrial > Soil > Tropical forest > Bulk soil | place: Panama | collected 2016-02-17
GGTGCGGCGCGACGGGAAGTGGGAAGCGGTGTCGTCCGAAGAGTTTCTCGGTCGCGTGGCCGGCTTGTCTTCCGCGTTCGTGGAATTGGGCGTAAAGCCCGGCGACCGTGTTGGGCTCCTTGCCACGAACCGCCCGGAATGGCACACCGTTGACTTCTCGATCAGCGGCGCGGGAGTCATCACCGTCCCGATTTACTTCAACGAATCGCCCGACCGCATGACGTACATCCTGAGGCATTGCGGCGCCAGGGTGGTTTTCGTGGCGGGCAAACCGCAGCTCGAGAAGCTGCTCTCCGTGCGCGCCAGTCTGCCGGAACTTGAAAACATCATTGTGGCCGACGCCGGCGCGGACGTCCCCAGCGAATGCCTGCGGTACGAAACCCTCATCGCTAGCGTCCGCGAAAAAGACGTTGCCGCCTACCGCGAGCGCGCCGCGCAGGTGCTGCCGGGGCAGCTTGCGTCCATCATCTACACTTCCGGGACCACCGGCGAGCCCAAAGGCGTGATGCTCACGCACACGAATTTTTGTTCCAACGTGATCGACGTGGGCCAGGATTTTCATCTCAATCCGGCGGTTGACGTCGCGCTTTCCTTTCTGCCGCTCTCGCACGTCTACGAGCGTACCGTCGCGTACATCTACCTTTTCCAGGGTTGCCCGGTCGCCTACGTCGAGTCCATCGACGCGGTTGCTCAGGCGCTCTTGGAGGTTCATCCGACCGTCCTCGCCGCGGTTCCAAGGTTCTTTGAGAAGATTTACGCGCGCCTGGTCGAGCAATGCTCGAAAACGACCGGTGGGAAGCGAATGATTTTTGACTGGGCGATGAAAACTGCCAACCAGTCCGTGCATTGGCGAGCGAGTGGTGGGCGTGCCAGCCTCGCGGTGAAGCTCGCATGGCTGCTGGCGGATCAGCTGGTCTACAAGAAGGTTCGCGCCGGGCTGGGCGGGCGCCTGCGTCTAGTGAGCTCCGGCGGCGCACCGCTGGCCAAGGAGTTGGCAGAGTTTTTCTGGGCGATTGGCGTGCCCATCTATCAAGGCTACGGCTTGACGGAAACGTCACCCATTGTTTCCACGAATTATCCGGTGAATCGCGTGGGCAGCTCCGGAAAACCCATTCCCAATGTGCAGGTGCGCACCGCAGAAGACGGCGAAATCCTGGTCAAAGGCCCCTGCATCATGCAGGGTTATTACAAAAACGCCGAAGCGACGCGCGAAGCGCTCACGCCGGACGGCTGGCTCGGCACCGGCGACATCGGCCATCTCGACAAGGATGGCTTCCTGTACATCACCGACCGCAAGAAAGACTTGATCAAGACGGCGGGTGGGAAATTTGTCGCCCCGCAGCCCATCGAAAACCTGCTCAAGACCAGCCCGTATATCCTCAACGCCATGGTCATCGGCGACAGACGAAAATTCATTGCCGCACTAATCGTGCCTAATCCCACGACCGTGGGCGCTCGGCTGGCCGACGAAGCCCTGAAATTTTCCTCCCCTGCCGAAATGGCCGGGCATCCGCGCACGCACGCGCTCATCGAGGAGGAAATCAAGCGCCTCACCGGGCATCTGGCGCAGTATGAAACGATCAAGCGTTTCGCTCTGCTCCCCGACGATTTTACCTTCGACGGCGGGACGCTTACTTTTACGCTGAAGCTTAAGCGCCGCGCGGTGGAAGAGAAATATCGCATGGTTATCGAATCGCTTTACGCGGACGTTGCCGAGCCGCGCCCCATTTTTCAGGAATGAAGTTCTTAGTTCTTTGTTTTTGGCGTGGCGTTCTCCGTGATTGGCCCATGAGTGCCCTCGGATTTCCCGGCTCCCAAAGCCTTTTTCAACAAGCTGCTGCGCCACCGGCTGGCGCGGTGCTGCTTGCGCCGCGTTTTCTTTCCCTGGCTGCACACAGGGCAAGTCTCGAACTGGTCTCCCGTACAGTTTCCTTTTCAACGCTCCCCGTTGTAGGATCAAGGAATCCAGGCATCCTCTTTTCGTAAACTGGAATCCGATAAGACAACGCCCACCTCAATTCCCGGAAATCGTTGCACGACTGCGCTTGCTTTCCGTAGCGGCAAAAGAGTTGCACGCAAGAGTTGCGATAGAACGTGCCAGATGCGGGAGCTAAGTCCTAGAAGCAAGTTGCAGGCGGTGGAAGAAGCACAAAAACCTAGCTTGGAGGCAACTGTGAACCTGATTCGCGGTTTGTTCGGGGGAAGTCGGATCACTGGTCGGAAAAGTCCGAGCCATCGCGTCCAGCGCGTGGCTGGCGGTTGGTTCGTCTCGGTGCTTGCCCTGGTTTTGTGTCCCGCGATGGTGGCGCAAACTCCGGTGCCGGCGGCCACCAATCCGACCAACAAAGAGTCCGAAGGATTTTCAACGGGGTGGACGCTGGGCGCACGGTTTGAAGGTGACTACAGCAGCTATGCAGGCGTGTATGACTTCGCCACGGCGCTGGGCTACAACTTCTCGCGCCACTTTGCAATGGACGCGGGAGTTCCCTTCTACTTTGTCAGCACCCCAACTGCGACGAAACAGAGTAACCCTGGAGCGGTGTCCGGTGTTGGCATGGGCAATACTTTCGTGGACCTGCTGCTCAATTATCCGAACCGCTCGCTCAATTACAGTTCCGCGATCCATTTGACGGCGCCTGTCGCGAGCACGAAAAAGGGATTTAGCACCGGCCATGCGACCTGGAATTACACCAATCACTTCGATCGAGCTTTCGGAGATTGGTCGCCGTTCCTGGATGCGGGACTCGGCAACACCATCATGGACACGCGGTATTTCACGCGTCCGTTCGCGACCTTTGGCTATAACGCGGCGTTTACCGGAGGCTTGGAATACGATAAAGGGCCGTACAGTCTGCAGGCGGGAGCGTACGACGTGGCGCCGTGGGGTAACCAAACGGAGGTCAGCCGCGTTTTTCGTTGCGGCACCTCGGCCACTTGCAACGCCGGTGGCAAAAGCAGCAACCGCAAGGGCTTCGCCAGTTCGAGCGTAACGGCAGGAGGCGCGGACCTGGTGCGCGACAACGGCTACGAAGTGGGGATCGACTTTAAGCCAATTTCTTACCTCGATTTCGAATTCGACTATAGCCGCAGCGTGCCGCTCAGTCTCAACAATTATTCGTTCGGTATTGGGATCAATCTGAGTTCGCTAGTGCGGCCGCGGGCCCACTAGCTCGCCCATCAGGCACCTGAACTAGGCACTGGATCTTTTAAGATCCTCGTCGAGGCTCGGCTTCGAGACGGTTCGGGCCTCCCTGTCTGCTGGCCCGGAATTACGCCTCAGGACCGTTTGCCGGCTAGAGACGGGCTAAGGGGCGCCCCGCAAGACCTTGCGGGGGCCGTGCCAGGGGCTACAGAAACTGCTCAAACCCCGATGGGATTACAGGGGTTGGCCTTCGGGGCTGAGCAGCTGCAGTTCGCCGAGATTCAAATCCTTGATGCCCGCTCCGATTTTCGAGCGGTCGCCGACAATCACCCACATCAAATTCTCGGGATGGATCACGGTTCTTGCGGCGTCCTCGAGGTCGCTCACCCTCAATGCGCGGACTTTGCTCGCGTAGGTTTCATAGTAATCATCGGGCAAGCCAAATCGGACCAGGTCGAGGATCGACTGACCCACTTCGCCTTGCGTTTCGCGCGAGCCGGGGAGGGTCAGCGTTTCGTTGGCTTGAACCTTTGATAGCTCGTCAGGTGTGATTGGGCGCGCGCCAAAGATGCCGCGGAATTCCTTGTTCATTTCCTCGAGCGATTCCTTGGTTTTGTCGGTTTGCACGGGAGCAAGTGCGATAAATGGTCGTTGCCCTCGCGCGGGCCAGAGGATGCTTCTTGCGCCGTAGGACCAGTGCTTGTCCTCGCGCAGGTTCAGATTGAGGCGCGAGGCGAACATCCCGCCAAAGTCATCGTTCATGGCTTCCATGGCGATTTCCTTCGGGTTGACCTGCGGTGGCGCAACAATTCCGGCGATGATGACGGATTGCAGCGCACCAGGCTTATCGATCAAATAGACGGTGGACTTCTGCGGCAGCGAGACGCTGCTGACATTCTTCTTCGGAACTTGTGCGGGTTTCCAGCTGGCGAAGAGTTTTTCGAGTTTGGGCTTGATTTCGGCGAGCGTGGTATCGCCCACCATGACCAACGTGGCGTTGTTCGGGCGATACCAGGTGTCATGGAACTTGACGAGGTCCTCCCGAGTCATTTTCGAAACGCTTTCCTTGGTGCCGGAGCCGGTGAGCGGATTTCCATAAGCGTGCCCGGCTCCGTAAAGCAGGCGCGGAAGCACGCGCAGCGCCATCTGGACCGGCGTGTTTTGCTCGCGTTCGATCCCCGCAAGCACTTGTTTCTGCTGGTGTTTGAAATCGCTCTCGGGAAAGGTGGGATTCAGAATCACGTCGGCGAACAAATCGAGCGAAGCATCGAGTTTATCTTTTAGCGCCGACAACTCGACCAGCGACATATCGAGATTGGAATAAGCGTGGAGTTCGGCTCCGAGCAGCGCCAGTTGGTCGCTGATCTCGAGGGTGCTTCTTGTGGTGGTTCCCCCATCGAGGAGGCCAGAGGTCATGCTCGCGGTTCCCGGAGCAACGAACTGGTCGGCGGCGTAACCGGCGTCGAAGGCCATCCAGAAATGCTCGAGGGGCACCTCATGGCGTCCCGCAAGGATGACTTTCAATCCGTTCGAGAGAGTGGAGCGCTGCAACTTGGGCAGCTTCAGTTCCGGCGGCGCGCCGGTTTTCGGCGGTTTCGAACGGTCGGCACCCTCGGCCGCGGCCTTGTAATCCGGGAAAGGATAGACCTCGAGGATGTAAACGCCGTCCTCGAGCCAGCGATTCGCGGCGGCTTTCAAATCTTCGGTGGTCGCTTCTTGTACGCGCTTTAGCGAAGTATTGTAGGCTGCCGGATCGCCGAGGAACACCTGATTGCGCGCAAGCTGGTCGGACTTTCCGCCGAATCCGCCAATGCGCTCGGTGCCGCGGACAAAATTAGCCATGTATTCGGTCTTCACCCTTTGCAATTCCTGGGCGGTCGGCCCGTCTTTCAGGAAACGAGCTAGTTCTTCATCCAGCGCCTTTTCCACCTGATCGAGATTCTGCCCAGGCCTAGCGGTCGCTTGAATGTAGAATTGCCCCCCCGATTTCTCGCAAATCCACAAAGGCATTGGCGTTGGTGGCAACCTGGTCGTCGTAGACCAGACGCTTGTAGAATCGCGAGGTCTTTCCGGTGCTGAGGATGTCACTGACGAGGTCCAGATAATCGCCGTCGGCCGATCCATGCTGGGGGATGTTCCAGATCTTGTAGATGCGGGCTTGGGGAACGCGGTCCTGGACGATTTGGCGGTGCGTCCCGGCCATTTTGGCGATCCACACTTCCTGGTGGGCGACGGGCGGGCCCGCAGGGATATCGCCGAAGTACCTTGCGACTTTTTCCTTCGCGGTTTTCGCATCAATGTCCCCGGCGAGAACGATCGTGACGTTGGAAGGGCCGTAATAGGTCTTGAACCATTCCTGCACATCCTTGATGGAGGCGGCATCGAGATCGGCCATGTCACCGATGGTGGTCCAAGAATAGGGGTGACCGGCGGGATAGGTGTTGTGCGCGATGAGCTCGCGGGTGACGCCGTAGGGCTGGTTTTCGCCCTGCCGTTTTTCGTTTTGCACGACGCCGCGCTGGAGGTCGAGCGTCTTCTGATCTAGCGCGCCGAGCAGATGGCCCATGCGGTCGGATTCCATCCACAGCGTATAGTCGAGAGCGTTTGTCGGCACGTCTTCAAAATAATTGGTGCGGTCGGTATTGGTTGTACCGTTCAGGTCCGTGGCGCCGATTTTTTCCATCGCGTCGATGTAGCGACCGGGTGCGTGCTCGCTGCCGCCAAACATCAGGTGCTCGAACAGATGCGCGAAACCAGTTTTGCCAGGCTTCTCGTTTTTCGAGCCCACGTGATACCAGACGTTCACGGCGACGATGGGCGCCTTGTGGTCTTCGTGGACGATCAACGTGAGACCGTCGGGTAGCACGAGTTTTTGAAAGGGGATGTCGATCTCGGGGCTAGTCCCGGCAAGCAGGCTGTACGTGAGGGCGCCGCATGCAGCGAGCGCGAAGACGAGAATCACTAGAAATGTTTTGGACCTCATTTTGGCGCCCTCCGAACGGGAATGCACACAAACCCCGCAAAGAAGATCAAATCCGACGACACCAAGCTCCCGATATTGACCAAGACAACCACGGAAAGTTCCAATGCAAGTGGAGTTTATGGCTCCCGGTGCGGGTAGTCTTTGTCGGTGATCTTTTCGACCTGCGAGTCTACACCTCCGCGCGTTGATTGGAAAATCTCCCTCCATCGGATTGCTGAGCGGCGAGAGAGATGGAACGGATTGGGACACGAGGGGAAAGCGCGTCTAAAGACCTGCCACTAAAGTGCATAGACAAATTGCACCAGCCAGGAGGATTTGTTCCCGCGACGCGCAGGGTCTAAAATCCAGTTGAGGTTATTTTATGCAAGATCATTTGGTGATTGCGGGTCGGGCGTTTCGATCGCGGCTCATCGTGGGAACGGGGAAGTACCGCGGCTTTCAGGAGATGGCGAGGGCGCACGCGGCTTCGGGCGCGGAGATGGTGACGGTGGCGGTGCGCCGCGTGAATCTGACAGACAAATCGAAGGAATCATTGATCGATTACATCGATCGCGAGAAGATTTTCATCTTGCCGAACACCGCTGCGTGTTACACCGCGGACGAAGCCATCCGCACGGCGCGGCTGGCGCGGGAAGTGGGGCTTTCGAACTGGATCAAGCTTGAAGTTATCGGAGATCAGCAGACCCTTTTTCCGGACACCGGAGGGCTCATCGAAGCGACGCGCGTCCTCGTCAAAGAGGGGTTTGTCGTCCTGCCTTACACCAACGACGATCTCATCGCCGCGCGCAAACTGATTGACGCCGGCGCGGCGGCGGTTATGCCGCTTGCGGCCCCCATCGGGTCCGGTTTGGGCATTCAGAATCCCGCGAATCTGCGGATTCTCCGCGAGCGCATCACCGAAGTGCCGATGATTGTGGATGCCGGTGTTGGAACAGCCTCCGACGCGGCCATCGCCATGGAACTCGGCGCCGATGGCGTGCTGATGAACACGGCCATTGCTGAGGCGGAAGATGCCGTGCTGATGGCCGAAGCGATGCGAGACGCGGTCATCGCCGGGCGCAAATCCCGTCTCGCGGGGCGCATGCCCAGGCGGCTCTACGCCTCGGCTTCTAGCCCGATGAGCGGCGTGGTGCGCTAGGTCAAGCGTAGTCAGTCGGCCACGGAAAACAGTTAATCCGTTGGCATGTCGGCGTTGCTAACTTTTCTTGCGAGGGTCGACTTCTCTGCTGGCCGGCGGCATGGCGCGGGCGCAAGCGCGCAACCGGCAGCCTCTCCCGCCTACACTCCGGTAGAATTGCGGTCCCTCAAAGCACGATTCTGTCCGCCATGCTTGTGGATCGATCACGGTTCGCGCCAGGTATCGCTTGCAAGACGGAATTCACACCGAACCCTTCGCCCGATAACTCATCTTCTTCGAATTGCAGGTCCGACTGGCCGAAAGGGCAGTACCCTGAACGACAGAGCTAAGGTTTTTACCTAACTAACCGATTCGCAACCGAGAACTAGAAGCCTGCTGCCGCAATTCTAGTTCCTTGACACTACTCTAGGGAGAGCCGCTTAGTGCACTTATGACTTGCGTGAGGACTAAGCCGCGGGCCCCAGGGGCTCAAGCCGTGTTGACAGGGTCGCAATGCAGTCTCACACGGCTGCCCTTCGGGTAAAAAGCTGTGCCCTAACGAGCCCTAGCCCGACGAAAAGCCCGCGTCGTGACACAGGCTCGTTGCGGTCAGATCAGGCCGGGAACGCCGTCCGAGGAGTCAACCTCGCGGGCTTTATGGAAACAAATTCGAGCGTGTGGCGTTGGCAGTTCCTGAAACCATTGCTCGTCGCCTTGGCCGCATTTGCCACGTATGTCCTGGCCGCGAAGCTGAGCCTCCGCCTGGCCACGGTGCATCCGAGCGCGAGTCCTTTCTGGCCGCCTACGGGCATTGCCATCGTCACGCTTCTTCTTCTCGATCTGCGGTATTGGCCGGCGATTTTCGCGGGGGCGTTCCTGGTCAATCTGACGACGGCGGGGAGCGCGCTCACGTCGCTCGGTATTGCGGCGGGAAACTCCCTCGAAGCCCTTGCGGCGACTTATTTGGTTTCGCGTTTTGCGAACGGTAAGGGCGTGTTTGATCGAACCAGGGACATTCTCCGCTTTGCCCTGTACGGAGGCATTTTGAGCACGGCCGTGGCTGCCACGTTCGGCGTCACGAGCCTCGCTTTGGGCGGTTTCGTGCCGTGGTATCACTACGGCATCGTCTGGCGCACCTGGTGGCTGGGCGACGCTGCGGGGGCGCTGGTTTTTACGCCGTTCCTGCTTTTGTGGTGCGGCAATCCACAGTGGAAGTGGTCCAAGCCGCAATTCATCGAAGCGGCCGCGCTCTTGGTATCGACGCTGCTCATTTCGGGAATCGTTTTCGGGCCGCTGCTTCATCAGCAAGTCCGAAACGATCCCTGGACATTTCTGTGCACGCCATTTCTCATCTGGGCGGCGTTTCGCTTTGGGCCGCGCGAGGCTTCTGCGATCATCTGTATGGTGTGCGCGATTGCCGTGGTGGGCACCACGCACGGGTACGGACCGTTTGCGCGCCAGTCGCCGAATGATTCGCTGTTGCTCTTGCAGTTGTTTCTTTCCATTCAGGCGCTCATGACGCTGGTCTTTGCGGCAGAAGTTTCCGAACGCCGTCGGCAGGAGGAACACGCCCGGGTGCTGGCCGTGCGGGATCCTCTGACGGGCTTGGCGAACTATCGATTGTTGGTGGAGCGCGTCGGGGAGGAGATCCGACGTTATGGGCGCACGGCCAAGACATTCGCGGTTCTGTTGCTGGACCTCGATGGATTGAAAAAAATCAATGACCAGTACGGGCACGTGGTGGGCAGCGTGGCGATTTGCCGGGTGGCCGAAGTATTGCACTTGAGCTGCCGTGAAACGGACACGGCAGCGCGGTACGGGGGAGACGAATTTGCCCTGGTGCTGACGGAAAGCACAGCAGAATCGGCCACGGTTGTGGCCCAGCGCGTGGCCGAGCGATTGTCGCAGGATGCGGAAGAGCCGCGCATCTCGGTGAGCATCGGCGTTGCCGAATTTCCGCGCGACGGCACCACTATCGAACAGCTGCTCAGCGCCGCCGACCAAGCGCTTTACATCGAGAAGGGGCGAAGTCGAACGCCTCTCCCTCCACGTGAGGTGAGAAAGTAGATCGGCTTTGGAATTCGGCGGGAAACCGCCGGGGTTAACCGCCCGCGGCTTTGCGCGCCTCGGCGTCGTCGTAACTTTCGCCGTAAATCGAAGGGACCTTCGCGCCCATGCAGCGCAGATAGGAAGAAAGCTGGCCGCGATGGTGAATGGTATGGACCATCCCCAGCATTGCGAAGCTGACCGCTGGCCGCCGGAACAAACCCCGAAAATCCACCATTTTGACGAGCTGCTCGCCATTCAGCTTTGTTAGCGCTTCGAAATTCTTTGCAAAGCGCTGCTCATACCAAGAAGCGACTTCTTGGGGCGTCTTCACCGTGTCCGGAAGCGCGGCAGCGTTAACGTCGAATACACCGTTGATTACCGTTTCGAGAAAGCGGTTCTCCGCAATGGCGATGTGGCGGACGAGCTCCATGGCGCTCTTCGAGACGGGGTCCGGGCGGTGCTCACATTTGCCCGCGGGCACGGCCTCCAATACCTTTTTGGTGATGCGGCTTTCGTTTTTTAGTGAGCCCAGGTAGACGCTTTGCAGCAAGAAGAGCGCTTGATCTGCCGTCAGTTCGTTCATTTCTGATCCTCCGCTTGTAGTTATTGGCGAGATTCTAATGCATTTGGGGGACCGGCTTGGCTTCCCGTTTGGATGCGCGAAGTTTACCGCGGTTTCATTCTAGCCGGCCTTTGGCAGCTCCGCTTCCGCTATCTAGTGTCACTTTGCTGTCCACGACGCTGGGAACCAGTCTCCGGGTTTTCCTCCAAAGCGCGCAATTCCCGGCAGTTGAAGACGAAATCGGCCGTTTCTTCGGCGTGGTGCGGACAGGAAAAAACTTACCCTTGGAGCCCGACTGCCGGGGCATCCTCCACCATCGTTCGGTGCCAGGGGTTGAGTAGCACTCCCTCCAGGGGCATCCTTCCCCCTGCCTTCCGGTACACCGCCATGACCCTCCCTTGCGTTATAGAGTGCGGAAAAGGAAATGCCACGTCGTGTCCACCGCAGCGTGGACGAGCGCGGAGGCGAAGATGGAGCCCGTTTTGCGCCACGTCCAGCCGTAGAAAATTCCTGCAATGGAAGCCAGCGCCACGTAGCGCCAGTTGGGAAATCCCAGATTGGTGATGTGGGAAAACCCGAACAGAACCGAAGCCGTCCACCAGCCGGCAATTTCGCTTTTGGACGCCCGCGACAATTGGTTCTGGAGCAAGCCTCGAAACAGAAATTCCTCTGGCCAGGCCGTGAAGAACAGGATGGCCGGGGCAACGAGCGGCAGGGAGTGCCACTCTGCCCATCGCGGCTCCCACTGAATGAAGTGCATGCCCGTTCCGAGAGGAATGGCAATACAAGCAAAAGCGAGGAAGCTGGCCAGGGTGAAGAAGCCCCAGTGACGGGCCCAGCCGATGGTGTAGCCGATGCCGTCGGTATGGCGCAGGAGCACGAACGCACCGAGCAACACGTCCACGCACAGCAGAATGGTCATGGGGTAGGCAAGTTGCCCGTCGGGAAAAGGCCACAGCCAGTGCGACATCGAGAAGCCCCAATGGTTGGGGAAGGGCTTTACGGCAACCCAGATCCCGGCGATGATCGCGAAATCTTGCCATCTGCCTGGGGGCTTTCGTTCTGCGGATGCCGCGATGCCCAGCGGAACGAACACCAGGGCGGCGGCAGTTGCGGCACGACCCAGGCTAAAAGTGTTTGTCCCCAGCGCGTAAATCAGGTAGACAAGAAACAGCGCGGCGCCGAGCAAGTAGCCGGCGCCGGCGCCGAAGCGCGTGGCCAGGATGGTTTCTGCACCGCGCGCGGCAAACAGCAGCATCACAAGAAATAGGAAGGCGAAGGTTGTAAGCGTCGCCGCAAAGGCGGGGCCGCCGTACCCCTTCCACACGGCATAAAAAACTCCGATGAGGGTCAGCAGGGCCCACAGGCCTAGCATGGAGAACAGCCCGAGTTGGCGCGTGGTGGGCAAGCGCAGATTGTAGCTTAACATGCAAGACCAGACGAACTCCGGGATCGAGCAGCGACCGTCGCAAACGGTGCCGGTATTGGCGCCCTCCAAGATGACGCGTCTGGCGTACATCGATTGGATGCGCGGGCTCGCTTGCGTGCTGATGTTTCAGACACACTGCTACGACTCGTGGCTCAGCCCGGCGGCGAGAAAATCGTCGTCGCTGATCATTTGGTCCCAGCTGGGCGGAACCCTGCCGGCGCCGCTCTTCGTTTTTCTTGCCGGGGTCTCTTTTGCCCTGGTTACTGAGCGCTTGCGCGAAAAGGGTGTCGACCGCAACGCCATTGCAAAGCAAACCATTCTCCGCGGCGCAGAAATTTTTGGCCTGGGCTTGCTTTTTCGCGCGCAGGAATTTGCCCTGGGTTATCCCTGGTCGCCGTGGACCGATCTGCTGCGCGTGGATGTTTTGAACATCCTTGGGTTGTCGATGATGCTCATGGGCGTTCTTTGCTGGGCGACCGGCGAGGGAGCCGCGGCGGTTGCGCGGACGCGCACTCTTGCTGGTGGCGTCTTCCTGGCTGCGGTCGTGGCCATCTTCACTCCGCCGCTCTGGACGACGCACCGGCCAAAGTTTCTGCCATGGCCGCTTGAGTCTTATATAAACGGTGTGCATATCTTCGACAAACCGCAGCCGTGGCTGTTTCCGCTATTCCCGTGGTCGGCGTTTGCGTTTGCTGGCCTGGCGGTGGGGTTTTACTTGTTCTCGGGTTTCACCAAACGAAAACAGGGGCTGGCTTTCGCTGTTTTAGGCGGGGCGGGGATCCTTGCTGGTTCCCTCTCGACGGTCTTTGATTCGTCGCGCTTCCGCCTCTACGCCGTTTACGATTACTGGCACAGCAGCCCTAATTTCTTCCTCATGCGCTGCGGCATCCTCCTTATGATTCTTTTTCTGGTGTACGCATGGTGCCGCTGGGGATTCGCGCAAAAGGGCTTCAGCCCCCTCATCCAGCTGGGAAACACTTCGCTGCTGGTCTACTGGGTGCACATCGAGTTTGTATACGGAAGGTTCTCGATCCTGCCTAAGGGACAGTGCGGCGCGCTGAAAGCCACAGCCGGATTGCTTACGATCTTTCTGGCCATGGTGGCGCTCTCGGTGGCCCGCACAACGTGGAAAAAGCGAAAGCTCAAGGCTTCGAGGCCGGGTCTTGCGGTAACTGCTGCGACTGCGGAATCTTGATGATTACTTCGCCGGGCTTGGCCAGGCCTAACTCGTCCCGGGCAATCTTTTCGATTTTGCGGGGGTCGCTCTTCAGTTCCTTGACTTCCTCTTGCAGTTGCACGTTTTCCTTGTTGAGCCGCTTTATATCCGCGTTCACTTTCTGGATTTCGTGATGCGTGCGTCGCATCGCTAGGTAGCCGTGCGTGCCGAAGATGTCGTGGACCACGAGTGCAAAAAGCAGCAAACCCAGCAGCGCGCCTCCGTACTGGCGCAGAAACGGCGCAGGCTGTTCGTTCGCATCCGCCTTTTTCAGCTTTGCAATACCCATTTCGTCGCTTCGCTCGTCAACTTTGCGGAAGCCGCCGCGCTCGCCGCCTCCACA
>Ga0126371_10004086_pt1 | contig 12840 bp, 10 predicted proteins | sample PanSoiMetaPlot_4_FD_110145 | JGI IMG/M metagenome (GOLD analysis project Ga0126371, IMG submission 110145) | Tropical forest soil microbial communities from Panama - MetaG Plot_4 | ecosystem: Environmental > Terrestrial > Soil > Tropical forest > Bulk soil | place: Panama | collected 2016-02-17
ATGGCCTTCGCCTTCGCCGCGAGATACGCCTTCCCCGCTGCCGACTTGCGCGTCTCGAAGCGCTCGTGAAGGAAGGGCACGTAGTCCGGGGCCTGCAGCACCGAGGGACCGCCATGAACATCCTTGATGAACCGGTACGCGTAGGACAGCGAGGCATAGTCGTTGAGGAGGTTGAAGAAGTTGCCCGGCTCCTTCTGGCCTTCGGGCGTGGTGCCCCATGCCGCATCGAGTACCGGCTGCAACTCGGGGGCGATCATCCTCGCCGCGCCCTTGATGCCCTGGGCGCCGACGTCGACGAACGGGCCGCCGACCGGCGAGGCACGCGTGAAGTCGATCGACGACAGGTGGCCATTGAGCTTGAAGAACAGCCGGCCGTACGCCCACGGGAGATCCTGCCCGCCAAGCATCTTCTTGACCTCGTCGTTGTGGAGCTTCGCGAGCTCGGCGGTGAGCGCGGTCGCGAGCGGATGCTTGAACGGCAGCACGTACAGGAGTGTGCGGGTGGCATGCCGCAGGAAGCTGTAGAACATCACCGCCCGGTTGTTCAGGACATTGCGCTCAGTCGCGGTGAAGCGGTTGTAGTCGCCCATCATGTTCACCACGTAGCGCCCGAGTTCCTCGGCATCGGCCTGACTGTGGATCAGCCTGATCATCTCGTTCTCGGGGCCGACCGAGAGCGCGTGGCGCAGCCGTACTGCGGCTTCCGCCGCCGGCTTCAGATCCTGGCCGATGCTCTTCAGCGCCATCCGCTTGGTGGCGTTGTAGTAGACCATCCGCCGGAAGAAGTTCGACTGCATGTCCTCGAATTTGAACAGCGCGTGATAGGGGTTGGTGGCGTGCAGGAACCGACCGATGTGCGAGTTCTTGAATCCCTGCACGAGCGTCGGGAGCTTCTTGGCGTCCTCGTCGAACGTCGCGTGCGAGAGCCGGTAGGCCGCGCGACCACCGGCCTGCGAGTCGACCTCGGCCTTGGTCGCATCGTCGAGCCGGTGCCACCACAGCGGGAACTTGGCGGCGTCGGTGAGGATCCTGCCGCGCGTCCCGAACGCCGCGAGCGTCAGATGCGCGAGCGTGTTCATGATCACGAACGACGGCGAGAGACCGAGGATGAGAGCGGCAGCGACGCCCTGGGAGCGTCCGATGATGCGCCCGGCCTTCCCCGAGGGCGAGAGCGCCCCCCGGATCTCGTCGTAGGCGGTGCGCGGCATCACCTTCCAGCCGGGCGTTTTCAGGAACGTCTCGCGTGCGCCACCGGCGGCACCGGTGACCATCCAGTCCGGGTTGCCCATCGCGTTCGCGAACTCTGCGCTCGTCTCGAGCTGGTGCGGGACGCTGCCGACACGCTGCCCGAGCGCCTGCTCCTCTCGTCGGGCCAACTGCGCCGGCGTCAACATCTCCCGGTCGGCCATCGTCTGCTCGCGCAGGCGACCGGGGTTGTAGAAGACCAGGTTCTCCATGGCCTTCTTCGCCTCCTCGACCGTGTAGCCGAGACGGGAGAACTGGTGGTAGAGCACCTTCTGCAACTCGTGCCCGGTGAGGCTGCTGGGATGCTCCTCGCGCCCGAGCGCGTCGCGGATGTCGGTCGCCGACGGGGTCGGCAGTGCGTTGCGGTGGAAGACCTCGTCGACCATGTGCCACTGGTGGGCGCCGACGATCGCCCGGCCCACCGAGTCGAGCCGCACCTGTGGGCTACGGTGAACGACACCGGCGCGGTACAGCGAGAACTTCGACTGCTTGCTCGCCGCCAGCGCCCGCTCGGCACCCGCGTAGTGGGCCTTGGTATCGACGCTCGGGTGCTCGTCGTGATGGAGGAAGAACGGCTCGCGGAAGCCCTCGGCCTTGCCTGCCTCGCGAACGGACGCCGCGTACTGGCGTAGATGCTCGTCGCGGTTGGCGAGATACTCCGCCTCGCGCTCCCTCGGTCCTCGTGCCGCCTGGGTCTTGGCGTCCTCGAGCGCCTGCCGTGCGGCCTTGCGCTCCGCCCGTGCGTAGCGGTAGGCGTCATGGGCCTGCATCGCCGCATGTCCGGCGACCTGTAGGTGCCCGATCGCCTGAGGCGTCTCGCGCCAGTTCATTCCCTGGAGCTCGCGCCGCGCCTGACGGGCTTGCACGAGGTGCTCGCGGCTGCGCTTGAGGCGATCCTCGGCGTGAGCGACGCGCCGGCGCAGATTGTCGACCTGACGGTAATGCTCTGGCGAGAGCGGCTGCTCGAGCGCGGTCTTGGGGCTGACCCCGCGCCGCGCGCGGACATCTGCCAGATCCTGCTTGGCTCGCTTCAGGAGTTCCCGCGCGTGAGCCTCTCGGCGGTAGAGGCGATCGAGACGCCGGTAGTCGGCGCGTGGCAGCGGTCGCCCCCGGATGTCGGTGAGCCCCCGCGTGGGGCCGCGTACCGCACCGAGTCGCGTCTCCTCCTGCTGACGTGCAGCGGTTGCCCGCTCGGCCTGTACCTGGCGCTCCTGCACGACAGCCTGCGCGCCGCGCTCCGCGTCCTTGGCTTCTTTCACGTTCGCCACTCGCTGCGCCCCCTGCAGACGGGTGGACAGGCCGCGCACGGCGACGTCGTGCTGTCGGCGCGCCTCGGCGAGCTGCGACGTGTGCTCGCGCACGGTGCGTTCGGCTTCCCGCTCGGCCTGGTGGGCTTCCCTGAGACCGGGGATCTGGCGCAGCTTCGCGGTGCCCTGCTGGCGCAGCAGTCGTGCTTCGGTGCTTCTGCGTCCCAGCCGACCCTCAGCCTTCCGGTACCCGGTCTCCGCACTCCGCAGCCGCCTGCCCTCAGCGGTAACCGTTGCCCCTTCGATCTTGGCAGCCTGCTCCTGCGTGATCGTATGCAACTCATCCGGGTGGATCAGCGGGTTCGCGGGCGTATGCAGCAACTCGCCCATCTCGCGCATGCGCCGGGCCTCGGCGGTCGCCGGCTCGGTCCGCAAGTTGTCCTGCTCGAGGCGCGTGTCGCGCGCCGCCTCCCTGTCGACGTAGTCGGTGAGCTTCGGCGTCAGCCACTTGTCGATGTTCTTCTGCAACCCCCGAATGATGTGCACCTCGTCGACCTGACCGCGGAGGTTCTCCGGGATGTGGTTGCCGAAGGACTCGAGGTTGTTCGCACGCTCCTGCAGGATCTTCTCGACGCGCAGATCCAGATACTTGTTCACGACAGCCTTGCCCCGATGCAGCGGGAGACCGAGCGGTCCTACGACCATCGCCGCTCGGCGCTCGATCGGGGAGAGGTTCTGCAGTCCGGGAACGGCGCCCTTCGCGTACTCCCTGTCGAGTTGGCGCTGCATCTTGTAGCGCCGGCGGGCGACGATCGCGCTGGTCAGTATCCGCATGCTGCGCCCGTGAAGCAGGGGCGCCCTGTCGAACAGCGGTGCGACCTCACCCGGACGCAGATGTAGCGCCGAGCTGCCCACGATCGCCCGGAGGCGATCTTCAAGGCGCTGGAGGGTGAGTCTCCCGAGGGTGTCGGCAAGCGACTGAGCACGGGTCTCATTGCCCGAAATGCGCAGCGCTGGACGGGCACGCGTCAGGAAATTCGCATCGCCGGTCAACGCGTTGAGTGTGTCGGCGCTGGTGAACCGGCGACCGACCGCGACGACCGCACGCCCCAGGGTCGCGTCCGCCCCGCCGGCGAGGCCGAGCAGGTCGAGCAACTCCGGCGCCGCACCCTCCTTCTCGATACGCGCCATGAACGTCTTCTCACTACCGCCGTAGCGGGTGGCGATGTCTTTGGAGAAGGCCTCGAACGTCTTCGCGATCGTCTCCGGGGCGTGCAGCGGATGCAACGCAAGCGTTCCGGCCAGACCGGCGAGCGCCGGGAGTGAGCCTTCGGCCAGTTCAGCGGCGCCCTTGACCGTCTCCGGGATCACCCTGGGGTGATGCCAGGCGACGATCGGGATGTCGATCAGATCACGGCGCAGCGCACGGCCGACGCCTGCTGCCGTGACGCCGCCCGTGCTGATGTTCCCCTCCTGGTTCAGTTGGCCGGCGCCGAGTGTGTTCAGTGCCGTGCGTGCGCCGGCGAGCGCGGCCGGGGCGAGCTTCTGGGCCTGGGTCTGCGTCAGGCCACCGAAGTTGATGTTCGCCTCCTGGTTCATCGGCCTCGACGTCGCCAACGTGCTGAGGCCACTGGCCACGGCTGAGCGCACACCACCGGGCGTCAGGCCGCCGAAGTTGATGTCGGCCTCCTGGTTGATCGTGCGGCCCGAGACGAGGCCGCCGAGGAGGCTGTTGACGTCCCTGATGCCGCCCTGCAGGAGTTCGGGGATGTTGATGTGCCACTGCGTGTGCGGGAAGTAGCTGTTGAGCGCGACCTGCTGGTCTTTCGGCATCGCCTGCCACGCCTTGAACACGGCTTGTCCTTCGGGCGAGCGGAATCCGGCGCCGCTCGTCATCATGCCCCTGAGGATCGCGCCCTTTTGCGGCAGCGGCTGCGCCTTGAAGACGTCGGTGACAGCCTTCGCGTAGGCGGGGGTCTGCTTGAACGCCTCCGCGACCGGCGTGCCGTAGCTCGGCCCGGAGGTGAGGATGTCCGAGCCGCCGCCCTTCGGAGGCTTGTAGGCAACTCCACGCTGGATCGTCTGTGCTTGCTGACCGACCGACTTGCCGACGTTCGCGGCCGCGTGCACGGCGGCGACGACATGGCTGAAGATCGGTGATGGTGCCGCAGTGCGAGCGGGCGCTCGAGGCGGTGACGGTGGCGGCGCCCTGACCGGCGTGCGCGGCGGCGGCCGGCTGGTGACTGTGTCGCCAATGGCGGGCATCTACGTCCCTACGCCGAGACCACCGGTTCGCCCGACACCTCCCACGTTCGGCTTAGCGGGCGCCGGCGGCGGTGAAACCCTGATCGGCTTGCCCCGGAACGTGCCTCCGCGTACACCCTCCTGATGCATCGCCAGCGCGGTGCCGGGCGTGATGTAGCCCCAAGTCAGTAGTTCGAAGGCGGCGTCGATCGCGTTCTGGTCATAGCGACCGCCCTGCAGGATCGGCACCATCTGCTGCTTGGTGGGATGCCGGATCAAGACATTGCCCTTGTTGTCTTTGATGCCACCCTGTTGCCAGGTTGTGATGACGCCCTGGACCTTGTTCAAATCCTTCAGCCAGTTGATGTTCTCGTTCAGCGTCAGCGCTCCGCCGCCGCCTGCCGCCCGCGACGCCGCGCGCGTCTTCGAGGTACTTGCGGGCTTCGGGAGCGCATACGGCCCGGTCTTGTTCTTCTGCTGCGCTGCATCTCTGCGTGCCGCACGCGCAGCCGCTGCATCAGCACGTCTGCTTGCAGCCGCCTGAGCCGCCGTCATCTGGCCTGCCTGGTCTGCCTTGATCCCGCTGATGTTCAGTCCCTGCTGGGTGAACGCGTTGGCGATCTCCTGCTGGCGCAGGCCCATCAGGTTCTTCACGTAGGCCGGGCCTTCCTGCTCGGCGAGCGACGCCAGCTTCGAAGTCAGCGGCTCGTTGGCCGCGTTGGTGCCCTGGGCGATCTGAGTCAGCGCCTCCTGACCGCCCTTCATGTAGGACTGCAGATTGGCGGCGGCGAGCGAGCCGTAGTTGGCGGACTGCGTCGCACCGAAGTCCTTGAAGCCGGTCATCGACTGGGCGCCGTAGCCGCGCTGCTGCGCCATCGCCTGCGCGAGTTGCGCCTGACCGGGATTGCCCGAGATCCCCGGCGTGTACCTGGCGAGCGACTGCATGCCTTGGTTGCCGATGCCCTGCAGCGTCTGGTCGAGGTTGCTGGCGTTGGCGGAGAGTTGCTGGTTCAGCCCGCTGCCGATCGAACTGATGCGGTTGGCTGCCTGCTGGCCGTACTGGCCGAGGTTCGAGAAGTACTTGTTCGCCAGCGTCTCGTTCGCCCTGCCGCGCTGGTTGTTCAGCGCAATGGCTCGAGCGATCTCGGAGATCGGACCGCCGAACTGCGAGGAGGTGATCGCCTTCGCAGCGCTCACGAGCCCTGGAGTGCCGAGCAGCGACTGGCCGCTGACCAGCGCGGCCAGACCGCTGTTCGCGGCCGATGCCTTCCCGCCTCGAGCGCCTCCGGTGCCAGCCATCTACTTGCCTCCCATGACCCTGGAGAGCTGCCTAGGCGTCAGTCCGATCGCGGCCAGCACCTTCGGCGAGAGCCCAAACGCGGCCAGCCCCTCCCTGGTAGCGCCGATGCCGGTGAGCGCCCTGGTGAGCGCCTGTGCGCCTCGACCGCCGATCTTCGTGGGTTCGCCGCCGACGCCGGACTTCACGTACTGGTTGATCGTGCGGAGGATCGCCGCGTTGGACTGGCCCTGGTTGAAGATCGGGATGCCCTGCTGGAGGCCTGCGATCTGCGCCTGGTTGCCAGAGATCGTCTGCGCCAGAGAGCGCTGGATGTTGCTGGTGTTCTGGTCGTAGGCGCGCTGCAGTTGCGGCGCCTGGAGCTCGTTGTAGACGCTCGAGTCGATCGCCCCGGAGCGCTGCGCGCCCTGCATCAGCTTCAGCGCATCGATCGGGCGCTGGTAGTTGAGCTGGTCGATCTGCGCCTGCGCGTTGGTCTGTGCGTTGGTGTCGGCGAGGGTCAGCCCGCCGATCTTCTGATTGACGTTGAACGTGTTCTGGCCGACGGCTGCTTGCGCTGCCGCGTCGTAGTAGGGCTGCACGGGCCTGGGTGCGTTGCCTCCGCCCACAGTGCCGGTGCTCGGAGGTGCCGTATCCCCCGGAGTGCCACTGCCCCAACCACCCCAGCGGAAGTTCGGGCGACCTCCCGTGCTCGGGATTCCCCAGTTGCGCTGTCCGCCACCACCAGGGCGAGGCTGGCCGGCGAAGCCGGGGCGGAAGTAGGGCCTGCCGCCACCGTACGGCGGTTGCGTCGCAGGGCCACTGGCACTCCATGACCATTGCGGCCGAACCGGACCGCTGAAGCCTAGGCGTCCGAGCGGTGCCATCTCAGCCGAAGAACCTCGCTCGACTGGCTGCAGGCATCCGCACAGGGCCGGGGCGGAACGTCTGGTTCATCGCGGGTCCACGTCGGAGCCCCCCGAGCGCCTGGATCAGCCGGGTCTGGCCGGGACCGATACGCAGCGGACCACCGACCATACGGGAGCCGGGATTCGGGTAGCCGCCAGTGGTGGCAAGCGGTCCGCGTGCGCGTGGTGCCGCCTGCCGCATCACGTTGTTGTAGCCCGCCAGGGCCGCAGCAGCATCCGCCGCAACCTGGCCCGCCAGTGGTCCTATTGCCATCAGAGCACTCCTATCCAGTTCACACCGGTTGCCGTGTTGAAGTAGATGCGAGCACCGGCTGCGCCGGGGGTCGCATGGTTGAAGTAGTACGAGCCGCCGGGCGCCGAGACCGTCGGGGCACCCGTACCCGAGTAGAACTGCAGACCCTTCAGGAAGGCCAGCGTTCCCTCGACGTTGCCGAACTCCTGCTCGATCGCGGTGAAGTCAAGCTCAAGGTCTTCCCACTCGAACGGTGGGTTCATCGGAAGCCTCATGCCGGGATCATGTTCGTGCGGTCGTTGACCATCAGCGTGTACTCGATCATCGTCGCCGCCGCGCTGTCATTGCCCGAGAACTGCATCTGGAAGGCATGGGCGACACCGATCCCGTGGAACACGGCGAGGCCGGGGTTGCCGCCGCTCGGCGCGTAGCCCGGCAGCTCGGTATCGCGGAAGATGTCGGTGGTGAACGAGAACGTCGGCAGGTCCGGATTGGCGAGGAAGTCGTAGGCGACGCTCATGCCGATCGTGCCCATCGCGCGGATGCGCACCTGTCGTGTGCGCTTGCGGTAGTAGGGCGTGGGGAAGCGGCGGCGACGGTAGAAGCTCGGCGACTGCCAGGGCGCGAACCAGTGCCACGGGATCGCCACGCCGGGCGTGAGGGCCGGGCCCGCGTCGAGCGCGTTCCACTGCTGCATGTCGGAGGCGCCCTGGAACAGCACGACCAGGTTGCCGGCACTATCGATGGCGTACAGGTTGTCTCGAGTGACGCCGTCGCGGCCGGTGATGACGATCTCGGTGAGCGCGACGATGTCGTGCTGGAACGTGTGCCGCCACCAGGAGCCGAGAATCAGGTCGTAGTCGTAGAGGTAGTGGCCCTGCACCAGGTAGTAGTGCGAGTGGAAGTACATCGCCGGCGCGTGGTAGGCGTCGGTGATGCTCGGCAGGATCTTGTCGGAGACCGGTTGCAGCTTCGTGCCGCTGGTGACGTAGACGCCCCGGTCGCGCGACATGAAGAGCGTGCCGATCGGGCTCTGCTGGATCGAGCGATGGTCGACACAGCCGATGATGTCGGAGATCTGGCGCTTGGTGCCGGTGCCGGTGTCGATCAGCACCCAGACCTTGGTCGGCTTGAACACCAGCAGGTACGGGCCGATCGTGCCGAGGCCGGTGATCGCCTTGCCGTCACCGGGTTCGAAGTCCATCCAGCCGGCGCCGGTGTTGCTCTGCGGGTCCCAGTTGAATGGATCCTTGATCGCTGACCAGTAGACCCTCGAGAGCGGATCCGGTCCCGTTGCGCCACCGGTTGGGTAGTTGTCGGTACCGGCGATGAACACCTGGTCCTCGTGGTAGGCGCAGTAGCGCCCGTTCGGCACGTCGACCCCGCCCGAGGTCTTCGCCCAGGTGGCACCGGGCTGCAGATACTGATAGCGCTGCGGCGGGTCGACGCCGTTGACGCCGAGCACCACCGCCGTCCCAGAGCCGATCGGCGCCTCGACGAAGCTCCACAGCGTATTCGCATGCAGGCCCCCGGCCCCATACGTGTTGCTGGTGCTGCCGTCGTTGGGGTCGACCGCGTAGTTGCTGGCGGCGCCCACAGCGAACAGGAATGGCGCATGCGGGCCACCCCAACCGGCACCGGCGAACAGGCCCGTGGCGCCGGCGTAGGTGTTGTGATAGTTCAGGGCATAGCTGCCGGCGCGCTTGACCAGCGCCCCCAGGATGTTCCCGTTGACGTTGAGGAGATCCGGAGAGGAGCCGTCGGAGTCCTCGGTGTCATAGGCGGGCGCGGTCGTGTTCAGCCCCGCGACCCAGCCGTTGTAGGGGAACGGGAGGTTGACCATCTACCAGCCCCAGTAGGAGCCCCAGCCGGGCGAGCCGACACCCGTGTCCTGCTCCCACATGCCGCGCACCTGCTTGGGCGCGTCGACCGACGGGAACTTCACATCGGCGGCGAACTCGGAGAGCATCGTGTTGAACTGGCTCTCCCAGTACTGCGCCTGCTGCATGTCGTCATCGCCCGCGTAGCAGCGCTTGAGCATGTAGTAGACGATCAGCGACTGCCACTCGTCGGGCAGCCAGGGCTCGTCGTTGTCGTTGATGAGCGGCGGCGCCGTGGCGGCATAGCGCAGCATCAGGTTGTAGCCCGTGTCGGGCGTCGGATAGAGCTGCACGTTGGTGCCGTTCAGCGCATAGCAGTACGGCTTGCCCTGCGTCGTCGGGTTCGAGCGATCGAGGTCGTCGAGAAAGACCGACTTGAGCATGATGTTCTCGTCGGTGTTGTGGAGACTGCGAATGCGGATCAGGTCCGCCGGCCACGGGTAGAGGTTCTGCTGGGCGACGGTGACGAACTGCTGCGAGGAGTGGCCCTGATAGAACGCCGAGCGGCGGTTGATGATCGCGTAGCCCTCGTTGGCGTACTGGTTCAGGCGCGCGGCAGGGAACTGCACCTTGCCGAAGCCGTGCGCCAGCACTTCAGTGCGGATGTCAGCTAGATCCAAGTTTCGCCCTCCTCGCTGCTCTGAGTGCCCTGGCGAGCTGCCGGCGGTCGCCCTTCGGCGGGCCGCGCACACCCGTCCTGGGCGCCAGGCGCCCGCAGTCCTCGCATCTCATCGCCGGTACGAGCGCGTCCTCGCATGGGAGCATGCGCCCGTGGCAGTGGTTGCACTTCACGCGATGTCGCGCGGGATGAACGAGCGTCCCTTGTACCGCGCGCCCAAGTCTTTTCTGACGGCGTGTGCCGCGAGCTCGCCGAGTTCGCCGAGCATCTCGTGCCTGGCATCGGCCTGGGCCTTCTGGCGCCGTCTCGCAGCCTGCTCGAGCTCCTCAGCGTACTTGTAGCCGCCCCGGCCCTGCGGGTCGATCTGGCGGATGCGCTGCACCACGCGCTCGTCGAGGCCTTCGTACACGCCCGAGTTGTTCTGGTGGGCGTTGACGCTCAGCACCATGTAGGAGTCCCGCCCGTCCTCGGACTCCCAGTAGACGATGAAGCACTTCGACTCGGGGGAGAAGCAGACGTGCAGGCACGGGTCGATCGCCCGCAGGTCAGCGGCCACGCCACCGGCCTCGGCGTCGAGCACGATCATCGTGCCGTCGTAGGCGCGGCGGATCTGGTCAAGCCGCGCCGGCTGTACTCCTACACGCATGGAGCCTCCTGGAGGTGAAGGGGGCCGAGGGCATGTCGGCTCGGCCCCCTCGGTGTTCCACCTAGGCGCGAAGGACCGGCAGGTCGCCGTTCAGGTTGATGATGCGGCCAGAACGATGGGGCGCTACGCAGATGAACTGCGCATACCACCGGATCCACGCCTGCCAGATCGCCAGCTTCGTGCCGGCGGTCGAGCCGTCCCTGAGGTGGAAGATCTGCCCCGGTCCCTCAGGGGCAGTCAGCCAGTCCGGACGCCCGAGCTCGCACCAGGCGAAGCTGCCCTGGTTGAGCGCGAACACCTGACCGTTGACGGCGTCGACGTCGGCGACGACCGGCGTGGGCTTCCCGCCCGCGCTGACCATGATCGCCTCGTAACCACCATCGATGTTGGTGGCGTTGCCGTCGTTCCAGCGCTTCAGGCTCTGGTAGGTGTTCGCCAGCCGGCGCTGCACCCCGAACGTGGTGACGAACCGGTCGATGGTGAACCCCGAACGCTGCCGTGCGCGCTGGGCGATCTGCATGAACTGATCTTCTGCCGGGTTGGACTGGCCGGCGTCGAGGACGTTGGAGTCCCAGATCGGGTAGGTGGTCGAGTTGATCGAGTGCAGGGTGCGGCCCGTGGCGAGCATGTTCCGCAGCCCGTTTGATTCGTTGTTGCGGTCGCCGGTGATGTACACGCCGTGCGTGCCCGAGGCGACCGTGACCGCGCCGCCGCCGAGCGTGATCAGCGCCTGCGCCTGCGTGGCCGAGCTCGCCGTCCCGTTGTAGGCAACGGCGGTGACGAGCACGGCGGTGCCGTTGGTGATCGTCGCACCGGTCGCCTTGACCAGCACGTCGACCGTGTCGCCGACCGCGATGTACTGCCCGTTGTCGACCTGGATCTGGTTGGTCGACCCGGCTGCGTTGACCGTGCCCAGCAGACCGTCGCCGGTGCCGTAGGCCATGCGGCTCGCATCCTTGCGCAGGTCGCGCATCGCGCCGTCCATCTCGGACTCGAGCGCACGCACGAACGCACCCTCGTCGGACTTGGTCTGCTCGATGACCATGTCGGTGAGCTCGATGCCCTGGTTGAGGTACTTGGGCGTCTCGATCCCATCGAGGTAGGTCTGGTAGCCGGCTGCCGTGAGCTGCCCACCGTCGGTGGTGCCTCCACGTCCACGGTTACGACCGGTGTGGACGGGGAAGATGATCCGGCGACCGGTGAACGTGCCCATGTCGTTCACGCTCTGCTTCTCGACCCAGGTGATCAGGTACATCTCCTGGTTGAGCAGTTCGACGATCGGCCCCCGGTAGTAGTCCTTGAGGACCGTGTCGAACGTGGTGAGGGACTGGTTGGCCACTCACCCTCCTTTCTGCGGGTCAGGGTTCAGGTAGGAACCCGCAGTCCCGAGTTACTGCTGCTGCGCCCTCCACTGGCGCAGCAGATCGAGTGTCGGCCCGCGCGCGTCCTTCAGCGTCTTGATCGCCTCAGGGTTCGCGTTGGCGACCCCGCCGCCCTCAGGTGCGCCCATCTGACCGAGCTTGCCTGAGAGTTGGTTCTTCTCGTAGAACGCCTGCGCCTTGCGGTAGTCGTTCAGCGCACCCGAGACCGCACGCTGTGCGGCCAGCTGCCGGTTTGAGCCGAACTGTTCGACGAACTCAGGGGTGCCGTAGGCGGCGAGGAACGAGTCGAAGATGTCCTGGTTGACATCCTCAGGGACGGCTTTCATCGCCTCGTCCAGCAGGCTCTGAGCCTGGTAGAGCTCAGCCTGCTGATCCTGGGCAGCGAAGCGCTGCTCGAAGGAGTCGAGCCGCTGGGTCAGCGGCGCGAGCGCCTCCTGCAGCACCGCCGGGTCAAAGCCGCCGGTGCCTGCGGCGTACGGATCCGCGTAGGGATCCTCCACCATCGGCGCCTGCTGCTCGCCGAGCGGCAGCCCGCGCTCCTGCGCGTACTGCGATGCCCATTCGATGATCGCCTGCGGGTTGTTCTCGTAGGCGTCCCGGAACTGCATCAGCCACTGCACCTCGTTGGGTGCGACCTGATGGACGCCTAGCTGCTCGTATGGCTCCCAGGTCCGCTTGAACTCAGCGGCGTCCTGAAAGCGCTGCGTGACCTGGCCGTCCCAGTCTCGGAAGACCGGCTCGACCTGACCACGTACCTCCTCGGGAATGCGGTCGAGATACTCCTGATAGGGAGCACCTCCGCCTTGCTCGCCCTGGCCGCTCTCAGGCGGCTGTACGGGATCGGCTGGTGGATCGGCGGTGAATGACACCGATCACTCCTTCCTGCGCTGTGACGCGTCTCCCTGGCCCCGTGGGGCTGTGCTGCGTTCCTGGCGCTTCTGTGTTGTCTATGCCCGCGCCGCTGCGCGGTCCTGTGCGTAGCGCTGGCGTGTCTGACGTCCAGCCTCGCGCAAGGTCTTCGGCTCCTCGGCGGCGTCATCCTTGCGCTGCGCCGCCTTCAAATCATCCAGACAGGCCTGTAGATGCGCGATCGCGCTGTCCACAGCTGCGTCAGTCGGGTCCGCCATCTGGCACCTCCAC
>Ga0126371_10004087_pt1 | contig 12839 bp, 8 predicted proteins | sample PanSoiMetaPlot_4_FD_110145 | JGI IMG/M metagenome (GOLD analysis project Ga0126371, IMG submission 110145) | Tropical forest soil microbial communities from Panama - MetaG Plot_4 | ecosystem: Environmental > Terrestrial > Soil > Tropical forest > Bulk soil | place: Panama | collected 2016-02-17
CGCGCCCAGCGCCATTCGCACACCAATCTCGTGTGTGCGCTGCTCGACCAGGAAACGCACGACGCCGTAGATGCCAATCGCCGCAAGAAGCACCCCCATGCCAGCAAAGAGCGAGTGCAGCACGGCACCAAATCGAGGTCGTGCAGTCAATTTGCTGACTCGCTGGTTCATGGCTTCGATCGTCACTGGAAGAGCCGAATCCACGTCACGCGTTTCCTCGCGCATCCATGCCGCGACGGGTCTGGGGCTCATTTGGGTTCGCACGGTCACGTACGCAGAATTGAGAGACTCGACAGGATCATTTTTCCAAGGGAGATAGAACTCTGGGTCAGACTGCGCCACCACGCCGTTGTTTTTCACGTCTGCGGCGATACCGACAACTGTGCGCCACGGACCGGGGATGCGAAAGAGGCGAAGCTGCTGGCCGACGGGATTGGCATTGGGAAAAAGCTCCCGTGCGAGCGTTTCGTTGAGGATGATTGGGTTCTCGCTCAGCAGGAGGTCGCTGTGTTGGAATGCCCTGCCTTGAATTATGGGAATAGCCAAAGCTGAGAAATAGTCCGGAGTTACTGCTCTCCACGCCACAGTCCCGCCGGTGCCTTCGTCGAAAAGGGGGCGGCCTGCTACTTCGATGCCTGCGAAAATGGTGGATCGCATATGTCCATAGGGCGGCAAGGAATCACTCAAGGCGACTGACATAACACCGGGCAGGTGTTTTATGCGCCCCTCGAGCTCGGCGAAAAAGGCCAGTTGCTTCTCCGGTGAGGGATAGCGGTACTGCGCAAGAGATATGGATTCCGTTAGGACATGCTCCGTTTGCATTCCCAGGCGAGTTTTTTCTAGGTTCCAAAGGCTACGAAGCAACAGACTTGCACCAGCCAGAAGAGTCAGGGAGATCGCGACCTGTGCCGTTACGAGCATCTGGCGTAGAACGTGGCGCGCGGTTACACGAACGTCCTTCCCCATCAAAAGTTCTGGTGGGGGATATTGAAGCGCTGGCGCAAGACCGAACATCACAGCGGAAAGCAACGTGACTCCGAGCGCGAACGCTGCAACTCGCACATCCACCCGAGCTTGTTCCAGCCGTGGAAGGCCTTGAGGAGCAATGGACACGAACAAATGCAACAGGAGATATGCCAACCACGAGCCCAGAGCTCCGCCAAAAACCCCGAGGAGCAAGCTCTCCGTTAACGTCTGACGAACTAACCGGCCCCGGCCAGCGCCCAGCGCTAAACGCACGGCGAGTTCGCGCTGACGGTTCGAGGCACGCGCCAAAAGAAAATTAGCCACGTTGGTGCAAGCAACGACGAGAAACGCAAGCACGGCGCCAAAGAGAAGCCACGAAGCCAAACGAGCATCTTGAGTCTGACGGTCGCGTAATGTTCGCACGGAGAGATGGATTTCCTTGCGAAAAGCAGGCGGGGCGCCTCGCAGCGATTGCTCAAACCAAGGCTGAAGGGCTGCTATAGCCTTAGGCACGTCGATTCCAGGTTTTAGGCGGGCAAAAGTTCGAAGGACCATTCCCGGATTGGCACGGCGCTGCCGGTCTTCATCCAGGGCCAACGGGAGCAGAATACCCGCAGAGCCCAGCGTTGGCATTTCGAAGTTCGAGGAAAGAACCCCAACGATCCGGGTTGCGTTGCCATCCAGGGAGATCGTTCTGCCAAGAACGTTTGGATCACCACCAAACCGGCTTTTCCAAAGCGAATAACGAAGGAGAGCGACGCGGGGCGCATTCGGGCGGTCTTCTTCCGAAAGGAAATTGCGGCCGAGGATCGGCTGGATACCAAGAGTAGGCAGAAAACTTCGTTCGACAAAAGCACAGTCCAATCGAACAGCGTTCTGTTCGGTCAAATCGCAAGCGGTCGCTCCGGGAGCCATCGCGGTTATGGTTTCGAAGGGGCCCGCTTGCTTTCTGAAGTCGACGTAGCCCGAACCGAGCATGAATTCATCACGTTCAATAGGGGCAAGCAGGCCAAAAGAAACCAAACGGTTATCCTCGGGATAAGGCAGGCTGCGGAACAAGATTCGGTCCACCACGCTGAAGACGGATGAGCTGGCGCCGATGCCGAGCGCTAGAGTAAGGACGGCGACGAGAGTGAAGCCGGGATTCTTGCGGAGTAGGCGGAGAGCGAAGCGACAGTCCCAGAAGACCGAATCGAGCCAATGCTCAATGCGTGCTTGACGAATCACTCCCGCATTCTAGCCCCAAATGCTAAAGAACGCCCACCTCTGTCTCAGTCCCTGGTAAGTCCTTACCGGTAACTTGGGTGCTGGGCCCTGCCCACAATCCAGACAAGATCTTGTAAGTGGCTAATGCTGAAGCACGTATCCCGGAACAACTGAAAGAACAGAATTCATACGATTTTGGGCAAGCCGCTGCGTTGTGTGATGCAGGTAGGTGCTCCAACTTGGCCAAGAATGAACTCTTTGCGGCCTCTCCCTTTGCGGTAGCTGCCTGCCTTGATCTGTGCCAAACGTTTCACGTCGGCTTGTGACATTGGTTGCCAGTGAAATCGTGGGTTCACCGAGCCTGGCGGGGCCCTTTTCAGTTCGTCCTGGCGATCGCCAAGAGCTTTAGGTCCAGACCCTGAGGGCGCCGCGTTCCTTGTTGCTAGCTCCGGACGGTATTTGCGCTGACGATACGTCGCACCTGGCTGGCGTCAAGGCTCACGCGGATTTTCCGGATCTCTTCCAGCTTTGACGCCTCCGCGACACAGGTTTCCTGTGAGGAGAGAAAAAATTGCCCCACGATAGCAAATTTTTCCCTCCGCTAACGTTGAGGATCGCCGCATTTTATGCGGGTTTTCTGCACGTTGGAAGGTGAACGCCACCCGAAACATACCGTTCACCGGGGCGTTCACCTTCGCGTTCACCTCGGTTATTCGAGCAACTCTCGCAAGGAGAACCACTTGAACGCGCGGCGTGGCGAAATTTGGGCGCACGCAAAACACCGAAGTGGGCTGGAACGACCCCCCTTTTTCTCCGCTTGCGCGCCCAAAAAGGCTTTCGGGGTCGTTCCAGCCCACTGGTTATCTCCGAAGGTACGCATAATGCACAGCCTTGCAATCTCGATTCCCAAAATGCCAACCGCACCAAAACTCGTATCGCCTCGCCATCCGCCGCTCGACCCGGAGCTGAAGAGTTGGATCGACAACGTGATCGTTCCGGCTATGGTGCGCGAATTCTTGGAGCAATCAGAATCGTATGGCTCCAAGGTGGCAACTTCCGTGGTACAGTCCTTCGACAGCAGGGCCTTCAGCCGAGAGGGTCACAAGTGAGTGTACTCCGCTGCGCCATCTACGCTCGCTATTCCACCGACAAGCAGAACCCCCTTTCTATCGATGATCAGGTCCGTAAGTGTCGCGAATTCGGCCAGCGCCAAGGGTGGGATGTGCTCGACGGTCACATCTACACCGACGAGGCAATCACCGGTGCCAGTGACGAGCGGACAGGTCTGCAACGGTTGATCGAGGCGGCAACGTCAAATGCGCACGCCTTCGGTGCGGTCCTGGTGGACGACACAAGCCGCCTTAGCCGCAAGCTCGCCGATTCGCTTCGCATTTTCGAGCAGCTCCGTTTCGCCGACGTCCGCCTGATTTTTGTGTCCCAGGGAATCGACACGGATTCCGAGCAGGCCGAAGTACTTCTCGCGACCCATGGGATTGTCGATAGCCTCTACATCAAAGAACTGGCGAAGAAAACTCACCGCGGCGTTGAGGGCCGCGCCCTCCAAGGGTTCCATACGGGAGGCCGATGCTTCGGCTATCGGAGCGTGCCGATAGAGGATCCCACGCGAAGGGATGCGTATGGCCGTCCGCAGATCATTGGCGTGAAGCTTGAGATCGAGCCAGATCAGGCCGCCATCGTAAGACGAATTTTTTCAGACTACGCCGCCGGAGATTCAATCAAGACCATCGCGAAGCGGCTCAATGCTGAGCGCATTCCTCCGCGGCCAGCGTCATCCGTCATGGGCGCCATCCGCCATTTCAGTGATGCTCCGCAATGACCGTTATCGGGGCGTCGTGGTGTGGAATCGAACCCGCAAGGTTCGCGACCCGAAAACTGGCCGACGAGTGCAGCGTGAGCGCCCCAAGTCCGAATGGGTGGTTTTGAAAGCTCCCCACCTGCGAATCGTGTCTGACGAGGTATGGAGCGCCGTAGAACGTAGGCTGGCTGTGGTCAAGGCCTTTTTCGCCGCTGGCTCTTCGCCAGGGCTGTGTTGCCGATCCTTCTCGGCAGAGTATTTGCTCTCCGGTTTCTTGAAGTGCGGAGTTTGCGCGTCGAAGATGGTCGTTGTTTCAGGTCGCGGGCAATCCGGGCGAGCGCGATACGGCTGCCCAATGAAACATGCGCGCGGCATCTGCACGAACGATCTCCACATCAGGCAAGACCGTTTGGAGAAGGAAGTCATTGGCGGCCTTCAAAGGCAGGTTCTTAGAGAGGACGTGGCCGCCTACGCTCTGGCCGAGTTCAAACGACAGTACAAAGCGAAACTCGAGGGGGTCCGGTCACATCTCGGCACGATGCAACAGGAACGCGAAAAGCTAAAGTTGGAGATCAGCAACTTGGCTGCGGTGATCGCGCAGGGACGCCAATCGCCAGCCCTGCTCGCAGAGTTGGAAAAGAGGGAGCGGCGTCTTACCGAAATCAGTGACGAAATTTTCTCTTCGAGCGAGAACGGCCTCGACGCCAAGCTGAAGGAGATCGAGGAATTCGTAATGCGGCGCCTTGGCGATATTCACGGCCTTCTGACTGGCGACGTTCAGCGGGCCAAGTCAGAGCTGGCGAAACACTGCACGGAAATCACTCTCACTCCGGAAGGGCAGACCTACGAGATAAGCGGGGACTGGAACTTGTTGGGCGGGCGTTCGGATGGTGCCGGGGGCCAGAATCGAACTGGCTACGCCTGCCTTTTCAGGGCAGCGCTCTACCAATGAGCTACCCCGGCAACCTTTGTCACTTCAATTTTAGGGTTGGCAGAAAGAAGAGTCAAACAGGGAATGCTACGCCAGGTACGCTACGTGCTGCGCTTCGGTACGAACTGCGCCAGGAATTTCTGAAAGCGCTTTGCGTTGTAACTTCGGCCGTCCTCGAGCGCATTGGTTGGTTGAGAGTGAATTAGATTTCCCGCGGCGTCCAAAATGAAGATATGCGGATACCCGTGAATGTAAGGGAAGCGAGATAAAAACACGCGGTTGGGGTTCTCCTGGCTCATGCTCACCTTCATGGAAACGTAGTTTTTGTCGCGAAGCAGTTCAAGATCAGGATGTTCGTGAAAAAACTGGTCCAGAATGTGGCACCAGGTGCACCACTCGCCGCCTACTTCGACGAAGATATTTTTGCCTGATTTCTTCGCTTCTCCGCGGGCGGCAGCCAGGTCCTCATTCGGATCGCGGCGGGGATCATAGCCATCCGCTAATCCATTTTGCGGCGCAGAAGCCGCGGCGGGCTGAGCCAAACACCTGCGACTCATTTCCGGCCAAGCACCAAAAGTGGCCGCTGGCAGCGTCGCGAACGCCAGAAGTGTCGCAACTCCCTGCGTGTACCATCTACTGTTGCGACTCATCGAATTCTTTCATCCAGTTCCGGTTTTTCAAAACCTCGCGCGGCTTGGTGCCGTCGGGCGGGCCGACGATGCCGTCTTTCTCCATCAGGTCGATCAAGCGCGCCGCGCGGCCGTAGCCGATGCGCAGGCGGCGCTGTAACGTGGAAGTGGAAGCGCGTCCGGCGTCGCAAACGACGCGAACCGCGTCCTGATACAAGTCGTCGTCTACATCGTCTCCGCCCTCGGCATCTGCGTCGCCTGAGCCTTCGCCGGCCTTGCCATTGTCCTCCTTGGGAGCTTCCAGCAGCTCTTCTTGATATTTTGCTTGCGCTTGATCGCGCCAGAAGTCGCAGACTTCGGTGATTTCGTCCTCGCTGACCAGCGGACCGTGAATGCGGTGCAGTCGCGCTGAACCCGCCGGCAAGTAGAGCATGTCCCCGCGGCCAAGCAGGGACTCGGCGCCGTTCGAATCGAGAATCGTGCGCGAGTCGACCTTGCTAGCCACGCGGAAAGAGATACGGGCAGGGAAGTTTGCTTTGATCAAGCCGGTTATGACGTCAACCGATGGCCGCTGCGTCGCGAGAATCAAATGAATGCCCACGGCGCGCGCCATCTGCGCCAGGCGCGTGATGGACTCTTCCACGTTGTTGGTGTCGACCATCATCAAGTCCGCCAATTCGTCGATGACAATGATGAGGTAGGGAAGGGGCTTGTGCTCGGACTCTTCGACACTGTCGAACAGCGAGAGCGATTGGTCTTTCTTGAACGTGCGGTTGTACTGGTCGATGTTGCGAACGCCGCGTTGCGCGAGCAGCTTTAAACGGTTTTCCATCTCGCGCGTGGCATTGCGCAGCACGTTCGAAGCGATTTTCGGATCCGTGACGACCGGAGCTATCAGATGCGGAATGTTTTCGTAAAGACTCAGTTCCAAACGCTTTGGATCAACAAGTACCAGTTTCACTTCGTCCGGGCTGGCCTTGAACAGGATGGACATCATGAGCGAGTTGATGAAGACGCTTTTGCCGGTACCAGTCGAACCGGCAATCAGCAGGTGCGGCATGGCCGCCAATTCGGTTACGCGAATGCGCCCGTGCAGGTCGCGTCCCATGGCCAGCGTCAGCTTGCTTGGAGAGTGAATGAACTCCGGTGCTTCGATGATTTCGCGCAAGGCGATGGTCTGGCGCCTGTCGTTCGGCACTTCGATGCCGATGGTGGACTTGCCGGGAATGCGCTCGATCAGAATGGATTCGGCTTGCAGGGCCAGGCACAAATCTTCCGTGAGGCCAATAATCCGGCTGTACTTAATGCCAGCTTCCGGCTTGAATTCGAACGTTGTGACGACGGGGCCCGGGTTGATCTGCGTGACCCGGCCATCCACGTCAAATTCTTGACACTTGGCTTCGATTGCGCGCGCGCGCTGCTTCAATTCTTCTTCGTCGAGCTTTTGGCCGCGCTCGCCCTCGTGCAGCAGAGACACCGGAGGAAGTTTGTAGTTCTGGTTGCCCTTCGCAATCTTGGGATCGCCGGTTTTCTGGGCTGCTGGTTTTTCGGTGTGAAAAACAAAAATCGGCGCCTTCACAGCGCTGGACTTGCTGTCTTTCTCGTCCGCATCTTCCTCTTCTGACTCATCGCTCAAGGCGCCACTCGTTTCCAGAAGGGCAGTCTTGCTCATCGCTTGTGGCGGCACAGGCTTTCTTCCGGAAAGGCGCGATTCCTCGACCCGGCGGCGCATACGCTCCTGCTCGCGCCGCTGGCGCCAGTCGTGCCAGCGCGCCTGCGCCTTCTGGAGGACGCCCAGGCGTTCGACGGCGCCGATCGGACCTTTCGGCCCGGTCGCCCAAGCGTGTGTTCCGGCAAAGGAGAATCGCGTAGTCATAAACAAGGAAGTGAAGAAAAGCGCCACGGCAACCAGAAGGGCTCCCCAGAAGTTGAATCCGGCGAGCAGTTCGCCGGAAATCAACGAGCCAACAATCCCGCCCGCGGGGATGGCAGCGCGCACGGCAGGGAAGGGGAACAGGGCCAGCAGCGACGGCAGGGAAACCAACAACAAAAAGTAGCCGGTCAGCGGGGCGAAATGGGAATCGATGGTGCGGCTGCGGCACCATCGCGAGCCCAGCACCGCGATCGCTATGGGCAGAAGAAACGCGGGAAAACCAAAAATCTGGAAGAGCAGGTCCGAGGTGTAGGCCCCCACCGGCCCCATCCAGTTGTTGGTCACCCCGGCATCGGCACTTTGCGCGCTGACGTTAAACGAAGCGTCGCGCGGAGAATAGGAAATCAGCGCCAGCGCAATCAAAACCGCTAGCGAAATACACAAAAACCCTACCAATTCGTTCAGTCGCTTGTTTTCTGTCGGAGTAAGAAAGCGCACGAAATCTCCTCAGCTTCTGGGGAAGGCTGAGAGTGGCGGCGGGTGCTGGCGCTATCGCAATCCCGCCTGGAGGAACGCCCAAACCAGGATCATGATACCAAACACGAGGCGGTACACAACAAATACTTTCAAGGTGCGTGTTTGCAGGTAACGCAGGAAAAAGGCGATGACAAAATACCCAGCAATGCCGGAAACAAGCACGCTGATGGCCAAGGTTGAGAGCGGCAAATCGAGGCCGCCAGCCTTGTGCATCTTGATGAGTTTTGGCAACTCCAGCACCACGGCTCCGGCAATCGCCGGCACCGACAGGATAAACGAAAAGCGTGTGGCCGCGCCCCTGGTCAGCCGCCGAAATAGCCCCGTGGTAATGGTGATGCCCGAGCGCGAAACTCCCGGCCACAAGGCCAGCGCCTGCGCCGTTCCGATCGTCAGCGCGTCTCCCAAGTTGGATTCGCCTTCCTTGCGTGTGAGGTCCTTCTTGGAATCCGCCCACCACATCAGCAAGGCAATCAGCACGAGCGAAACGGCAATAATCTTTGGTTGGCGCAGCTTTTCTTCGATTGCGTGATGGAACAGCAGCCCGGCCACGCCCGCGGGGATTGTCCCGATGACCAGATACCAGAACATCTTCCGGTTGTGCACGACGTCTTCAGGCGCTGCGCTCGCCGGAAATTTCAGTCCCAGCCCACACAAAAGCAACGTCAACCAATCCTTGAAGAAGTAAAGCACCAACGCAAGCAGTGTTCCGGCATGCAAGGCGACGTCAAAAGCCAGCCCTGGGTCCTGCCACCCCGCGAACCACGGAAAAAGAATCAGATGCGCTGTACTGCTAACGGGCAGAAATTCCGTCAGCGCTTGCACCAGCGCCAGGATGATTGCCTGATAAAGCGGCATCGGGATCAAGGTTCCTTTCGTGCCGGCTCCGTCTTCGACGTTGCTGGCAGGATTTTCCGCATCTCGTAAGCGTCAATGCGGCCGAGGTAGTAGCGCTTCAGTGTCGCCTCGATACGATATCCGCGCCTCTTCCAGAAGGCAACCGCAGGTTCATTATCGATTGCGGTTTCCAGCAAGATAGAGCGCACGCCGCGTAAGGCAAGGTTTGATTCGAGCGCCTCTAGGAGCGCGGTTCCAGTGCCATGCCGGCGGTGCTTCGCTTCCACGTCGAGAGTAATGATGTGCGCGAGCGGCGGATTCTCCTCGCTCACGATGAACCCGACAATACGCCCGCCTTCTTCGGCGACCACGCAATCGGCCGAGGGCAATGTCAAGAAATAGCGCAGCGCGGTCCTCGAATAAGAAATCCCCGTCGGAAAGCACAACTGATCCAACTTGTGCAGCGCCGCGAAGTCGTGCGGCTCATAGGACCGGAGCGTGAGCGGCATGGCCGGATTGTAGTCCAGAAAGCGGGTCGACGGCTTTGGGGAGGCGGTTTGGGAGACTGTTGTTAGGGGGGCAACGAAGTTTCACTTCTGAGGCTGCCCCGGCGGTGTGGTTCGGCCCAGCGCTTGAATGGTCAACTCATCGGGTATCGTGCGGCCCTCTTGCTTGACTACGACTGCAAATCCACCGCTGTAGTCCCACATGGTCCATCCGATACCATACTTTTCGAGCGTGGTCCGCACATCGGAAATCCAGGCGGCGCGATCCTTGGGCAAGGCTGCTTTGCGGTAAACGCCGAACTCGTTGCAGGTCAACAGGACGTTCCAGCGCTTCCCCCATGCAGCTATTTGAGAAATCTCCTCATCAATCCGCCCCGCGTTCCACCGATCCATTCCGTACCGGACAACCAGGAGGCGATTGGCCGCGTCGGGCACCAGTGCGGCGGCCTGTTGCACGTTTTCCGGATTCGAGGGATAAGGCAGGTCTTTCAGATAGTGCACGAAGTTTGTGCTCCACGTCGCGCCTTGGTGCGTGAAAACGTGCGGATCGTAAAAATGGAAATTGTAAATGATATTCGGATCGCGCAGCGGCTCGATGAAGAGCAACTCATTATCGGCTGACCAGTTTGCCCCGGCAACGATGATCGTGTTTGCCGGAGCCCCCTCACGGATGGCCGCAACGAGTTTGGATTGCACACCCTCCCATCGGTAGCGGTCGCGAAACTCCGGTTCATTCAGGACCTCGAAAAACACCAGATCCGGATTCCACGAAGAATAGTGCTTGGCAAGTGCGCGCCAGAAGTCTGCGAACTGTTCCACAAACTCGTTATCCGTCGCCAATCTTTCCTTGAAGTCCGAATCCGGGTGGAGATCGATAATCACCGCCAGCCCCTGATCCAGAATCATCTTCACCGCGGCATCCAGATATCCCAGATAATCCTCGGGGATGCGGTCTGCCTGCTTCCGGCGGAACATGGGCTGCGGGTTCACGCTCAACCGCACGTGATCGAACCGCATGGCTTTGATCAGCGCGATGTCCTGAGCGGTCGTCCACGTTTCGAAATGCTCCTTGGTGTAGCCCTTTTGGTCATACACTTGCGCGAACCATTCGCTAAGGTTGATCCCGTGTCGCAAATGTGCGGCGCGCCCGTGTGCCAGGTTGGAATCCACGGAAGGTTGCGGCAAGGCCGCGCTTCCTGCGCAAGAAAGCGTCATGGCGAGCACCACTCCAATAACACGTGCATGTGGAATCCGGTCCTTTTTTTTAGCCGCGTCAGCCATGATTCCTCAAATTTCGCACGATATTGCCCTCGAGGTGCGCCAGGCGCATGTGGTCTTCGCGGGTTTCTCGCGCTTTTGCCGATCGGCAATCAGGGTAAGCATTGAAGAAGCCAAAGCTCTTTCTTACTCCGGTCTAACGGTTGGAACCAACTTGGACCGTTCTAAATTTCGCAATCTCTTTCCCACCGGCGAGTTCTTCGCAATAAACCTCATGCACTCGCAAAACCCTTTTCGGTCGCCCGGGGCCTGGCAAGCATACCGGTAGGCGGCGTGGACCGTGGCGCGGTGCCCGCACAGGCACAATTCTCGCGACGGTTCCGGCATGCGCCTCCTGCCATCTCCACTTCCCGTCGCGCTCGGTTTTTTGTTTTCCTGATTGATCTCGCTCACAGGATTCCTCCCTCTCAGTTTCCGGAGAGCATGTTTCAGTTTTTGCGAACGTTCTTGGGGCGCCCCGCGCGATCTGTGCGATCGCTTGGCCGGGATTATCTCCTGTAACCGCAACATGTTCAATAGCATGGTGAAATTCATGCGGCGCTAGTCCAAACCCGATTCGCATTGCGCACGGACGGCAATACCGATCGCTCCGGTTTACCAGACTAATCGACACCGATGGCAGGTTGTTTTTCCGGCCAGAAGAAGGGTCGGACGATCCCCGATGGGCTGGCGCCTATATTTCGAGAATCACGGGCAGGATCAGCGGCCGCTTGGAAGTTTGTTTGTTGATGTACCGTTTCAGGTCGACGCGAATTTTCTCTTTGATCACACCCCAATCGGAATTTTCTTCCGAGCTCGATTCGGCCACCGTTTTCATCAGCACCTCGCGTGCACCGACCAGTAGTTCCTGGCCGTTTTCGCTCATCACCCCGCGGGTTACGATTTCTGGTTGCGACTCAAGTTTCCCCGTGTGCTTATCAATTGCAATGATCGGCACCACGACGCCGTCTTCGGAAAGGTGTTTTCTGTCGCGGATCACCACCTCTTCGATTTCTTCCAGCGAACCGGAATCCACCAGCACCCGGCCGGCCGGCACGGGATCCCGCCGGCGCGCCCCTTCTTCCGTGAATTCGACCGCTTGACCGTTCTCGAGCAGGAGAATCTCCGCGGAAACGGCCCCGAGCTGATGCGCCAGGGCGGCGTGGCGGAAAAGGTGGCGGTATTCGCCGTGGACAGGGACAAAATACTTCGGCTTTATCAGTTGCAGAACCAGTTTTTGTTCTTCCTGGCTGGCGTGCCCGGAAACGTGAATCATGCCTCCGGAGTTGTCGTAATAGACCAGCGCCCGGCGGCGGAACATGTGATCGAGCATGCGAAAGATGGGTCTCTCGTTGCCAGGAATAATGCGCGCGGAAAGAATGACCGTGTCATGCTCCTCCACGGAGACGTGGCGGTGGTTGTCCACGGCGATGCGCGAAAGCGACGACATGGGCTCGGCCTGACTGCCGCTGGCCAGGATGACAAGGCGTTTCGGATCGAACCCGCGAATGTCCTGCGGACGCACCACCATGCCGTCGGGGATCTGCAGCAGGCCAAGCGAGTGCGCAATCTCAACATTGTCGATCATGCTGCGCCCGACAAAAGCGACTTTGCGATTCACGCGCACGGCGATATCAATGACCTGCTGAATGCGATGAATCGAGGAGGCGAAACAGGACAGAATCACTCTTCGGGGCGCGGACCGGCACAAGTCTTCGATGCGCGGCACGACGGCGCGCTCCGAAGGCGTGAACCCCGGGCGCTCGACATTCGTGGAATCACTAAAGAGCGCCAGCACGCCCTCCCGTCCATACTTTGCGAGGGTATGCAAATCGAAAGACGCGTCGTCCACCGGAGTTTGATCGATCTTGAAATCGCCGGTGTGAATGATGACACCGAGTGGCGTGCGAATCGCCAGCGCCACGCAATCCAAAGTGCTGTGAGTGACAGAAACAAATTCAATCTCGTACGGGCCGATTTCGATCGTGCGGCCCGGCATGACCTCCCGCAGCGTGGTGGAATCGAGCAGTCCTGCTTCTTCCAGCCTTTTTTTCACCAGCGCGAGGGTAAAGCGCGTCCCGTAAACCGGGACGTTCAAGTCGCGAAGGATGTAGGGAAGCGCGCCGATATGGTCCTCATGGCCGTGGGTGAGAACGATTGCGCGAACTTTCGCGCGGTTCTGCTTCAGGTAGGAAATGTCCGGAATGACAAGATCAACTCCAAGGAGCTCGGATTCTGGGAACATCATGCCGGCATCGATGACGATGATGTCGTCGCCAAGCCG
>Ga0126371_10004088_pt1 | contig 12834 bp, 7 predicted proteins | sample PanSoiMetaPlot_4_FD_110145 | JGI IMG/M metagenome (GOLD analysis project Ga0126371, IMG submission 110145) | Tropical forest soil microbial communities from Panama - MetaG Plot_4 | ecosystem: Environmental > Terrestrial > Soil > Tropical forest > Bulk soil | place: Panama | collected 2016-02-17
GGGCGGGGTCAGCCTTTCTTTACCGGGACTACGTTGTCGTCCGGATTGCGGTCGATCAGCTTGATGAGCGGATCGATGCCGGCTTGCGCGGGAAGTTTGTCGACCGTGACCGTGAACTCCTGATGTTCCTGGGTGATGAGTTGCTTCTGCAAGTAAAGGAAGCGGCCGTCGGAATCGAGCACGCCGATATCGACGAGGTCGTGCAGCGGAATGGCGTGTTCCTGCCCTTTGCCATCGGAACGATACTTCTCGGCTTTCACCGCGAGATGAACCTGGTATTTGCCGCCAGGCAGTTGGGAGTATGTGGCGGAGAGCGTGCGGTTGTCGAATAGCGTGATGTTTTCGAACCAATCGTCGTAGAGGTACTGAAACTCCGGCGGAGTGACCTTGCGCAGGTAGGCGACCAGGTCGAGACTCGTGGGATAGGGCGGGCCCTTGAACGCGTCATCTTTCACCATGGCCGCAAGGGCCTGATTGACGCGGTCTTCCCCGATGTAGTCCTGGAGCGCATACATCACAAGGCCGCCTTTGTTGTAATGGATGTAACCCTGGTTGGGTTCGACGCGCATGAGAGGTTTTTCCTCGTTGTGCTCCTGGGCGCGCCCGCGCAGATAGCCATCCAGCTGGTAGCGCAGAAACTTCTTCATCGAGTCCGCGCCATAGGTGTGCTTCATCACCATGAGGGCGGTGTATTGGGCGAGGGTTTCGACGATGGCGGTTGCGCCTTCGGTATTGGCGCTGACTACTTGATGTCCCCACCATTGATGGCCGACTTCGTGCGCGGTAACGAAGAAGGGCAGGTTGATGGCGTCTTTACTGCGGGGGTCGACGTAGGTGATGAAGCCGATGCCCTCGGAGAAGGGGATGGTATTGGGAAAGGATTCGGCAAAGTTGCCGTAGCGCGGGAACTCGATGATGCGCTCCTGCCGGAACTGGAACGGGCTGAAGGCCTGTGTGCAATAGTCGAGCGTGGACTTCATGCCGAGCATCATGCGATCGAGGTCGAATTCGTGTCCGGGATGGTAGTAGATCTCGAGGTTGACGTCATGCCAGCGATCGCGGCGGACGGCGTAGCGCGCGGAATTGGCGGAGAAGATGCCGGCCATGATGGGCGCGTCGGCCTTGTAATGGAAATAGCGGCGGCCATTCTCGGTCCACTCTTTTTGGAGATAGCCGGGCATGATGGCGATCTGATCGGCGCTGGTGCTGATGGTGCCCTCGAAGTTCACCCAGTCGGCTTGGGTAGAGACGTAGTTGTTCTGGCGGGCGGCCACGTCATCGAGCTTTGGCAGGCCGGGAGACTTCTGAAGACCGTGATGATGGCGGGCGCTGTCGTCGACTAACTGGACGTCCTGAAAATAACCGATGAACGGTATGTAGCTGCTGTTGACGAAGCTGCCGTTGTGGACAATGTCGCCGTTAGGATCGGAGTTGACAAACCCGGGATTGGGGTAGGCGAGCGCGAAATCGAGGGCGATGCGACCGTGCGGAGCAAGCGGTTGGTTGAGGCGGTAGAGATAGAAGCCGAGCGCAGGATCTTCGAGGACCGGAGTCTGGCCGCCTTCGAAGTTGAGCGCCTGGACATCGATGTGGGGACGAGGGATGACGTCAACGTCTTCGGGCCAGAGGGTGATGGCGATGGTGTCGATGGGTTGGTCGGTCTTGTTCTCCAGCCACTCCTTGCCGCGGAAGATGGCGAGACGCTGGCCGGGATACAGGGCGACATCGACCTGGATATCGGTGAGCCGGGGCTGGGGCATCGACTGGTACTTCTTGTACTTGATCTCGTATTGGGCGCGCGCTTCCTGGATGGTGAAGGTGGTGCGGTAGGGATTGAGGATGTGCGTGTTGTAGAAAATGTATCCGCCAACACAGGCGCAGAGCCCTGCGCAGATGGCGACGCCGGCGAGGACGGGGCGTGAGATGCGCGCCCGAAGCAGGCGCAGGCGGTTGCGCCAGTCAGCTTCCATCCCGCGGACCCACAGCAGATTGGTGACGATGGCGAGCAGGATTGCCCCGAGGCTCAAATACAGCTGGAGCCAGAACAGCGGCCGGGCATAGGGCCCGTAGCCGTTCATGTCGGAGTAGACCGGCGTGGGCGGCTGTCCCAGACGGACCAGGTAGTCCTGAATGTTCATCTGGGGCAGCCCGATCAAGCCTACGAAATACAGAACCATCACGAAGTGGCCGAGATACTTGTGATTGACGATGGTGTGGACCAGGAAGGCGATGACGCAGAGAATCCAGAACGTGATGAGCCGGTGCCCGAACAAATCAGTGAAGTACAGGCCAAATTCGAAGTGGTGGTAGCCGTGGCTGATCTGCACGATGAGGCCGCACACAATGACGAGGAGGACGAGGAGAACCTGGACCAGCATGAGGGCGAAGAGCTTGCTGCCAAACAATACCCAGCGGCGCACGGGGAGGGCGTCGATGATCTGGTGGAGCTGGGCGTCGCGCTCGCGCCAGACCAGTTCGCCGGAATAAAACGTGACGAGGGCAAGGATGAACAGAGCGAAGCCGCTGCCGCCGAGGTCGAGCATTCGCCAGGTGACGGGATAGACCGGTGTCGAGAAGGGATTGCCAATGCCAACGGCGCTCAGGATCGCGAAGAGCCCTCCGGCCAGCACCAGCACCGCGAAGAAGACGTTCTTTACCGTTTCCGCAAATTGCAAGCGGGTGAGCGAAATCAGTTCCCGGAACGAGTCGGCGAGGCTGAAGGTGACGTGCGCCTGGGGCAACGTCCTGGAAATCGCCGGGGACAGGTCTTCGACAGGTTCGATTTGCGGTCGCCGAGCGGCTTTCGCGGCGGCGTAGCTGAACGAGAAGCGGGCGTAGGTTGCAGCCAGAATGGCCGCGCCGACCGCAAGCCATAACACGCGGTTCCACAACAACACTCCGGTGAACGGGACAAACTGGGCGTTGCGCTGGAAGGGCGTCCAGTACTGGGTCAGGCGCGAGACCGCGTTTCCGCCGAACGGGTGGACCATGGCGGCGAGCGTGGTGGTCGTGAGATCGGCCGAAATTTGGTTGGCCGCGAAGTAACCAATCAGCAGCACGACGCTGGCGGCATAGACCGGGAGCATACGCCGCCCCAAGGCGGCCAGTGCGAAGAAGATCGCCGAAGTGAAAATCAGGTTCGGGATGACGAGCACAAAATAGGGCTGCAGGTAGGAGGAAGCGGACTGGGGCCCGACGCGGGCGGGGTCGAGCCACGGAGTGTGAGTGGCGGCCCAGGCTCCAAGGCCGACGCCCGCAAATATGACCAACTGCACCGCCAGACAGCCCAGGAAGCGGCCCGCGAGGTATTCGAAGCGGGTGATGGGGGCGGAGAAGAAAAATGCGGTGGAGTTGCTGTCGACGTCCTGGTAAGTGGCTTGGCCAGCCAGCGCGGCGGTGATGACCACCCCGAAGAAACTGACGTAGGTGATGATCAAGTTCAGTGCGAAGGGAGAGGTGACCAGCACTCTGCCGCCGGTGCCGAAGTCGATGGTCGCGTTCGGAAAGGCGCCGCCCGACATCAGGACGAACAGAAACGCCAGGGCGAACATCACCAGGAAATAGACATAAGTCGAGATGCGGCGCAGGCGGCGAGAAAATTCGAAGCCGAGTATGGAAGCGATCATCGGTCAGTTCACCGGTCCGGCGGGCCGGTGAAGAAAGCCCTTGATGGTCGCGAAGTAGAGATCTTCCAGGTCAGGCTCGGCGAGTTCGAAACCCGGTTCGGGCGACTGGTCGTTGAGCACGTGGACGAGGGTCTGTCCTGCGATCAGGCGCATGGAAATGAGCTGGAAACGCTCGCGGTAGAGATCCAGGTCACCCTGCGCGATAAAGCGTCGCCACACCCGGCCCTTTAGTCCGTCGACCAATTGCGCGGGATTGCCGGCGACCCGGAGGCGGCCTTCATGAATGATGGCCATGTTTTGGCAGAGATCACTGACATCCGAGACGATGTGGGTGGAGAGGATCACGATGATGTTTTGACCGATCGCGCTGAGCAGATTGTGAAAGCGGACGCGCTCTTCGGGATCGAGACCGGCAGTGGGTTCGTCGACGATGATGAGCCGGGGATTGCCAAGCAGCGCCTGGGCGATGCCGAAGCGCTGCTTCATGCCGCCTGAGAATCCACCCAGCGCTTTGCGGCGATGCTCGTAGAGATTGGTTTGATGGAGTAGAGCCGCCACCACTTCCTTGCGCTCTTTGTCATTCGTAATTCCCTTGAGAACAGCGAAGTGCGTGAGCAAGTCCTGCGCCGAGACCTTGGGATAGAGGCCAAATTCCTGCGGCAGATAGCCAAGAACGCGGCGGACCGCGTCTTTCTGACGCAAGACGTCGATATCTCCGAGGAAAGCGTGGCCGCTGTCGGCTTCCTGCAGCGTCGCGAGAGTGCGCATCAGGGTGGACTTGCCGGCGCCGTTCGGCCCCAGTAAGCCGAACATGCCGAGGGGAATGTTAAGGGAAACATCTTGCAAGGCTTGGGTGCCGTTGGGGTAGCGTTTGGAGAGGTTCTGTATGCGGAGTTCCATGGCAATGTGACCGGACTCAGAGGGTACTACGGAGGCCGTCGAGGGAAAGTTCCGGGGGGACAAGAGCTTTAACACAGGGGACGCAGCGGGTCACGGAGGGGAACGCGAAGCGCAGGTAGACCCTCAGTCTGTCAGATATCGGAGGAAAGGAAGCAAAGCGGGCAGGCTTGTCGGGCGCTGCCGGCTAAAAGCATGAACCACCAAGGACACGAAGAGCACGAAGGAAATTCACGTCTTAAACATTCGTGGAACTTCGTGTCCTTTGTGGTGTCGGGACGGAACTGCCGCGCTGGGGCGCGGCCGGGCAGGCGAGGCGCTGCCCCTACACGAACAAAACCGGCGGCCGTAGCCGCCGGTGGATGTGCGGAAAATTCGCAGTCTAGTCGGAGTTGTCGCGACGATGCAGCGTGGGGCGATCGTCGCCGTTGGTCTGATCGGTGCCGCCGGATTTGTCAGTCGTGGCGGTACGCCGCAGGCTGGGCCGATTGCCCTTGTCATCGATGACGTTGCGGCGATTCTCCAATGAAGCGAGCCGCGCTTTGACGTCGTCGAATTCTGAAGTCGTGACGATGTACTGCGGCCGGGCCGGAAGAATTCGCGAGATCTCTTCCTGGGCCTTGGTGATGCGATCGCCAGTGGGTGGATGCGTCGAGAAAGCCTTGGCCAGCGTGCCCGGTTTCTTTTTTTCGCGCGCCTGCAGCTTCTCGAAGAATTGTACGAAGGCGTTGGGGTCGTACCCGGTCTTGTACATATACTGCAAGCCGAGATAGTCGGCCTCAGATTCGAAATTGCGCGAGAAGCTGAGGAAGGTCATCGGGAGTGCCAGTCCGGCTGCGGACTGAATCGCGTATCCGATGCCGCCTCCTACAAAGATCAGTGGGATAGTGCCGAGGTTAATCCACTGCGCGCGGGTCATCTGCCGGGTGGCGTGACGCGCGGCCACGTGGGCGATTTCGTGGGCCATCACGCCGGCAAGTTCGGCTTCCTCATCGGCCGCGAGGATCAGTCCCGAGTTCACGTAGAAGAATCCGCCAGGCAGGGCAAACGCGTTGACTTCGTCGGAGTCGACCACTTTGATGGTGAACGGAACCTGCGCATCGGAATTGCGCACCAGGTTCTGGCCGATGCGGTTTACGTACTCGGTGATGACTGGATCCTGGATGAGCTTGGAACTGGCCTCCACCTGCTGCGCATAACCCTTGCCCATGCGGATTTCGCTGTCGAGCGAATACCAGTCGCCCAGGCCGCGTCCGCCCACTTTGCGGTTGCCGATGGCGTTGACATCGCTCTTGCTGCCGTCGTGCTTGACGTGGCTATCATCGGGTTGCTGCACGATCTCGGGCTGGGGTGGGTTCTGGGTATCGGACTTCGAATTCTGATCGGCCTGAGGCGCGGGCTTTCCGGTGGGATCGGTCTGACCGGGAGGCAGCGTGGGTGGAGTCTGGCCGGTCTGCGTGGTCGAGGTTCCGCCAACCCCGGGCGGCATAGTAGAGGGATCTTGCTGCGCGATGGCGGCCGGGGCAACCATCAGCGCGGCGAGTATGGGTGTGCCTACCAGGAGTCGATACTTCATGACTCACCTCATTCATGCCCCGAAACCTGGGCCCTGCGAAATTATACGCCTGATCCGAGAAGGGACCGCTCAAGAATCTACACGTTTGACGCAAGAACCAGGGAATAAGGTTATCCCGAATCGTGGAACAGGTCCGAAATTGTCGATTGGCCTCAGATTGAAGTAAGAAAAGGGGATCAGCGCGGCTGAAAGGTGCGCGCGATGCGGTCGAAGGTGGGGCGCAAAGAATCGAAGTCCGGCTCGGGGGCGACGAAAACCATGTACAGCACGATCCCGTTCTTGCCCGGGAGGGCAATCATGCGGACGCGTTCAGGAAGTGGCTTTCCCTGCTCCACGACCGAAGACGTCCCCTGCAATTCAACAGCTTGGGCGTTCTTGCCCCCGACCGTGAGGTTGGCAGGATTGGTAATCGTGCGGGTGCCGGGGTTGGTTTCCTGAACGGAGGCTACGAGCTGGCGCATGGCATCCTCAAGGCGGTTCGTGCCGCGCGCGGGCTGGAACCCACTGAAAATGGCGCCATAAGCGACGGAATTCGCGGCGGCGCCGTCCTGCGGGTAGAGGTTTACGGACGACTGGGCGTCGCCGGCAGCTACCCAGTTTGCTGGATAGGCGACGCGGAACGCTGAGTGCTCGATGGTCTTGGACTGGTCGGAGGCGGCGAACTGCTGGGGCGTCAGGCGGGCGAGTGAAACGTGCTGTTCCTTGGCTTCAGTTTGGGCGTAGGTCTGGGTGTTGACGTCCGCCAGAGCCTTCTTGGCGGCGAGGAACTCGGCACTGTCTTTCTGCGGGTAGGTCTTGGGAGGAAAGCGCGAGAGGATGCTCGACACGTTCTTGGCGCGGTTGCCGGGATCGGGGTGGGAGGCGAGGAAGCTCGGACCGCCGCCCCCTCCGCTGCCCTGCTGCGCCTTGAGCGTCTGAAAAAACGTAACCAGGGCGTTGGGGTCGTAGCCGGCATCGTAAATGATCTGCGCACCGACCATGTCGGCTTCGGTTTCGGCGTCGCGCGAGTACTTCATGAACACGGAGCCCGCGCCGATGGAGAGCCCCATCTGTGCAAGAGATCCCGCCCATCCGCCCACACCCATACCCAGGGCCCCGCCCAGAATGGCCAGCGGCACCTGCGCCTTGGCAGCCTTGGCTGCCTGCCGGGCCGAGTGGCGCATCACGACGTGGGAGATTTCGTGGCCCATAACACCAGCCAGTTCGGCTTCGTTGGCGGCTTCGATCGTGCCGACGTTGATGTAGATCGGACCTCCTGGGAGGGCGAAGGCGTTGATCTCCTTCTGGCGGACGACGCGAAACGTGTAGGGGAACTTGTAGCCGGGAGCTTTGGCGGCGAGCTTCTGACCCAACGCACTGATGTACTTGGACGTGGGGTGGTCGGGCGGGAGCAGCGGGAGCTGTTTTTCAATTTCGGGGATTGCCTGGCGTCCGAGCTGGATTTCCTGATCGAAGGTGTAGCTGCCCGCCTTGGGATTCTCGGTGACGCGGCCCTTTTTCGGGTCGACGTTGGCGAAGGCAGTGGAGAGTGTGAGAACCATGGCGAGAACTAAGGCCAGGCGGGAGCGAAGCTGGGTGGTCCGGTACATGGGCGGCGATATTCTACAAGGATTCGGGGAATCGGTTCAGAACAGCAATCAACCACCAAGGACACGAAGGCACACGAAGGAACGCAGGACGTGCGTGTGTCTTCGGGTTTTGCATCTGCCGAGCGATGCTCGGTTGGGCGGGCGGGGACGCCCGCCGCTCCATCTGGTTTGGGACTAGTTGTCGTCTTTGGTGGCGTGTTTGGTTTGGGTGCGCAGAGCCGCGGGCAGCGGCGTGGTTCCCTTCCGGTCGCGCCAGAGGATGGCGTTCAGCAATTGGGAATTGATGGCGTCTGGGCGGGAGAAGTCCATGCGCGAGGATTCTTCTGCGCCCGGCGCGGTGCGTGGATTGGTCTTGTAGATGAGGCCGTTCGCTAGGTTGCGCTGGTCAACGGTGAACGGAGGTTGGTTGCCGGAACCTGAGAACGACCATGCCATCAGCGGAGCGTAGCCGTCGTTGAGGTTCATCGGTGGAAGGTTGAGCAGGTTTTCGATGGTGCGAATCACGCTGACGGTCGTGTAGAAGGTGCTGTCGACCACGGGGTGCTGCATTGAACTGGGAGCGTACTTGCTAATGACGAAGGCGATGGAACGGTGGGCATCGACGTGATCGGCGCCATCCTGGGCGTCGTCTTCGAGGACAAAGATGGCGGTGTCGTTCCAGTAGGGACTGTGGGAGACGGCATCGACGATGCGGCCGAGGGCCAGATCGTTGTCGGCGACTGACGCGGAAGGAGTGGGCTTGCCGGAGCGCGTGCCTCCGGTGTGGTCGTTGGGGAGATGCATGATGACGAGAGCGGGAAGCTGCTCGCCCTGGCCGGTCTGGCGAGCGGCGACAAAGCCCTGGAATTCGTTGAGGAATTCGTCGGCGCGAAGCTGGTCGGGATAATCCACCTGGAACGCGGCGAATTTTAGATCGGCGTGGTTCACCAGCTCGGGCATAGTGGGAATTCCCCGCTTAATCATGGGAATCGCCCACGGGTACGGGCTGGCGGAGCCGTGAGGCTGGCCGACGTTTTCCGGAAGTGGATCGCCTTTGGTGATCGTCTTACGAGGACAGCCGGTGGCAGCCGGTTCCGGAGTGCCCTCTTTCGGAGAAGCGTCCTCGTGCGGGGTCACACAGAACTCGGTGGCGATGAACTCGCCATAGTCGCGCAAGCTGAGGCCGTGGCGGGCGGCATTGGTCCAGAGATATCCGGTGGCCGGAGAATCGACATCGGGGATGTTGCGCTCGATCGGGTACTCGTCGGCGACGCTGCCCTCGAAGTCGTAAGTACGCTCCTTGCCGCGGTAGCCGATCGGCCAGGTCTTCTCGTTGTAGTCGGAGGTAATGGCGGCAGTGGACCAGACGTGGCCGTCGCCGGAGACTTCGCCGCTGTCGTCGAAATTGTCGAGCACGCCAAATTGCAGCGCGAGCTTGTGTTCGTTGGGCGTGATAGAAGCTCCGTACATAGTCAGCGAAGGATCGCCATTGCCCACCTTCAGGTCGCCGAGTATCTGATCGTAAGTACGGTTTTCCTTGATGATGTAGATGACGTGCTTGATGGGGTTGGCGCCGGAGGCGAAGGTGAATTTGCCGGGATCGGCGTGGAGGAGGTTGGAATCTTCGACTTCGCGGGTGAGGGATGCAAGTTCGGATTCGGCTTGCGGATATTGGACGCGGGCCAGAGAGCCATTCAGCAGCGTAGGAATATAGGGGTGCTCACGATGACGGCGGCCATAGTTGGTCATCACCATCTGGTTGTTGGGGCCGGTGCCGCGGCCCTTGGCGGTGGCAACCAGCAGTTCGTCGCCATGGAAGGCGAGCGCGCTCGGGTACCACTCGGTGGGAATGAAGCCGAGGGGCGACTCCGGAGCGGGCAGAGCGCCGACGGGTGTTGTCGTGGTGTCGAAGACCGCAACGGCGTCGAGGTTGGCAAGAGCCACGAAGAGACGCTTGCCATCGGAAGTCTGCGCGAGTGCGAGCGGTGTGGTTCCTCTATATTCGGCCGCGGGCAGAGGCGGCAGAAGAGTCCAAAATCGGTGACGGAGATTGTTGTTCTCGGTGGAGAACGCCGCGACCAAATCGGCGTTTGCGAACGCGACATAAAGGATCCTCTCGTCTGGGCTCAGGAGCAGCGCTGTGGGATGCGAGCTGGGATCGGTGGGAGATTGCTGCACGGTGAGCGAGATCCAGCGGGTGATCGTCCCGTCGGCGAGATTGAGTTCAGCGACCTTCGACGCGTTCCACAAGCTGCACCAGGCGCGACGGCCATCGCGCGACACGACTACCGTGTAGGGATAAGCGGAAGGGACGAGAGTGCTGGAGCTGAGATCGAAGCTCTGCCGGACTTCGCCGCTGGCGGTGTCGAGCACAATCACGTTATCGGAAAGATTGTTGGCAACCAGCAAGCGTTCGGGTTTGGATCCGGGAATGACCGCCATGCCTGCAGGGTACGGGATTGCCATGCCCTTGCCTGCTTTGAAGACCCCTTTGGCAATCCATTTTCCGGGGGCGAGCTTTTGAGGGTGAATCGGGATCAGACGTTCGGGAACGACCTTGCCTGCGCTAAACCCGTAGACGGCGATAGCGTTGCCGACGCTGCCGGGCTTCTTTGCGAGAGGATCCGTGATCGAACCCATGGAAGCATAGAGGTGGTTGCCATCGGCGCTAAAGGCAAGGCCGAGGAAATAGCTCTGGCGCGCATCTTCGGCGAGACGTTCGTCGGGAAAGTCGGAGAGTTGTCCGGTCTGCAGATCGAGCACTGAAATCGACTGGTGGGTGTGGCTGGACTGCGCGCCGTAGCCGGCATGCAGCAGTGCGGCATAGCGGCCGTCAGGACTTAGCGCAATCGTAGCCGGATATCCGTTAGTCGAAAGTGGCGACCCAGGCACTTTGCCCAGCGCCTTGCTGCTGGGAAGCAGGATGCGGCCAGAATTCTGGGCGGCGAGCGAAACAGCAACCAGGACGAGCGCAACGAGACCGAACTTTCGGGTCAACGGTTCCCTTCTCCTTAGACGATTCTTCGCGAGAACTTGCCAGGCACGGTCAGCTTGAGGACGGAACATCGGCTGACCGGCCAGCATAAACGATCAGTGGCTTTCCGAGGCAGGCAGCGTCTGCGGATGGGCTTCCTGGTCCTGGGGCACATTGTGGCGAACATCGGCGCCGCGCACCCAGAAGATGACGTCCTCGGCGATGTTGGTGGCGTGATCCGCCACTCGCTCGAGGTTGCGGGCCACCAACAAGGCATCCAGTGCCTGCCGAGTAAGTTCCGGACGCTCATTCATGGTCTTGACCAGGACCATGAAAGCTTCGTCGCGCATACGGTCGACGACGTTGTCCATCTCAAGCACAGCCTGGGCAAGTTCCGCCTTGCCGTCGATAAAAGACTCGAGCGCGCGGCGGACCATGGCGCCGACCGCGGCGGCCATCCTTGCAATGTCGACGGGGAGCTCGACGGCGGGCAAGCTCACCATGTCGATGACGCGCTCGGCGATGTTAACGGCCTGATCGCCGACCCGTTCGAGATCGGCGTTGATCTTGGTAACGGCGAGGATAAAGCGCAGGTCCCCGGCCATGGGCTGCTGCATGGCGAGCAGGTCGAAGGCGATCTCGTCGATTTCGCGCTCGCAGGCGTTAATGAGAGTTTCGCCTTCCAGCACCATCTGGCAACGGGAGAGGTCCCGATCGAGGTACGCCCGGCACGCCCGCTCCACGGCTTGCTCAGCCAGACCGCCCATGCGGAGCAGCTTCTCGCGGAGTTCGTCGAGGCCTTGTTGAAAACGGGTACGCATTATCCAAACCTGCCTGTGATGTAGTCTTCCGTTCGCTTGTCCGAGGGATTGGTGAAGATTTTCTCGGTTTTGTCGTATTCCACCATGCGCCCCAGGAGAAAAAACCCAGTGTACTCTGCCACGCGCGCCGCCTGTTGCATATTATGCGTGACGATCACGATGGTGTATTGCTCTTTGAGTTGGAAGATCAGCTCTTCGATCTTGCCGGTAGAGATGGGGTCAAGCGCGGAACAGGGCTCGTCCATGAGCAGGACTTCCGGCTCAACCGCGAGCGCGCGGGCAATGCACAAGCGCTGTTGCTGGCCGCCCGACAGGCTCGCGCCAGATTTCTTGTGAATCGCATCTTTCACTTCGTCCCAGAGTGCGGATTGCTGCAGGGAGCGCTCGACGATGCTGTCGAGCTGCTTTTTGTCGCGATAACCGTTCAGCTTCAGCCCTGCGGCAACATTGTCAAAGATCGACATGGTAGGGAATGGGTTCGGTTTCTGAAACACCATGCCGACGCGGCGGCGCAGCTGGGTGGGCGAGATGCCATCGTAGGCGTCAAGCTCGCCAATATGGACCTTGCCCTCGACGCGCGCGCCTGGGGTGGTCTCGTGCATCCGGTTCAGACAGCGAATGAAGGTGGACTTGCCGCAGCCGGAGGGACCGATCAGCGCGGTGGCACGGTTGGCCTCCATTTTGAGGCGGATGTCATGCAGCGCCTGCGTGGACCCATACCAGGCGTTCAAGTTTTCAACTTGAATTCCGACGCCCATGATTTAAGCGACGCCTCCCAGGGTATTGCGCCGGACCGCGATGCGCACGGCGGCGACCGCGCCCACGATCAGAATAATCAGGACTAACGCTCCGGCCCAGGACTGGCGATGCCAATCATCATATGGCGAGATGGCATAGGTGAAGATCTGCAGCGGGAGAGCGGCGGTGGGCTGATCGACTTTCCAGTTCCAGAACTGATTGCCGAAGGCGGTAAACAGAAGCGGAGCGGTCTCGCCAGCCACGCGGGCAAAGGCGAGCATCACGCCGGTGATCACGCCCGAGGTGGCAGTCCGCAGGACGATGGAGAGCGTGGTGCGCCAGCGTGGCACACCCACGCCGTAGGCGGCTTCGCGCAGCTGGGAGGGCACCAGGAGAAGCATTTCCTCGGTGGTGCGGGTGATCGTCGGCACCATCATGATGGCGAGGGCGACGCCACCGGCGAGCGCGGAGAAGTGTTTCTGGCGAAGAACGACCAGACCGTAGGCAACGATGCCAATCACGATGGAGGGCACGCCGTTGAGCACGTCGGCCACGAAACGGATGGTGTTGCCGAAGCGATTGCGCCCGTATTCCGCCAGGTAGATACCGGAGCCGATGCCGAGCGGCACTCCGA
>Ga0126371_10004089_pt1 | contig 12834 bp, 10 predicted proteins | sample PanSoiMetaPlot_4_FD_110145 | JGI IMG/M metagenome (GOLD analysis project Ga0126371, IMG submission 110145) | Tropical forest soil microbial communities from Panama - MetaG Plot_4 | ecosystem: Environmental > Terrestrial > Soil > Tropical forest > Bulk soil | place: Panama | collected 2016-02-17
CTCATCGGGCTTTACGGCGACAGCATGCAGTGGCTGGTGCCGCGCTATCTCGAGCACGTCATGGCGGCGTTCGGGCGCAACCAGGAGCAGATGCGCAAATCGCTCCAGGACGCGTTCGGCGGCATGTTCCCGTTCGGCCAACTCGAAGAGATGGGCAAGCAGAACCTCGCGCTGTTCGAGCAGACGATGAAGATGTTCACGCCGCCCTTTGCCGGCGGCAGCGCGGGCGGCCAAAACGCCGGCGCGACCGACAAGCCGGCCGAGAAGAACAAGGACGCGGCGCTCGCCGACCTCAAGGAGCGCATCAACGCGCTCCAACGCCAGATCGAGCAGATCAGCAAGCCGAAGGGCTGAACATTCACCACGGAGACACGGAAAGCACGGAGGAAGGAATTATTCTCCGTGGCCTTCGTGTCTTGGCGGTGAAATTTTCCGCGGCGGAGCCGCGTTCCGAATTTTAAGAAGCGAGGCCGGCGTGGACGTGGCTGTTGCGCAGCCACGGCTTCTCGAGCGTCGGCGCACCGAAGAAATAGCCCTGCAGGAACTCGACGCCTTCCTGGCGCAGGATCTCGGCTTCCTCGGCGTTCTCCACCCATTCGGCGACGATCGTCAGGTTGAGGCCCTTGGCGAGGCCGACGAGGTGGCGCAGGAAGACCTGGTTCTCAGCGTTGGTCGCGAGGTTGCGCACGAACGAGCCGTCAATCTTGACGATGTCGACGTCGAGCTGTTGCAAGTGGCGCAGCGACGTAAACCCGGCGCCGAAATCGTCAAGCGCGACGCGGCAGCCGAGCTCGCGCAGCGTGCGCACGAAGCGCGCGCTTTCGGCGATGTCGTGCAGCGCGGCGGTCTCGGTGATCTCGATCACCAGACGGTTGGCCACGTTCGGCCGGTTCTTGAGGATCGAGGTGATGGCGCGCAGCCACGAACGATCGGTCGCGGTCAGGCCGGAGATGTTGAAGCCCAACGTGACCGACGGATGCTCGGCAACTTCCTGCACCGCCTTGTCGAGCACGTAGCGGTCGATCAAACGGATGAAGCCGAGCTGTTCGATCACGGCGACAAAATCGCCGGCGGGCACGACCTTGCCGTCCTCGGCGGCCATGCGCAGCAGGCACTCGCTGAAATCGACGGCGCCGGTATCGGCGGAGACCACCGGCTGATAGGCGAAGACCAGGCGATTCTCTTTGAGCGCGCGCTGCACGCGCTCGCCCAGCGCCAGGCCGTGACGGTGGCGGCGGCGCTGCTCCTCGCTCAAGCGATAGGGCACGAAACAGTCGCGGCCAGCGCGCTTGGCCTCGGCGAGCGCGGTCTCGGCCAGCGCCATGGTGTCGTGCGAGGTCTTGGCCTGCTCCGGAAACGTCGCCGAACCGATGGACACGGTCGCGTAAACCGGGCCAGCGGCGGTGTCGATCGGGACCTGGCTGACGCTCGAAAGAATTTTCTCGGCGGCGACGGCGACGCTCTGCTCGGCGCAATTGGCGAGCACGATGCCGAAACGGTCGCCGCTGACGCGGCCGACGACGTCGCTGACGCGCAGGCAGCGGTCGAGCCGCTGACCGACCTCGATAATGAGGCTGTCGGCGGCCTTGTAGCCGTAGGCGTCGTTGATGGTGCCGAGCTTGTCGATGCCGACGGCGAGATAGGCGCCGGGCGAGCCCGAGCGCAGGCTGGCGGCGATGATCTGGTCGAGCGCCTCGCGCAGGCGCTTCTTGTTGAAGTGGCCGGTGAGCTCGTCGTAATGCGCCAATTGTTCAAGGCGTTGTTCCACAGCCTTGCGCGACGTGACGAGCCGCAGCACGCCGGTGATGCACGTCGGCTTGCCGGCGACGACCGTCGCCAAGCCGCGATCGTGCACCCAGGCGTAATCGCCGTTGTCGAGACGGACACGGTATTCGCAATCGAACTCGCCGCCGCGCTGGACGTGCGCCTGGAGACGTTGATCGCGCAGCGGCAGATCGTCGGAATGGATGCGTTTGGCGAGCGCCTTGCCGGTCGGCACCATCGACAGCGTCAGGCCGTCGATCGCGCCGTGCCACTCGAAGCGGTCGCCGGCGACCTCCCAGATATAAGCAACGTCGCCCGCGGCGGCGAGCGCGGCGAGCACCGTGTCTTCATCAGTCTTGCGTGGCTTTTCAGTCATTCGGAACGACGGGTCTCGGAACGCGACGCAGCCTGCCGCGCGTTTCATATAGTCGGTTCGAATCCTGAAAGAACGATTTACGTCCGGAATTCGACACAACTTTTAAGAATATATGAACGCCGCGGGTTTCAAGGAACTTGTGCGTCGTCGGCCGTGTCGGAAGGGCCGGCGGACAGCGCCCGCTATCCGACTTTCGCGTCAGAATCCGCAGCGATTCACGGCCGGCCTACGCGGTGCGGCGGGCTTCGGCGGGCGTGTGCGCGGCGAGGAACGGCAGCACCGCGTGGTTGAATTCGCGCGCCATCGTGTGCGGGAACGAATGGCCACCTTGCGCCAAGAACTTGGCCTCGGCGCCGGGAATAGCGCGGGCGAGTTGCTCGGAGAAGTAGGCCGGCGTTACCACGTCGTCCTGAGCGGCGACTACCAGTGTCGGCGTGCGAATTCGACTGAGCTCGGCCGTACGGTCGAAGGCGAGGATGGCGTCGATGCGGCTCATCCCGATCTCGGGCAGCGAGAAAGTCGCTAGATGCTGCGCCTCGACCTGACGCAGCTTCTCGTTGTTCTCGGCGATGTAGTGCGGGGGGTAGAGAAAGAGCGAATTGGTTTGGACGTAGCTGGCGGGACCGAGTTTTTGCAGGATTTCCTTGCGGAGCGCGAACAATCGCCGGAAATAGGCGTCGGCCTTAGGCCAGCTGGCGCAAATCACCAAACTCGCCAGGCGTTGCGGATGCTCGATGCCGAGGATCTGGGCGATGGCGCCGCCGGTCGAATGACCGACGATATGCGCCCGCGCGATGCCGAGCGCGTCGAGCAGCCCGATCACGTCTGCCGCCAAGCGATCGACAGTGTAAGAAATACGGCTATGGTCGCTCTGGCCGACGCCGCGATGATCGAAGGTGATGACGTCGAACGACTTGGCAAAGGCTGGAACCTGCTGCCGCCAATAATCGGCATGGCCGCTCAGGCCGGTGATGAATACCACCGGATAACCGCCGCCGGCGCGCGCGTAATGCAGATGGCAGTCGCCGACCGAAACCCGCGGCATGGATCCGGAATTACCTCCAGGCGGCTGCTGTCCGAAAACGGGGCGCCGCTTAAGGGCGCTGGTATCATTCGCGGCAGCCGCTGTCAAATCCGCGAGCCATTGGCTGCCGCGCGGCGCATGCATGGATCGACGACGCGGCCCAGACACAGCAAGATCACGGTGTGACGAGCATACGCAGCGTATCATTGCGGCGGCATATCTCCCTGACAATTTATCCACCGTGGCGCGTTCAGCAGCTCAACGTATCGTTTGCCAAAGACCGGCGGCATGCTATGAGAGATTGCCTGCCCGGACGGCGGCTGCGACTCAGCAACACCGCTTGTCCTGTCCAATCTTCCCGGGCTGCCATCATCCGGCGCCCGTTCCAGCCCATCGGTGAACACAGGGGACCACGATGTCTTCTGCGACGGCGAATACCGCGCGCATGATTGCTAAGCTCCTGGCGGAGCGGCCGACGGCGCAGCAGGAAATTCCGCAGCTGATCGACGCCGTGCATCGCACGCTGGCGGGCCTTGACGGAGTACAGCCTACCGTTGCGCCTGCACCGGAAAACGCCAACGCAGCCCTGCTTCCGGCTGACGCAACGTCGGCGGTGCCCAAGCGCCGCGGCCGTAAACCGCGTGCTATGGAACCGGTCGTGACCGCGCCGATCGAGGCCAAGCCAGCGCCAGCGCCGACCCTCCTGCGCCGCGCCGAGATCAAGGACAAGGAGTCGATGGAGGCCGCACCACTGGCGCCGCCGCCGAGCCGCGAGCGTTTTACGCGCGGCGTCGTCCGCTGGTTCGATCCGCAAACCCGCCGCGGTGCGCTGCGCCTGCAAGGCGTCAGCGGCGACTTGCCGTTCGAGCCACCATTGCTCGAGCGCGGCAATATCACCCGCTTGTTCAAAGGCCAGGAGGTCGAGGCCGAAATCGGCGGGACATTGGACGCGCCGCAACTCATCGGCTTTCGCCTGCTTGCCGCCGGACCGGCGACACACGTCAATCCCGGCCTGGTGCGCGCACGGCAGCAGAAACCGGTGATGGTCGAATTGAAACGCGAAGCGCTGAAGCGCGCAGCCGCGCGCGACGCGGCCGAAGCGCTGTTACCCGACCGCCGCGACTGAGGCGGACGGCGTCGGGAACACGAACCGCATGCCGGAGATCGCCCTCATCGTTGGCGTCGGCAGTGGATTGAGTGCCACTCTTGCCCGGCTCTTTGCCAACGAAGGCATGCGTGTCGCGCTGGCGGCCCGCGATATCGCGAAGCTCGAAATGCTGTGCGCCGCCACCGGCGCCCGTGCCTATGCGTGCGATACGACCAAGCCAGACGACGTTGCAGCGCTGTTCGCGCGCGTCGAAGCAGAGCTTGGCCCGCCCGGACTCGTGGTCTACAACGCCGGGCGTGCGGTGCGTGGCGGCATCACCGAGGTCGACGTCGTCGCCGTGCAACAATCGCTCATGAGCCTCGCCTATGGCGGCTTTCTGGTCGCCCAGCAGGCGGCGCGCGCAATGCTGAAAAAGGGCGGCGGCACGCTGCTCTTCACTGGCGCATCAGCGAGCGTCAAGGGCTATTCGAAGTCGGCGCCCTTTGCCATGGGCAAATTTGCGCTGCGTGGCCTCGCCCAAGCCCTTGCTCGCGAACTCCAACCGCAGAACATCCATGTCGGCCATATCGTGATCGACGGCGCCATCGCCCGCGACGGCCATCCGCGTGCCGCCGCGCTTGGCGAGGACGGCATGCTCGATCCCGACGCCATCGCACAAACCTATCTCCAGCTCCATCGCCAGCACCGTAGCGCCTGGACCTGGGAGATCGAACTCAGACCCTGGCGCGAGACCTTCTGACGTCCACCCAGGCCTGAGCACGCGGGATCGTGTACGATTGGCCGATCCTGAAGTCCGAAATCAGCGCACTGCTGACGCGGACCGGGGTCGACCCGCTGCACCACCATGTGTGATCCGCGGCGGTGATTTTATCCGATGGAAAGAATTTCTTGCCGGCCACGGCTGAAGCGCTCTCGGCGCGCCGCGGGATGCCGCACGCGCCGGTATAGCGGCGTTAAGCGCTGACGGATTCACACTCGAGCATTACCGTCGACGTTAACACCCGCCCTAGCGGCCCGGGTTCCGGCAACGCCAGATTGAGATAGTGGACATGCCGATCATCGATCGTGCCGACCAGTTCGTTGTAATTGGCCCCCTCGCGCCGAGTGCGGAGGATTCGTGCGTGCACCATCATCGCGTAATCGGTGTCTGCGCGCGCGAGAACATTTATTCCCACCAGCAGCGACGTATCGAATCCAAATCCTGTCGCGACATGGTGTGAGACAACTTCATCGTGGGTGACCCCAAACAGGTTGCTCGTCGTGAATGCACCCAGCTTCGCCGCGGCGTGGATCAATTGGTGCGGCGCCTGGTGGTAGACGGACATCAATTCACTGAGCAACGGATCGGAAACCCGATCGAGCGGCAACGCCTTGATCGTCCAAGGGCGCCGCGTAACGCGCAAAATGAACGCACTGCGCGCAATGGCCGCCGCCGCCGTGTCGGCACTCGTGTGATCCGCCTCGATCCATCGCTGATCCATGTGAACCAACCGGCGGACGTGCCGGATGCGACCGGCACATTCGTCAAGCCACTCCTGGATTCGTTCGGCCGCAGGCGGCGCGACGCGGCGGCCGTCATGGCGGATGACGACGGTGCGATCGGCGCACTCCGTAACCGCGATCCAGCCCAGAACGCGCATCGCGTACGCGGCCAAATCCCCTGAACCTTGCGGCAAGCGCAACGTGCCGCGGACATACGCCGCATGGCCGGCGGTCGCGACGGCCATGTGTCCTTCGGCAGTGATCCAGCTATGGCGATCGCCATCGTCCGAACCGACGGCCTGAATTCGGCGCATGACGGTCCGAATCAGCTTGAGCGCCTTCTCTTCACTCGTGACATCCCGGTCATCGCCCGGCAAAAGCCCGTCGAATATTTCGCGCAGGAAGGCCGTGTCGCCGCGATCCATGAAATAGCGAGCAATGCGGAAAAGGTCGTCGCCAGCGATCCGTGTCTCGCCCCGCCACCAGCGCGTGACAGTGTTCTCCGAGCGCCCGATCGCACCCGCGATCTGCTTCAAATGTAGGGGCGCGTTCGGATACAGGCGCCGCCGCAGCGCCTCTTGAAACTTCGACTGAAAGTCCCCCATCCACGCTTCCAAAGTTGTCAAGCGGGACACCAGACCTGTCCCGAATATTACGCATTTTTATCGACTATGCATACTCTAGCACACCAAGCTTGCCGCCTACGCCCTGCCGCGGTCTCGCCGTTCAAGACCGCAGACTGCCTTAGTGATCTGCGATATTTAGCGCGAACCGACTGTGGTTTATCGGCACCGTCGGGGTGGAGCCGCAGTCGATTGCCAGCCGGCCGAGCGCTCAAGGCCGGCATCGGCGCGCGATCCGGATGCGGAGCGCCATGTCCTCGCTGACCGCTACACCGCCACTGATTGGCGATCCGTTGCTCCGCCGTCTTTACCAATACTGGGACCACGAGCGTGGCAACCAACCGATGCCAACCCGAGATAGCGTCGACCCGATCAAGATGAGGTACATCCTCGGCCACCTGGCGTTGATCGACGTTATTCCCGGCCGCAAAGGCTTCCGCATTCGCCTCCACGGTACCGAGCTCGTACCACGGCTCGGCGCGGACTTTACCGGCAAGATGTTGAATGAATTGCCGCTCGCGGATCTGCGAAAGCACACATTGAAATGGTTTGCCAACGTCGTTGAGCGTCGAGCACCCATTCACGAGCACGTCGATGAAGTCGTCGACGGTTTCGCGCGCAACTTCGACGTGCTTGTCCTGCCGTACTCGACACATAAAACCGCTGTCGATTTGCTGCTCGTCGCCGTCCGGTGCCAAACCCCAAGACCCGGCCGGATCGCCGGCGGCGATGCGCTGGTGAACGCATGAAACGCGCATTGCAAGCTCCGATCACGACCGTCATTTCCGAACGTGGAATGGGTCCAGCTTATGCCCCAACGTGGGAGCGCGCCCGAATGGTCAGCGTGGCGCTTCCGGGTCAGGAGCCGGACCGAAGCGCACTGCAATATGGCTCTTGAGGCAACAAAACCATGCATGACGGCGGTCACGTTTCAGTCAGCGACATGCGGCCCGTCCGCAACGCGTTCCGCGATTTTCTCGATGAGTTCACGCCGGACGAAGCGCTTCCGTTCGACCGCATCCACACGGTCGGCGCGACCCTCATTCCGCCGCTTTTAAGTTCGCTCGAGTCACAAGGGCTTCGACTCGTCGTCAGCCGCGATCTCGCCAGCGCCGACTGGCTCTATCGGACGAGCGCCGGGCGGATGAAACGGCTGATTCAGACGAACGACGTGCGCTTTCACCCGAATGCCTCATCGGCTGATACGATCGTGATGGCGCTTTTTCGCGATAACGAGCCTCAAGGATGCATCACATCACGGCTGATCTGGTGCGAACACAGCTTGGCCGAAGAGATGGAAAACGGACGATTCTGGGTGACCCATCCGCCGAGCATGTGGCGAGCCCCCGACAAATGTGTCGTTCGCGCCAACGTCGCCAAGACCATCAAGGCGTGCCACGTGGTGTGCACGGGATCGGTCTACCTGGCGCAGGGGGTGACGGGCGGACACACGCTCGCCGCGATGCTGCGGCTACATCATCTTTGGGTTCTTTGCCACTGGCGTTGGTCCTGGCTCATCGCGATCATCGAAGGATCGCTGGTGCGACGCCATGCATTCGACGTCTACGGCTTGACCGGAATAGACCTCGGAGTTTGGCGTACGCGTCCTGGCGAGGGCGACGAATTGCACCGCTACGATCTGCTCACCTGCCCGCGTGATGCGGCGATGGAATCGTGGCTTCGCATCGAGACCAGCGACCTCAACCGGCCGATGGGCTTGCCGCCGCGATCAGTCTTTCCGTACGCCGAGCAGCGGACCAGAACCGACGCGTGAGCCTTTCTCGTCGAAGACGCCGCGCGGTGACATCGCCGCAAGCGCGACCAGGCTGAGGAATAGACCCATCATCACGTAATATGCGGGCGCGATCGGATCGCCGGTTCGTGCAATCAGCCACGTGACGATGATCGGTGCACCGCCGCCGAATAGCGCGACGCCAACATTGTACGCGGCGGCCATTGCAGTTGCCCGGCCGTGCACGGGATAGAGCGCCGCGATGGTGGCTCCGCCTGGCCCCGCGTAAGCCGCGAATAAAAATCCAAACCCGAATTCAAGAATGACGAGGGTCGTGGCACTCGGCACAACCTGTAACCACCAGAATCCAGGATATACGACAAGAAGAAAGACTGCGGCGGACGCCGTCATCACGGACCATCGTCCGATCCGATCCGAAACCAATCCCATCAGCGGGCAGAAAATGGTGACGGTCGCCCCCGCCACGATCGGCGCCAGAAAGGACGCGCTGATTCCGAGATTGAGCATTCGGAACGCGTAGGTCGGCATAAAGACAAACAAGACGTAAAACGCGGCTGTGCCACCGACGACGAGTCCTAAGCCGATCAAAACGCCATACTTGCACGTCGCCAACACGCTCATGACCGACGTGCCGCCGGCGCTGCGTCGCTGCCGCTCTTCGAGAAACGCCGGCGTTTCCGAAAGTTTGAATCGGATATAGACGCCGACCGGCCCGACCATCAAGCCGAGAAGAAATGGTAGACGCCACCCCCATGATTCCAATTGAGCCGGATTGAGACATCGCGTCACGAACATCCCGACAATGCCCGAAAGCAGGATCGCCGCGCCTTGCCCTGAAAATTGCCACGAACCGTAAAACCCGCGCAAGTCCGGCGGCGCATGTTCAACGAGGAAAGCCGTCGCGCTACCGAACACGCCCCCAGCAGCGAGACCCTGGAGCAGCCTGGCGACAAGAATGATCACAGGCGCTGCTACGCCGATCGTACGGTAGGTTGGAGCTGCAGCGATCATCGCGCTCGCAACCGACATCAATCCGATGACGAAGATCAGCAGCGCCTTGCGACCATAGCGATCGGCGTAATGACCGAGCACAATCCCACCGACCGGCCGGACGACATAGGCGACCGCAAACAGACCGAATGTCGCCAGCAATGGCGTCCATCCGATCTCCGGCGGAAAAAAGAGCTTCGCGATGGTGACTGCTACGTAACCGTAAATGGCAAAATCGTACCACTCGAGCGCATTGCCGACGGCGATCGCGACGATTTGCCGAGCGTTGTGGACCTCGGCGGTCATGCGGATAGTATCGGCGGGCCGCCGCGACCCGGTGCATGATGCGGCAATGAAACTTGAGGCAATCGCATCGATGATCGGCTAAATATCGACAACCGACCCGCGGCTCAACTGAAATAACGGCGATGGCGATCCTATTTGGCCCGATAGCAACCGGCGCGTGTATCGAATCGAGATGCTCGCGGGCCCGTCGCATAAACAGGGCCTGAGCGATGGTCGCGAGAACATCGGCGCCGAATGAATCGCCAGACATCGCAGAGATTCCCGACAAGGATCTGCCGCTGCGCAACGACATCCGGCTCCTAGGACGGATTCTCGGCGAGACGCTACGCGACCAAGAGGGCGACGCGATTTTCGAGATCGTCGAGCGCGTCCGGCGATCGTCGATCCGGTTCCATCGCGACGCCGACGAAGTCGCGCGTCAGGAACTCGAAGGCACCTTGAACCGTCTCACCCGCGACGAGACCACGCGAGTGATCCGCTCGTTCACCTATTTCTCGCACCTCGCCAATCTCGCCGAGGACCAGCACCACATCCGGCGAACGCGGGCGCACGCGATGAACGCATCGGCACCGCGCGAAGGCACACTCGCACGCACCATCACCGCCGTACGCGACGCTGGCCTATCGCCAGCGGCATTGCGCTCGTTCTTCGAGCGGGCGTTGATCTGCCCCGTGCTCACCGCGCATCCGACCGAAGTGCGGCGCCGCAGCACGCTCGACCGCGAGCGTGAAATCGCGACCTTGCTCGACGAGCGTGACCGCATCGCCCTGACGCCCGAGGAGTTGGCAGTCAACGAGGAAGCACTGCACCGAGCGGTGCTGACACTGTGGCAGACGGCGCTGCTGCGTCGCAGCCACCTTGCGGTGATCGACGAAGTCGCCAATGGCATCGCCTATTACGATTACACGTTCCTGCACGAGCTGCCGCGCCTTTATGCAACGCTCGAGGATCAGCTCGCCGATGCGATGCCTGGTCCGTTACCGTCGTTCCTACGAATGGGCAGCTGGATCGGCGGCGACCGCGACGGCAATCCCTTCGTCACAGCCGAGGTCCTGCAGCAGGCGGTACAGCTTCAAAGCGATCGGGCGCTTGGTTTCTATCTCGACGAATTGCACGAACTTGGTCGCGAACTGTCACTGCATACCCTGTTGGTCCATACAACCGCGGAGCTCGGTAAACTGGCCGCGCGCTCGCCCGACCACTCGCCGCATCGCACCAGCGAGCCTTATCGCCGCGCCATTTCCGGGATTTACGCACGCGTCGCCGCGACCGCCAGGACGCTCAACGGCGCCGAAGCGCACCGCATGCCGGTCGGCGAAGCCGCACCCTATAGCGGCACCGCCGAGTTCGCCGCCGATCTTACGGTAATCCACGAATCACTAGTAACCAACGGCTCGGCGATGCTGGCACGCGGCCGGCTGCGCGACCTGCGCCGCGCGGTCGACGTATTCGGATTCCATCTCGCGGCGCTCGATTTGCGGCAAAATGCCGACGTGCATGAGCGCGTCGTCGCCGAGTTGCTCGAAGCGGCGACGCCGGGCACCAACTATCTCAGCCTCGGCGAAGACGAACGGGTTGCGACGCTGGTCAGAGAACTCGCGACCGCACGGCCTTTAGTCTCGCCGTCCGTCACGTATTCGGACGAAACCGCCGCCGAGCTCGGCATTCTGCACGCCGCCGCGGAAATGCAACGGCGTTATGGCAAGGGCACGATCACGAATTACGTGATCTCCAAAGCAGACGGCGTTTCGGACGTCCTCGAGGTCGTTCTGCTGTTGCGCGAGGTCGATTTGTATCGTCCGCGCCCGCACGAGATCGACCTCGACATCGTGCCGCTGTTCGAGACGATCGACGATCTTCGCCACTGCGGCCAGATCGTCGACAACCTTCTGGCATTGCCTATCTACCGGCAACTTATCGACACTCGTGGTGGCGTACAGGAGGTTATGCTCGGCTATTCCGACAGCAACAAGGACGGCGGCTATCTCACCTCCGGGTGGGAACTGTGGAAGGCCGAAACCGCGCTGGTCGAATCCTGCCGCCGACACAGCGTGCGGTTGCGGCTGTTCCACGGCCGGGGCGGCACGGTCGGGCGGGGCGGCGGCCCGAGCTATCAGGCGATCCTCGCGCAGCCCTCCGGCGCCGTAAACGGCGCCATCCGGATCACCGAACAGGGCGAAGTCATCGCCGCCAAATATTCCAATCCTGAAGTCGGCCGCCGCAATCTCGACGCGCTGGCCGCGGCGACCATCGAGGCGAGCTTGCTGACGAGCGCCACCACCGTCCCACCGCCGGCCTTTATTGCCGCGATGGAAACTTTATCGGCCCAGGCTTACCGCGCCTATCGCGGCCTGGTCTATGAAACGCCGGGTTTCGAGCACTATTTCTGGGAAGCGACGGTCATCGGCGAGATCGTCCATCTCAATCTTGGCAGCCGGCCGGCGTCGCGCCGGCCATCGCGTCGGATTGCCGATCTACGCGCGATCCCCTGGGTCTTCAGTTGGGCGCAGTGCCGCCTGATGCTGCCGGGCTGGTACGGCTTCGGGTCGGCGGTGCGCGCCTGGCTCGCCGAGCATCCGGCGGACGGCATGGCGACTCTGCGGGCAATGTATCGCGAATGGCCGTTCTTCGCCGCGCTGCTGTCCAACATGGACATGGTCCTGGCTAAGAGCGACATCGCCATTGCGGAGCGCTATGCCGGGCTGGTCACAGACGCAGCGCTGCGCGAGACGATCTTCACGCGGCTGCGCGGCGAATGGCAGGCGACGGTCGCCGCACTGCTCGACATCATGGAGCAGAAATCGCTGCTCGAGAGCAATCCGCTGCTCAGCCGCTCAATCCGCAACCGATTTCCTTACCTCGATCCCCTGAATCACGTGCAGATCGAACTGCTGAAGCGGCATCGCGCCGGCGACAACGACGAGAACACCGTGCGCGACATCCACCGCACCATCAACGGCATCGCCACCGGCTTGCGCAACAGCGGCTGAACCGCGCCGAAGCGTGGCATCGACCGTTAGGCGCGGCGGACCAGGCGGATGACCGCGACCAGAACGACGGCGCCGATGGTCGCACTGATGATCGCACCGATCAGGCCCATACCGATGAAGATACCGAGCGTGGCGAAGATCCAGCTGCCGATGAAGGCACCGATGACGCCAACGACCAGATCGCCGATCAGGCCAAAGCCGCGGCCGCGCACGATTTGGCCGGCAAGCCAGCCAGCGACCAGACCGACAAGCAACAGGACGAGAATTCCGCCACCATGCATGATGCTGTTGCTCCCCCGTAGAAACTGCCGGACTGGCCGGCCAGCCCGCATTATAGGTCAGCGACAGAGAACAGCCACGCGCAAATTCGCGGCGGCAAGGTCAGCCGCGTTGCCCGCGGCGCCGGGTCGCGTGCCAG
>Ga0126371_10004090_pt1 | contig 12834 bp, 10 predicted proteins | sample PanSoiMetaPlot_4_FD_110145 | JGI IMG/M metagenome (GOLD analysis project Ga0126371, IMG submission 110145) | Tropical forest soil microbial communities from Panama - MetaG Plot_4 | ecosystem: Environmental > Terrestrial > Soil > Tropical forest > Bulk soil | place: Panama | collected 2016-02-17
GCGAGCCTGAACTTGCCGACTGGCGCGACGCGGTTGAACGCATCGTTACCGGTCTCGATCCGGCCACCGGCCTTTACGAAGAATTTGCCGGCTATCACAAGCTGGAGCCGCTTGATCTCTCGCTATACGCCGACCGCAAGATGCCGATCGACGTGGTGATCGGCCGCGAGCGAACGCAGCGGTCGCAGGTAGTCAAACAGGCCGATGTGGTCGCGCTGCTCGCCCTTCTGCCGGACGAGTTCCGGGGCGCGGCGGCGAAAGCCAATTTCCGCCACTACGAGCCACGCTGTGCCCATGGCAGTTCGCTGAGCGCGGGTATCCACGCGCTGGTCGCGGCACGGCTCGGCGAAACGGAAACCGCTCTTCGTTTTCTACGTCAGGCGGCGGCCGCGGACCTTGAATTGGACCCGAACAGCGCCGGCGGCATACGGATTGCCGGACTCGGGGGTCTGTGGCAGGCCATAGTACTGGGCTTCGCCGGCCTTGACCTGAAGGGCGGCGCGCTAGGCGTCGACCCGAAGCTCCCGCCGCAGTGGCGCAGCCTGTCGTTCCGTGTGTGCTGCAAGGGCAGGTCGGTGGCGATCCGCATCGCTGGCAACACCGTGCGGACGACCTTGGTCGAAGGCGAGGGGATGGAGATACGGGTCGGAGCGGCTACACGTACACTGGCGCGGGGCGCAACGCTGCAGGTGTCGGTGTAGGCTGCCACCGCCCTTCCCCTCCCGCACACCTTCGGACCCAGAGCAGCGCCAGCCGTGAGTGTCGCTGAGCCGCAGTCCGTGGGGGAGCCGGCTGCACCGTCACAGCAGAGCCTGCTTACCTTGAGCTGGCTCAGCTTCTTTCTGTCCGGTATGCAGACCGCCTTTGGGCCGATTGCCGCCGCCTACTTAGCGATACAAAAGTGGACAGCCAAAGACATCGGGTTTGCCCTCACCATAGGGGGCACTGCGAGGCTGGTTAGTCAGGTGCCTGGAAGCGGGCTCGTCGATGCTATGCGGGCGAAACGACTGCTGGTCGCGACCGGCGTAGTCACCGTCGTCTCGAGTGTTCTGATCTTCCGCCTTTGGCCCAACTTCCCGCTGGTCGCTCTCGCCGAAGTGTTGCAGGGGATCACAGGGGGGCGTACTTGGACCCGGGGTCGTTGCTATTACCCTCGGATTGGTCGGCCACGCCCGGTTGTCGGAACGGCTTGGACTGAACCAGCGGTTCGCGGCTGCCGGCGGCGTCGCGGTTATGCTGAGCATGGCCGTCATCACATATTCCGACTCACCCCGGGGAATGTTCGTTCCCGCCGCACTTGTCCTTCCGGTGCTCGTTTCGCTGAATCGGATTCGCGCCGAAGAAATTGACTTCGGGCGTGCCTCCGGTGCTGAACCCGCCGATGCCGACCGTCCCCGACGGGGCAGCTACGCGGCTCTTTTTTGGAACCGCCGGCTGTTGATCTTCGCCGCCTGTGCGGCCCTGTTTCAGGTTGCCAGTGCATCCATGATGCCGCTTCTCGGTGGGGGATTGGCCTATGCGGGTAAGCGTCAGGCGGCACCGCTTATAGCGGCCTTGATCATTGTGCCGCAGCTTCTCGTGGGGCTGCTCGCGCCTTGGGTCGGACGCTCGGCCGAAAAACACGGCCGCAAGCCACTATTGCTCGTCGGTTTCGCCGCCCTGCCGATCCGCGCGGTGTTGTTCGCTTTCCAATTGCTAGACGTTATCACCGGGGCCGTGCTCGGTGTAATCACGGCAGTGATGATCGCCGATGTAACGAAAGGTACTGGACGCTTCAACCTTGCCCAAGGAATGTTCGGTACGGTAATGGGTGTCGGTGCCGCTCTCAGTCCAACACTTACGGGCTTGATCGTCGATAACTTTGCACGCTCGGCAGGGTTTGCTAGCCTTGCGGTCGAGGGGCTCGTCGCACTCCTGGTTCTCGCGGTCTTTCTGCCAGAGACTATGGCGGGCCCCCCCAAACCGGCGATTGAACTACGGTAATCTTCCTTGGGAGGAACCACTCGATGCTCCACCATGTACCCCACAGGCCGCCATCCCACGATTTCCCGGCCGACGAGTGGAACGTCATCGAAAAAGGGTTTCACCCCGAATTGCTGGCGCAGCTGGAAACGATGCTGGCGCTCGGCAATGGATATCTCGGCATGCGCGGATGTCCGGAGGAAGGCGGCCCCAATGCGGAAAATGCCACGCTCATCAATGGGCTCTATGAAACCCATCCGATCGTATACGTGGAGGGCGCCTACGGCTTTGCGAGGACCGGCCAGACTATTCTGAGCGTGACCGACAGCAAGATCATTAAGCTGTTCGTCGACGACGAGCCCTTCTGGCTGCCTAATGCGAACCTCCTGAGCTACGACCGGCGGCTCAATATGAAGTCCGGGACGCTCGATCGGGAGATCCTCTGGGAAACGCCCGCGGGCAAACAGGTATCGATCACATCCCGGCGTTTGGTCTCCTTCGCCAATAGGCACGTGGCCGCCATCGCTTACCGCGTAACGCTCCTCAACGCGGCGGCCCCTATTGTGATCTCTTCGGAGATGAAGACGAATGAGCCCAACGCCCTCATCGACGCCAACGATCCGCGGCAGACCAGGGGCTTTGCCGGTCGGGTGCTCCATCCACGAGCCAGCTATGCGAAAGACCGCCGGATCGTGCTGTGCCATGCGACCGAGAAGAGTCGTTTGACGCTAGCGTGTGCGACTGACCATTCGTTGGAGACGTTGTGTCAATATGCCTATAAGGTTGCGTACACCGAGGACTTCGGCCAAGTCGCGTTCACAATCGATGCGCAGCCCGATTGTCCGATCCATCTCACCAAATACATGGTCTACCACACGTCGCCGACGGCTTCGCGTGAAGAGCTCTGCGGTCGCGCCGAGTGGACTATGGATCGCCAACTGAACCAGGGGTTCGAGCAGCTGCTCGCCTCGCAAGAGCAGTATCTGGACGATTTCTGGCGCCGCAGCGATGTGAGGGTCCGGGATATTAGAGAAGACCGGACGAAACGCAGCACTGTGGAGATTCAACAAGCGATCCGCTTTAATCTTTTTCATATTCTGCAAGCGTCAGCGCGCGCAGAAGACAGGGGTGTGCCGGCAAAGGGTCTCACCGGACAGGCGTATGAGGGGCATTATTTTTGGGATACCGAGATCTACGTGTTGCCGTTCCTGATCTATACCTCGCCGCGGATTGCCAAGAACCTGCTCACTTTTCGCTACAGGATGTTGCCGCAGGCACGAGCGCGTGCCAGAGAACTTGGCCATCGAGGTGCCATGTTCCCATGGCGCACCATTAGCGGCGAAGAAGCATCGGCGTATTACGCCGCCGGGACGGCGCAGTACCACATCAATGCGGACATCATGTTCGCGCTGCGCAAGTACGTGCAGGCTACTGGAGACGAGCAGTTTTTGCGAGACTGCGGCGTCGAAATGCTCGTGGAAACGGCGCGCCTATGGCTGGACCTGGGTTTTTATTCGGATGCAAAGGGCGGAAAATTCTGCATCAACGCCGTCACCGGACCCGATGAATACAATACGGTCGTGAACAACAACGCGTATACCAACCTAATGGCGCGAGAAAATCTGCGTTACGCGGCCGAGACCGTTCAATCCCTGCGGGTGGCAAACCCGGATGCGTATGACGCGCTCGTGCACAAAACAGCGCTCGCTTCCACGGAGACGGACGCATGGTTACGCGCCGCGGAAAGCATGTACGTGCCGTATGACGAAAAGCTGAAAATTGTCCCGCAGGATGACAGTTTTCTGGATCGAGAGCGTTGGGATTTTAAGAATACTCCGCGCGAGCACTACCCGCTGCTGCTTTTTTACCATCCGCTCAATATTTACCGGAAGCAAGTGATCAAACAGGCGGACGTGGTGCTCGCCATGTTCCTGCTGGGCAATGCGTTCTCCCTGGAGGCGAAGAAACGTAACTTTGAATTCTACGATCCCCTGACTACCGGCGACTCATCGCTGTCGTCGTGCGTCGAAGCGATTATCGCCGCGCAAGTCGGCGATACGGAGAAAGCTATTCAGTACGGGATAGCGGCACTGTTGATGGATCTTGCCGACGTCGGCGGTAATGTGAAAGACGGCTGCCATATCGCCTCTATGGGCGGGACTTGGATGATGCTGACCTATGGACTTGGCGGCATGCGGGACGATGACGGGATGTTGTCATTCTGGCCGCGCCGCGCGCCGGAGGACAACGCAATACTGCGCTTCTCCGTGACTTACCGCGGCCAGATGCTGGAAGTCGAAATCGGGCTGCAGGAGGTGGAATACACGTTACGGGAAGGTGAATCGCTGATGATCCGCCATGAAACGGGAGAAATTCAGCTGACTCGGCAAAATCCGGTGGCTGTACGGCCAGTCAGCAGAAGGTGAGCGCAATCGTGCACCATTTTGGACGGGAGAGGTCTATTGAGAGCGTGGTCACCGCGCTGCTTGCCAGCTGCGTTCGCGGCCTGCGTACTTCTGACCGCTGCAGCGCAGGCGCAGGTCATCCCATTTTTTGGAAATTTCGGTCCGGGTCTCTCGCGAGAGGACAGCCAGCTGTTGCTCGAGAGCGTGGCGCGGCTGAATGCCGCTGAGCCGAGCCGTGTCGGGCTCTCCGATACTTGGAGCAATCCGCAGACAAAAAGCCACGGCACCTCCACAATAACCCGGGTGTTCCAATCCGCTGGCATGGCTTGCCATCTGGTGCGCCATCACATTGTCGCAGGAAGGCCTCCGGCGCGCGACTACCGCCTCACTTGGTGCCGCGCGCCAACGGGAGAATGGAAGATCAAGGGCTGACGTGGTGATAACGAGCCGCCTTTAGACTCGACCCGTCAAGCGGCCGCCGGCTTGTCCGTTGTGGTGTGCAGATTGGGCTCGGGCCGCGTACTCACCTTCTCCCGCTCGACCCGATGCACCAATGCGCCGAGATGCGCCGGCATCTGCTGCCGCAGCCAAGGCTGCGCGTCCAGCGCGGCGCGCATGTCACGGTAGCCTGCCTCGCGCCGCTCGGCGATCGAACTTCGAGAGAACTCGGCATCGCTGTTCGGGATTTGGTCGGCATCTGGGCGATAGACTATGTGCACAATGTCCAGCCGCCGCTCCGTCAGCATCGGATCGTCCGGCACCGCCGCCGCCTCTGGGACCCCGGCCGCCTTTAGCAGCCGCAGTGCGTGGCGCAGGTTTACCTTGGTGGCAACCGCATCGATGTGGTGCGCCGTGCGGCTTGCGTACTGGATCTGCTTGGCGCGCCACAACACGGCGTTGATCGATTCCGGCGGCGGTCCGATGGGGTTCCAGAGATCGATCACGAACACAACCATACGCGGATGCGCGGGTTCGTCGACGACCGCGTCGAGCGGTGTGTTGGAAACGCAGCCGCCGTCCCAGTACAGCTTCCCGTCCACTAGGGTCGCCGGGAAACCGGGCGGTAGTGAGCCGCTGGCGAGCACATGCTCCGGCCCGATCGCATCGCGGTGATTGTCGAAGAATTCGAGATTGCCGGTCGCAAGGTTGGTCGCCCCGAGGCTCAGCCTGATTTGGCGGTGATAGGCGCCGAGCGCTCCGCCGCCTTGCAGCGTCAGCGCGACGGTGCGGGTATCGCGAGACGGCCTCGATACCGAACGTGCGGCCATTGCTGCCTCCTATTGCGGCGCAACATAATATGCTTAACAGTTGCCCGCCGCCAGAACTATTTCCTGGCGGTTTCCTCGCGTTGCAGCTCAACAAGCGGTGCCGGCTCATCCGGCGCGCATCAGGCGTTTAGGCCTTCTTTCGATACCGGTTCGCTCCTATTCATACAATTTTCATAAAACATCAATGATATGTCATCGACAAACGCATCGTATGGATTATTATCAATTCGGCATTACGTTCCAGCGCTAAATCTGTTTTCTTCACCGAACTCACGGCACCCCTATTTGACGATATTGATGGCAGGAGAGCTGCATGACCATTGCTATAAGCAATTTGAGTATGAACCACAGCACACCTTCTGGCGCGGTTGTCGGCGTGCTGAGCGCGTATGATAATTCCGGCCTTGCGATACCATGTAATTTCACATTAACGCAAAATTCAGCCGGTTTTTTCGGCATTTCTGGCAATAATCTGATGACGGAGCGCGCGTCGATTTCGGCGGGCGTTTATTCGGTGCGAGTCCGCGCAGTCGGAACCAACACCCGGTTTAGCGGCAATGCCGTATTTAATGTGCTCGTAGCGTAACGGATGCCGGGGAAAATAGCTTCGAGCAAGTGCCGGACAACGCCCGTTCCAACTTCAACGAAGCGACATTGCGGTTGGGCGCAAGCCCTTGGTACGGCGCGCTGAGTCAATGCCGTCCAAGGTTCATGCCGCGGCCGAAAAACTCTGACTTGTTATACGAACGGCTCCGGGGCGGTCGTTTCGTCTGGAAGGGCCGATACCGAACGCTCCGGCGTCGAGGCTGGCGACCAGCTCGGGAAACCCAATTCCCGGGCGCCTTACTACTCCGGTAGCCCCGATTTGCGGAGCCTTTGCGGACACGCTTCGCCACCTGTCCGTTCAAGGGCGTATTGTCTCTAGCCCAGCTTAGCGATATGTCCGGTCGCAGTCGAAGCACAATTGCAATAATTGCAAGTGCCTCCGCCGCAGTGTCCGCGTCCTTTTGCATCGCAGCAGCCGCCGCGAGCAAATACTAGGATCTCGGGCTGTTTCTCTATTTAGCCTGTGCGCCCAAGCCGCTACATCGGTGTAGCGCGCTTCGCGCAAAGCCAATGACACGTATGCACTCACAAGCCCATCTGCTGGGCTTAGGCTCAATGCGCACTCGACGCTTCCGATGAACTCTTCGGCCGCGCCGCGCACAGCAAGCGTGCAGCTGAGAAAGGCAAGTGCCAGCGCTAAGTTTGGGTTGAACTCCAAAGCTCGGGGGAACGCCCGCTCCGTCTCGTCGCGATACCGCACCCGCGATAACGCTCTGCGGTAAATCAACGCGCCCAAGCATGCCGCTCGTATATACTCAGCGCTGCGGTCGCCTCGGTAAGCGCCTGGTACAAGGCGCGATAGAATTTCAAGGCTGGTGTCCCTAACCGATCGGCGACCCATCCAGGCATTTAAACAAGCCGGCCGCGTCAATCCACTTGGCAGCTTCGCGTGAATGCCGCTGGCACCACGGGTTCGAACTATGAATCTCGCCGATTCGTCGACGCCTCGAAGACCTCGTGGCATCGTCTTGACGCGGCTGCCAGCGGGGTGAAAATCATCGGATTCGGACGACCGACGAACTTGCCTCAAGCGGCGGTGGCTGTGCGCCGATGGTTTTGTCCCACACAGCCGAGGGAGGAGCGGCGATGGCGATTTTTCTGAGCAAACGTGAACTCGCGCAGACGCAGCCAGCGGAGAGCGTGGAGTTTCGCTCGCCCGTGCCGACACGCATAGTGTCGAACGGTGAGTTCAACCCGCTGCCTCAAACGCGGCGCCAGCGGCAATTCGAGGAGCGGCTCAAAGAGCTCGCTGCGGCGAGCGCCGGCAAGTTCGGGATGAGCCGCCGGAACTTTCTGCGGACGAGCTGCGGCATGGCAACCGCCTTTGTCGCGCTTAATGACGTCTTCGGGCCGATCTTCAATGTCGCACCGGCCGAAGCGGCGCAGCCCGAGGCAGCAGCCGAGCGGGCAAACGCGCTTGCCGGGCAGTTTATCCTCGACGACCAGGTTCATTTCGTGCGCGACGACTACAAGGTCGAGGACATCCTCGGCCTCGCCAAATATGCCGGCCAGCATTGGAACCCGTCGCTTCTGAAAGACGCGTTTGGTCTGTCGCTCGATCGCTACAAGTTCGACAACTTCTTACAGGAGATCTATCTCGACAGCGACACCAAGGTGGCGCTGTTGAGCGGCGCGCCGTTCGACAACCCGGCGGCCTGGTTTTTGTCTAACGATCAAATGAAGATCGCCCACCAGACGGTCAACAGCATTGCCGGCTCCAAGCGCCTGTTGTTCCATTCGCTGTTCACGCCGCGGCAACCCGGCTGGCTGGAAGAGGTCGACCGCTGTATCGCCGAAGTAAAGCCCAACAGCTGGAAGGGCTATACGATCGGTGACCCGCTGCAGCCGCAGACGACGAAATACCCGTGGCGTCTCGACGACGAGAAGCTCGTCTACCCGTTCTACGAAAAGGCGGTGAAGGCAGGAATCACTACGGTCTGTATCCACAAAGGCTTGCTGCCCAAGGATTACGAGACCTCGATCCCGGGCGGCGCGTGGAAATACGCCAACGTCGACGATTTGCCAAAGGCGGCGAAGGACTGGCCGCAGATTAGCTTTGTGATCTACCACTCCGCGCTGCGGGCGTTCCTAGAGCCGCCCGACAGCGAGCTGGCAGAGTTCGAAAAAACCGGCTACATTCGCTGGGTTTCCGATCTTACCGCCATCCCGGAGAAGACCGGCGTCAGCAATGTCTACGCCGATATCGGCACCTCGTTTGCGATTTCGGCCGTCTCGAACCCGCGGTTCTGCGCCGCGATGATGGGCACATTGGTCAAAGGACTGGGATACGATCACGTGCTCTGGGGCACCGATTCGGTGTGGTATGGATCGCCCCAGTGGCAGATTGAGGCGTTCCGCCGGCTCGAGATCCCCGAAGATATGCAGAAGAAATTCGGCTTCGCGCCGCTGGGGCCCGCCGAGGGCACCGTCAAGAGCGCGATTTTTGGCTACAACGCAGCGCGGCACTATAAGCTCGATCTGCGCGCCGAACTTGCGCCCCTGCAGGAAGACGGGATCGCCAAGCTGAAGGCTGCCTATCTCGAGGACGGTCAGGCGCCAAGCAACACTGCTTACGGCTTTGTCGCCCGAGCCGGCTGAGTCGCCGCGCCCCGCCTGAGGGGAAGAGCGTCCCGTTCCCTGCCCCGCAAGCCCGCATGCTGGGAAGGGTTGGAGTGGGGCTTCTCGGCACGGACGGCAGCACAGCTGTCCGGGCCTTTAAGACATGACTTGGCCGTTCAGCTCCGGCTATAATTAATATATTTGGTTAACGGGGGTCGGGGCATACGGCATTCGCGATGGCTTCTCAGTATGTCATCCGCAACGCCCGGAAAGGGCGAGGGCGGTGAGATCGAATCTTAGCCCGACGGACGAATACACCCTTCCCGCCTATCCGGGCGGGTGGATGCCCCGGGCACTGCCGAGAATTTATCTGGTCGGCACGATGCGGGCAATGGCGCCCGGCGGCGCTGACTTTTTGCCCCGAGGACGAAAAACGCGCGGATTGCTGGCCTCTTTGTGCCTCGCGCAGGGGGAGCGCATCTCGCGCGGTCGGCTTATTGGACTGCTGTGGGATCGGTCGGCGGACGCGCAGGCCCGGATGAGCTTGCGCCAATCGCTTTCAGAGCTCAACAGCGTCGTGAATCGCCACGTTCCCGGCCTGGTAGAGATCGGTCGCGACAGTGTTCGGATCGAAGTCCGGAAGTGCTGGATCGATGCGCTTGCCATCCTCGAGGCGGGTGCCGGCGCGACCGCCGATACGAGCAATCTCCTGCAGCCCTATAGCGAGCGCCTTCTCGAAGATCTCGAGGGCATCACGCCGGCCTTCGATCAGTGGCTCACCACTGAGCGAACGCATTTCGAAGATCGCGTGCGGAAAATCCTGGAGGCGGAGCTCGATCGTCTGACAGAACAGCAGGCGAAGCCGGAAGTGCGCGCCGCGTCGGCGCGCCGGCTCCTCAACTTTGAGCCGACCCACGAAGGCGGCGTGCGCAGCCTGATGAAGGCTTTTGTGCAAATGGGTGATCGCGCCCAGGCGATCCGCGAATTCGAGCGTTGTCGGCAGATGCTGCAGAGTGTGCTCGATCTACCCCCTTCGAAGGAGACGATAGCGGTTTACGAAGCCGTGCGGGCCGGGTCGTCGGAGCTGGCGACCACAGCGCCCGCCGACGGGCCGGCGGAATTCAGCTCGAGCGACATCGCGGAAGCGAGGTCGCCGGCGCCGCCTCCCGTTCGCTGGGAGATTAAGAAGCAAAGCGACGCCGTCGTCACTCCCGGGTCCGCCACCGGGCATGAGTCGAGGCACGGACCCTCGATCGCGGTGCTCCCGTTTCGCAACCTCGCCGACGACCCGGCGCATCACTTCGTCGCCGAGGGGCTGGTCGAGGATCTTATTGAAGCACTGTCTCGGGTCCCGAATTTTTTCGTGATTTCGCGGCTCTCGACACTCGCCTTCAGAGACCAGGATCGCCACCCGCGCGAGATCGGCAACGTGCTGGGGGTGCGTTACGTCATCTCCGGGAGCTTGCGGGTCCTCGAAGACCGCCTGCGTTTAACGATTGAGCTGACCGACGCGCAGTCCGGTGCTGCGCTCTGGTTCGCCAAGTTCGACGAGCGATTTTTCGATCTCTTCGATGTGCAAGATCGCTTGTCCGAGATGATTGTTCAAAAAGTCGCACCCTACCTGCACGCGGCCGAGATGAACCGCATCCGCGTCAAGCGGCCCGATAACCTCGAGGCCTACGAACTCTTTCTACGCGCGCAGGAGAATATGCATAATTCCTCGCGTACGGTGTTCGAGACGTCGGAGGCGCTGTTAGACGCGGCGATCGCAAAGGATCCACACTACGCCGCCGCTCTCGCGTGGCGGGCGCGCTGGCATGTGCTGCGGGTCGGACAGGGATGGTCGCCGGATCCGGCGGATGACGCGAGGCAGGCGGATCATTTTGCGCGGGCGGCAATCGAATGCAACAGCATGGAGCCGATGGCGCTCGCCGTCCATGGCCACGTAGCGTCCTATTTGTACAAGGATTTCAATCTCGCGCTCCGCCGTTTCGAGACGGCCTTGCGCATCAACGCCAATGCGGCACCGGCATGGCTCTGGAGCGCCGCGGCGCATGCCTGGATGGGCAATGGCCCTCGGGCCATCGAGGAAGTCAACAAGGCGATGGCGCTGTCGCCCTATGATCCTCTGATGTACGCATACAGCGGCAACGCCGCGATGGCCTATCTTGTCGACGGCCAGTACGAACGGGCGATCGAGTGCGCACTGCGGTCTTTGCAGGAGAACCGCACCTATACATCTGCGCATCGGCAGCTCGTAATCGCACTGATACTGGCGGGCCGAGAGGAAGAAGCGCGGGCGTCGGCGCGGCGGTTGCTTGAGCTCGAACCGGGGCTAACTGTCGTGGGGTTCCGCCGTCGTTACCCCGGCAGCGCCAGCGTGCACGCCGACCTCTTTTGTGAGGCGCTCGCGCGGGCGGGGATTCCGGTCTCTGGTCCACGTGAGGCATAACGGCGCAGCAATGCCATGTGATTGCAAGCTGCAAGCAGGCCCGGCAGGCGCGGCTTATCGCGCGCGACCTTCGATCTGATCGGCCCTCCGCTCATAGTTGGCTGCGAGGTCTAGCAGTTCCCTGCGTGCGCCGGGAAAGCGACACTGACGGGCCAGTTCGCGGAGCCGCTGCGCGATTTCTCGATAGTGCGCGCCGTCAAGAGGCGGGCCGTTGCTCGATGACGCCCTCAGGGACGAACCCTCTCCGATGTCTTGATCCGTCATGACGTCCACCCGGAGGAAATCGATATTGCAAAGCTACAAAGGGCGCGCAGCGGACTGTTTTGATGATGCGGAAGACGCTCGTTTGGGACGAGACGCGCGATAATGCTGAAGGCGCGTCACGCGCAAACCGGCGAGGCCATGCGTCTCGAAGGCGCGTATCCAGGAGAGGAGTTCTTCCTCCGAGAGTTGGTAGGCGCGGCAAGCCTCCTCGATCGTAATCCCGCCGCTACGTACCGCAGCGACTACCGCTGCCTTGCGACGCACCACCCATCTTTTGGTGTCCGGATGCGGCAGACCATCGACGAGCGGCTTCCCGCTCTCTGGTTCAGAGGAAACGGTTTTCATTGGCCAGCCGGCCGCGCCAGGCGACCATCGCAGTTGCAAGCGCCGCCTATAGACCGATCTGGTCGTAACAGTATCGGCATCGCCCCCACTCCCCATCCTATCGATCGAATCTCGCCTGGGTTTCACCCTTACTTCACGATTTTTTCACGCATTTGGCGGGATTTGTCACTAAATTTTTTCATCTTTTAAGAGGCGTCAAAAGATCGCCCACAAAGCTCACAGCAACCTCTTCTCGACGCGCAGATGAGCCATCGGGCCCGTCAGTTTATTGAGATGTATCGTCTTTCTACCAGCTAGCTAGTTCGCCCTAGAGTTGGTCTTGCCGCTCAAGCTGAAATGGCCTGGGTGATAGGTAGAGGGCGGGCTTGATTTGGCTTTGATGCAAGCCGCATGCCGCCGCTGGTTTAGTCGACGAGCAAGCCGCGAATTTCACGCCTTTTTCACGATAAGAAAAAATTTTTTTCACGGTTGGTTCTTGCGCGTTCGGAAAAATCGCGCCTCGTTCACGGGGGGCGATCCTGCCCTACGTGAAACCGAGGAGGGACGATATGAATTCCATTAAACAACTGTCGTGCGCCAAGACCACGGCCGAGTTCCCGCCGCTGCGGCAGCCCAAGCCCGATACCGCCGACCGCCGCGGCACCGTGCGGTTTGGCGACGGCTGCATCACGGCCGAGTTCCCGCCGCTGCGGCAGCCCAAGCCCGATACCGCCGACCGCGGCACCGTGCGGTTCGGCGACGGCTGCATCACGGCCGAGTTCCCGCCGCATCGTTAGAAACGTCGACGGTCGCCGCGGAAAACGGAGTGTCAGAAATGGCTAAGCAAGGTGAAACAATCATCTGCCGATTTTACCGGCTCATCCCCAGCGCTCCGGCTCCGCGGCCGGCCGACCGCTCGGCCGATGGCATGCTTCCCATGCGGGGTTATCGCTATTGCGAAGCCGTCGCCGCTGCTTCGGCGTTCGGGTGGTAC
>Ga0126371_10004091_pt1 | contig 12833 bp, 11 predicted proteins | sample PanSoiMetaPlot_4_FD_110145 | JGI IMG/M metagenome (GOLD analysis project Ga0126371, IMG submission 110145) | Tropical forest soil microbial communities from Panama - MetaG Plot_4 | ecosystem: Environmental > Terrestrial > Soil > Tropical forest > Bulk soil | place: Panama | collected 2016-02-17
ATCGCGCCCGCGAGCGGCTCCGGCTTCATGTCGGCGAGGCTCACCGTGAAGCCGTGCCACGCGCACCAGGCCGCGATGTCGCCACCCATGGCGCCGGCGCCGATCACATGGATGCGGCGCCCGGCCCATGTGCCCGCGGCGAAATCTTTCAGCTTGTTGCGCAGAAAGAACACGCGCACGAGATTCTGCGCGGTGTCGCCGACCAGGAGCCTGGCGAAGGAGGAAATCTCCGCCTTCTGCCGCGCGGCCGCGTCGTCGCCGCCGTGCTGCGCCCACAGATCGATCAGCGCGGACGGCGCCGGATAGTTCGCGTGCGGCGCCTGCTTCTCGGCTTCGCGGCGCATGCGCCCGGACAGCAGGCTGCGCGCCGGCGAGGTGTTGAGCAGCTGGCCGATCGCTCCCTGGCGCGCCGTCCTCAGCTTGCCGTTGACCGCATCGCGGACGGCACCGCGCACGTGCCGCTCCTGCGTCACCGCATCGACGAGGCCGAGCGATTTTGCCCGCCGCGCCCGCTCGGTGCGGCCGGTGAGCATCATGGTCATCGCCTGCATGGGATTGATCAAGCGCGGCGTGCGCACGGTGCCGCCGAGCCCGGGATGCAGGCCGAGCAGCACCTCGGGGAAGCCGAAGCTCGCATTGTCGATCGCGATGCGATGGTCGCAGGCAAGCGCGATCTCGAGACCGCCGCCGAGGCAGTAACCGTGGATCACGGCGACGGTCGGTAACGGAAGTGCATCGAGCCGGTCGAGCACCGCGTGGCCGCGCGCGATGTCGGCCTCGACCTTGGCGACGTCCGCGATGCCGCGGAATCCGCCGATGTCGGCGCCGGCGATGAAGCCTCCAGGCTTGGCGGAGCGTATGACGAGGCCGCTTGGGCGCAGCTGCGACACCATGGCGAGCGCGGCGTCGAGCTCGGTCAGCACCTCCTCGGACAGCGTGTTGGCGCTCGCGTCGCTCTTGTCGAACAGCAGCCAGGCGACGCCGTCCTCGTCGCTGCGCATGCGCCAATGCTTCCATTGTCCGGGCTCGGCCGGCCCGCTCGCGAAGGGACCGAGCTCGAGATCGCGCTTGCCGATGACGTCGAGGGCCCGCTTGCGGTCGTGCGATGTCATGCGGGGCTCCTCAAACCATCTCGATCAGCATGGCGCCGCCCTGCCCGCCGCCGATGCATTCGGTGGCGATGCCGCGCTTGAGGCCGAGCCGCTTCATGGCGTTGACGAGGTGCAGCACGATGCGGTTGCCGCTGGCGCCGACCGGATGGCCGGCGCCGATCGCGCCGCCGTCGACGTTGAGCCGGTCGCGCGGGATCGCGCCCGCGGCGCCCTCGAGACCGAGCACCTCGCGGCAGAACTCCGCGTCCTCCCACGCCGCGAGACAGCCGAGCACCTGCGCCGCAAAAGCCTCGTTCAATTCCCACAGATCGATGTCGGCGAGCGACAGCTGATGCCGCCGCAGCAGCGCGGTCGAGCAGAACACCGGGCCGAGGCCCATGATCGAGGGATCGAGCGCCGACCACTCGCTGTCGACGATCACGGCCTTGGGCGTGAGGTTGTGCTTCTTCACTGCGTCTTCCGACGCGAGGATCACCCACGATGCGCCGTCGGTGATCTGCGAGCTGTTGCCGGGCGTCACCTTGCCCCAGGGCCGCTCGAATGCCGGCTTGAGATTGGCGAGGCTGTCGGCGGAGCTGTCGGGCCGCACGCCGTCATCGTGATCGTAGATCGACCCGTCGCGCGCGAAGGCGGGCTCGACCTCGTTCTTGAACACGCCTTCGCGCTGGGCGCGGGCGAGCCGCTGCTGGCTTTCCGCCGCATACTCGTCGGCCTGCCGGCGCGACACGTGGAAGAGGTGGCCGACGAGCTCGGCGGTCTGCCCCATGTTGAGATCGGTGATCGGATCGGTGAGGCCGCGCTCGAGCCCGATGACCGGCTTGAACAGCGACGGACGCAATTGCAGGAACGCGGCGAGCCTCGACCAGATGTCGCGCGCGCCGAACAGCCGCGCGTACCAGTTCACGGCGCCGCGGCTGAAAACCAGCGGCGCATGGCTGAGCGATTCGGCGCCGCCCGCGAGGATCAACTCGGAGATGCCCTCCTGGATGTAGCGGTAGGCGGTGTCGATCGACTGCATGCCCGAGCCGCAGTTGATCTGCACCGTGAAGGCGGTCATCGCCTCGCCCATGCCGAGGCGCAGCGCCGCGACGCGCGCGGGGTTCATCTCGTCGGCGATGACGTTGACGCAGCCGAGGATCACCTGGTCGAAAGCGTCCGGCGCGAACGGCTGGCGCAGCAGCAGCGACCGCCCGCACTGCACGGCAAGATCGACCGGCGTGAACGGACCCGGCTTGCCGCGCGCCTTGATGAAGGGCGTGCGGCTGCCGTCGATGATGTAGACCGGGCGGCGCCCTACTCCGCGGCCGCCGGCTGCGGCTGGTCCTGCGGATCGGGCTGCGGAGTCGGCGGGGAATCCGGTTTGGGCTGGGATGTCGCTAATGGCTCATCTCCCTTCTTGGCGGCGCCGCGGGACGTCAATTCCTCGGGGGCGAAATCGTCGACCGCGATGGCGGCCGAGACCGCCTCGGCGGCGGCCTTGAGCTGCACGGCCTCGTCCGCCGTGATGGTGCGGCTGGCGAGCGCCTGATCGATGTCGCGGATGTGACCCTTGCGCATGCGGTCGCGCAGCGGCTGCACCGCGAGCGTGAGCGCGAAGGCGCGCTTGAGCAGGCCGACGCCGTCGGTCGCGCTCGGCGCCTCTTTCGACTCGTAGAGGTCGACGGTCAGCCGGTCGCGCGCCGCGCCCGGATTGGTGATGATGTCGGCGCAGGCCTGTGTGACGCGATCGGACGGGCCGCGGCTGCTCGGGCTCAGCGGCTGGATGATGAACCGCATGATCCAGGCGACCGGCCGCACCGGGAAGTTCATGATCAGCTCGTCGAAGCGCTGCTCGATGGTGGCGAGGCTCGCCTCGAGGCAGTATTCGAGCAGCGGCAGGTCGGCTTCCTGGCGGCCCTCGTCGTTCCAGCGCTTGAGCGCGGCGCATGAGAGATAGAGCTCGGACAGGATGTCGCCGAAGCGGGCCGACAGCATTTCCTGGCGCTTGAGGCCGCCGCCGAGGCTGAGCAGCGCGAGGTCGACCGCGAGCGCGAAGGCGGACGCATAGCGGCTGAGCTGGCGGTAGAAGCGTGTCGCCGGGCCGGCATCGGGCGCCGGCGCAAGGAGGCCGCCGGTCCACGAGCGACCCCAGGCGCGGAACGTGTTGGCGACGCTGTGGCCGACATGACCCCAGAATGCCTTGTCGAACGCATCGAGTCCCCGCGCACGGTCGGTGTCCTCGAGCGCGAGAACCTCCTTGAGCATGTACGGATGGCTGCGGATCGCGCCCTGGCCGAACTGGATCAGGCTGCGGGTGACGATGTTCGCGCCCTCGACCGTGATGCCGATCGGCACGCCGCGATAGAGGCTGCCGAGATAGTTGAGCGGCCCCTCGATGATGCCCTTGCCGCCGTGCACGTCCATGGCGTCGTTGACGGCGACGCGCATGCGGTCGGTCGCCTGCGATTTCATGATGGCGGTGACGACGGCCGGATGATGGCCCTCGTCGAGGGATGCGCAGGTCATGCGGCGCGCGGCGTCGAGCAGATAGGCGGTCGCCGCGATGCGGCCGAGCCGTTCCTGGATCGCCTGGAACTTGGAGATCGGGACGTGGAACTGCTCGCGGACGCGCGCATAGGCGCCGGTGACGTCGGCGCAGAACGACGCCGCGGCGGCCGACAGCGACGGCAGCGAGATGCCGCGTCCGGCCGCGAGCGCGCTCATCAGCATCTTCCAGCCTTTGCCGGCGCCGTCGGCGCCGCCGATGATGTTGTCGACCGGAATGAACACGTCGTGGCCCCAGTTCGGGCCGTTCTGGAAGACGTGCATCGCCGGCAGATGCCGCCGCCCGATGCTCACGCCCGGCAGATGGGTCGGTACCAGCGCGAGCGTGATGCCGATGTCCTCGCGGTCGCCGAGCAGATGATCCGGATCGCGCAGCTTGAATGCCAGGCCGAGCACGGTCGCGATCGGCGCGAGCGTGATGTAGCGCTTGTGCCAGTTGAGGCGGATACCGAGCACGTCGCGGCCCTCGAAGGTGCCGCGACAAACGACGCCGCTGTCGATCATCGAGGCGGCGTCCGAGCCGGCCTCCGGGCTGGTGAGGCCGAAGCAGGGAATCTCCTCGCCGCGCGCGAGGCGCGGCAGCCAATAGTCCTGCTGTTCCTTGGTGCCGAACTTGAGCAGCAGTTCACCCGGGCCGAGCGAGTTGGGCACCATGGCGGTGACGGCGCCCGACAGCGAGCGCGACGAGAGTTTCCGGATCACCTCCGAGTGCGCGTAGGCCGAGAAGCCGAGGCCGCCGTATTGCTTGGGAATGATCATGGCGAAGAACTTCTTCGCCTTGAGGAAGTCCCACACTTCGGGCGGCAGGTCGTGCAGTTCCCAATTGATCTTCCAGTCGTCGAGCATCGCGCACAGTTCCTCGACCGGGCCGGCGAGGAACTGCTGCTCTTCGTCCGAGAGGCGGGCTGGCGCGAACGCCAGGAGCTTCTTCCAGTCCGGATTGCCGGAGAACAGGTCGGCGTCCCACCACGTGTCGCCGGCCTCGATCGCCTCGCGCTCGGTGGCGGAGAGGCTGGGCAACGCGTGCTGGGCGAGGCGGAAGATCGGCCGGGTGAGCCGATCGCGCCGGAATGAGGATGTCTGCATCGATGCCTCCGGGCTTGCCGAGGACTTAAAGCGTGAAAACTCTGGCGTATTCGTGTCGCGCGAATCTTCGCGACACTATAGGTCTTGCACGCCCAGAGCACATCCCGTTCCCGATGGAATCGGGATGTGCTCTAGGTTTATGCCTTGGCGCATATCCTTATCGGCGAACCGGTGGCCACTTCGCCGGGACATGCGCTAATGTTTACAATTCAATGTGACAGCGACGTCGCAGCAACACGTACCGAATCGATGTTCGACCGGCTCGCCGAATATATCAGCGCCAGGCTCATCCGGTACCTCACCACGCCGACGGCGAGGTATGCGCCATTCTTCGCGCCCGATCCGGAGGTGACCCGCCGCTCGCTGCAGCCGGGCGACGTGATCCTGATCGAAGGCAATACCCGGCTGAGCGCGATCATCAAGTTCCTCACGCAATCGACGTGGTCGCACGCGATACTCTATGTGGGCGAACGGCCGGGCGACCGCGGGCCGATGCATACGAACGCGCCGGACGCCGAGCCGAACGTGCTCTTGGAGGCGGAAGCCGAGTACGGCGTCATCACGACGCCGCTGTCCAAATACGCGCATTTCAACATGCGCATCTGCCGTCCGGCGGGACTGGACGGCGAGGCGCGGCAGAAGGTCGTCGACTACGCGCTGGCGCGGATCGGCAAGCAGTACGACACCCGGCAGATCTTCGATCTCGCGCGCTATCTCTTTCCCTATCCGCCAGTGCCGGTGTGGTTTCGCCGCCGCATGCTGGCGATCGGCAGCGGCGATCCGACCCGGGCGATCTGCTCGACCCTGGTCGCCGAGGCGTTCGCCGCGATCCACTACCCGATCCTGGCCGAGCGCGTGTCGCTCCAGGGCAAGACCTTTGGAATCGCGCCCTTCGTCGAGAAGGAGGTCGACCACATTCGCCGGCATGGGCTGTACACGCCGCGCGATTTCGACGTCTCGCCCTATTTCGCGATCGTCAAGCCGAGCCTCGATGGGTTCGACTATCGCGCGCTGATGTGGCAGCCAGCCGGCATCTCGGCAAGCGCCATCGCGGCGGCCGAGGCGAGCGGGGTGGCGGATCAGCCTGAGCCGACCCGCGACGCAACCGATTGCGGGCGCCCGGAGGCGTCGACCGCGACATAGGTGAAGATCCCTTCCGTCACCTTGAAGGCCTGGTCGCCGATGCCGCGTCGCACCCAGCTCTCGACTTTCACGGTGATCGACGTGTTGCCGATGCGCTCGACCGCGCAGAAGCACGTCACCTCGTCGCCCACCATCACGGGCCGGTGGAAGACCATGCCGGTGATCGCCACCGTGACGACGCGGCCGCGCGCCCGGCGCGTCGCCATCGTGCTGCCGGCGAGATCCATCTGGCACAGGAGCCAACCGCCAAAAATGTCGCCGTGCGTGTTGGTGTCGGCCGGCATAGCGATCGCGCGCAGCGCCGGCTCCGATGCCGGCGGCGTTTCGGGGTCGGGCGCTTTCGCGGACGGATCGGGCATCGGGGCGACCTCGATTCGGTGATGGGCACGCGGGCTTCACCGTACAGGATTGGCGTTCGTCTTTTGAAGGCCGCGTCTGCGCGCACCTGGCCTATGCACTGTGTTTGTGCAAGCCGAGCTGCTTGTGGACGCGCGGATGCTCGAGGCCGCCCTCGGCGAGCCAGACGCTGGTGCTCTCGACGGCGCGCGCGATGAGCTCGCCGGTGTGGGAAAAGTCGTAGGGCGAGCCGGCGAGCGGACAGAGCGGCGGCACGATGAAGTACTCGATCTCGGGCTCGATGGCTTCGAGCTCGCTGATGAGCTGCCGCGCAATCAGCAGCGTGAGGGCGTGCAGCGCGCCGGCGATCGCGCCGCGCGGCGGCTTTTGCAGCGCGCAGGCATATCCGGTCGGCAGGACGATGAGCCGCCGCGCGCCGAACGTGCAGGCGAGCTTGACCGGCGTGTTGCTCGAGATCGCGCCGTCGGCGAGGTAGAGATCCTCGAACTTCACCGGCGCAAAGGCCGGCGGAATGGCGGCACTGGCGAGGATGGCGTCCGCCGCCGGGCCTTGCGACAGGCACACGGTCTCGCCCGACAGGATGTCGGTCGCAACCACGTGGATCGGGATCGCGGCGTCCTCGAGATTGCGATAGGGCAGATGGGTCTCGACGAGACGCCGCAGGTTGTCCGAGGTGGCGAGAAAGTCGCTGCCCCGCGCGAATCCGAGCAAGGTGCGCCAGGTCACCTGGAAGACGTCGCGCCGGCGCAGGCTGCGCCAGATGGCCTCCAGCTCGCGCACCCCCGCGATGGTGGGGCGGCCCGCATAGTAGGCGCCGTTGAGCGCGCCGACGCTCGAGCCGAGCACCAGGTCGGCCGTGATGCCGTGCGCCGCCAACGCATGCAGCATGCCGACCTGGATGGCGCCGAAGCTGCCGCCGCCGGCGAAGACGAAGGCGGTCTTCATGGGAGCCGCGTTGCTCGACATGGCGATGAATCCCGTCTCGACGCCACTTGGCCACTTAGATGCAAGCGGCGCCGACAGGTTCCCGCGATTGGAATACCCCTAGGCGGGCCGCGCCACGCCGCCGCTCGACCGCGGCTGCGTGAGCGCTGGACTATAGATCACCACAAAAAGCCCGAAGGCCGCCACCCAGGCGGCGCCCGCGAGCGACAGCAGCAACAGATATTGGCTCCCGCCGAACGGCGCCGCGAGACGAAGCAGCGCAGAGAGGCTCACCAGCGCATAGATCGCGATCGTGCCGGATCCCGCCGTCAGCGCGCGGCCGGTATGGCCAAGCGAGGCGCGCGTCATCACGGCAAGCGTCATGGTGCCGATGGCGCCGGCGGTCAGCGCATGCAGCGCCGCGGTCGGCGGCAGCGACGGGACGAGCCGGCTGAGCGCGAGCAGGATGAAGCCGAGCGCGAGCCAGCCGTAGCCGACATGCAGCACCAGGAGGAGCGGCTCGCGCCAGGTGCCGCCGCCGCGCCAGCGCGCGAGCCGCAGCGCGAGTGCAAGGCCGGCGGCGAGCTCCACCGCCGCGGCGATCGCCGTGTCGGGCACCGCGACCCAGGCGACGAGCGCCAGCGCGGTCAGCGCGAGCGCTACGCGATCAATGGCATCGAACGACGCCGGCACGGCGGCGTCCGGCTGGCGCTTGACCAACCAGTTGCGCGTGAAGCTCGGCACGATGCGGCCGCCGACGAGGCTGATCAGCATCAGCAGCGTCGCGATGCCGAGACGGTTGCCGAGCGCGGCCGTCTCCGACCAGCCCAGCGCCTCGACATGCACCAGCGCGTTGCCGGCGAAGAGCAGCGCGAGAGCTACGACCATGGGCAGATTGCGCCAGTTGCGCCCCACCGCGATCTCGCGGGCGACGACGGCGACAAAGACGAGCGGGAACGCGAGGTCCGCGATGGCCGCGAACGGCGCACCGCCGATCCGTTCCGAGACGAGCACGGCGACGCGGCCGACGAGCCAGAGCGCGACGAGCAGCATCAGCGGCCGGCCCTGCAGCGGCATCCGCCCGGTCCAGTTCGGAATCGCGGTCAGCAGGAAGCCCGCGACGGTCGCGGCGCCATAGCCGAAGATCATCTCGTGCACGTGCCAGGTGGCGGGCGTGAGCGCGGTCGGGATTTCGACGGCGCCCGCGAAGGTCGCGAGCCACAGCGGGATGGCGAGCGCGGCCCAGGCGGCGGCGCACAGAAAGAATGGCCGGAACCCTGCCGAGAACAGGGCGGTCCCGTGGTGGGGGCGATAGCGCGGGATCGGCATGTGGCGTGATCCGCTGGATGCTGAAGGGACGCCATGGCACGGCGCACGCCACGATGCCAGACCGGGCGCGCATGGCTGATGGTCAGGATCGAAACACCGCGCCCGCCCCGCGATCGAGCTCGCGGCGGGCCGGACCGCAGGCTGGCAAAATCGCAGCCTCGTCACCATGTTCCAGGCCTCGGCGGTTCCCCGTGGGAGGTCGGAAATGTCGCCCCTTTCGCTTTTGCTCAATGTCCTCTGGATGATCTGCGGCGGCATCTACATGGCGGCAGGCTGGCTGCTCGCCGCCCTCATCATGGCGATCACCATCATCGGCATTCCATGGGCGCGCGCGGCGTTCAACATCGCGGCCTACACGCTGCTGCCGTTCGGCCAGAAGGCGGTGTCGCGCGCCGACTATGTCGGCCGCGAGGACTTCGGCACCGGGCCGTTCGGGCTGCTCGGCAACCTCATCTGGCTGGTGCTCGCCGGCTGGTGGCTCGCACTCCTGCACCTCATCACCGCCATCGCGCTCGCCCTCACGATCATCGGCATCCCGTTCGCCTGGGCGCACCTCAAGCTCGCCGGCCTCGCGCTGTGGCCGATCGGCAAGATGATCGTGCCGGCCGACGCGATGCCGCCGTACATGCGCTGACCGCCGATTGAGATCATTGGATTTTTCGCCCATGGCTTTGTTCTGCTCAACGGGGACAAGCCTGAGTTCCCCTGTGGTGTCTCACTGACCGCGTGCAGTCCACGGACGTCTCCCTGTAAATAACAGGCGAAATACAAGCAGCGGCCCGTAGGGTGGGGCAAAGGCGGCCCCGGCCTTCGCCAGGTCACCACCGGTCGATCCGCCGTGCCCACGCGCGACGCACGCAAGATCTCGCGCGGCGGGTCAAAGGGACGCGCCAGTTCGCCGACGTCTTGACCCCTGTGCCGCCCTTTGGCTTCGTTCGTTCACCGGCCGGGGCTCCGAAAAAAATTACAATGGGAATCCAGCGACATTTACAATGGAAGGCATTGAACGAGTGAGGAAAAACCCGCGAGCGCAAGAACAATGGGATCGATGGCAATAACAATGGCGATCAATGGCGATAACAATGCGAAGAACAATGGGAAACAATGAAAAGCGCGGACGCGATGCAATCCAAGGATGATCCGCGCATCGAGGGCAAGGCTCACTCGCGGCGACAAAAGGCCCGCCGATCAACCGCGGCGGGCGACCACGCGCACAAATCCGAGACTAGAATTCGAGCCTCGCGGACCTGGTGCGGGAACGCAAGCATCAGATAAAAGGCGCTCCCGTTATCCCCGCCAAAGTCGACCGGACGACCAAACCGGCTCGGCTCTGCGTCGCCAATCGGGCCCAGCCGTAAAGGCGAATTGAGCCTGCTCTACGCCACGACCATCAGCACGTCGGCAACCCACTCGGGCCGGTCGATCATCACGTCGTGGCCGGTGTCCTCGTAGATGTAGGTGCGCCAGGTCTTGTCGGCCTTGCACTCGGCATAGGCCCTGTCGAAGGCGGCCTGTGGATATGACGGCGCGCGGATGTAGGTCTTCCTGGCGATGGTCTCACGCTTTCCGGTGAGGCGGATCGGCTGCATGGCCGGGCCGTTGGGCTGCGGCGACAGCTTCGCGTCGATCCAGGCATAGTCCTTGGCGCTCTTCGAGAACGTCTTTGCCGGCGGCGGCTTGCGGCCGGGCTCGCCCTTCGCCATCGCCTCCTCCATCGCCTTGCGGCTGAACGCCGAGATGAAGTCGGTGCCTTTCTGGCCGTTCTCCGGCCTGAAGGCATCGAGCCAGACGATCGAGGCGACGCGGTCGTGGATCGTCTCGAGCGCGCCCGAGGCCGGCCAGCCGCCGAACGAATGGGCGACGAGGCAGACATCGTGCAGGTCTTCCCATGTCACCAGGTTGGCGATGTCGGCGATCTGGGTGTCGAGGTTGATGTCCTTGCTCATGAGATGCGAGCGGTCGCCGTTGCCGGTGAGCGAGGGCGCATAGACCTTGTGGCCGCGCGCCTCGAGGAAATCGGCGACGCGGCGCCAGCACCAGCCGCCGTGATAGGCGCCATGCACCAGCACGAAGGTCCTGCGCGGCTTGGCCCGCTCCTTCGGCCTGGCTTCCTCGTCCTGTGCGCGCGTCGAAGTGGCGCCCAGCGCTCCGGCCGCGGCCGCCGCGCCGGCGAGCGCCGTGCGGCGCGTGATGGTGTGGTTCGACATGGAGCCCTCCTGGCCGCCGTGCGCGGCGCTGGGTGACGGATTTCGGCGTCAGATTATGGCGGCATGCTCCCGGTCGTCGAGGGCGTCGCGGCGAACACCGTGGCCGCGTCTGCGTCAGTCGGTGCGGGGCATCTCGCGTATCTCGACCGTTCCGCCCGCTTCGAAATGCGGATTGCCCGACAGCAGCGCTTGCGCCTGCGCGATGCCCGGCGCAGTCACGCGGATGTATCCGACCAAATGCCCCGTGATCGGCGGCGCGGCGCCATCCTTGCGCACGCAAATGCCGCCGCCGATGACGCTGCCGCCTTCGAACGCGTCTTCCTCCTGCAGCCTCTCGATGTAGTCCTCCCAGGAGCTTGTCTCATCCGTGGTGGCGTCGTCGTGCATCAGGAAGAGGTACTCGGCCATTCCATGCTCCCGTATGTTCCTCGCAGTACATCGGCCACACTTGCAGCTACGCGGCCGTGATAGCAAGAAACGGGAAGACGAAACGCAGATCGTCGGCATAGACGCGTGCACAACCGCGCGGAGCGCCGCTCATGCCCAAGACGTATGGAACGGTCAGTCCCGAGCGGCAGAAGGAGATGAGCGGGCTCGCGTTCGTGCAGGGACTGGTCGATGGATCGCTCCCGCTCAACATGATGGCGCGGACCTTGGGCTACGACATCGTCGAGGCGGGAGACGGGCGGGTGGTGATCACGGCGGTGCCGAACGAGACCCACCTCAATCCGTCCGGCGGCGTGCATGGCGGCCTCTCGGCGACGCTGCTCGACAGCGCCATGGGGCTTGCGATCCGGTCGACGCTCGACAAGGACACCGAGCAGACGACCCTCGAGTTCAAGATTTCCCTGCTGCGTCCGATCACGCCGCAAACCGGCCTGATCAGGGCGGAAGGCGTGGTGCTCAGCCGCGGCCGCCGGGTCGGGACGGCGGAAGGACGGATCACCGACAAGGACGGGCGCCTCCTGTCGCATGGCACGACCACCTGCCTGATCTTTCCCCGGTAGAGCGTATTTCGTTCCTGTCTTGCGTCGCTTTCGATGATACTTGCCTAGCGGCAGCTTTTTTGCGGGACGCGGCCTTGGGCGATCATCCTTTGCGAGCGCGTGTGTGGAGCATGGTCGCGATCTTCGCGGCGCTCGCGATCGATCAGGGGATCAAGCGCTGGCTGCTGTCCGGCGCCATCGGCCTCAATGGAAGAACCCTGATCCCCGGACTCGTCGACGTCGAATTCGCCTGGAACCGCGGGGTGTCCTTCAGTCTCCTGCGGTCGGGCGGTGCCCTCGGCAGCCTGCTCCTGTCCGCGGCCGCGGCCTGCATCGTGGCCGTGCTCCTCGTCCTGGCGTTTCGCGCGGGCCGCGTGCTCTTGGCGGTCGCCATCGGCCTGATCATCGGAGGCGCGCTCGGCAACCTCGTCGACCGCTGGCTCTACGGCGCGGTTTTCGATTTCCTCGCGCTGCGCATCGGCGACGTCGAGCTGTTCGTCTGCAATCCGGCCGATATCGCGATCACGCTCGGCGTTGCCGGCGTGGTGATCGATGCGATGATGAATCGAGCATCCGACAAGGCGATATGAGGTTGGCGCCGCGCGCTAGACCTTCGGTATCCCCGCCTTCGCGATCAGCTCGCGGAAGCGCGGCACCTCCGCGGCGATCTTGCGGCGCAGCGCCTCGGGGCCCTCGCCGATCACCTCGAAGCCGAGCGTGCGCAGCTTGTCGTGGAACGCCGGCTCCTTGAGCGCCGCGATCGCGGCCGAGGCGAGGCGATCGACGATGTCGGCCGGCGTGCCGGCCGGCGCCAGGATGCTGTGGAAGGTCTCCGAGACGAAATCCTTGTAGCCGAGCTCGACCATTGTCGGCACGTCGGGCAGGTCGAACCAGCGCTGCGCGCCGGTGACCGCGAGCGCGCGCAGCGTGCCGGCCTTGATGCCGGGATGCGCGCCGGGCAGCGACGCGCACATCAGCGGCACCGTGCCGGCGAGGATCGCCTGGATGGCGGGGCCGGCGCCCGGATAGGGAATGTGGGTGACGTCGATGCCGGCGGTGAGCTTCAACAGCTCGCCGGCGAGATGCGGCGTGGTGCCGACGCCGGCGCTGGCGTAGCTGAGCTCATTCGGATGCGCCTTGGCGCG
>Ga0126371_10004092_pt1 | contig 12831 bp, 12 predicted proteins | sample PanSoiMetaPlot_4_FD_110145 | JGI IMG/M metagenome (GOLD analysis project Ga0126371, IMG submission 110145) | Tropical forest soil microbial communities from Panama - MetaG Plot_4 | ecosystem: Environmental > Terrestrial > Soil > Tropical forest > Bulk soil | place: Panama | collected 2016-02-17
AAGCCGCTGTGCGCCAATTGCAGCCGCGATGTCCGCGGCGCAATCTTCTGCGAGCCATGTCTCGCAGAACGCATGGGCACTGCTTTGCCCGCAACTCCCGTAACTCCCCCGGGCGCCGCTGCCACTTCGCCTGCCGCGCTCGCCGGAGAGCGCCTGCCCAGCCCCGGCCTCGCCGCCGTGCTTGGATTCATTCCCGGCGTCGGCGCCATGTACAACGGTCAATTCATGAAGGGCTTCATCCACGTCATGGCCTTTGTCTGCATGATCTGGATGTCGACTCGCTTCGGCCCCATCATGATCCCGGTGTTCTTCGCGTATTTCTTTTATCTCGTTTTCGACGCTTACAAGACTGCGCACGCCATCGAGCTCGGACAGCCTTTACCCGACCCTTTTGGCTTCGAGCGCATGTTTGGACCAACCATCCATCCCGGCTCCCGTGCCGCCGCTGCAGCCGTTCCCGGCGCGCCGGTTCCACCAGGCAGCGCAGGATTCGTACCCGCAGCTTCCGTGCCCGAAGGACGCTATCGCAGCAGTGTGCCTACCGGTGCCGTCATCCTGATCGTGCTCGGCGTGTTGTTTCTGCTGCACACGGTGGGTCTTTGGGAGTTCGGCATCGACCGCTTCTGGCCGATCATCCTCATCGGATTCGGTGCATGGCTCTTCGCCAAACGCTGGGGAGTCCTCGGAACCGAAGGGATCGCGTGTACCTGTGACCGCTGCAGAATGCGCTGCATCATGTGGCCGTCCATCATGGTCACCGTCGGCGTGCTCTTCCTGATGGACAACCTCGGAGGGCCCTCGTTCGAGCGCACGTGGCCGCTAATTCTCCTCGTCATCGGTGCAGTGAAGCTTCTGCAAAGCAACGCCTCTGATGCCGGTCACATCGGGCCACCGCCACCGGTGTTTCCTCCGCCTTCCGTGGCGCCGCCTGCGGCACCGGTTGCCGATCCGAACGTCCCGATGCCGCCCTCCGGCGAGGTGAACCATGTCTAGTCCCGTGGTTGCGCCCCCACGTCGCCGCCGCTCGATGGCGGGCCCCGTCGTCCTCATCCTGGTCGGCGTGATCTTCTTGCTCGGCAACATGCACCTGCTTTCCTGGGCCCGCCTCGGTGTCATGTTCGCGCACTACTGGCCGCTGCTGCTCATCGTCTGGGGATGCGTGAAGCTCTACGAGCATCAACGCGCAAAACAGGAAGGCCAGCAGGCTCCGGGTATCGGCGCTGGCGGTGTTTTCCTCTTGATCATCCTCATCTGCGCCGGACTGACTGCCAGCCAGATGTCACGCGTCGATTGGAAAGAGGTCGGCGATCAACTCGACATCGACGGGGTCGAGATCCCGGGCATCGGCAGCACCTACACCTACGACGACCTGCCGTCAATGACCCAAGCTCTACCTCCGGGCGCAAGCGTGAAGATCGTTAATGATCGCGGTGCTGTGAACGTCACCGAGTCCACCGACGATCAGATCCACCTCACCATCCAGAAAAAAATCCGCTCCGAGCGGAAAGAAGACGCCGACAAGTGGAACGAAGCCACCAAGCCACAGATCAACGTCAGCGGCAACCAGGTCACGATCAACGCGAACACCAAAGGCGCCGGCGACCACCCCATCTCCGCTGACCTCAATCTCGAGATTCCACGCAAGGCGCCTCTCACGATTTCCACGCAACGCGGCGAAATCGTTGTAAATGGCCGCGACGGCAACCTCGACATCTCCAGCCAACGTGGCGATGTCAATGCTGACGACATCAACGGCAACGTCAACCTCAACCTCGATCATGGCTCTGCGCGCATCTCGCAGATTTCCGGCGACGTGAACATTCAGGGACGCGGTGACGACGTCAGTCTCACGGACATCAAGGGCGCAGCGCGCCTGAACGGCGAGATTCAAACCGTGAAGCTGTCGCGCGTCGGCAAGGCCGTCGGCTTCAAATCCGCGCGCACGGATCTGGAATTCGCAAAGCTCAACGGCGACCTTGATCTCGACTCCGACTCTCTGCGCGGAAACGATCTTACCGGCCCGTTACGTCTCAGCACACGGTCCAAAGACATCACATTGCAAGGGCTTGCGGGCGACGCTCGCGTCGAAAGTGCCAACAGCCCGATCGACATTCAGCTGAAATCACCCGGCAACGTCCAGATCGATAATCGCAACGGCGACATCACTGTCAGCGTTCCCGAGAAGATGGGCTTCAAGGTCGACGCCCGCACACGCGGCTCCGAAATCTCATCCGACTTTTCCGAGCTTCAGCCCAAGAACGACGACAACCAGGGCAGTCTCTCGGGCACTGTCGGCAACGGCGCCAGCCGCATCGTCCTCAATAGCGAGCACGGCATGATCACGCTTCGCCGTGCCTCCGACGTCCCGGAACCGCCCGAGCCTCCGTCCCCGCCCAAAGGCAAACACGGACCGGTGCCGCCACATCCGCCCAAACCCGGCGCGCACCCCGACTCGGACACCGAACCCACCGAAAACTAATCGTCGTGTGGCGCGCCCACTCCTGTGCGCGAATCAACTGCGTGATACTCTCGCGTGAGCCATTCGAAATGTCGGGGCTTGCCTGAAATCTAAGACCTTAAGACCTGACACCTGAGACCTGGACCTAAGACCTGACACCTAGGCTACAATCCTCGGCACCCGCGTCTCACACCCACTCTGGAAAGACAAAATGTCATCACGCATCCTCGCCGCCCGTCTCATCTTTCTCCCGTCAATTGCACTCGCGATCGACCCCGAACTGCCCACGCCGCTCCTTTTCAGCGTGCCTGATCAGCCCGCGCCTTTCACCGGCTCTGACCAGCGCATTCATCTTGTTTACGAACTATGAATCACCCACTTCTCCAGCGGCGATGCCACCCTTCAATCCGTTGAAATCCTCGCCGACGGCAAAACAGTTCACAAGCTCGACGCCGCCGAGATCGCTCGCCGTCTCCAGCCCGTCGGATCGCGCGAATCGGTCTCCGTCCTCCCCAAAAGCACCCAGGCCCTCCTGTTCATCCACCTCGATCTTCCTCCCAACACTGCCATCCCAAAGCAGCTATCCCATCGCATCGCCGCGCACTTCGCCGCCGCTCCTCCGAGCCACCAGGACCTCACCGAAACCGGAGGCCTCGCCTCCATCGACACGCGTTCCACTCTGACAATCGGCCCACCACTCGCCGGCGACAATTACATCGCCGCCGACTCCTGTTGCGACACAAACCCCGTCACACGCGCGCCGCCCTGCCCGTCAACGGGCGCGTTTGGCTCGCACAACGCTATGCTGTGGACTGGGAGGAGCTCGACGACAACCACCGGATCTATTCCGGCCCGCGCGAGAGACTCGAGAGCTACGCCATCTTTGGCAAGCCTGCGATCGCCGTAGCCGATGCCACCGTCGTCTCCGCGATCGATGGCCTCCTCGAGCAGACCCCCGGGAAGTTTCCCACCGACATCTCACTCGACGCCGCCGACGGCAATCACGTCATCCTCGATCTCGGTCATGGGCACTACGCGCTCTATGCCCACATGCAGCCCGGCTCCATCAAGGTCCACGCCAACGACCGCGTAAAACGTGGCCAGGTCCTCGGACTCGTTGGCAACACCGGCAACTCCGTCGCTCCCCATCTGCATTTTCAATTGATGGACGGAAGATCTTCGCTCGCTTCCAACGGCCTGCCTTACGAAATCGACGGATTCCGCGTCACCGGCAAATCCAAAGGGACCGAAGAATTCGATCGGGCAGAAGCCGATGGCACGCCCCTCGCCATCAATGCCATCAACCCAGCGCTGTCCGTCCCCAAAGGACTTCCACTAGACCAATGCGTCATTAGCTTCCCGCCCGCGCGCTGACGGTCTCGGTTCTCCCGCGTACAGGCCTTGTTCGCCTGACCGGCGAGTGCCCGGCTGGTTACGACGGACTGGGTCGTACTCGCCCATTAACAACCTGTATTTGCGGGTTTTGTACTATAATTCCCCTACTGTCTACCCTCCCTCGCATCTCCTGATTCGGAGCAAAAATGAAGGCATCGTTGGCAGTGCCGCTCTTTTTGGCACTTGCGGCCGCCGCCGCGAATCCCGCGCCCGGCGTGCGTCCCGGACAATTACAGCCTTCCCTGAACCGGCGAGTCCCTTCGATGGAGGGACTCGCGATCGTCGTCGATCGCAAGAATCCTGCTTCCAATATCACCATGCGCGAGCTGCACGAAATCTTTCTCGGAGATCGGCGCTGGTGGTCCCATGATCGACGAGTCAAGCTCATCGGGATGCAGCCCGGCACGCCTGAGCGGGAAACGATTCTGCACACCGTTTACAAGATGGACGACCGCGCTCTGAGCCACTACTTCTTCTTCGAGATTTATCGTGGAGCCCCGATCACTCTGCCCACAGCGCTCGCGTCGCCCAGTGAAGTAAAACGGTCCGTGGCCGCCAAACCCGGCGCGATCGGCTACCTGCGAGCGTCTGACGTCGACAGCTCCGTCAAGGTGCTGCGCATCAACGGTCTCTTGCCCGGAGACGACGGTTATCCCCTCCGCTTGCGAACACGCGCTTCAAAGTAACGAGCTTGCAATAGAAACACTCGTCCTCTCGCGTGTGGCGCGGCGTCTCGCCCGCGTGCCCGTGTGGCGCGCACACTCCTGTGCGCGAAGAAACTACCTGGGTGCCTTTGCGTAGGAGGGCTAGATGCGTGGGAAGGGTTAATTGAATCTCGGTAACTGCTACGGGTCGTAAACCTGCGTGTGCATCCCAGCTCGTCGAGCTTCTTCCTGCATCTCCAGAAGCTTGGCTCTTTGTTCCCCAAGTTGCTCCTGCACCTGGGCGATGCGTTCTCGTTCCAAAGCTTGGCTGCGGCTGAATATTTCGCCGCGGGAAATTGCATCCGCGTCCACGGAGGAGAGCGCCGCCTGGTAGCGGGCAAGCCGGTTTTCTAAAGTCACGACGGTTCTCTTCTGCGCAAGAATCTGTCTCTTCCATTGCTCCGCGACCCGCGAGTCCGGTGAGTTGATGGCCGCCGGGTGGCTTGTTCCAGTTTTTCGCAAAGATGCAGTCTGCGCTTTGCTCGATGCGGCAGGATCCTCCGATCCCGACGAATCTTTCGCCAGGTCACCTTCCGTAATTACTTTCGACGGTGCGGTTGCCTCCGCCTTCTTCCCACGATTCTCGCGCGCAACATCCCCCAGCGACTGCCCGTAAACCGTCAGGGTCGCCAAAAAAAGGAGTGCCGTGAGCGTAACTCCAAACCGCCGGAGGCTGCGGCGGAAAACTCGGAACATGATTCTCCCTTAACGAAAGAAGCCAAAGTCGCACTTATAGTAAGCGCTCCGGCCGCCGCAATCGAAATTACCAACGTTACAGATTGTCGGTTACCTGTCCTCAGCGCGCGGCCAGGACGAGGAGGATCCATCCACTGGTCATCAGGGCTTCAGTTGATACGAGGCGGCCATCGGACCGGCACCGGCCTGGTATTTTTTGGCGCGGACGAGTTCCGCGACCTGTCGAATGTGGCCGAGATCGTGAAGGGCCCACTCATGCAACATCTGCGCGAGCGTAATCTCGCCAAACTCCCGGTGTAGTGCGACACGGCTACCGGCGCCGTCCGGCAGAGCGCGCAGAAATTCGAGATTGTCCTCGCGCTGCTCTTCGAATTGATCGAAGGCCTCCTCCGGATCAGCACCGCGGTACAGGTCAAGGTACAATTGCGCATCATCGGACTCGAACTCGGGACGTGCCTCGGCCATGAACCGTTCGAGTCGGATCCGGTAGCAGTGGCCCTCGGAATGGGAAAGATGGGCCAACACTTCGGCGACGGAGAAGCGTTCGGGCGCCGGTTTCCAGCGTGCATCTTCTTCGGCCAAGTCGGTCATCAGACCGCGCAGAATCCCAAGAGTCGCCTCCAGAAGGCCCAGGCAAGGAAGTCCATTTTCCGGCATGACGTCAATCCTAAACTTTCCCTAGATTACGGTGGTGCGGTGAAGGCCGATTGATCAAGAATCGCCATTACGCTCAAAAATTCAACGGCAGGACTTTTGAACGTAAACGTCTATCTTCAATAACTATCCTCCTGCGCGCTAAAATGCCTGCACTGGGCAGCAAAGATTTAGTTCCTAGTTCAAATGACTGCACCTTATTATCCATCCAAGTCTAAGAGTCAATGTCGAGACATCCTCGGTGCGGATCGCTGACCTCATCCTACCTGTATTTGCGGTGATCCTAACGGGCTGGATCGTTAGCTATACGGGCTATCTGTCACGAGCATTGTCTGACGCATTGATTCACTTCGCCTACAACATCGCGATGCCGGCATTGCTGATCGTCACCATTGCACAAGAACCAGCTCATTCGCTGATCAATTGGCGCTTTCTTGTTGCATTTGGTGGTGGCTCCCTTCTCTGTTTTGTCCTCGTGTTCGGCTCCATGAGCATTCATGGTTCCCGAAGTCTGGCAAGCCGAACGATGCATGGCATGGCGGCATCGATGACCAATACCGGCTTCGTCGCCTTACCCGTCCTGCAGGCTATCTATGGACAGCGCACCGTGTTGCCGGCGGCAATCGCGACTGTATTAGTGGCGGTTGTGATGTTTCCGATCGCAGTGATCTTGCTCGAACTTGGTCAACAGAATGCCCATGGCTCACGCCCGGGGGCAATGGTCACAGTTAGACATGTCTTGCTTAACCCACTGGTGATATCAACCCTGATCGGCATGCTCTGGTCAGTCCTCGGTCTACGCATGCCTGGCCCGGTCACAGCTTACTTTGGCATCTTGGCCGATGCGCTCACGCCCTGTGCTCTGTTCGCCATCGGACTGGGGCTGTCGCTCGATGGGTTGCGCGCGAATGTTAGTCGAGCTTCGCTGCTCTCAGCCGTCAAGCTTGTCATCATGCCTCTGATCGTGTACGGACTGAGTGTCTCCCTGGGACTCGATCCCCTCTACACCATTGCCGCCGTAATCTGCGCCGCCGTGCCCACGGCGAAGACGGTCTACATTCTTGCCGGAGAGTATCACTGCGAGGAAATGATGGTCGCGTCCACTGTATCGATGACGACTTTGCTCTCCGTCATCTCGCTCGTCATCTGGCTTTATGGGTTATCTGGGATGGCAACACGGATCGCTGCGCGATAACGTCAGGAAATGGTCAGCTGTCCCGAGTGTTTCCGGGCGATGAGGGGACGCGTGTCGTGTTGCGCACGCGTGGCCGTTGAATTTTTCCGGCCGCGGCGATTCTCGATCCGAAGGGTCTGCATATGCCCTCGGATCCTGTTACCGCGAAGCGACGGCAAAGTTACTCCAGACGACTCGCGGCATCTTACAGGTAACGACTACCTTCAATTCTGGTCAATCAACAAAGCTCTCCAGGCAACACAACCAGCCAACCTTGCGGGCACGGGATCCCCTGCATTTGGCACGATGCCGGGCATTTCCATGCACACGGAACTGGAATTGCTCGTTCGTCTAGGGCTGACACCGCGAGAATCCCTGGCCGCGGCCACTAGCAACTATGCGGAACAGTTGGGATGGAACGAGCTCGGCCTTGTGGAAGTGGGACGTCGGGCGGACTTGCTGATCCTTACCGCGGATCCCACGAAGGACATCACGAATTCTCGCAAGATTCGGTCCGTGATTCTAGACGGAGTGATTCTCGACCAGGAAGCTCTCCTCAAAGTTTCCCCATGAGAAGCGATTTGTCTTAATCAGATGACCAACGTTCGCCTGTGATCCGCGAGGTCCCTTTCCTTATGGCCCTTCCATGCATTGAGGGCAATGAGCGTAATCGCCGGTTGTTCACAGCCACTTCCGGTGTGCCCGGTATCCACCCAGTGGAAAACCCTTTGACGTGATGGTGATCTTCTGGACTTGGGAGTTAGCTGATCCAGCGTTGCGCGTCAATGAATGAGATCGCGATTTGTCGCCAATCGCACCTAGGAATCGGCGTACAATTGCCTCACAAAGAGGGTGGCTCAAGATTCTCCTATAAGGCGGTTGGCATTAACGGCCAGCTCGTCAAACCGATACCCTACAAAGAGCTGGATCCCAACCTTCCGTGGCAGAGTTGTTGACATTACTCATGAGCTCACAACCAAGGGTATTCAGAAGTTTGTTGCCGACTATCGTTTCCACGTTGACGGGCTCAGCCTAGGCACTTCGAGGTCAAACATGAACCAATCGAATATCGTGATCCTTGGCGGGGGGATGGTTGCAGGATACGCAGCCAAGCAACTGGTCGAACTGGGGTTGGCGGACGGAGAGTTAGCCATTCTCTCGGCGGACAATGCTGTTCCCTATGAACGTCCACCATTGTCAAAGAGTTTTTTGGCAGGGAAAGACAGCGAGGATGGCATCAAGATCAGTCCGGAAGACTTCTACAAGAAGCACGGAATCGAGTTAAGGCTGCAATGCGAGGTTGCCGGTGTGGATATTAAACGCAAGCGCCTCATCCTTAAGAACGGTGACGAGTTCGGGTTTCAAAAGCTTATTGTCGCCACCGGCGCCTGTCCGCGAACTCTGAACGTTCCTGGCTCCGGACTCAAAAACCTGTTTTACCTGCGAACCCTGACCGATTCCAAAAGCATCCGGAACGCCGCTGAAAAGGCAAAGCACGCAGTCGTGATTGGCGGCGGCTTCATAGGCATGGAAGTGGCAGCGGTGTTGGCGCAAAAGGGGATCGAAGTAGCGATGGTCGTGAATGATGACCGCGTCTTTAAGCGGTTATTCTCACCGGAAATGTCGAGTTTTTTCGAGACCTATTACGCAACAAAAGGAGTGCGGCTGATCAAATCGATGTCGGTTACAGAATTTCGAGGCGACGCATCCGTCAAGTCGGCAATGCTCAGAGACGCGCAGGTTATCCAGTGCGATTTGGTTGTCGCCGGGATCGGTGTGAAGCCGGGAATCGACGTAGTGACGAATAGCGGACTCGATGTGGGTGACGGTATTCTGGTGAACGAGTATCTGCAGACAAGCCATTCCGATATCTACGCCGCGGGCGATGTTGCGAACTACCAGGACGTGCTTTTTGAAAAACGGAGGCGCGTCGAGCACTGGGACAATGCTGTTTCGCAGGGGCAGTATAGTGCCCGGTTACTGATGGGAGACAAAACTCCATTCCGGCATGTCCCTTATTTCTTTTCCGATGTGTTTGATCTGTCCTACGAGTATTGGGGGGATTCGTCCGGTGCGGACCAGTTGATTCATCGTGGAGATGTGTCGAGCAAGAGCTTCAGCGCCTGGTGGTTGCATGAGCAGCGGGTAGTCGCGGCATTTACGATGAATCGTCCAGACGAAGAGCGGAATCTGGCTCCGCAATGGATCGAGTCGAGGCAGAGAGTGTCTGCCACCAAATTGAAGGATGTGTCACAACCGATCGTCGCGGCATCGGTTTCGGTTGCGGCGTGAAACGGACCGCCGTAATGTTCTAGTAGTTGGTAAATCTGCATCGCGCCTTCCCTTCAGGAGGCCTACCTCCGCATCAGCGAATCATCCTTGCCTTTCCGACCTGCGCTCACCTTATGATTCGCGTCCACAAACCGTGTCATCTTGAGCGGAGTGACGCGCCTGCGGAACGAAGTCGAAGGACCCCTTGTAACCTGCACCCACCCGCAGCTCCGGAACGCATTCCCGACTCGACACTGCGCGCGGTTTGCGGCTTTTCTCTGCGCCCCCTGCTGGTAAAGGCATTTCTCGCAACTCGGTAGTAAGCCTCCCGATGAACCGATCTCCCATCCTATGAGACACTGAGCACTCATGGGCAAGATCCACGTGCTTTCCGAGGCCGTTGCCAACAAGATCGCCGCCGGCGAGGTCGTGGAGCGGCCCGCATCCGTCGTCAAGGAACTGCTCGAGAACTCCCTCGACGCCGGTTCTACCCGCATTCGCATCCAGATCGAGGCCGGCGGTAAGAAACTGATTCAGATCACCGACAACGGCTGCGGCATGGTCCGCGACGACGCCCTCCTTGCCTTCGAACGTCATGCCACCTCGAAGATGAAAAATGCAGAAGATCTGCTGAGTGTCGCTACGCTGGGCTTTCGCGGAGAAGCTCTCCCGTCTATCGCGTCCGTTTCGCGCCTGCGTCTGGAGACACATGTGCCCGAAGACTTATCCGGCACCATCGTCGAAATCAATGGCGGGAAAATCTTCAAGGTCGAAGAGGCTGGGCTCCCGATCGGCACTTCCATCACGATCCGCGATTTGTTCTTCAATACCCCCGCGCGCAAGAAATTTTTGAAGTCCGAATCGACTGAACTCTCTCACATCGCCTCCTTGGTCACGCATTACGCGCTCGCTCACCCCGACAAGCACTTCGAGTTGCACTCCGCCACCAATGCGATGCTAGTGGCGCCGCCAGTCGCCGGACACAGCGACCGCGTCTATCAGGTCTTCGGCAAAGACGTTCTCGACCAGTTGCTTGGGCTTGCTGCCGTTCAACCCTTAGAGCGTATCGGCCTCCCGCAGCCTCCACCTTGGCGCCGCACAGAAGAAGACGAAGAAGCTGCAAAGGAACCGGGAGAGGTTCGCCTTCACGGCTTCGTCTCCAGGCCTGAAATTCAAAAGCTCAATCGAAATTCCATCTTTATCTTTGTAAATGGCCGGCTGATCCGCGATCGTCTCGTGCAGCATGCGATCAGCGAGGCCTATCGCAACATCCTGCCCCCAACCGTCTTTCCCGTCGTTCTGCTGTTTCTCGAGATGCCGACTGCTGAGGTCGACGTCAATGTGCATCCCTCTAAGACTGAAGTCCGCTTTCGCCAGCAAGCCGTAGTGCACGACTTCGTTCGCGACTCGATACGTGCCGTGCTGATGAAGGCGCGCCCAATTCCGCAATTCGTCTCGGAAATTCATGCTCATCCGACGGCGAGCCCATCGTTGACGCCCGGCAATAGTGGCGAAGCCGCAAGGTGGCGCCCATCTCACCAGTTGCTTGTCGGGGGTTTTGCCCTCGAGCCTCCCGCCTTGCCGGATGTTAACGAACGTTTCCAGTTTCAGGGTGGAATCGCCCTGGAAGCGAATGCCGCCGTCCCGCTCGCTCGAGCGGCAAATGCGATTGCCGCCACGGACCCTGCAGCGACTGAGCCCATGCTGAATCAGAACTTCGTTGCTGCCACAAAATTCGTTCCCGACGATGGCTGCACCCCTGCGCTCGCGGATGAAACAGAGCCGTTGGCCCCAGGCACGCCTTCGTTGGCGACGTTGAAGCCGCTGGGCCAGATCCGCGATTCCTTCATCCTTGCTGTTAATCCTGAAGGACTTTGGATCATCGATCAGCACGTTGCACACGAACGCGTATTGTTCGAAAAAGTCTTGAAGCAGCGTGCGTTGAAAGCGGTTCAAAGTCAGCGACTGCTCATGCCGCTCATCCTCGAACTCACACCGGCGCAGCAGGCGGTCTACGCCGATATCTCCGACGAACTTGCGACCAACGGATTCGAAGCCGAACCGTTCGGTACTCGCAGCCTCGCGGTGAAAGTCGCGCCCGCCGGCATCGACGCCGCCGAGGTCGAGCACATGCTGCACGAACTGCTCGAGCAGTTCTCGCGCGAGGAGCAGAAGCTCAACCTCGAAACCGTACGGACTCGCATCGCCGCTTCCATCGCCTGCCACGCCGCCATTAAGGTCAACATGTCGCTCGACCAGAACAAGATGCAGTGGCTCCTCTCCGAACTCTCCCTCACCTCCTTCCCATTTTGTTGCCCCCACGGAAGACCCGTCGTGTTGCGGTATTCGTTGAAGGATATTCAGAAGGCGTTCAAGCGAATTTGAGTCCTGTGGTTTAATCGAGGCATGACCGAGTTGGAATTGCAGCAAGAGCGGGCCAAGAAGTGGCACGTGGACGGAGCGGCAGTGCGGACGATCGAGGAAGCACAATCGTTCGTGGAGTCGGTGGGGTTTTGTTTGTTGTATCCGGTGCGTCCGGCCGTGCTGGTCCCGACGTTTGTGGGAGCGTGGGTTGGGGCCGAAGATCGGCTACCCACGTGGCAGCACGCTTTCGCCGATCAGCGTGCTCAGGATGCGAAGGAGTTGATGGTTCGTCTGCTGCGAGAACGGGCCGCGTTTGAAGCGAGTCTGTTCGACGACAATAATGCATTCCTGTTGTCGGAGTCGGTGTTTCCTTTTTTCTATGCACTCGTAGGAGAACGCAATCCCAAGCAGGGTCCAAAGGCCGGCACGCGTTCCGAGTATTCCCAACTCGCATGCGATGCCTACGAGGCAATTCGGCGGGATGGTCCGATATCGAAACAGAAACTGGTAGGAGCGCTGGGTGGGAGTCTTTCGGAATCTGCATTGGATAGAGCGCTCGGAGAGTTGTGGTCCAAGCTGCGCATCACGCGCGTGGACTACAACCCCGCGGAAGGAGCGTTCTGGGATGTGCTATACCGCTGGGCGCCCGATGCAGTGCGAGAAGGGATCAGTTTGTCTGTGGGAGAAGCATTGTCGGCACTTGTGACGAAGTATCTTGATTGCGTGATCGCCGCAGATCAGCAGGAAGTGGAGACGTTCTTCAGCAATATCGTGCCGCGGTCGCGGGTAAAAGAGGCGATCAAGGCGTTGCTGGCTGCGCGGGAGCTGGTGTTCTCGCATGTCGGTGGGCGCTCGTTGATTCAAGTGACGCCGCCGCGGGCAGAGGGCGCACGTGCGATGGGAGGGCAGAAGCGGGGGTGAAGGCGCGTCTCGTGGCGCCAGCACCGGGGCGTGAGTCCCGAGCGCGAGAAGAAGCTTCAAACGTAGAGATCGCAGAGAAAAGCAGAAGCGAGTTCGGCAGGAAAAGCCAACCACAGAGGGCACGGAGGAGCACAGAGATCGGCGAGATCGCAAGCAAAAGCACTCGCCATATCTGGTAAGCTGAATCGCCTTAT
>Ga0126371_10004093_pt1 | contig 12831 bp, 11 predicted proteins | sample PanSoiMetaPlot_4_FD_110145 | JGI IMG/M metagenome (GOLD analysis project Ga0126371, IMG submission 110145) | Tropical forest soil microbial communities from Panama - MetaG Plot_4 | ecosystem: Environmental > Terrestrial > Soil > Tropical forest > Bulk soil | place: Panama | collected 2016-02-17
CCGTATTTGGCGCCGCACTAAGCTTGGGTCTGATCATAACGGCCTACAAGGTCGCTATGTTCTGGGTGACCCGCCGCCCAATCGCGCGGGCGATCCTGGCCGCGACCGGCGGCGAGCCCGGGCCGGTCCGACGGGCGGTAGCGGCATCCTGGCATTGGTTTTTTATCGTACTATCGCTCGGCATATTCGTCGGGGCGGGGATCGAGTTCGCCCTCGGCAAGGGCGCCTGGGTCGCGCACGCGGCGACGGCGACGCAGGGGATCGTCATCGCCCTTGCCGTGGTGGGTCAGGCTAGCCACAACCTGATCGCGCGGCTCTTCTCCGGCGACGCGACAGAGTTCAGGGTGAGCTTACGGCGGGCACGGTTTCGCCGCGCCCTCAGCCGGCTCGTCGACGCGTTCCTATGGATCCTTGGGGCGGCCTGGCTTGGCGAGACTTGGGGCCTCGACCTCGTCGACCCCACGCCCGGCGGCATCGAGCGGATGTTCGTGCGGCCGGTCCTCGAAGCGGCGGCGACGGTGGTTGCCGCCTGGATCCTGTGGACGGCCCTCAGCGCGGTCATCGACGAGAAAATGCCGCCGCCCGCCGCACCGGGCGACGAGGACGAGATCTCCGGCGCGGCCTCCCGGCTCGACACCTTATTGCCGTTGCTGCGCAACACCCTGCTGATCGTGCTCGCGGTCGTCGCGGTCATTGCCGCCCTGGCGACCCTCGGTCTCAACATCGGCCCGCTGCTCGCCGGGCTCGGCGTCGTCGGCATCGCTGTCGGTTTTGGCGCGCAGAGCCTGGTGCGCGACGTGATCTCGGGTATCTTCTTCCTGATGGAGGACGCCTTCCGGGTCGGCGAGTACATCGACACCGGACGGCTGCGGGGCACCGTCGAAGGGATGTCGCTGCGCTCGGTGCGGCTGCGCCACCAGAACGGGCAGGTGCACACGATCCCGTTCGGGCAGGTCCAGTCGGTCACCAATTACAGCCGCGACTGGTCGGTGGTGAAATTCAACCTTCACCTCGACCCTAGCTCGGACATCGAGACGGTGCGTAGAAGCATCAAGCGCGTCGGCGAGGAATTGCTCGACGACCCCGAGATCGGCGGCGAATTCATGCAACCGCTCAAGATGCAGGGTGTCGTCGATGTATTGCAGACCGCACTCGTCGTGCGCTGCAAATTCACCGCGATACCGTCGCGTCCGACCTATCTGCAGCGCCAGGCGTTGCGTCGCCTGATCGACGCCTTTGCCGAAGCCCAGATCCGCTTTGCCGCACCCAATCTGACGCTGCAGCTGGCCGGCACCACTGCTGCCGCCGGCTGATCTTTGGCAAGGACCGAGCGGGGTCCAACCGATCAGGCGCGTACAAACGGGAGGCGGCAAACGGCGGGGTGCCCCTTGACAATCCGGTAGACGGTGAGATGTATATGCACGATACATCTCGTGTTAAAGAACCGGCATGACGACCGATCTCGGCTATGTTGAGAGCTGTGCCTGCCACAAGGTGCGAATGGCGTCTCGTGCCGTGACCAGAGCCTATGACGATGCCCTGCGCCCGATGCGCCTTCGTGCCAGCCAGCTCGCAGTGCTGGTCGCCATCAATAACAATGACGGCGCGATATCGATTGCCGCCCTTGCAAAAATTATCGGCATGGACCGTTCAACCCTGACCCGGAATTTGCGTCCATTGGAGAAGGAAGGTCTGGTCACGGTCGGTCTCGAAGGCTGGCGCCGCAGCCGCTCGCTGGAGATCACCCAAAAAGGGCAGTCTCGGCTGCGCGAGGCGTTGCCCCTTTGGCAGCGCGCGCAGGATGCCCTGCGGCGCAAACTGGGCGATTCTAGCTGGGCCGATGTCCACGCCAGTCTCGATCGCCTGATCCGGGCGGCATAGCCCGGACCCCTCGACAACCCGAAAACAACGGAGGTCAACGATGAGCTGAGCCTAGATTTGCAGCGAACCATGTCATGCATATACACTTCTCGCACTCAATGGAGGCCGTTCATGAAGTACTTCATCGACACCCACGACAAGACGAAAGACAGCTTTCCTCAAGCTCAGCTGAGCGAGGCGGAATTTTTTGCGGCGTTCGATGCGCTCGAGGAAATCGCGCCAAGGTTTGGCGTCGGCGCCCACGCGGCACACGTCAACCTCGAGAAGGGCAAGGCCTTCTGCTTTATGTCCGGACCGGATGAAGAGGCAGTGCGCAAGGCGCATGAAGCAGTCAATCTGCCCTTCGATTCGATCACCGAGGTCAAGCGCGTCACCGGTGCCGATCTACGGCATCCGGTAGCCGCGCAACCGGCAAAAGCCGCCGCATAGCCGCTCGGCAACGGGGCGCGAAAAAGTTAAGGCTGCGCTCGCGCTATCGGAGGCCGGTGGCGCGAGCTCTGCCTTCGGATCCCCATCCCTGGTGAGGCCGGCGCGGTTCATTCCTGCGGCACACCGCGTAGCACAGCCCGGCGAAAGAAGCTGCTTCAAACAGGACGCGGATCGTCGGCCCATCCAAAAGGTCCCGTGTCGATGAGGGCGCTCTTTCATTCCCGGCGGTTTCCGTTAGGCTTGTCGGCCGATCCGTCCGCGAGGAGGCGAGGATGACCGAGATGGCCCCGCTGGAAACGGCTGCGCTCGCCCCCGGCATACGCTCCTGCTTCGCGCGGAACATCAACGGCCTCGACATCCACATCCTCGAGACCGGCTTCGAACCCGCGGGGCGGCCCCTGGTCCTGTTGTTGCACGGCTTTCCGGAGCTCGCGTTTTCCTGGCGAAAGGTCATGCTGCCGCTCGCCGCTGCGGGGTTTCATGTTGCGGCGCCCGATTTGCGGGGCTACGGCCGCACCACCGGCTGGGATGGGGATTATAACGGTGATCTTGCTTCCTTTCGGCTTCTGAACGCGGTCAGGGATGCGCTGGGTCTCGTCTCGGCACTCGGCTATCGCGATGTTGCGCTGGTCGCCGGGCACGATTTCGGAGCGTCGGTTGCGGCCTGGTGCGCGCTGGTGCGACCGGATGTGTTCCGTTCCGTCGCGCTGATGAGCGCGCCCTTCGCGGGCCCGCCGGCATTGCCGTTCGACACGGCGAACCGGCCGGTGCAGCAAGCTGCGCCCGAAGCCGACATTCACGACAAGCTGGCGAAGCTCCCTCGGCCACGCAAGCACTATCAGTGGTATTACTCGACACGGCCGGCCAATGCCGATATGCACGACTGCCCGCAGGGCGTCCACGCCTTTTTGCGCGGCTATTTTCACCACAAGAGCGCCGATTGGCCCGACAACAAGCCCTTTCCGCTAAGGTCGTGGACGGCTGGCGAGCTGGCCAAAATGCCGACTTACTACATCATGGATTTGCACAAGAACATGGCAGAGACTGTCACGGCCGAGATGCCGTCGGCAGCCCAGATCGCGGCATGCCGGTGGCTGCCGGAGAACGAACTCGCGGTCTATGCCGCCGAGTATCGGCGGACCGGGTTCCAGGGAGGACTCCAGTGGTACCGCCGCGGGACGGGCGGCATCGACACTGCCGAGCTGCAACTGTTCTCGGGCCGAACCATCGACGTGCCGTCGATGTTCATGGCGGGAAAAAGCGACTGGGGGACCTATCAGCGCCCCAGCAATTTCGAGCGGATGCAGCAAAGCGTGTGCACGCGGATGCTGGGTTGTCATCTGATCGAGGGTGCCGGCCATTGGGTGCAGCAGGAGCAGCCGGAGCGCGTGAGCGAGCTGTTGATCGAGTTTCTGCCACGGCAGTAACAGACGGGAGCAGACGATGAAAGCAGTGCTGTTGACGAAACATGGCGGGCCGGAGGTGTTGCAACTCGGCGAAGCGACCGACCCGAGACCCGGACCCGGGGAGGTCGTGGTCGACGTCCATGCCGCCAGCATCAATGCGGCCGACTACAAGGTGCGGTTGGGCGGTCCCAGTCATAACCTGAAGGTTCCTTACATTTTGGGCCGCGACTTCTCCGGCGTCGTCAGCGCGCTCGGCGCCGGCATCACCGATTTTTCCATTGGCGACGCAGTGTTCGGGGTGACCGACCAGGGGATCGAGGGTTGCTACGCCGAGAAGATCGCGATCAAGGCCGCGATCATCGCCAAGAAGCCGGCGCGGCTCGGCCATGCCGAGGCGGCGGCAATGGGGTTGACCAGCCTGACCGCACTATGGGCGGTCGAGGACACGGCCAAGCTCAAGCCCGGCGAGACCATCCTGATTCAAGGCGGCGCCGGGGGTGTCGCCGGCTTTGCGATCCAGCTCGCCAAGCATCTCGGCGCAACGGTGGTCACGACCGCCAGCGCCGGCAATCACGACTATGTCCGCAGTCTCGGGGCGGACCGCGCGATCGACTACAATACCCAGGATTTCACCGTCGCAGTGCACGACTGCGACGTGGTGTTCGACACGGTCGGCGGCGACGTTCAAGTACGTTCCTATGACGTGTTGAAGCCCGGCGGCCGGCTGGTCTGGATCGCCGCGGCGCCGGCCGGGTTTCAACCGGCCCGCAAGGATGTCGAGGTACTGCGCCCGAACGTCAAGCGCGACCGCGTCCATCTCGAGCGCATGCTGGCGCTCTACGATCGGGGTGCGGTCTGGCCGCCGGCGATCACCCGCTATAAGCTCGCCGACGCCGCCGAGGCGCACCGGGTCAGCGAAGGGCGTCACCTGCAGGGCAAGCTGGTGCTGACGGTCCACTGACCCGAAACGTGGTGTTTTCCAAGGAGGAGGAGAAACCAATGGCCGACAACCGGCAGATGATCATCGAACTCGACAAGAAGCGCATGACCGCGATGGCGCAAAAGGACGTTGCCACCTTGAACGCGTTGCTCGCCGACGACCTCGTCTATACGCACTCGTCGGCACGGCTCGACACCAAGCAGAGCCTGATCGACAATATGGAATCTGGCGCCACCGTTTACACCTCGGTCGAGCCGTCCGACGTCAAGGCGCAAGACCTCGGCGACAGTGTGGTTTTGACCGGATCGTGCCGCATCGGCGTCATGTCCGGCGGCCGCCCCAACGCCTTCAGTGTCAGGTTCACCGACATCTACGCCAACAAAGGCGGACGCTGGCAAATGGTGGCCTGGCAGTCGACGCGAGTGCCGGAATAATCTTCAGGTGCCGCGGGCGAAGGCTCGGTGGGGGAGACCGAGCCTCGCGGCCGCGGCGCCCGATCGGCTATCGTTCGTCGGACACCGGCAGCCCGGCCTCCCAAAGCGAACGATAGCGGGCGGCGAGCTTCGCCCGGCGAGCCCGGTCGCGCTCGATCGCGTGCTCTTCGAGCGCCGCACGGTCGGCTGCCGCGACCAGGCCCTGCGTGGGCAGCACGCAAGCGGTCGGACAGCGGGTGACACCTCTCTTGCGGATGAATTCGGCAATCGCCGCCTCCGGATCGCGATGGGGGGTGTCGGGCCGCGTCGGGATAGGAATTTCGAGGGTCCAATGTAACATATCGGGGGCCTTTTAGTTACATTTGGTTACAATAGTTACAATATGTTACTTCACTAGCCACGGTCAAGGTCAAAAGATCGTCAATCGTTCGTCAGTATGACTTTCGTACTTTTTGATGAAGATTTGATTAAAAGGTGGTAGATGACGCCACCCTGCCAAGGAGAGAGATTGGCAACCAAAATGTCTTCTCAGTTATCGACAGCTTGATCGTCGACCTCCGACGCGTTTCAAGGCCAATCGATTTGCGAGGTCCGCTCTCCATTTTCAGAGCGAATATTGGTCCACATTCGACAGTCGATCATACGCCAACCGTCGCTACCACCACTCGGATATCCGCTGAGAGGTACATCGGGGCATCTCTGCGGTAGATCGGAAAGCGGAACCCCTTCTTCCCCCAGCGTAGCCATCCCCAGTTATAGCCGCAGTAAAAGCGTTCCATAAGCCGGGCGGCGATCGGGGGCCGTCGTCATAATGCTCGGAAACGACGATATCGACCGTCATCGACAATCGCCGACCACTCTTGAGAAACGCGGCCGACAGCGCCCAGAGACAGCTCGCGAGCGTCGCGATATGGCGCGCCGGCATTTGGCGCATAATTGAGCCCTGCCACCGGATTTCCCCATCCCGGATCAAGCCGCAGCCGGCAGCCTGACATGCTCCGGGCGAAACCCGAGACCGACTAGCCGGGCCGGAATTCGCTGCAGCCGCGGCCACCACTCGAGCGACCTCAGAAGCAGAGGCGGTGATGGCTCCGTGCTGCTCTGCAAGACCTGCCCGATCACCCGGTTCTGGAGAAAGACCTGTAGCTGCTGGGTCGCGCGGGTCGGAAATTCGCGACGGCGTTGCACCTCGTGCAAATCGTCCTCGGTCACACCGCCTTGCAGCAAGTGCGGGGCGAGGATGTTGGCGGCGGCGACCGCGTCCTGAATGGCCAGATTTATGCCCACGCCGCCGATCGGCGACATCGCGTGAGCGGCATCGCCGATACACAGCAACCCCGGCCGGTGCCACACCCGCAAGCGATCGACCGCAACAGTCAGCAGCTTGATGTCGGACCAATCGGCGAGCTCGCCGACGCGATCGCCGAGATAGGGAGCGAGGCGGGCGATCTCCGCGCGGAGGTCCGCCAGGCCGCCCCTGCGTATTTGATCGAACCCGCCCTTTGGGATCACGAATGCGCATTGCCAGTAGTCCCCGCGATTGAGCATCACGAGGATCCTGCCGGTGTCGACGCGGCCCAAGGTTTGCTCCGGATCGCTGGGCCGCCGCGACAAGCGCATCCACAACACATCCATCGGCGCGCCGAGATCGACACTCTCGAGGCCTGCCTGTTCGCGCACCACCGAGTGGCGCCCATCGGCCCCGACGACGAGATTGGCGCGCACCGCGAGACCGCCCTGCGCGGTCTCGGCGTGCACCCCCGTCACCCGTCCAGCCTCTTCGATCAGGCCGGTCGCCTCGGCTTTCATTTCGAGCCGGAAGCCCGAAAAGCGCTTCGCCTGCTCCTCGATAAAGTTGAGAAAGTCCCATTGCGGCATCAGCGCAACAAACCGGCACCGGGTCGGCAGGTGCGAAAAATCCGCAACCGGCAGATAGACGCGGCCGATCTGGGCGCCGAGTTTGCGCACTTCCTGATGCGGGCGCTGCAGAAATTCCTCGAGGACGCCGAGCTCGTGCATGACCTCGAGCGTCGAGGGGTGGATCGTATCGCCGCGAAAGTCGCGCAGGAAGTCGGCGTGCTTTTCGAGAACCTGGACCGCGATGCCGGCTCGCGCCAACAGAAACCCGAGCATCATGCCGGCAGGGCCGCCACCGGCGATGCAGCAACCGACCGAAACCTCGCGGAGGTCCATCGGATCGCCCTCCTGCGCAAGCGACCAATCGGCGCTTCATGCCGACCGGCCGCGGCGCAACAGGGAGCTTACCGCTACATCGGCGGCGGTGGCGAGAAATGCAGGATCTGCTGGAGCGTTTTGACCTTTTCGGCGCGCGCGGCCTCTTTTGCCGCGACATAGTCGCGATAAGCGGCGCGGTCTGCTTCGGCGATCGTCGCCTGGGTCGGAACAATGCACACGGTCGGGCAGCGGGTGACGCCTTTGGTGCGGAGATACGCGGCTACCGCGGCTTCGTACTCGGCCTCGGACATGGGGGAACTTTCTGTCTGAGTGAGCGGTGAAGCCTTGATACCGCGGCATCGGTTAACGTCGGGTTTAGGGAAAGACCCCCAAAAATTTCGTGAACTGCCGGGTGAAGCGGGCCGGTCCGTATAGCTTTTGCCGGAAGCTGGACGATATATTAAAGCAACAGGACGAGGTTGGACCTTGGTCCATTCGGATTACACGGTACGGTTCTGGGGAGTTCGCGGCAGCATTGCTTGCCCGGGGCCCGATACCATCCGTTACGGGGGCAACACCTCGTGCGTCGAGATCCGCTGCGGCGAGCACCTGATGGTGTTCGACGGCGGAACCGGACTGCGCTTGCTGGGCAACGAGCTGACCAGCGCCGGCCGGCCGGCCGAGCTCGACCTGTTCTACAGCCATACCCATTTCGACCATATCTGCGGATTGCCGTTTTTTGCGCCGTGCTACGATGCCCGCAGCAAAATACGGATCTGGGCCGGTCACCTGAACGGCAAGGGCATCGAAACGGTGCTCAACAGCATGATGATCGCGCCGCTGTTTCCGATCCCGATGGGGATCTTTACCGCCAAGCTCGACTTTGTCGACTTTACCGCGGGCGAGGTTTTGACCCCGCATCCCGGCATTCGCCTCACCACCGGGCCGCTAAACCATCCCAATGACGCCACCGGCTATCGCATCGAGTATCGCGGCAAGACCGTCGCCTATATTACCGACACCGAGCATCGGCCGAACGAACTCGATCCCAATGTGCTAAAGCTGATCGACCGCGCCGATGTGATGATCTACGACGCCTCTTATACCGACGCCGAATACCCCTCCCACCGCGATTGGGGCCATTCGACCTGGGAGGAGGGAGTGCGCCTTGCCAATGCAGCCGGGGTTAAGACCCTGGTGATCTTTCATCACGACCCGGGTCACGACGACGACTTCATGGACCAGGTAGCCGCCGACGCGGCGACCGCTCGACCCGACACCATCGTCGCCCAGGAAGGGCTCGTCCTGCGCCCGTAGCCGAGGTTGCGGCGGGATCGGTCAGCTGTCTGCGATGCGGCGCCCGACCATCTTTCTCGGGTCGACGATCTCGTCGAAGCGCCTTTCATCGATGTCGCCCAAAGCCAATGCCGCCTGCCTCAAGGTCAGGTTCTCGTCATTCGCCTTGCGGGCGATCGCCGCGGCTTTGTCGTAGCCGATCACCGGGGCGAGTGCCGTCACCAACATCAGTGAACGGCCAACCATCTCGTCGATCCGTCTGCGGTTGAGCCGGGTGCCCTCGACCGAGAAACGCCGCAGCTTCTCGCAGGCGTCGCCGAGGATCCGGACCGAGTGCAGGAAATTGTTGATGATGATCGGACAGAACGTGTTGAGCTCGAAATTCCCCTGACTGCCAGCCAGGGCGACGACATTGTCCTCGCCGATCACCTGAGCGCAGACCATGACCATCGCCTCTTGCTGGGTCGGGTTGACCTTACCCGGCATGATCGACGAGCCCGGCTCGTTTTCCGGCAGCAACAGCTCGCCAAGACCGCAACGCGGACCGGAGGCCAGCCAGCGCATGTCGTTGGCGATCTTCATCAGCGCCACGGCGAGCCCGCGCACTGCCGCCATCGCCGCGACCATCGCGTCGAGCGAACCCTGCGCAGCGAATTTGTTGGGTGCGGTCACGAACGGGTGGCCGCTCAGCTCGGCGATCTTGGCGGCGATGTCGCGATCGAAATTCATCGGCGCGTTGAGACCGGTGCCGACCGCGGTTCCACCCGCCGCGAGCGCGAGCAGCCCCGGCTCGGCGGAGCGGATGCGGTTGAGAGCGTCGCGGATCTGATAAGCCCAGCCTGACCACTCCTGGCCTACGGTCAGTGGCACTGCATCCATCAGGTGGGTACGCCCGGTCTTGATGACCTCCATCCACTCATCGGCCTTGGCTGCGATCGCGTCGGCCAATGCTGCGGTGCGCGGCAGCAGCTGCTTCTCGAGCTCCATCACTGCGGCGATGTGCATCGCGGTCGGGAAGGTGTCGTTCGATGACTGGCCCATATTGACGTCGTCATTGGGGTGCACCGGCTCTTTGCTGCCGATTGCACCGCCGAGTAGCTGAATCGCCCGGTTCGCCAACACCTCGTTGACGTTCATGTTGGTTTGCGTGCCCGAGCCGGTCTGCCAGACATAGAGCGGGAAATGCTCGTCGAGCCCGCCCGCGATGGCCTCGTCGGCAGCACGCAGGATCGCTTGCGCTTTCCATTGCGGGAGTCGTCCGGCCGCGCCATTGACCAGTGCCGCCGCTTTTTTGATGTAGCCATAGGCGTGATAGACGCACTTTGGCATCCGGTCGTCGCCGATCGCAAAATGGACGAGGCTGCGCTGCGTCTGCGCTCCCCAATAGCGGTCGGCCGGCACCTCGATCTCGCCCATCGCATCGGTCTCCCGCCGCGTCCCGGTCGCGTCGATCCCGATCGCGACCTCACGCAAGACCGGATGTGCCTCTTCATCCATACGCTGCACCCAATTCCGCGGATCGCCTATGGAGCCTGTGTCCAGCTTTCGCACAGCCCCAATACGCAGGTGCTGGTCGGATGCCCCTCGCGGTCGCGCGGCCACGGCCGGCCCTTGGCCTCGGTTCCGTTGCGGGTGAGCCTGGCACCGAACGTCGGGATTATCACCGTGCACATCCCATAGGGGCGACCCGGGATCGTATTGGGCTGGGTGTGGACGAGGAACGGCTCGCCCATCTGATACCAGGTCAGCACGATCTGTTCGCCGCTGGCCTCAAGGCGTTCGGTCCAGAAATCACGCGCGTCCCCCGACTTGCTGAATTGCGCGTCGGTCACGGCGATGGTCTGGTCGAGCAGCTCGGCATTGATTGCGCCCAGCACGGTGGACTGCAGCCAGCGCGCCATCGCGATGTTGTCCGAATATATTCGCCAGCGCGCTTCGGTCAGCTCGCTCTTCAGATAGAGCACATGGCCGGGCCCGCCGGGCGACGACAGCATGCGCCAAAAGGTGGCGTTCGTCGTAAAGCTGTCGCTGTCGATAGGGTTCAGCCGAATGACCGAATTTTCCCCGGTCAGGATCACGCGGTTTGCATCTATCGTGCTCATGACGAATGTCTCCGGGATGGTTCTAGACACCGCACCATGATAGCCGAATGCGGCGGCGGCACAATTTCACGCGCGTCGGGATGACTTGCCGGCGCCCGCATGCGACAATCGGCGAGATGCCGCGGTTTTGAGGCGACCATGTCCGAGGGTGCAGGCGCCATCGTTTCGCCGGCCGGAGCCCGCTCTCCGTGCTATCGCGTCGGCCTCGATATCGGCGGCACTTTCACCGATTTTATCCTGCTCGACTGCGCCACTGGTGCGGTGCGGCTGCACAAATGCCTGACGACGCCGCACGACCCCGCTGAAGGCGCGCTCGGCGGACTGGCCGAGCTCGCCGCCGACGCCGGGATCCAATTGGATCAAATCGACGAGCTCGTGCATGGCACCACTCTCATCACCAACGCCATCATCGAGCGCCGCGGCGTCAAGGTCGGGCTGCTGACGACCAAAGGCTTCCGCGACAATGTCGAGATGGGGATCGAGCAGCGGTACGACATCTACGACCTGTTCTTGCGGTTCCCCGAGCCGCTGGCACCACGCGGCTTGCGCCGCGAGATCGATGAGCGGATGAGCCGCGACGGCGCGGTGCTGCGCCGGCTCGACCCGGCCGCGGTCCGGCGCGAGATTACCCTGTTGGCAGCGGCCGGGGTCGAGGCGATCGCGGTGTGCTTCCTCCATTCCTACCGCAACCCGGCGCATGAGCGGGAGGTGGCGGCGCTCGTGGCGTGCGAGTTTACGGATATCGCGGTGTCGTTGTCGGCCGAGGTGGTGCCGGAGCTACGCGAATACGAGCGTGCGACGACGACATTGGCCAACGCCTTTGTCCAGCCGCTGATGGACCGCTACATCGCGCGGATCGAAGCGGAGTTGCGCGACCGCGGCTTTAGCGGCCGGTTCTGGCTGATGCAGTCCGCGGGCGGGCTGGCGTCGCCGGAGATGGCGCGGCGCTTCCCGATCCGCCTCTTGGAGTCGGGGCCGGCGGGCGGCGGGCTCGCGACCGCGCTGGTCGGTCGTGCGGCCGCCAAGGCGCAGGTGATCTCGTTCGACATGGGTGGCACCACGGCAAAGGCGTGCCTGGTGCAGAACGGGCGCACCGACATCGCGCCTTCGATGGAGGCCGCCCGTGTGCATCGCTTCAAACGCGGCAGCGGGTTGCCGATCAAGGCGCCGGTCATCGACATGATCGAAATCGGCGCGGGCGGCGGCTCGATCGCCGCGATCGACGAGGTCGGATTGTTGAAGGTCGGGCCGCGGAGCGCCGGTGCCGAGCCGGGCCCGGCCTGTTATGGCAAGGGCGGCGGCGAGCCGACCGTGACCGACGCCAATCTGCTGCTCGGCTATCTCGACCCCGGTTTCTTTCTCGGCGGGCGGATGACGCTCGAACGCACTGCCGCCGAAGCGGCGTTCCGCCATGTCGCCCGACCGCTCGGGCTGTCGACGGTCGAAGCGGCCTGGGGTGTCTATTCGATCGTCTGCGAGAGCATGGCCGCGGCGGCGCGGGTGCATCTGGTCGAAAAGGGCCGCGATCCGCGCGGCTACGCGATGGTCGGGTTCGGCGGTGCCGGTCCGGCGCATGCCGCGGCGGTGGCGCGCATCCTCGGCGTCGCCGAGGTCATCGTGCCGCCGGCCTCGGGTGCCGCCTCCGCACTCGGCTTTCTCGCGGCCCCGGTCAGCTTCGAATTCGCCCGCTCGGCGCCCGCGGTGCTCGACGCGGCGCTCGATTTTGCCGCGATCAACCAGCTTCTCGCCGAGATCGAGGCGGAGGGGCGCAGGCTCTTGGCCGAAGCCGGCATCACGGGCGGGATCACCGTCTCGCGCCAGGCCGAGATGCGCCTCTTGGGCCAGATGCACGAGATCACGGTCGACCTGCCCGATGGTGAGCTCGGCGGCGGCAATCTCGACGACGTGAAGCAGCGTTTCGCTGCCACCTATACGCGGCTCTACACCCATCTCTATGCCGGGGCGGTGATCGAGGCGCTGAGCTGGCGGGTCCTGGTATCAGGGCCGGCACCGCGGCTGGCGCCGGGCGGCGAGCCCGCGGCGAGCAACCGCGCCTCGGCGTGCGGGGTTTCCGGGGTGACCAGAGCGATCGGCTTCTGCCCCTCGCCGATCGTGATGCGCAGGTTGAGGCTGTCATCGACAGCGAGCTGGTCATTGGGCGGGACAAC
>Ga0126371_10004094_pt1 | contig 12827 bp, 10 predicted proteins | sample PanSoiMetaPlot_4_FD_110145 | JGI IMG/M metagenome (GOLD analysis project Ga0126371, IMG submission 110145) | Tropical forest soil microbial communities from Panama - MetaG Plot_4 | ecosystem: Environmental > Terrestrial > Soil > Tropical forest > Bulk soil | place: Panama | collected 2016-02-17
GCGCTCCAAATAGCGTATAACATATTGATATAACTTATTGTTTTTCGAGGTTTGGGAAACGGTGGAATCCCACCCACTTCTTCCAACTTCCATTCCTCGAGGCCTGCAAATCAGCATCAGTGCCACCCCTTCCGCTCGCCGCTGCCTCCCGCGCTGCAGCGACTACGTCCGGAATCGGGGGTGCTGCGGACGCGATCAGGGCCCGGGCTGGCCGGGACAGAAGTTGGTACACGCCAAACCCAAGAACCGGCATAGGAAGTGCTCGTTAAGAACTTGTGACGCGCCCGATGATTTTCCCGGCGCGGCCGTCACCGAAACTATAACCCGCCGGAATGATCTTCCTTCGATTCCGACCTGGACGGCTTGGTAGCGAGAAGCTCACTATGAGCCGCGCGATTGCATGAGGAGGGGCATCGATGAAGCGGAACGCCAGGTGGTTCACCGGCCTAGCCTTGGGCGCTGTGATGCTGTCACCGTCGCCGCCGGGGCTCGCTCAAGGAACCACGCTGCGCGTGAGTGTCGGAGCGGGCGACGTCGCCACCCTCGACGCTCACCGTGCCTCTGCCACTAATGACAAGGGCATCGTCGGCTGGATTTACAACGGGCTGGTCCGCTTCAAGCCCGGCAGCGCTGAGCCAAAGGACCTCGAGCCCGATCTCGCCGAGCGCTGGGAGAACTCGTCGGATGGCAAAGTCTGGACCTTTCATTTGCGGAAGGGTGTCAAGTTTCACGGTAACTGGGGCTTGCTCGATGCCGACGACGTCGTCTACTCGCTTCAGCGCTCGGCCGATCCCAAACGCTCAACCTTCTCGTCCGACTTCGCCGCCGTCGACAAGATCGAGAAGGTCGACGAGCTGACGGTGCGCATCACGTTGAGGTATCCCGACGTGAACCTTCTTGGTCGCGTATCCAACTACCATGGTGGGAACATCGTCAGCCGCAAGGCGGCGGAGCAGCTCGGAGACAAGTATGGCGGGCAACCGGTCGGCACCGGACCCTTCGCCTTCGTCGAGCAGATGACACAGCAATACGTGAAACTGGCCGCGCATTCCGGCTATTTCCGCGGCAGGCCGAAAATCGACTCGATCGTGGTGCGGATCATCCCATCCGACAGCGCGCGCGAACTTGCCTTCACCTCCGGCGAACTCGACCTCATGTACGGCAAACGCGAGCAGCGCTGGGTCGATGCCGCGCGCCGCCGCGCCGGCTTCAACGTGGACATCTTCCAACCCGGCGAGTACCGGCTGCTTCACATCAACCGGAGCATGCCTCCGCTCGACGACATCCGGGTCCGCCGCGCCATCGCAGCCGCAATCAACGTCGACGATCTCGTGCGCTTCGTCGGCCAGGACGTCGGCCCGAAAGGCTGCTCCGTTGTGCCGCCTGGCTATCTCGGAGAGGACTGCACGACTCGCTACACCTACGACCTAGCCAAGGCCAAGGCGCTGCTGGCCGAGGCTGGCCACAAGGATGGCATAGCCATCAAGGCAATCGTGTCGAACATATCGGCGCAGCAGCCGTTCATGGAGATCATCCAGGCCCAACTGGCCAAGGCCGGCATCAAGCTTGAGATGCAGATCGTCGACCATCCGACCTATCAAAGCCAGACGCGCAAGGATCTGAGCGGTCTCGTCTTTTACGGGGCCGCGCGGTTTCCAATCGCCGATACTTACCTGAGCGAGTTCTTCCATTCGCGCGCCATCGTTGGCACGCCGACTGCGGCGACGAACTTTTCGCATTGCTCGGTAGCGGACAAGGAAATTGAGCAAGCGCGCACAGAGGCGGTCTCCGATCGGCAGAAGGAATTCTGGAAGCAGGCTCAGCTCAAGATCATGGACAATGTCTGCGCCATTCCCCTGTTCGAGCTGCGTCAGGTCTGGGTGCACGCGGCGAGATTGGATTTCGGCTACGAGCTCAAGGGTGCGATGAACCTTGCTCCGCCGATCACCGAAGCGACGGCACTCAAAAATTGAGCCCGCTCCATCACAGGCACAGCTAACCGCATGGAAACTGTACGTGGCATCGCCACCTATGTGGAGGGGACCAGGGGTCGGGTGGTGTCGGACGAGGAGCGCGAAGGGGCCTGCCGCAGCGTTTTGGATCTTGTCGCTGCTGCAGCCGCGGGCATCGCCGCTCCCGGTCCGCGCGCGGTGCGTGGGGTCGCCCGCGCGACAATGGCTGGCGGCAAGATGCCCATCTGGTTCTCCGGACAGACGGCTGGTCTCGCAGGCGCCATCTGGTGCAATGCGTCCGCCGCAGCCGCCCTCGACCTCGACGATGGACACCGGATTGCGCGGGGTCATCCCGGCGCGGCCGTTATCCCCGCCGCCCTCGCTGCAGCACAAGAGACCGGCGCAGCGACGCCGGACCTGCTCGCGGCCATCGTCGTCGGCTATGAGGTCGCGGTGGCCGTCGGGGCAGCGCGGCGTTTCTACGCCAATACCGGGATGTGGTCGGGCTACGGCGTCGTCGCGGCGCTCGGATACTTGAGACGTACCCCGCCGGAGCAACTGGCACACGCCTTCGCCATCGCTGCGGTGAACGCGCCGAACCAGCTTCACGCCGGTGCAGGGCCGGTCTACCGCGCACAGGAAGGTAGTGACGTCAAGGAAGGCATTCCATGGTCGAGCGTGACGGCCGTGAATGCGCTGTTGCTTGCCGAGGGTGGCCACACCGGGCCGCTCGCGATCCTCGACAACCCCGAGCATTTCCAGCTGGACGGGCTCGTCGACGGGCTGGGCGAGCAGCGATATATCACGCGCAATTACATGAAGTTTCTCGCCTGCTGCCGGCATGTCCATGCGCCTGTCGAGGCGCTGATCGGTCTCCTGGATAGGCATGGACTGGACCCGCATCGCATCGACGAGATCGAGGTAGCCACCTATAGTGGTGCACTCCGTATCGCCAACCGGCCGCGCCCGCACGGCTTCACGGACATCCAATTCTCCATCCCTTACTGCCTTGGGCTCGTCGCGCTCGACGGACGCGACGCCCTGCTGCCGTTGACCGAGGCTGCTGTCGACCGGCCCGAGGTGGTTGCCTTCGCTGAAAAGGTCTCGCTGCGGCTCGATCCGGAACTCGACGCCCGATTCCCCGCCGAAACCCTGTCACGGGTGACGTTGCGGAGCCGCGGCGAGACATTCACCTCACCCGTCACCGCGCCGCGCGGAGAGGCTAGCGCTGCTCCGAGTTGGTCCGATCTTGAGAACAAATTGCTTCTCGCGAGTCGCTTTGCCGCGTCGCCGGCACAACAGGAGGAGCTCATCAGCGCGCTGCGCCGGGTAAGGGCCGGCGAACACGAGGCGCTGCTTTCAGCGCTCGGGACGATTAGGCTCTGCTCGGCCTGAGTATGGAGCGCGAGATCTCGGCAGCCGTCTCGCGGGCTCCCGCTAGGAAGACATCGACAAGCCGTGCGTTGCGGCTGTCGCGGATGCGGCAGAGCTGGAAGTTGAGCTGAACGTCCGGCTTGAAGCGGCGAATCGCGATTTTGTCGCGCAAGCCGCCCACGATCAGAGGATGGACCAGCGAAACACCGACGCCGGCTGCCACGAACTCGCACAAGGTGGGTGATACGTTCACGATCATGGTGATGGCGAGCGAGACGCCGTGAGCATCTAGAACTTGCTCGACCCGCCGGCTCGTGTGGCTCTCGGGATCGAAGGAGACAAAGGGGACGCCGTCGAGATCACGTGGCCGAATGACCTTTTTTTGTGTCAACGGATGGTTGAGCGGCAAGATGCATACGACCGGGTGAGCCATTAGCGCCTCGGCCACGATGTACGGATGGTCGATCGGCGCGCTGATCAGACCCACGTCAAGCTTGCGGGTGACGAGGCCTTCGGCAATCCATAGCGAGCTGCGGGATTGCACGGAGCACAATACGCCGGCCTGGCTCTCCAGAAATCGCGAGGTTGCCTGCTGGATGAACGAGCCCGACAGAGCCGGCATTACGCCGATCAGCAGCCGGCTCTGCTCGTCACGCCGGATCGCCTCGACCGCGTTTTCGACCTGCCGCACACCGGCGAAGATGCGGTCGATCTCCTCGTAGAGTCGCATGCCGCGCCGGGTGGCAACGAGCCTGCCCTTAACGCGATCGAAGAGCGACAGACCCGTGTCCTCTTCCAGGTAGGCGATCAGCTTACTGATCGCGGGCTGCGATACGTTCATCACCGCAGCGGCGCGGCTGACCGTGCCGCACTCGATCACGGCCTTGAAGGCTTCGACCTGCCGGAGAGTGAGCCGTCGTGCCATTGTATAACTCCGCTGAATGGTCACGCGAGAAAAACGACTTTGACGAAATACTGCGGCGCCTCCTACCGTCAAGGTAAAGAGAGGAATTGGGATGCGGCCGGACATTGTCGTCATCGGTGGGGGAACGGTGGGAGCGGCCATCGCCTTTGGCTTGGCTCGCAGGCGGCAGAAGGTGCAACTCCTCGATGGCGACGACGGGGATTTCCGCGCGGCGCACGCGAACTTTGGGTTGGTCTGGCTGCAGGGCAAGGGTCTCGACATGCCCGCGTACCAGGCCCTGACGCGCGACAGCATCGCGTCGTGGCGTTCCTTTGCCGACGAGCTCGAGGCCGAGACGAGGATCGACCTCGCCTACGAGCAGAACGGCGGCCTGGCTTTCTGTCTTGGCGCGGTCGAGTTCGAGAAGCGCGGTCTTGACCTTCTGCGGCTTCACAACCAGCGCGGCGAGGGCGAGCCGGACTGGGAGATGCTGAACCGACATGCGCTGGAACGGCTCTTGCCTAAGGTCACGCTCGGCCCGGACGTCACCGGGGCGAGCTTCGGGCGGCGCGACGGGCATGCCAATCCGTTGCGGCTGCTTGCTGCCCTGCATGGAGCAGTGGCACGTCACGGCGGAGCCGTCCGGCATCGGACGCGTGTGCAGCGGATCGAGGCCGCAGACGGCGAATTCCGGCTGGAACTGCCGGACGAAGTCCTCGTCGCGCCGCGGATCGTCATCGCGGCCGGGCTGGGCTCGGGCGAGCTTGCGCGCCACGTGGGGCTCGAAGTGCCCGTGCACCCGGAACGTGGACAAGTGCTCGTGACCGAGCGTCTCACGCCCTTCCTGCCGCTGCCGGCGAGTGGCTTGCGCCAGACCGCCGACGGTACCGTGATGATCGGCGCAACGAAAGAGGAGTGTGGGTTCGACGTCTCGACGACGAGCGACGCTGCCGTGAGGCTCAGCCGCAAGACGGTGAGAACTGTCCCGGCTCTCGAACAGGCGAGGCTCGTCCGGCAGTGGGCGGGACTGAGGGTCATGACGCCCGACAGCTACCCGATCTACGCGCGGTCCGAACGCCACCCCGGTGCCTTCGTCGCACTTTGCCATTCCGGTGTGACACTTGCCGCATTCCATGCCGAGACGCTGGCCGAAGCCATCATTGCCGACGCTCTGCCCGTCAAGCTCGCCCCCTTCCATCCAAGGCGCTTCAATGTTCCGAAAGCTGCATGATCCCGGCCCGGCTGCCCTCACCATCTTCGTGGATGGCCGGCCGGTCACCGCCGAGGCGGGGGAGAGCGTCGCCGCCGTGCTGCTGCGGCAGCCCGAAGGCTGGTGCCGGACCACGCCCGTCTCGCAAAGCCGACGCGCGCCTTACTGCATGATGGGCGTCTGCTTCGAATGTCTCGTCGAGGTGGACGAGCAGGGCTCCGTTCAAAGCTGCCTCACGCCGGTGCGCGACGGCATGCGCATAGCGAGGCAACAGGGCCGCAGGAGCCTTGGCGCATGACACCCACCGACACGGACCTCCTCATCGTCGGTGCGGGACCGGCCGGCATGGCCGCCGCCGTCATGGCGCGCCACTGCGGCCTTTCGGTGCATGTTGTCGACGATCAGTCGGAGCCCGGTGGCCAGGTTTGGCGGGCGATCGAAACCGTCGCGGCGACACAGCGTGCCGCGCGGCTCGGGGCGGCTTACCAGGTTGGCGTCGACCGAGCTGCCACATTCCGCTCGTGCGGAGCAATTTTCGAGCCGCAATGCCAGCTCTGGCAGATCGAGCCGGGTTTCAAGGCGTTTACTACCCGGGCGGGCCGGGCAGGAAAGATAGGGGCAAAGGCGATCATCCTTGCCACGGGTGCGCAAGAGCGTCCGGCTCCGTTCCCTGGCTGGACGCTGCCTGGCGTGATGACCGTCGGGGCGGCCCAGATCCTGCTGAAGACGGCAGATAGCGTCCCAGAGAAACCGGTCTGGATTGCCGGTTGCGGACCATTAACGCTGCTCTATGCCACACAGCTGTTGGCGGCGGGCGGCAGGATTGCCGGCTTACTCGACACTAGCCCGCGCGCACGCCTCGCCACGGCGCTGCGCCATCTGCCGAGAGCGCTCGGGCGGCTCGGCGACCTCGCAAAGGGGCTCGGCTGGGCACTAGCATTGAAGCGGGCCGGCCTGCCCACTGTCCGGCATGTCTGTGAGCTGCAGGCCGAAGGCAGGCAACGGCTCGAACGCGTCTGCTATCGTTGCGACAACGGCCGCAGCGGGGAGGTCGCAGCCGACGTGCTGCTCGTCCACGAGGGCGTGGTGCCAAACGTCCACGTGCCGCTCACGCTCGGCTGCAATGTCAGCTGGCACGTCGACCAGCAGTGCTTCGTTCCGGTCCTCGACGTCTGGGGAGAAACGAGCAAGCAAAACGTTTTCGTCGCCGGCGACGGCGCCGGGATCGGCGGTGCAGAAGTGGCTGAGATTCGCGGCCGGCTTGCGGCGTTGCGCGTCGCATTCCGCCTTGGAATGCTTTCCGAAGACGATGCGGGGGCAGCTGCTCGTCCCGAGTTCGTGGCGCTAGCGCGGGCCTTGGCGCTAAGACCCTTCCTTGATGCGCTCTTTGCGCCGCGCCTGCAAGTGTTCGCCCCGGCCGACGAGACGCTCGCCTGCCGTTGCGAGGAGGTGACGGCGGGTGAGCTACGGGCTCGTGCCGCCGAGGGGCGCCCCGGTGTCAATCAGCTCAAAGCCTTCACCCGCGCCGGGATGGGACCGTGCCAGGGCCGCCAATGCGCCTACACGATGGCCCATATCATCGCCGCAATTCAACATCGGCCGGTCGCGGAGGTCGGGCTCTTCCGCATGCGGCCGCCGCTGAAGCCGGTAACCCTCGGCGAGCTGGCCAGCCTCGACGAGCAGGAGCCGGCGAGATGAACGTGGAGACATTCGATGTCGCCGTGATCGGTGGCGGCCTGCACGGGCTCTCTTCCGCCTTGCATCTCGCCCGCGCGGGCCGTCGCGTGGTGGTCCTCGAGCGGCGGTGGACGGGGCGCCATGCCTCAGGCGCCACCGCGGCGGGCGTACGCACGCTCAATCGCGATGTCGCCGAAATCCCGATCTCGCTCGAAGCTATGGAGATGTGGCATCGCATCGGATCCATAGTGGGAGATGATTGCGGTTTCCATGCGCATGGCCAGATACGCGTCGCCGAGAGCGACGGGAACATGGCGACCCTTCGGCAACGCGAGGCGCGCGTGCGTGCTCTAGGCTACAGCCACGAAGAAATCATCAACGCGGTGGAGCTCCGCCGTCTGGTACCTGCGCTGAGCCCGCATTGCGTCGGAGCGCTGGTGGCACGGCGCGACGGCGCGGCCGACCCGCACCGCACGTTGCTCGCGTTCCGGCGCGCGTGCGAGACAGCAGGTGTCGTGCTTGCGGAAGCGTGCGGCGTCGACCGCGTCGATCGCGGAAGCGATCACTGGCTGCTCGCCTGCGGAGAGCGCCGTGTCCGCGCTCCGGTTGTCGTCAACGCCGCTGGGGCCTGGGCCGCGCGAATTGCGCTGCTCTTCGGAGATCCGATCCCGCTAGAGGTGCGGGCGTCGATGATGATCGTGACGGAACGCCTCGCGCCATTGGTCGATCCTGTTGTCAGCGTCGTTGGTCGGGCGCTTTCCTTCAAGCAGTCCGACCAGGGGACGCTGGTGATCGGCGGCGGCTTGCAGGGCACCGCCGATCTCGAGCGGGAGAGCAGCGTGGTCGACTTCACCGAGCTTGCCAAGGGCGCGCGGGCCGCCCGTGACCTCTTCCCCGCGGTTCGCGGCGCACGCATCGCCCGCTGCTGGACGGGTATTGAAGCGCAGACACGCGACCACCTACCCGTCATCGGCGCATCGTCTGGCTCGCCCGGCCTCGTCCACGCCTTCGGCTTCTCGGGGCACGGCTTCCAGCTCGTGCCGGTGGTCGGCGCGATCGTTGCCGATCTCGTAACAAACGGCACGACGGCTCGCGCGATAGAGGCTTTCACGCCAAAGCGCCTGACCGCGCAAAGAGTCGCAGCATGATGATCTATGTCTGCCGGCGTCTACTGCTGGCCATTCCGACGCTCTTCATCATGCTCACGGCCATCTTCGTTCTCGTGCGCCTAGTCCCGGGCGATGCTGCCTCAGTCATCCTCGGCGACCAGGCGAGTGCCGCCTCGCTTGCAGCCCTGCGGCAGAAGCTCGGCCTCGATCAGCCGGTCCACGTCCAGTATCTCGCCTTCATCGGCAAGGTCCTGACCGGCGACCTCGGCCAGTCGCTCAGCACCGGCCACAGCGTGATTAGGGAGGTGCTCCTGGTCCTGCCGTCGACGATCGAGCTTGCCGTCGCCGCTATCTCGCTCGGTCTTCTGTTCGGACTGCCTCTGGGCATAGCTGCCGCGCTCTGCCGCAACGGCTGGATCGACTACGTCGCCCGCGTCATCTCGTTGGTGGGCCTGTCGTTTCCGGCGTTCGTCTCGGGCATCCTGATCCTAATCGTATTCGCCATCCAGCTCGGGTGGTTCCCGGTCCTCGGGATGACCAGCGGCAGCAGCGTTCTCGAGCGCATGCGATCACTGGCACTGCCGGCTATCAATCTCGGGATCATTATGTCGGCCTATGTGATGCGCGTGTCGCGCGCCGCGATGCTCGGCGTCCTCACGGAGGATTACATCCGCACGGCTCGCGCCAAGGGTGTCGGCCCGACGAGGCTCGTCATGACGCACGCGCTGCGCAATAGCCTCATCCCGATCATCACCGTCGTCGGGCTCTACTTCGGCACGCTCATCGGCAACTCGGTGCTCACCGAGATCATTTTCAACCGACCTGGGCTCGGCAAATTGATCATCGGTGCGCTCAATGCGCGCGACTACACGCTGCTCCAGGGTCTGATGATCATCTTCGCGATCTGCGTCATCTTCATCAATACGCTGACCGACTTGATCTACGGCCTCGTCGATCCGCGGGTCAAATACACATGAGCAGCGCCACGACCACATTAGTCGAAATGCGGCCCATGAGCCTCTGGCGCGCCGTCGCCCAGAACGAGCTCGCCTGGATCGGCCTCATCCTTCTGGCGCTGGTCGTTGCTGCGGCAGTATTAGCGCCATGGCTTGCGCCTCGCGATCCGCTCGAGCAGGACATCGTCGCACGGCTCCAGCCCCCCTCGGCCGAATACTGGCTCGGCACCGATAGCTACGGCCGTGACGTTCTCTCACGTCTGCTTTACGGCGCGCGGATCTCGCTGTTCGTCGGGTTCGTCTCGATCCTGACTGCGATGCTGATCGGCACGTCCGTCGGCATAGTCGCAGGCTACGTCGGCGGGCTGTTCGACCAGATCGTCATGGGTGTGCTCGACGTTCTGCTCGCCTTCCCGACGCTCCTGCTGGGCCTGATGATCGCGGCCATGCTTGGCGCCAATTTGCAGAACCTCATCATCGCCATAGCTGTGACGGAGATCGCACCATTCGCGCGTGTCGCGCGTGCGCCGACCATCACGCTGCGCGAACGGGAGTTCGTCGAGGCCAGCCGTTCGTACGGCTGCGGCCCGTTCCGCATCATGACGCGCCACATACTGCCCAACATGATTTCAGACGTCGTGGTGATGAGTTCGTTATGGCTCGCCTCTGCCATCCGAACGGAAGCTTCGCTGAGCTTCATCGGATTGGGCGTGCCGCCTCCCGCTGCGACCTGGGGCGGCATGATCCGGGAGGGTTTCGAGAACATTCTCGATGCCTGGTGGCTGGCCGTGTTTCCGAGCCTCGCCATTTTCGCCGTGGTGCTGGGCCTCAATCTGCTCGGCGACGCGCTTCGCGATGCCTCCGATCCGAGGTCGAGCGCCCGATGACCGCGCCTCTGCTCGCCGTCTCGGGTCTCACGACGTCGTTCCGCATATGGGGCCGCTGGATGCCCGTCGTGCGCGATCTCTCCTTCAATATCGCGCCTAAAGAAACTGTCGCAGTAGTCGGCGAATCCGGTTCGGGCAAGAGTGTCGCCGCACTTTCCATCATGCGGCTCACGCCAGCCGGCTTGAGCAGGATCGAAGGCTCGATCAAGCTCTCCGGCAAAGAACTGCTCACATTGCCCGAGAAATCGATGCGTGACGTTCGTGGCAACGAGATAGCGATGATCTTCCAGGAGCCGATGACCTCGCTCAACCCGGTGTTGACGATCGGCTTTCAGATCGCCGAGGTGTTGATCCTGCACCGTGGGCTGTCGCGCTCGGCGGCCGAGGCAGAGACGATCCGCCTCTTGGAGAGAGTGCGCATACCAGCGGCAAGATCGCGCTTTCACGAATATCCGCACCGCTTTTCAGGCGGCATGCGTCAGCGCGCGATGATTGCGATGGCATTAGCCTGCGAGCCGAAGCTGCTCATCGCCGATGAGCCGACGACCGCCCTCGATGTGACCATCCAGGCGCAGATCCTGGAGCTCATCAAGACACTGCAGAACGAGGAGGACATGTCCGTCCTCTTCATCACCCACGACATGGGAGTTGTCGCGGAGATCGCGGACCGTACCATCGTCATGAACGATGGCCTTGAGGTCGAGACCGGGCCGACGGCCGAACTTTTTGCCCGCCCGCAGAAACCGTACACGAAAGCGCTGCTCGCGGCCATTCCACGGCTCGGCTCGATGGCAGGCAGGTTGCGGCCGATGCGCTTTCCTGTGGTCGATCGGGCGACCGGCTTCTCTGACGTGCCAGTGGAGATTCCGGTCACGGCCGCGCGCAAAGAGCGGCCGGTGCTCGAAGTCGGTGGACTCACTACGCGGTACGATATCGCGTCCGGCGTCCTCGGCAGGGTCACCGGACGGGTGCATGCGGTCGAGAACGTTTCGTTCTCGCTGATGGCAGGTGAAACCCTCGCCGTGGTCGGCGAGTCAGGCTGCGGCAAGTCGACGATCGGCCGCTCGGTCATGCGGCTGGTCGAACCTATCGGTGGATCCGTCCTGCTCGACGGGGCAGACGTGCTGAAACTCGGCAGGCGCGAGCTGCATGCTCAGCGCAAGCGCATGCAGATGATTTTCCAGGACCCGATTGCATCTCTCAATCCGCGCATGACGATCGAGGAAGCGGTGGCTGAGCCGCTTATGGTGAACAGGCTCGCCAGCAAGGTGCAGGCGCGCGACAAGGTGGCCATGCTGCTCGGCCAGGTCGGCCTCGAACCCGGCATGGCGTCGCGATATCCGCATGAGTTCTCCGGCGGCCAGCGCCAGCGCATCTGCATCGCACGTGCCCTCACTCTCGAGCCCCTAATCATCGTTGCCGACGAGGCGGTCTCGGCTCTCGACGTTTCGGTGAAGACGCAAGTGGTCAATCTGATGCTCGACCTGCAGGCCCGTATGGGGTTGGCCTACCTGTTCATCAGCCACGACATGTCGGTCGTCGAGCGGATCAGTCACCGAGTCGCCGTCATGTATCTCGGCGAATTCGTCGAGATCGGCACGCGCGAGGCGATCTTTGGCAATCCGCAACATCCCTATACGAAGCGGTTGCTTGCCGCGGTCCCTATAGCCGATCCGTCGCGTCGCCGCGTGAAGCGCCCGCTCTCCAGCGACGAGATCAGGAGTCCGATTCGACCCGTCGACTTTGAGCCGCCGCCCCGGCAGTACCGGGAGGTCTCGCCCGGTCACGCCGTGATGACCTGGGGTGAGTGACTCGCCGCGCTCGGCGAGGGTGGTGCCGATGTAAAGCCGCCTCGCTTGATCGGGGGGCTCATTGCATTGTGTCTGCTGTTGAACACCCTACGTCTGATGATCCGTGTCTGACCTCGGTCGGTCTTGGCCCATTTCCCCGTAGTCTCCGCGTGCCGAGTGCTGTGCAGCAACGTGCCGGACGCATAACGTTGACTACAGCAGGCCAGCCAATTCCTCTTGCATTCGCTTTGCCTCTTGTTTGAGGCGATGTGCGATCTGACTGCGCCGCGGTTCCTCAAGCCGCGCCGAGATAGCGGCAACGCTCAATGCGGCCACGGGAAAACCCCTAGAATTGCGCACCGGGACTCCGACACCGCTCATACCAGGCATGATCTCGCCGTCAATGCGGGAGTGGCCGCGCGCGCGCGCCCTGATGATCATCTTCCGCAGGGCGACATCCTTGATCGGGTAATTCGAGCGTGCTGCCGCTCTCGTCCTGATGAGGCGGTCTACCTCCTTGTCGTCGAGGAACGCCATGATGGCAAGCGTGCCTGTATTCACTCCAAGCGGACGCTTTTCGCCTACGTTCAGCGTGAGCGTCTTGATCGGGAACCGTCCCTCCGCGCGCCCGTAGCATACGGCGTCGTCAGCACGGCGCAGCATGAAGTAGACGGTGTCCTCCGTCTCGTCGGCCAGGCGTTCAAGGTAAGGCGTCGCTCGATCGGCCAGTTCAAAGCGCCCGCGTGCGACCACTCCCCACGCAAAGATTTTGTCGCCGAGGAAGAAATGACCGCCGTTCTCTTCGAATGAGGCGAGGCCGTGCAGAGTGAGGCCGGCAAGGCAGCGGTGCGCCGCTGTCTTGCTTATCCCTGTGAGCTGCGTGACATCGGTCAGCCGCAAGCCGCGTTTCCCCGCGGCGGCCAGGGCTGAAAGCACAAGCGTCGTCCGGGCGATGTTTTGATGCAAGC